>PJUI01000024.1_pt1 | contig 338217 bp, 291 predicted proteins | sample 1512201 | NCBI WGS metagenome assembly PJUI01 (sample SAMN08177670, study PRJNA422409) | Feces metagenome, whole genome shotgun sequencing project. | isolation source: Chicken feces (2) enriched on wood chips | host: Gallus gallus | place: USA: Madison | collected 2015-01-15
CATCTGCGCGGAAGAGCTGCAACGCGTCGGCGAGTCCCTACAGCAAGACGCCAGCCGGCGCGTGCGCGCGTTCGTCTTCGCAGGCTTGATCAGCATCCCCGATCCAGCGGTGAGAAACACGTTGATTGACGTGACGTTATGGGTGGAAGGCAGTGCGGAAGACGTCCACAAGCGAATCAACGCTCTTAAGACGGTCGCGGGTAATCAAGTAGAAAGCGCGGCGCGCCACGTGGAAGGAGTAATCCGCCAAGCAGAAGATGCGGCCCGCAAGGTGTCAAACGGCGCAATGCGAAAGATCTCGGCCGGTATGAAGAACCTGGAAGCCCCAGCTGCGCAATTGCTGAAAGGCCTGGAACTAAGCGCGGCGCACGCGCAGGAGTTCGCCAAGAATGGGCTGACGAGTCTGAAGCGATTGTCGGTCGGGTCGGGTTATGGCGCGCTATCGCTGGTCAGCTTGTATTTCCTGCATGACAGCGTGCGTACCAGCCTGGAGGCGGCGCGGGAGACGGTTGGGGCAAGGCACCCTGAAGCGATGGCCGCGTTGTATGGGGCGGGGGTGGGGTTGCTGGGTGCGGGTGTGGAGGCGGGTGGGTTGACGTTAAGGATTGGCGCGGAGAGCGTACAGCCGTTCATGCGACGGGTGGCGGCGGTAGAAGGTGGGGCCGTGGCCAGGGCGATTGGGATGGGGAAGACGCTGATCAAGGCGGGGGGAGTGATAGCGGCGTTGGGAGGGGTGGCGGATGGGGTGGGGAGTTTTGCGGCGGCGAATCGAGCTAAAGGCGTGGGTGATGAACGTGCTGACGAGAAGCACAGTATTAGCGGTTCAATCTCCATTGTTGGAGCGATATTCAGTGTTCACGGTGCGATGACTGGGGGCGCATTGTTGGGGACGCTGGGGATTGGAATAGTGTTGGGACTAATCGCTTTTGCCATAGGGAAGATAGCCAGAGATCTGGAATCAGACAGCCTGGAACTGTGGGCGCGGCGTTCTTACTTCGGGCGGGGTGCCGGAGATGTCCGTTGGGGGAGCCCCGATCAAATGGACGCGGCGATGTCAGCGTTGAACGCCGCAGTGCTCGGCATGGACGCAAACGTCGGGTTTCGTACCGCTAAACGCGTCATGGATGCCGACCAACTATTAACGGCGGACATTTTGGACATTAAGGCAACAGGCGGCGTTGAGTCGGGCACTGAGCTAGGGTATCGAATTGTGCTTCCTGGTTTCGATCCCACGTTGTCGCGCTTTGAATTCAAGCTGCTTGTACAGCGATTTGGCGTCGAAAGAAGTGGACGGCGTACTCCATTATTGACTGACGACGTGCTTGCGGCGATGAATCACAACAGTCATGACAGGGCTCCCCCGTTGGGTGATTTCAGACATCTGACTGCGAACGGTCAGCGTTTACCAACCCAGGAGCTTCCCGTCCTGAGCTGCCGATATTGGCTCGGCCCCTTACACAGCATTAAAAGCGCGACCATCGAAATCACCTTCTGGCCAGATAGGGAAGACCTTTCCGGATATGCCCGCATCAGCATGACCGAGGAAGCCTAATGGCCCAAGCCAAACTCATGCCGCGTTGTCCTGGGTGGCAACGAGACTTGCCTGGGCCAGACGATCCTCCCGAGGCTCTGCCTAGCCTTCGGGAAGATGCGCCGAATCACATAGATGGTATTTACATGGAGCTGTCTCGACGCTCATCCAGCATACGTGGGGTTCTACTGTTCGGCATTGTCTTTACCGTTTATTGGGCGGTGATCGGCGGGCCTAGGATTATTGTTTCCGTTCTGAATCGGGACGTTGTCGCATTCAATTTTGATGACTTGACCACGGTCTTGCTTTCCCTATTTACCATTGCCCTTTGCGCATGGACCACCGTGCTCCTGTACCGGCTTGAGATTACCCAGCCCCGCGACCTCCCCATCCGCTTCAACCGCGCCCGCCGCTGTATCTACGTCTACGGCTTCCACATGGTCTGGTGGAACCCCTTCACCCGCTGGTACGTCACCACTGCCAGCTACCCCTGGGACGATGTCCGCGCCGAAGTTTGGGAGCAATGGGGCGCGACCTCTGGCGGTGGTTTGATGATCAAGTGGGGCGTGTCGATCGCCATCGTCAAACCTGGCACGAATGACGTCATCGAACGCTTCCACCTCAGCACCTACAACCACGACCTGGACAACCTCTGGGCCTACGTCTGCACCTACATGCAGCAAGGCCCGCAAGCCTTGCCGCCTTGCGAAATCGAACCGCGCGATGCGAACGATGTGCCCGCGTACAACCTGGCGTTGCGCTGGGCGCCTCGGGTGGAGTGGCCGGAAGAGATGGATTTGGAGTCGCGATCTAGTGGAGATTCGCGTGGGTTTGCGGGCAAGGGTCAATGATGCTGATACATGCAATCCATATGTCGCCAGGCAAGAGCCACCTTACCGGCTACGCCCGCCTCAGCATGACCGAGGAAGCGTAATGGCTCAACCTAAACTCAGCCCGGCCTGCACGGGATGGAAACGCGATTTGCCCGGCCCCAATGAGCGTCCTGGTGCACCTCCAAACTTGCGTGAGAATGCGCCCAATTATCTTGATGACGTCTACATGGAACTGTCTCGACGGTCGTCCCGCATTCGTGGGATGTTGTTGCTGTTTCTCCCCTTTATGCTCTACGCGACCATCATCGGAGTACCTGACATCATTTGGAGTTTGCTTGTGGACCATCCCGGAGCGTTCACCGCGAGCGATTGGTCGACGCTATGGATTGCTTTGTTCGTCTTGGCGATTGGCGTCTGGATGACCGCATTTATTTATCTGGCCGAGGTATCCCCCCCACGCGACCTCCCCATCCGCTTCAACCGCGCCCGCCGCCGCATCTACGTCTACGGCTTCCACATGGTCTGGTGGAACCCCTTCACTCGCTGGTACGTCACCACCGCCAGCTACCCCTGGGACGACGTGCGCGCAGAAGTCTGGGAACAATGGGGTGCCACATCTGACGGCGGTTTGATGATCAAGTGGGGAGTTTCGATCGCCATCGTCAAGCCCAACACCAACGACGTCATCGAACGCTTCCACCTCAGCACCTACAACCACGACCTGGACAATCTTTGGGCCTACGTCTGCACTTACATGCAGCAAGGCCCGCAAGCCTTGCCGCCTTGCGACATCGAACCACGGGACGCGAACGACGTACCCGCGTACAACCTGGCGTTGCGCTGGGCGCCTCGGGTCATATGGCCCGAGGCAATGGACCTTGAATCCCGCAGCGCGCCCTGACTTCAACCCAGGGTTACACCCGTCACGTCGAAGCGATATCATGTCGCCCATCAGCAATCACCACGGGAAAGGCGATGAGCCAGGGGTTCGATGGGGTCAGGCCCGCGTCGGAATCGTCGATCGAGATCGGCTTCTTTTTTGAAGGCCGGCACTGCGTCGAGCGTATCCGCGTCAAGCCCACGGCCGCCAACCTCAAGCGCGCTGCGGATCGGCGCGCAGCCATTCTGGAAGCCATTGCCCGCGGCGATTTCGACTACGACGCCGAGTTTCCAAAACGCGGCGCTTTGCCCAAGCCATCACAGGGTTCTGCATGACAAGCAACAAGCAATTGGAAGTCAATGTTCTGACACCCGACGCCTTTACCGCGTACGGCTGGATGCTGGGCAAGCCGATGCCGGACGGCAACGGCGTACCGTTGTTCTCGAACCCTGCCACCGATTTTTGGCAAGAGCATGTGTTCAACACGGGCGCGGGCGGTGATGCCGAACTGTTGTGGGTGAACTATCGCAGCCCGTCCACGGAAATCACGAACCTGGAAAAGCACTTGCTGACGCAGCAGGCCATCGTGCCGCTTACCGGCGAGATCATTCAAGTGGTGGCGCAGAGCGCTGCGGATGGCAGCCCCGATCTGGCCACGCTTGCCGCGTTTCGCGTGCCGCAAGGGCAGGGCATCTGCATGCGGCCGGGGTGCTGGCATGCGACGCGGGTCATCGATGGCGAGGTCACCTGCCTGATGCTGACGCGCCGCTCGACCACGGTGGATCTGATCCAGCATCTGACGACCGACGCGAGCGCCTCGGAAAGCGCCATCGTCGCCATTCCGTTGCATCACCTGGAAAACGTGACGGAGCAAGCGCAGGAAGTCGACGCGTAAGCATGGGATGCGTTAGCGGCGGCCGATTGCCGCCGCCTGACGCGCCGGCAATCATTCCCCCTCGCTGCACGCCACGCCCAGCCGTTTGAACAACGGCCACTTATTCCGATAGCCGTCTGTCCAGATCATGCGGGCGTAGCCATCGAACGGCGCGTCAACGCTGTGCACGGTGATCTGTGCGGCGGCGGCATCGTCCTTTGGGCAAAAGGGCTGACCCGGGGTCGGGTACAGCCCGCCTTCCCACACCGCGCTGCCGCAATGCTCGCAGAAGTTGGTCCATTGTTCTTGTTGCGTGGCATCCTGACGCAATGCTGGCGCCAGACTTTGCAAGGTCAGCGCGACATTCGCCGACAGCATGTAGACCTGGGAAAGCAAGGCCGGGCCGGGTATCGTCTGCCATGCCTCAGGGCGGAACAGCCAGTCGTGAAAATCCCCCGGCGCCAGGCCAAGGCTGTCTTCGTCGTCGTCCAGCTCGCTGTCGGCTTCGGTGCTTTCATAGCCGGGCGGCACAGCCAGCGCGAACACCGGCATGGCCTGCCCACATTGCTTACACACGTGCGGCGCCTGCAATACGTAGTAGGAAGACGCCCGCACATTGGTGTCCGGGACGGTGGGGCGGGCGGAGTCGTCGTCTTGCATGATGTACCTGAGGGATTGCAATGCGGGGTCGCAATGCGGGGTTGTACCGCGCGCGCCACACCCTTTCTTCTTCATTGCCGGGAAATATGCCAGAATCGTCCCCGGAAATTCTGCCTTGCCTGCGACGCTGCCGCCACCTGGGCGTTGCCAACATCTTGACCGTGTTGGAGCAAACCATGCGCGACCGCCAGAGTATCACTGGATTTTCCTGCCTTGCACGACGCGCGCCTGCGCGTTGGCTCACCGCCACCGTGGTTGCCGCCGGCCTGACGGCAAGCCTGGCCGGGTGCAGCTTCACGTCGCCCGACGAGGCCACTGGGTCGCAGTCGGTCGGTATCCATGGCGTCACGGCGCAACAAGCGCGCAGCATCGCCAGCGAAGCCTATCTGTACGGCACGCCCATGGTCGCCAGCTACCAGACCATGTATGCGTTCAGCATCGACAAGAACAACCCGCAGTACAAGGGGCCGTTCAACACGGTCAACAACATTGCGCGCGTGTTCACGCCGGAAGACACGGCCTTTGTCACGCCGAATTCCGACACGCCGTATTCATTTGCCGTGCTGGATCTGCGGGCGGAACCCGTCGTCATCAGCGTGCCGCCGATGGAAAAGCGGCGTTACTTCGTTCTGCAATTGATGGATCTGTATACGTACAATTTTGCGTATATCGGCAGCCGCAGCACGGGTAACGGCGGTGGCAATTTCCTGATCGCGGGTCCACGGTGGAACGGTAAGGTGCCGGCAGGCATTACCAAGGTGATCAAGTCGGAGACGGAACTCGTCAACATGGTGGGCCGCACGCAGCTGTTCAACGCGGCCGACCTTGAAAACGTCAAACGCATCCAGTCGCGCTACAAGATTCAGCCGCTATCGGCCTTTGCCAAGCGGCCCGCGCCGCCCGCGCCTGCGGCCGTTGAGTGGATACCTCCGGTGCCGCCTGGTGAGATGCGCACGTCGCTGGAGTTCTATAACCAGCTGGCCTTTCTGATGCAATTTGCGCCCACGCATCCTACCGAGAAATGGCTGCGCGAACGCTTTGCCAGCATCGGCATCCGGCCGGGCGAGCCTTACAAGGCAGAAAGCCTGGACCCCCGGCTGCGCCGCGCGCTGCGGGAAGGCATGCATACGGCGCAAAACGATATCGACAAGAACCGCACGGCGCTCGGCGGCAAAACCGACACGCTGTTTGGCGACCGCAGCACGTTGAAAAACAACTACCTGGCGCGCGCGACCGGTACGCAAGTGGGCATCGGCGCCAACTCACGCGAAGAGGCGCTATACCCCGTGCTGGAGAAAGACAGCCGCGGTCAGGAGCTGGATGGCAAATACGCGTACACATTGCGTTTTGCGCCACGCAGCCTGCCGCCCGTCAACGCGTTCTGGTCCATGACGATGTATCGCTTGCCCGAACAGTTGCTGGCGCCGAACGCCATCAATCGATATCTGATCAATTCGCCCATGCTGCCGTCGCTGAAGAAAGACCCGGACGGCGGGTTGACGCTTTACATCCAGGCGCAATCGCCGGGCAAGGGCAAGGAATCCAATTGGCTGCCCGCGCCCGATGGCCCATTCATGGTGACGATGCGGTATTACTGGCCGAAGCCGGATTTGCTGAGCGGGAAGTGGGTATCGCCAGAAATTGAACGCGTGGCGAAGTAGGGGTATGAAGCGCAATTTCAATATCCACGATCTGCGCATCTTCTATACGGTCGTCATGACCGGTTCGACGCGTCAGGCTGCCCAGGTGATGAGCCTGACGCAGCCCGCGATCAGCCACGCCGTGTCGCGCTTGGAAAGCGCCACGGGTGTGCAGTTGTTTGACCGCTCGCACAAGACCCTGCGGCCCACGGAAGCCGGGCAATATCTCTACACCGAAGCGAAGTTCGTGCTGGACGAGCTGGTGCGCATCGACGAAGCACTGCACAGCATCGAGCAGTTTGGCGGGCGCGGTTTGCGCATTGCATCTTCGCCTGCGCTGGCCCTGGTGTATGCGCCCGAAGCCGTGAAGCGCTATGTGGATGAACATGGCAAGCGGCCCTTCTCGGTGGACGTGGAATCATCGGTGCAGGTGATCAGCGCCGTCGAAACCATGCGGGCTGACTTTGGCCTGGGCGCGGTCGGGCGCGACAGCCCGCGTCTGAACTTCACGCCTTTTCTGCGCACCGACGTCATGGCTATCGTGCACCGCGAGCATCCCCTGGCGCAGCGCGGGGCGATTGCGGTAGCGGATATTTCACCGGAGTCGTTCGTGAAGCCGCTGTGGTCCGATTACGTGGTCGCGCAGGGCGACATTGGTGATACCGCAGCGTTGGATTCCAGCATGCAAGCGCACATGACCTTGGTGCCGGGAACGGTGCGCGCCGTGAAAGGCATCAGCCTGGTCAATGCGTTGTCGGCGTCGGATATTGCGTCCGTCTATCCCGACATCGTCGCGCTGCCGCTCACCTCGCGGCAGTGGTTCGAGTTCGTGTTGATCACCCGCAGAGAGGCGCAAAACCAGGAACTGGCTGAGCGGTTGTTGGGCGCGCTGCACGCCACGGCGCAAGCGCGCCGGGCGGGCGTTTTTGCGGACACGATCCAGCTGATCGGGTAGCACGCCGCACGTCAGTCCGCTGGCGGCTGCCACGGCAGCGATTGCAGATCGCCGTCGATGCTGATGGCTTGCCCGCTGATCATCGCGCCAAACGGGCTGGCCAGGAACAAGGCCATGTTCGCGATATCGGCGGCGCTTACGAATTGCCGAAGGCTGACGCCCGCCAATTCCAGCTTGGTTTCTTCTTCCACCGTGAGCCCCATGGTGCGCGCCCGGGCGGCGATGACGCGGTCGATGCGCGGGCCAGCCACCAAGCCCGGCAGCAGGGCGTTAACGCGGATGCCGTAGGTGCCCAGCTCCACGGCTAACGACCGCGTCAGCCCCACCACGCCCCATTTGGACGCGGCATAGGGCGTGCGCATGGGCAACCCCATACGGCCCGCCACGGAACTGATGTTGATGATGGAGCCGCCACCGGCTTCGCGCAGCGCGGGCACGGCGTGGCGCACGGTGTGAAACTGCGACGCCAGGTTGATGTCCAGCGTGGCGCTCAGGTCGGCCGGTTCAATGTCGGTGACGCTGGCGGTGGGGCCGGCAATGCCGGCGTTGTTCACTAGCACGTCCAGCCCGCCCAGGTGCGCTAGCGCGGTCTGCATGTAGCGGTCGATGTCGTCGCGGCGGCTGACGTCGGCGCGGCTCCAGGCGTGGCGGCAGTGGGCCAAGGCGCCGTCGTCCACATCACACAGATGCACGCGCGCGCCGCGGTCGGCAAAGGCATCGGCTAGCGCCGCGCCGATGCCCGATGCGCCGGCGGTGATGATGACGCGACGGCCGCTCAGGTCCACCGGCAGGGCGGTCAAGTCTTGCGAGGTCATGGGTGTTCCTAGAGGTGTGTCGGGCGCAGCAGGGGCAGCGTGCGAAGCGGGTGCAGAGGGCGCGGAGGGCGCGGCGGGCGCGGCGGGCGCGGCGGGCGCACCCGGCTCAGGGCGTCATCAAGCGGCACTTGGATTCCTGCGGCGACGTGTAGATGTCGCCACCCGGAATCTTCGCGATCAGCTTGTAGTAGTCCCACGGCCCCTTGGATTCCGCGGGCTTCTTCACCTGCATCAGATACATGTCGTGCACCAGTAGGCCGTCTGCGCGGACCGTCGCGTTCTGAACGAAGAAGTCATTCACGGGGTTACTCTTTACCCACTTCATGATCGTGTCGCCATCGGTCGTGCCGGTGGCTTTCACCGCATTCAGATAGGTAGTGGTGACCGAATAATCGCCCGCTTGCAGCATCGACGGCTTCTTCTTCATGCGCTCTTCAAAGCGCGCCGCCCATTTGCGCGACGCGTCGTCCTGGTCCCAGTACCAGGCCGTGGTCAGGTACATGTCTTGCGCGGCGGCCAGGCCCAGCGCGTGGATGTCGGTGATCAGCACCAGCAGGCCGGCGATCTTCATCTTGGGCGTCAACCCGAATTCTGCGGCGGCCTTCACGGCGTTGCTGGTGTCGTTGGCGGAGTTCGCCAAACCCAATACGGTTGCGCCCGACGCCTGCGCCTGCAAGATGTATGACGAGAAGTCTGCCGTGTTCAGTGGGTGCCGCACGCGGCCCTTCACCTGACCGCCATTGGCTTGCACCACGGCGGACGCGTCGCGCTCCAGCGCATGGCCGAAGGCGTGGTCCACCGTCAGGAAGTACCAGTCCTTATTGCCTTCCTTGAGCATGGCGCGGGCCGTGCCGCGCGACAGCGATACCGTGTCGTACACGTAGTGCACCGTGTAGGGCGTGCACTGCGCGTTCGTCAATTCCGACGCACCCGCGCTGACCACGAAGAACGGCGTCTTCTTTTCTTCGGCCACCTTCGCCATGGCCAGTGCGGCGGCCGAGTTCGCGCCCGCGATCAGCATGTCTACGCCTTTCTGGTCCAGCCATTCGCGCGCTCGCGACGACGCGATGTCGGCGCGGTTCTGGTGGTCGGCCACCAGCACTTCAATCTTTTTGCCGTCGATGGCGCCGCCCATGTCCGCCACCGCCATCTTGATGGCTTCGGCGCCACCGGGGCCATCGGCGTCTGCCGACAAGCCCGACATATCGGTGATGAAGCCGATGCGGATCACGCTGTCGTCGGCGTGGGCGGCCGCGCCCAGGCTCAGCAATGCGGCGGCCACGGCCGCGTTCAAGGTGTTCTTCATGATGTTGTCTCCCCGCTAGGGTATGAATCGTTGTCGGTGCGCGGTCAAAACGCCACGTTGTTCCGGCCTTTCAGTTGCAAGATGTCACGCGCGTCGTCGGGCGTGGCGATGCGCAGCGACAGGTCTTCAAGAATGCGGCGGATGCGCCGTACCTGGTCCGCGTTCGAGCGCGCCAATTCGCCGGGGCCGTCCCACAGCGAATCCTCCAGCCCCACGCGCACGTTGCCGCCCATCGTGGCCGACATCGTGGCAAGCGGCGTTTGCTTGCGGCCGGCGGCCAGCACCGACCACACGTAGTCGTCACCAAACAGCCGGTCGGCCGTGCGGCGCATCGTCATCACATCTTCGGGGTGGGTGCCGATACCGCCGCGGATTCCGAATACCGACTGGATCAGGAACGGCGGTTTCAGCAAACCCTTGTCCACAAAGTGCGCGGCCGTATACAGATGGCCAACGTCGTAGCATTCGATCTCAAAACGCGTGCCGTTGTCGTTGCAGGACGCAAGGATGTGCTCGATGTCCTTGAACGTGTTCCGAAAGATCAAGTCGTTGCTGGACTCCAGATACGGGCGTTCCCAGTCGTGCTTGAATTCCTGGAAGCGTTCCAGCAATTCATACATGCCGAAGTTCATCGACCCCATATTCAATGAGGCCACTTCGGGCTTGAATTGGGTGGCGGGCAGCATGCGTTCGCTGACCGGCAGCACGGGCGAACCGCCCGTCGTGATGTTGATGACGACATCGCTGGCAGCCTTGATGCGCGGCAAGAATTGCGCATACAGCGCGGGGTCTTGCGTGGGCTTGCCGGTTTGCGGGTCGCGCGCGTGCAGATGCACGATGGCTGCGCCGGCCTCGGCGGCGTCCAGCGCCGACTGCGCGATGTCGTCCGGCGTCACCGGCAGATACGGGGACATCGACGGCGTATGAACCGACCCCGTAATGGCGCAGGTGATGATCACATTGCTCTTGGTTTTTTTCATGGGCCTTGGACGTGTGATGTTTTTTTGGGCCCCGGCTGTCTCCTCCGGGTGCGGCCCATTCTGTCGTACGGTCTTGCCCTTGTCACCTGAACAGAAATTATCAACTGATAGGGTTTCCGGTGCTGCGGCGCAACGACGGCCGCAGCAGCGATGCCACGCCGGCCGTCAGCCCGGCATCGCCTCGACATCGTCTCGACGCCACCCCGGCCGTCGGCTCGGCATCGCCCCAACATCGTCTCGATGCCACCCCAACGCCACCTCGACATCCACGCTGCCAGTCCGCCCTGAAATACAATTCCCGGCTATGTCCGCCCCATCGATCGTCTCCACGGCTTCTTCCGAATCGTCCTCTTCCGGCTCTGGCTATGTGCTGGCCGTGGACCTGGGCGGCACGCGCTTTCGGGCGGCGCTGGTCGATGAGGCAGGCGGCATCGCGCATTCCTGCTTCATCGACAGCCCAGCGGGTGCGGGCGGCCCGCCCGGCTGGGACGAGATCGACGCCGACGCGTGGTGGCGCGGCCTGCAAACCCTATCCAACACCTTGGCCGAGCAAGCGGGCGCGGCGTTCGATGCCGTTGCCGCCATCGCCATCTGCGGCGTCACGCGCACGCAGGTGTTCGTTGATGCGCAGGGCGCCGCCATCCGCCCGGCCATCACATGGCGCGACACGCGTACGGCGGCGGACGTGGGCGAATGGCTGGCGGCCATCCCTGCTGATCACCCCGAACGTAAACAGATCAACGCTTTTCACCCGTGGGCGCGCCTGGCGTGGTTGCTGCGCACCGAGCCGCAACACGCCGCCCGCGTGCGCGTCGTGCTGGAACCCAAGGACTATCTGAACTTCCGCCTGACGGGCCGTGCCGCCAGCGACACCGTATCGATGGCGCGGCTGGCAGCGGCCGCGCAGCCGCAGGCGGGCGGGCCTGACCTGTTGACCGCGCTAGGCGCCGACCCTGCCTGGGTGCCGCCGCTGCTGGACCCGTTGGCGGTTGTCGCCGCCGTCCAGCCCGGCCTGCCCGGGGCATTGGCGCGGCTGGCCGGTCGCAGCGTCGTCGCGTGTTCCAACGACACCTGGGCGGCCGTGGCTGGCTTGGGCGCACTGCGCGCGGGCTATGCCTACAACATCTCGGGCACCACCGAAGTGTTTGGCGCGGTGGGCGCTGAACCGGTGCAGGCGCAAGGGCTGATGACGGTTGACTGGGGCAACGGCAATCACCAGATTGGCGGGCCGGGCCAGAACGGTGCGGACACCATCGCATGGCTGCTGCCCTTGCTTGGGCGCTTGGGTGAAGACGGCATGGCGGGCGTCGGCCACGCCATGAACGCGCTGTTGAATGCGGCGCGAGATCCGCAGCCCGCGCTGTTCCTGCCTTATCTGCAAGGCGAGCGCGTGCCGTACTGGGACCCACATCTGCGTGGCGCTTTCGTTGGCCTGAACCGTCGCCATGGTCCGGGCGACTTGGCGTGGGCAGTGCTTGAGGGCGTGGCCTTCCTGAATCGCACCGTGCTGGAACGCGCCGAAGCCGCGCTGGGCAGCGCGGTCGGGGAAATTCGTTTCGGTGGCGGCGCGGCGTCCAACCCGCAGTGGTGCCAGGTCAAGGCCGACATCTGCGAACGCGCCGTCGTCGTGGGCCAGGCCGAACAGCCGGGCGTGGTGGGTGCGGCGGTTGCCGCCTGGACCGCGCTGGGCCGCTACGGCAGCTTTGCCGCCGCGCAGGATGCACTCGTGCGGCCCGCCCATCGCTACGAACCGCAGGCCGCGCGCAGGGACGCCTATCGCGCGTTGTACGCCCAGTTCCGCGCCGCTGAGGCGGCGTTGACTCCGGTGTCGCACGCCTTGGCCGGGTTGCGATTGCCGTAAAAACCCTAAGTCCACGCAGCGACAACGCGCCCCTGCCGGCCGCCGCCCGGGTATAAACTGCTACGCCATCAGGGCGCTAACGCCCGGCAGGTGGTGGATAACCCTTGCACGACAACGAAAATCAACGCAGCAAGGGTCAAGTCGATGCGCGGCATCCTGGAAAAGTACGGCACGGCAATCGCAGGATTGGTCCTGGTGGGCTTCTTCGCAATCGCCGCGCAAAATTTCGCGGCGCCGAACAATCTATTGAACATCGCCAAGGAAACCAGCTTCCTGGCCATCATCGCCATCGGCTTCACGCTGGCGCTGGTCACCGCTGAACTGGATTTATCCGTGGCCGACGTGGCGAGCCTTGCCGCCGTCGTCACCGGCGCGCTGGTGCATACCGGCCAGCCCGTGTTGATGGCGGTTGCAGCGGGCTTGGGCGTCGGGTTGCTCTGCGGCCTGGTCAACGGCATTGCCGTGACCCGACTGCGCGTCCCTTCACTGATTGCGACGCTAGGCATGGCGGCCATGGCGCGCGGCTTCGCCTTCATGTTGACCGACGGCGTGTCTTACGTGGGCCGCTGGCCCGCCACCTTCACCGATCTGGCGCGCGCCAAACCCTTCGGCATTCCCGCACTGGTGCTCTGGATGCTGGGCACCGTGCTGGCCGCCTACTTCCTGATCAAGTGGACGCGCACCGGCGCGCGCATGACGGCCACGGGCGAAGCGGGGGAATCCGCGCGCCTGGCCGGCATCAACATCCGCGCCATGAAAAGCATCGGCCTGGCGCTGTCCGGCATGTGCGCCGGCCTGGCCGCGGTGCTGCTCACGTCCAGCCTGTCGTCCGCCGCGCCCAACATGGCGGGCGACTACTTTCTGTACGCCATCGCTGCTGTGCTGCTGGGCATGACCATGTTCAACCCCGGCCACGCCAACATCCCCGGCACGCTTGTTGCTGCGCTGATCTTGAAGGTGCTGGGCAACGGTCTCGTGCTGATGGGCGCGCCGTATTACGTGCAGGACATCGTGCTGGGCTTCATCATGATCGCGTCCGTCGCGGTGTCATCGGCCGTGCTGAAGAAAGCGGCTTTCAAATTCTGATCCGAAGGGGAAACCACCATGAAGACATTGCTTAAGCGCACGTTGCTTGTCAGCGCGTTTGCTGTCCAGGCCCTGGCCGCCAGCGCCGCTCACGCCTTTGACGTGGGCATCGTCGCGTTCCAGATGTCGTCCGAAACGCACGCCCGTGTCGCCAACGCCGCGGCCGAAGCCGCTCGCGCCAAAGGCTGGACCGTGACGCAACTGAACGCCGAAGGCTCACTGCCCAAGCTGGCCGAACAGCTGGATACGCTCGTCAACAAGAAGGTCGACGCCATCGTCATCGCCATGGGCAAGCCCGTGGAAACCGATGCCCAGCTGCAAGCCGCCAAAGAGAAAGGCATCCCCGTTGTTGGTGTGATGTCCGGCGCCAGCCCGCACATGCTGTTCGACGTGGAAGTCAACGAATACGCCACCGGCGCGCAGTCGGTGCTGTATCTGCTGGGCAAGATGGGCTACCAGGGCAACATCCTGTCCGCGCGCTTTGATGGCAACTCCGGCACCCGCATTCGCGGCAAGATGCTCGACGCCGTTCTCACGGAAAACACCGCCGTCAAAGACCTGGCCAAGTTCAGCATGGCCCGCACTCAAAGCTGGCGCGACGACGTGCGCAACGGCATGCAGGCGCTGTTTCTGCGCCATCAAGGCCAGTTCAAAGGGGTGTGGGCATCGTTTGACGGGCAAGCCTATGTCATCGACGACCTGCTGCAATCCCAAGGCATGAAGAAGGGCGACATCACCTTGGTATCGGTGGACGGCGGCCCTGAAACCTATCGCCGCATCGCCGACCCCAACAGCCTGATCACCGCCACGATGATGATCCCGTTCGAGCAGTTGGGCACCAGCGCCATCGACTCCATCGACCGCATCGTCGTGAAGAAGGAACCCAAAGAGAAGGTGGCGTCAGGCCCGTACCTGTTCATGGATTCCGTGCTGGTCGACGCCAGCAACGTCCAGAAATTCCTGCAACCCGCCGCCAAGTAACCCTGACAAAACCGTGACCACCATGACCGCCGCGTTGTCGCTTCGCCAGATTCGGAAGTCCTATGGGGCTGTAGAGGCCCTGAAGGGCGTGGACCTGGACGTGCCCGAAGGCAAGGTGATGGCCATCTGCGGCGACAACGGCGCGGGCAAATCCACGCTGATCCGCATCATCTCCGGCGCGCAAGCGCCCACGGGCGGGAACTTGAGCCTGAACGGCAAGCCGGTCGCGTTCCGCTCGCCGCACGACGCGCTGGTGCAGGGCATTGCAACGATCTACCAGGATTTAGCGCTGGCGCCGCGCCTGTCCATCTGGGAAAACGTCTTCATGGGCGCGGAACGCGTGCGCCGCGTGGGGCCGTTCCAGGTGCTGGACAAGCGCCGCATGGCCGAAGAAGCACGCGGCTATTTGCAGCGCCTGTCGGTACCCATCGAAGACATGGACCGCCCCGTCGAACGCATGTCAGGCGGCCAACGCCAAGCCGTCGCCATCGCCCGCGCCCTGCGCTGGGACGCGCGCGTCGTCATCATGGACGAACCCACCGCCGCCCTGGGCGTCAAGGAAACCGCGCTGGTGTTGAACCTGGTGCGCAAACTGCGCGAAGAAGGACGCACGGTGATCCTGATCAGCCACAACATGGCGGATGTGGTGGCGCTGGCGGATCGTGTGGCGATCCTGAAGGGCGGCGTCAAAGTCATCGAACGGGATATCGCCGGGCTGGACGCAGATGCCTTGGCGCATCGGGTGATGACGGGCAAGGACGGATAGCGCCAGAGACGTTGGCGCGAGGATTACAAGCGCGGGCAGCAATCGCAAACAGCGATCGCAAACAGTGATCGCAAACAGTGATCGCAAACAGCAATAAAAAAACCGCCGCCGGGTAACCCCAGGCGGCGGTTTTTTTGCGTGCAGCGGCGGGACTTAGTCCTGGCGGCTGGTCACTTCAACCAGGTGATAACCAAACTGGGTCTTCACTGGACCCTGGACCACGCCAACCGGGGCGCTGAACACGACGGTATCGAATTCCTTGACCATCTGGCCCGGGCCAAACGTACCCAGATTGCCACCGTCACGGCTCGACGGGCAGCTGGAGTTTTCCTTGGCGACTTGAGCGAAGTCAGCGCCGTTTTCAATGGAGGTCTTGAGTTCGTTGCACTTGGCTTCGGTGGAAACGAGGATGTGACGGGCGGAGGCTTGTGCCATGTGGGGCTCCTGGAGGGGGGAGTGATTGGGGAGGGGAGAGTAACGCATTTCTTGCGAAAAGCTCTTCGCCCCAGAGTGGGCCTTCAAGCTAGCAAATCTGGCTTGCGCAGAAAGCTAAGCTTCTTTGTTGGCTAGTATTGATAGTAAGGCCTCGCGCACGGCATTTGGATTTCTATTTGTACGAATGGGAGTTAATAGGTAGTCCGTGAAACTCTTCAATAAATTGTCATCTTGAATTAAAGATGTTTCTCTAAAAAAATCGGAAAAAGTGATTGCTTTTATGGTTATGTTAAGCCCATTTGATTGAGCGTTCTTAGGTAGTCCATGGTCAAGAGCATGTGCGATGAATATTATTGAAATATTCCAATTCTCTATGTCGGAAATTGCCTTCAATTCATCGATGCGCCTGTCAATGCTCTTTCGTATCGTCGCGAGGTGCTGTTCGACATACGTCTGACTCAGTCGCCCTCCATGAGATTCGTAGGCGTAGATATGGCATCGATTTATATCGAGAAATTCGCAATCACCAAATTTCGCCGAGCTGATATTTGTTGCGTTGACGGGATCTCCTAGGCCGCGAGCTCGAAGTGTTTTGTGAACGCAAGCAGATATTGCATCAATCGATCTTTGTTCTAAGATTCCAAACGTCTTGGTATTTCCAGAAGCGATTCCAGACAGAATTCGTTCAATCTGCTCTCGATTTAGTTCGGATGGCGTGTAGATAGGGGTAGTCGCGGCAACCCTAATGATTCGATGAAGCCACAGTCTGATCCACCACGCGAGTTCTCTGCGTGCAGCAAATCCCATTGCTTCCATGCTTTCCAAGATTGTCAGGAGCGCCATTGCCCCCGGGCGCTCCTGCGTCTTCTTCGAGCGAACCCATCCTAGGTCTAAAACGTCGACGGACTTAGCATTGTTCAGAAAAGCGTTACCCGCCCCTGCGATAGAGTGTGGATACTTTTCCTGAAGCCATTTAAATCTATCGCCACGCGGTTTGAACTCGTAAATGTTGGTCAATGCATGGTCAGAAAACTCAGCTATCGTGCATTGGTAATGAAGCATTTGCAGATAGGGTGTGTACCGAGACTTAATGGAATTATCATTTTGCCGTGGTGCCAAGGTGCGGAGGGATCTTAAAATGTCTCCTTCGGCCCCTAGCTTTGTGCCGGCTTCTGCGACAGTTATAGCCGCCGTGAGGAAATCCGCATCGGCAAAGGCGTATGACTCTTGGGCTGCATCTCGGCGAAACAGTGCCGATGTCTGTTGAACATTGAAGTCCCGACTTATGCCAATCTCTTGGAGGGTTGTGGCGACGTTCTGCCGACTGAAGTTGGCTCTGTGATCGCGTTGGTGAAGAAGACGCGCAATCTGGGCTGCTGACAGTCGTTCAGAATGAGATAGATTTATTATGAAAAAAGAATGGCTCAACAAAGCGCTTGCTTCTGTATGGCTCATTAAGTGCTCTTTCATCAGCTTCGAGTGAAGAGGGAAGTAGCTCTTAGCTAATTGGGAGCCTAGAGAGATCTCTTCATACGACCCGCCGTGGGTGGACGCAAAAATTACCGCATGCGCAACTTCTTTTAAATCTCTGGATGGAGTGCCCGTACTGCGCCAGTTTGAAATCTGCAATTCAACCCAGCTCGAAAAATCTTCACTTGATATGTTTAGGCCGCGTAACTTCTTTTTCAGGGCCTGCGCACATTTAGCCTCTCGGCCTAGTCGTGCCGGGAGTAGGAGCATGCGGAGAGGTTGGCGGAGCGTACCTAACGTCATTACTTGGCCCTCTCTGTACTCAGCGTGCGTAACAAATCCGCCGGGCTGACTTTAAGAGCGTCGGCAAGTTGAACAATCGCTTGAAGAGAGATATTACGCCTGCCTCGTTCGCAGCTGCTTATATACGTTCGGTCTAACCCGGCTCGATGCCCCAACTCTTCTTGAGAAATACCCGACGTTATGCGAATTCGGCGAAGTTCTTCGCCGAACAGAATTCGAGGATCGTAAGGAGTAGAAGTATGTGCCATGGTTGGATGATCATGGCGTAGGTGACTATAAGTCTACGGTCTATAAGTCACATTCAATTAAAGGTGTTTGAGTAAAGCTTTACCAATTGCCTTGCCGAGTAGAGGGGGTACAGCATTTCCAATCTGTCGGTATACCGCGCTCTTTTGGCCACAGAATGTGAAGAGGTCAGGAAAGGACTGAATACGGGCGGACTCACGGACGGTCAATCTTCGCACATTGGGCACAAGACCCTGCCGAGGCTTTCCGCCCGCAATGAGTTCGGCGTGATAATCCAACAATACCCCTTCAGTATCAATAATATGCGTGCGATTTCCGCCAGCTGATGCTGGGATAGTTTGAGATGGTTTGGCCATATTTATTGGCCTTCCGCCACCATTGACTAGCATACCTGCCCAGGGACTTGGCCTGATAATCGGGTTTTTCGCGTAGGTGACAATAGCTCGGTTGGGTTCGTCCGAAGGCACATCGAGAAGTGCGTTAAGCGCAGAAACGTACGGTTTAGACTTTGTGCCATGAGTGGCTTTTGGAAAATCAGGCATTGAAATGAGGCTGCCTAATATTATTACTCTCAACCTTTCTTGAGCGACGCCAAAATCGGCTGAGTTGAGCACTCGATAGTTCACCTCGTACCCCAGCTCGCGCAACTCGTCTAATTTCCGCTCTAAATACGGAAGGTTCTTCGCTGTTGTCAGGCCAGCAACGTTCTCCATTAATAGTAGTTTCGGACGCACTTCCCTGACAGCGCGTACGAACTCGGGCAGCATATCTCGTTCGTCCTGATTCGCCTTTTGATTCCCTGCTACGGAAAAAGGTTGGCATGGTGGGCCTCCTGCGACTAAGTCAACTTTTCCCCTCAAACTACTCCAGTCGACTTGCCGCACATCGCCTTGTATTACGTCCACATGCTGGAAATTCTTCCGATAGGTAGCGCACGCGGCTGCGTCAAAATCAGAGGCGACCAACGCATTCCAACCAGCCATTTTCAATCCAAGACTCAGTCCGCCGGCTCCAGCGAAGAGGTCAATACAAGTTGGGGTAGTCGTCATGTCTAAATTAGGAGTTTATTGATGCGTTGCTTTGGTCGCTTTAAGCGCCGCAGCGCGGTCGGGACGGGGGGATCGTATCCGTCCTGGAGTGAATCCAGACGCATCTACTTCAAAACGTTCTACGCCTATTGCTCGAAGATATTTAGCGGCATTATCAAGAGTGAACAAGCGGAAATTTCCTCTACTTGAAACTAACGTCCTAGCATAAGAGCCGTGATGAATTGTAATTACGTAGCCCCCCGCCCGTCCGAAAACAGAGATGGCATCGATAGCCTTTGCGATTGCAAACTCTCGGAGTGCTGGCTCTTTGATGGTACGTTGAGTGGTGTCCATCATCAGTTCTTTTTAATTGGCGATCGGATAACGTTATTCGATAAGTGAGATTTTCGCTGTTTCATGCTTTGACTGTCAATTGGGTGAGAGTGACAGGGAGTCACTGCGACTCCTCGCCTGGGGCAGCAGACGGGAAACGCGATGGCTTGGCGAGGAACAACGTGCTTGAGTCGAAGTTGCATTCGATCCAGTTTCCTTCGGCGATGAGCCGCAGCTCCATCATCGCTGGCGGCTGTTTCAACAAGTCTCGTCTTCATCGTGCCAACTACTCAGGACGATGGGAAGGTCACATCCGATGATTTCGCACGGGAAACCGTGTCTCGTGGCCTCAATGTTCGACAGCACACGTTCAATCCTCCACCAACCACTCCCGAAACGCCTCCAAATCCATCCCGCTCGGCACGTACCAGACCTTTCTCGTCTTATCCCACTGCGCGCCCAGCGCCTTCACTACGTCCCGATTCGCATACGCGACCCGCAAATCCCGATGCCCCACCGCCTGGACCGGCGCCGCCATGTTCCGGCGCACGGCGGTATCTGCGCGTCGCTGAATTCCCGCCAACTGCATCTGCCCGATAAACACGCTGCGCTGTGCCGCAACTTCCGTGGACACCAGCGTCAACCGTGCCTTCGTACGCGTCGCGGCGACGTAGAACAGGTTTTCTTCCTCACTCAGTTTCCGCAGCGGATTCGGGAACTCTCCGGCGTCCAGGAACGGCAGGATGACGTGGTCGAATTCCTTGCCTTTGACGTTCGCGATGCAGTCCAGCTGCACCGTGTTCTTTCCGGGCCGGGCGCCCGCGAAGGCTTCGGCGGCGCCGATCCATTCTGAGAATTCGCGCAGCGTTTTGCCGGAGCTTTTTGCGGAAGCGATGAAGCCGGTGACGGACTTGGTGACGACGGACGCTTCGTACGGATGCACGTACAGACGCGTTGCCAGCTTATCCATGTCCACCAGTTCGCGGACTTTTTCCAGCGCGGCGAAGGCGGGGGAGTCGGCGGAGACTTCACGCAAGTGCGCCACCGCGTCAGAAATCCGGCCGCGCGCCGCCGGGCTGCCGACGCGTTGGATCTGGCCGGTGAAAAAGTGCTTGAGCGCGGACGGTTCCTTGGCCAGCGTGGTTTGGGCCTCGCGCAATTCCTGCGGCGTTAGCGGCACTTCGGCAAAGGTGGTCAGCGCGTCGACGATAGCTTCGCGCGTGGCGGGCGTGGCGACGTGGTGGAAGTCGTCAAGCGCGATGGCGATCATGCCGCGCAGGAACAGGATTTCTTCGCGCAGCAGGTAACTCTTCATCGTCAGGGTGCGGTATTGCACACCGGCGTTCATCAGCGCGTTTTCGATTTCGATGGATTGGTGCGCATCGCGCAGCAGAATGCAGCAGCCGTCCAGCGGTTTACGGTCTTGCTTCCACTGAAGCACGGCGCGCACGACCTCACCGCCGCACGCGCCCGTGGCCTGCGCGTAGGGGCGTTCGTGTATATCCGTGCGCAACGGGAGGTTCGAATCGACGGGTTTACGTTTGAAGGCTTCCATCGCGTAGGCCAGGTGCGGGCCGTGGCGGTAGGTCATCGTCAGCGGGAAGCTTACGCAGTCGGGGAAGCTGGACGCGATGCGGTGTTGCAGGAACGATTCGTCGGCGCCCAAGTGCGAATAGATCACCTGGTCTTTATCGCCGACGCCGACGAAGTACGTGATGCCTACGCTTAGCAACGCTTCGATAATGCAGAACGAGGCCTCGTTGATGTCGTGCAGCTCGTCGCACAAGACCAGCCGGTACGCGGGCAGCACGTCGCGCGCGTCGGCGCCGTTGCGTATCAGGCAGGCAAGGTCGTACGTGGCATCGAAGAAGCCACGCGCGTCGATGAAGCCGAAGACGTCGATGCGCTGCTTTTCATATTCGATGGCCCACAGATAATCCGTCAGCGGAATGCTCAGGCTGTTGGCGGTGTATTCGGGGTCGGCGATATTGTCGGGCGACAACATCATCGTGGCTTTCAGTTTCAGCAGATTATCCAGAAACTGGCTGACCGCGGTGTTGTGGGTGCGAATGTCGAGTTCGTCCGCATACTGCGCGTGGTTGATGGCGACGTTTTCCAGCGCATACAAGGCATAGCTTTGTTGTTCGCGCGTGGTCGGCAGGCTCTCGGGTTTGCCGTCTTCGATTTTCGACAACACGCGCTGCGCGAACTCTTCAACGGTCAGCACATTGACGCGCCGCGCCGTGTTGTAGGCGATGCCGACTTCCACCAGACGCGTTTGCAGAACCTGCCGGGCTTCGTCCGTGAAGGTCAGCGCCAGAATGTCTTCGGGCGGCAAGCCGCGTGTCAGGGCCTCGCCGACGCGCAGCGCCAAGGTGGTGGTTTTGGCGGCGCCTGCGTTGGCGATGACAAGGCTGGTCCGGCTCCGCGAGGTTTGGATCTTGGTCTGTTCCTCGGTGGGCACGAATCCGGCGGGGAAGAACTGGGCGGAGGGGGAGGTTGTCGTCATCTAGGCGGGGCAGGCGCGAACAGAATGGTCGCAGGAGGTGAACCGCCAGTGTAACGACTCCCGGGGTCTGGTTTCTCCGGGCGATTCTGCTGCGCGGCTTCCGAACCGGTGCCTGCGCAGACCCATCCGGCCCAACCCGGCTCGGCATATCCTGCCACCCGCTCCCCAAACGCAAAACGGCCGGCGAGCGCGTTGAGCGTTCGCCGGCCGTTCAGGAGCCGCGTTCTACGCGCGTTTAGCGCACCGGCCACCCATACATCAGCCCGCCATCGCGGTACGACGCGTTCAATCCGCGCGACAGCTTCAACGGGCTGCTGGGGCCCAGGTTCTTCTCAAAGCTCTCACCGTAATTGCCGATGTGCTTGATGATGTTGTAGGCCCACTTATCGTCCACGCCCAGGTTCTTGCCCATGCCCGGCGTCACGCCCAGCAGGCGCTGCACGTTGGGATTCGTGCTTTTGAGCATTTCATCCACGTTCTTCGACGTGATGCCGTATTCCTCGGCTTCCAGCATGGCGAACATCGTCCAGCGCACGACGTTGAACCATTGCTCGTCGCCCTGGCGCACCATCGGGCCCAGCGGTTCCTTCGAGAAGTTCTCGGGAAGGATGTCGTACTGGCCCGGGTTCTCCAGGTTGCTGCGCGCGGCGGCCAGTTGGGATTTGTCGCCGGTGAAGGCATCGCAGCGGCCCACTGCAAACGCGCGGATGATCTCGTCCAGACGCTCGACCACAACGGGCTTGAAGACGATGTTCTGCGAACGGAACCAGTCCGCCAGGTTGAGTTCCGTGGTGGTGCCGGGCTGCACGCAGACGGTTGCGCCGTCCAGTTCCTTGGCGCTTTTCACGTTCAAGGATTTGTTCACCATGATGCCCTGGCTGTCGTAGTAGTTCACGCCGACGCCGATCAGGCCCAAGGTGGTGTCACGCGTGAGCGACAGCGTGGTGTTGCGCGGCAGGACGTCCACTTCGCCGGATTGCAGGGCGGTGAAACGTTGCACGGCGCTGACCGCCATGATCTTGGATTTGGCGGGGTCGCCAAACATGGTGATGGCAAGCGCGCGGCACAGGTCGACGTCCAGGCCGATCCAGCCGCCCTTGCTGTCATTGACCGAGAAGCCAGCCACGCCCGTGGACACGCCGCATTGGACGAAGCCCTTATTCTTGACGCTATCGAAAGTCACGCCGGCGGTGGCCGCCCAGGACGAAAGGAATAATGCGGTGCCTGCCGCGACGTGTTTAAGTGCTTTCATGGTGTCTCCGCGCGTTGAGCGCATGGGTATTCTGTCGGCCGGTGGCCGAGTGCGCGGAATGGTAGCCAGCGCGCCGGGGCGGGAATATCAGGGAATTCCCGTTAAATCCACTGGACGGAATTTGCGGAGGATAATCTTCGCCATGCCGACGAGGGGCCAGGGATGAAACAAGACGACGACAACAGGGATGCACCCGGAAGCCACGGGTTATGGCGGCCGATTGGCTTCGTCAAGGAGCAGGTGCGGGATGCGTGGCGTGAACTGATCCGCGTCAACACCAGCGACCGACGCTGGGAAATGCCGCTGGCGGCGGCGTTGTCGTCGGGCCTGCCGCTGATGGTGGGCGCGTATTTCGGGCGCATGGATTATGGATTGATGTCCAGCCTGGGCGGCATGGTGTTTCTGAGCCTGCCCAATTCTTCCTTGCAGCACCGCATGATGATGTTGCTGGCCGCGTCGTTTGGCATGGTGGCGTGCTTTGCGGTGGGCGCGCTGACGCAGTTCTGGCCTACGGCGATGGTTGCCGCGCTGACGATCATCGCCATCTTGGTCAATATGGTGTGCCGCTGCTACCGGCTAGGCCCGCCGGGCAGCTTGTTTTTCATTATGGCGACAGCCATTGCGGCCTACACGCCGGGGCGTATTGAAGATGTGCCGATGCGCGTAGGCATGGTGGCGCTGGGGTGTTTGGTTGCCTGCCTGGTGGCGTTTGCCTATTCCCTGCACATGACGCGCGTGGCGCCGCCTCCTGTTGAAACCCCGCTGCCCAAGCCGACCTTTGACTTTGTCGTGTATGACTCCATCATCATCGGGCTGTTCGTAGGAATATCCTTGCTGGTGGCCGAACTGCTGCAATTGCCGCGGCCCTATTGGGTGCCCGTCAGCTGCCTGGCGATTATCCAGGGGGCCAGCTTGTGGGCGGCCTGGAACCGCCAGCTGCATCGGATTTTTGGTACGGCGCTGGGCTTATGCGTGGCGTGGGCATTATTGAGCCTGCCGCTGAATGTGTGGACGTTGAGCCTGGTGATGATGGCGCTGTCGTTCGGGATAGAAACCTTGGTGGTGCGGCACTACGCCAGCGCGGTGGCGCTGATCACGCCGCTGACGATCTTCCTTGCCGAGGCGCCGCATCTGGGCCAGGGCTATCCGTCGGCGGTGATACAGGCGCGGTTCGTGGATACGGTGATTGGCGCGTTCATTGGCGTGCTAGGCGCGGTGCTTCTGCACAATCAGCGCATCCGGCCGCTGCTGTCACGCTGGATGCGGGCTGTGCTGCCCAAGCGGATCAGCTGATTCACTGGCGTCGCAGTAAGGGCAGTCTGCCGCAGCCGGCCCTGACGCGCCATGCAAACACTCATGCGATAGCCACTGGCTCAGCCGGTCGTAGCTTTCCATATTGCTGCGCCAGTTGGGCGCGCAAAGATAATAGCCAAGCGGGCTTTCAAACGTGCGGTCGAATATATCCACCAATTGCCCCGTGGCCAATTCCTTTTCGATCAGGCAATGCGGCATCAGCGCCACCCCAAAGCCTGACGACGCGGCTTGGATAATCATTGAAAACAAATTGAATCCCGGCCCGAAACGCGCGCGGTCATAATCGCCGAGGTAGGTAGAAAACCAGTATTCCCACGACAGCGGAATCTCAATGTGCTGCAACAGCGTGCATTGCTTGATGTCTTCCAGGCTGCTGATGGGATGCTGGTCCAGATACTCGCGCGAGCACACCAGCCGGGTTTCCCGGCCCGTCAGGTACTTGGCATCACCGTCGTGCCAATCCCCGTAGCCATATTGAATGGACGCATCGAAATCCAGTTCGGTGCTTTTGTAATCCGCCACGCTGTAGCGGACGAAGTTGATGGAGATGTCGGGATTGAATTCGCGGAAGGTCTTCAGGCGGGGGAACAGCCATTGCGCGGCAAACGTGGGCGCGGCCGATACGTTCAGCGATTTGGCCGATTGTTGGGTCGCCATGACCTGCGACGTGGCGCTTTCCAGCGTGTGCAGCGCCGGTCGGATCAGGCTCAGGTAGGTAGCGCCCATGCGGGTCAGCTGCAGGCCGTTGGTGGCGCGAATGAACAGCGCGTGGCCCAGGTAGCTTTCCAGCGTGGCGATGTGCCGGCTGATGGCGCTTTGCGTAACGAACAGCTCTTTGCCCGCCTTGGAGAACGACAGATGGCGCGCCGCTGCGGTGAACGCATTCAATTCAGAGAGGGTGGGGCAGCGGCGTCTCATGGGGCAGTTAAACCATGCGTGAGCGAATACATCGGTCGGCGAATACCGGGGCGGCAATCACCCAGCCGGAAAAGACAGGGTATGAGTATTACTCATAAGGCTGTTCAAATTTGTGTCGATTCCCTAAGGGGAGACCCGGTATCGGACGTTTGGATTGTACCGGTAGAGTTCGCCATGCTGAATTTCCTGCATGTTGAACAGATAGCGTGATTTATTTATGAAGCCGGTTGTTGTTAAGAATTGCAAGATCTTGAATACCCGATCACTGGTCCTCGAAGAGGCAACCAATGTGCTGATCGAGGACGGGATGATCACCCGCATCAGCGCCGACGAATTGACGGCGCCGGATGCGCAGGTGCTGGATGCCAAGGGCATGACCCTGATGCCGGGCATGATCGATTGCCACGTGCATGTGGTGGCGTCGTCGTTCAACCTGGGCCGCGTGGCGTCCTTGCCGAATGCGCTGGCCCTGCTGCGCGCGCTGCCCATCATGCAGGGCATGCTGGACCGCGGCTTCACGTCGGTGCGTGACGCGGGCGGCGCCGACTGGGCGCTGGCGCAAGCCGTGCTGGACGGAACGGTCGATGGGCCGCGCCTGTTCTGCTCGGGCAAGGCCCTGTCGCAGACGGGCGGCCATGGCGACTTCCGCCAGCGCAACGACGAACTTGACCCCTGCCCGTGCTCGGTCAAGATCGGCAACATCGGCCGCGTGGTGGATGGCGTAGACAACTGCCGCCTGGCGGTGCGCGAAGAAATCCTGAAGGGCGCCACCCAGATCAAGGTCATGGCCTCGGGCGGCGTGGCCTCGCCCAATGATCCGATTCAGAACCTGGGCTTCTCGGAAGCCGAGCTGATCGCCATTGTGGAAGAAGCCAGCAACGCCAACACCTATGTGATGGCCCATGCCTACACGCCGCGCGCGATTACGCGTGCGGTGCGCTGCGGCGTTCGCACCATCGAACACGGCAATCTGGTCGACCGCGAGGCCGCGCAGGTGATGAAAGAGCACGGCGCGTACATGGTGCCCACGCTGATCACCTATGAAGGCCTGGCCAATGACGGCGAGCGTTATGGCTTGCCGCTGGACTCCGTGAAGAAGATTGCCACCGTGCGCACGCAAGGGCTGACCGCGCTTGAAATCCTGGACGAAGTCGGCGTGAAGATGGGCTACGGCAGCGACCTGCTGGGCGAAACCCACTACATGCAAGCCGATGAACTGACGCTGCGCGCCCGCGTGCTGGGCAACGCCAAGGTGATTCAGCAGGCGACGCTGATCGGCGCCGAGATCCTGAATCAGGAAGGCCTGCTCGGTGAAGTGTGCGAGGGCGCCCATGCCGACCTGTTGCTGGTGGATGGCAATCCGCTGGATGACATCGCGCTGTTGACCAAGCCCGATTCGCTCAAGCTGATCATGAACCGCGGCTTGCTGCACAAGAACGCGCTGAACTAAGCACTGAACCCAGCCCTGCCGGGCCAGGCACGCGTGCGCTCAATGCCCGCGCGCCCCGCCCGCTTTCACATTTCTACCGGAACTATCGTCATCATGTATTCCGTATCGGACCGCCTGGAGCGGCTGCCGTTCTCCAGCTTTCATTTCCGGCTGCTGATGATCGGCGGCCTGGGCCTCGCTTTTGAAGCGCTGGACGCCGGCATCATTGCCTTCATCATTCCGTCGTTGCGCGTGCAATGGGGGCTTTCCACCGGCCAGATCGGCTGGATCGCCAGCAGCACCTACGTGGGCTTCCTGGTGGGCGCGTTGTTCTCCGGCATTCTGGGCGACCGCTACGGCCGCAAGAAAATCATGATGTGGGCCTTGCTGCTGTTCTGCGTGGCCACCTTCATCAACGCGTTTGCCCGCAACTATCACGAGTTCTACATCCTGCGCATGATCGCGGGCATTGGGATGGGCGCGGAAGGCGCCATCATCGCGCCGTACCTGGCGGAGTTCGTCAGCAGCAAGTATCGCGGCCGCTTCACCGGCGCGCTGGCCGGCTTCTTCTCGTTCGGCTTCGTGATGTCGGCGCTGCTGGGCTACTTCATCGTGCCGTTGAGCGACGATGGCTGGCGCTGGATCATGATCATTGCGTCCGTGCCGGTGGTGTTCCTGCTGTGGTGGCGCAAGTCGTTGTTTGAGTCGCCGCGTTGGCTGGAACACACGGGCCAAACCGCCGAAGCCAACCGCATTTGCTCGGCCATCGAAGCCGAGGTGGAGCAAAAGCTGGGCCGTCCGCTGCCCACGCCCGTGTCCACGCGCAAGGCCAACTCCAAGCCTGCCGCGCAACAGACCGCCATGGCCAAGCTGGCCTCGCTGTTCTCCAAACAGTATCTGGGCACGACGGCGCTGGTGTGGGTGTTCTGGATCACCGTGCTGTTCTGCTACTACGCCTTCCTGGTGTGGATTCCCAGCCTGCTGGTTGAACGCGGCTTCACGATCACCAAGAGCTTCTCGTACACGATCCTGATTTATCTGTCGCAGATTCCGGGCTACTTCTCGGCCGCGTACTTCAACGACAAGATCGGTCGCAAGTACACGATTCTGATCTACATGCTGCTGTCGTGCCTGTCGGCATTGGGCTTGGCGCTGGCCAGTGGCGAGCAGCAAATCATCATGTTGAGCATGCTGCTGTCTTTCGGCATGAACGGCGTGATCGCGGGCCAGTACACCTACACCGCCGAAATCTACCCGACCTCTATCCGGGCAACCGGCATGGGCGCGGCGTCGGCCTTTGCGCGGATCGGCTCGATTGCGTCGCCCACCATCGTGGGCGTGGCGTACCCGGTGTTGGGCTTTGCGGGCGTGTTCGCCATGATGACGGCCATTTTGCTGGTGGGCGGCCTGGGCATTCTGTTCTTCGGCAAGAACACGCGTGGCGTGGTGCTTGAGGAGATCAACTGATGACGTCCGCATCGGCATTCGAACCGTGGGCCAGGCATGCGCGGGCCTTGGGGCTGGCAAGCAGCCGCGAGGCGCAGTGGAGCGTGATCTCTGGCCTGCTTGAGGAAGCCTTCGGGCACAAGCTCTTCACGGCGCTGCTGTATCTGGAGTCGCATCAGCTGATGAAGCGTCTGTACACGTCAGACGAAAGCATCAGCCCGCTGGGCGGCTTCAAGGCCACGGGCAGCGGCCCGTGGTCGCGCCATGTGCTGGAGCAAGGGCGGCTGTATGTGGCCAGCAATGAAGACGATGTGCGCACGGTGTTCTCTGAAGCGCCGATGCTGATTGATCGCGGGTTGCAATCGGCGTTCAACATTCCGGTGCGTCACGAGGGCCGGGTGATCGGGTCGTTGAACATGCTGAGCGGGCGCCATGCCTATGACAAGGCGGATCACGATCTGGCGGCGCTGATCGCAGGCGTGTGCGCGCCGGTCTTCATCGAGGAAATGCGCGCCGCGCAATCGGCCGCCGCCGAGGTGGACCGCTCCAGCCTGGACAGCGTCTAAGGGCGTCTAAGGGTGTCTAAGGGCGTTCCAGGGCAAGCCGTTCCTTGCCCTGGGCCACGCGTTCCCACGTGTCTTGTGCCGCGCCATTCTTCGCGGCCACCACCTCCGCCATGATCGATAACGCGATCTCGGCGGGGGTTTTGCTGCCAATGAAAATGCCGGCCGGGCCGTGCAGCTTGTTCAGCGCGGCCTCATCCAGATCGAAGTACTCGCGCAGCCGCGACCGCCGCTGAAAACTGTTCTTGCGCGAGCCGATTGCGCCGACGTAGAACGCGTCCGATTGCAGCGCATCGATCAGCGCCAGGTCATCAAGCTTCGGATCATGGGTTAGCGCAATGACGGCCGTGCGCCTGTCGGGCCGCAGCCGCAAGATGACGTCGTCGGGCATTTCACGCGTGAACGTCATGCCCGCCTGCGTCCAGTCGTGCGGATGCGCGTCGCGCGGGTCGCAGACGATGATGTCAAAGCCCAGCGTCAGGGCGATCTGGCACAGATAGCGGCTGGTGTCCCCCGCGCCGATCACGATCAGCCGGGCGGTAGGGCCGAAGTGCGTGGTGAAGGAGGTGGCGGCCAAGCTCGGTGCGCGGTCGGGCGGGCCGGCTTGCAGCGTGGCCTGCCCGGACGCCAAGTCCAGCGTGCGCGCCACGCAACGCCGCTGGATGCAGGCGTTCAATAGTTCGGGCAACAGGCTTTGCGGGCCAACGCGTTCCATCACCAATTCCACCGTACCGCCGCAGGGGATGCCGAAGCGCCGCGCGTCATCGGCCAGCACGCCATAGCGCAGCACGGCGGGCGGCTGTGGCGCCGCGTCCATTTCCTGCACGCGCGCCGCCAGATCATCTTCGATGCAACCGCCCGACACGGACCCAGCCACCGCGCCTTGCGCGTTCATTGCCATGATCGATCCGGGTGGCCGGGGGGATGAGCCCCACGTTCGCGCCACCGTGAACAGCCACACGGGAATGCCGGCGTGTGCCCATTCGACGGCGTGGCGCAATACCAATAGGTTGATGTCGGTCATGCGTGGGTTTCCCGTCAAACGCTCAGCCCGCCAGCGCGGCGCGCACCGACTCGGGCGTGAACGGGGCTTCATAGAAGCGTCGCCCGGTCGCATCGAAAAGCGCGTTGGCAATCGCGGCGGGGCCGGGCACCGAAGCCGATTCGCCCGCGCCCATGGGCGGTTCGTCTTGGCGCGGCATCTGCAAGACATCGATAGCGGGCAGATCCTTGAAGCCAATGATGGGGTAGCCGCCCCATTCGCGGCTGGATACGCCGGCCTGGTCGAAGTCCACTTTTTCAAGCAGGCAGCGGCTGAGCGTTTGCACGACGTTGCCGTGGATTTGATGGCGCACGCCGTCTGGGTTGATCACCATGCCGGTGTCTTGCCCGACGACGATGCGTTGCACGCGGAGGCGGCCGGTGGCGGCGTCGACGCTTAGGTCGATAACCCAGGCGGCCCAGGCTGCGCCAAAGCCGGGAAACTTGCTGTGCACGTAGCGCGCATAGGCCACGCCCCGGCCATGCAGCACGCCGTCGGCATCCGGTTTGCCCCGGCTGCCCGGCGTGCGTGGCTGCCATCCGGCGTGTTTTGCGGTGGCGTCGATCAGTGCAACGGCGCGCGCGTCATCCAGGTTGCGCAAGCGGTACTCGACCGGGTCGGCGCCTGCCGCCTCGGCCAGTTCGTCGATCATGCAGTCATGCGCGAAGGAATTCGGCAGCGCCGACACGCCGCGCAGCCAGGACGAGCGCACGATGGGCGGCATGTCGTGGCAGACGACGCGGCGGTTCGCGTAACGGTAGGGCGGCGCGGCGGTGCGGTCGCCCATTTCCAACGTGCGCGGTTCGCCCGGTATGGCGCCCGTCAGCAGCAGCGCCAGCAGCGGCGCGTCGTTAGACGGGTAGCGCACGGCGAAGTCATAAGCCAGCAGCTCGCCTTGCGCATCAATGGCCGCGCCCACGTCCATCAATTGCCCAGTGCCTTTGGGCTCCCACTGATGCTCTTGTTCGCGCGTGAGTTGCACGCGCACGGGCGCGCCCACGGCCCGCGACAGCAAGGCCGCGTCGGCGCAGACGTCGTCGGCGCAATTGCGGCCATAACAACCGGCGGCCTCCAGACGGATCAGCTCAATCTGGCCTTCGCCCAGTTTCAAGAGGCGGTCGAGATCGGTGCGCAGCATGTGCGGGTTCTGCGTGCCGGTCCAGACGGTAAGCCGGCCGTCGCAAAAATCCGCCACGGCGCAAGACGGGCCGATGGATGCATGCATCTGATAAGGCCAGACGTAGGTGCGGCGCAGATGCGTGGCGGCCTGGGCACAGACGGCATCCACGTCGCCGTCTTCAATCAAGGGCCGTGCCTTCGACGGATTCGCGCGGATGGCGGCAGCCAGATCGTCCAGTTGCGGCGCGGGCGGAACCGGCTTCCAGCGCACCTTCAGCGCGCGCATCGCGGCAATGGCCTGCTCTTCACGATCCGCCACCACGCCGATGAAATCGCCTTGCGCCACCACCTGAACATTGCCGGGCAGATGCGCGACGGAATCCCGGTCTACATCGATCAGGCAACGGCCAATGAAGTCTCCGGCGTCGCGCCCGGGATGCGGCGGACGAACCACGCGGCCATGACGCATGCCCGGCACGCGCACGTCATGCACAAAGCTGAGTTCGCCCGTGGCCTTGGCGGGAATGTCCACGCGCGCCACACCTTGCCCGACGATGCGGTAGTCGCTGGCGGGCTTTAAGCGGACGGGTTGATCGGGTGGGGCGAGTGTCAGCCGAATGTGCTGGCCGGCGAGCAGTTCACCGTAGTCCAACTGGCGCGGGTCATCGTCGCTGCGGGGGCGCACCACGCCGTCGCGCACGCGCAGCGCGTCACGCGGCAGGTTCCATCGTTCGGCGGCCAGCTGCATCAAGTGTTCGCGCGCCTGGGCGGCGGCGCGGCGCAGTGGAACGGCCGAGATCTGGATGCTGGCGCTGGCAATGGTTGGCCCTTGATTGGGCGCGGCGTTGGTGTGGCCCAGCACCATGTCCAGCCGCGCCATCGGCACGTCGATTTCTTCGGCGACGATTTGCGCAAGCGATGTGCGGATGCCGGTGCCCAGGTCTACGTGGCCATTGAAGGCCAGCACACGCCAGCCTGCGCCGCCTTCCGACACCCGGCTGCCATCAGCCACCACCGCGACGAAGATCTCGGGGGTGGCCTGAACATAATCCGTCGCGGTGCCGGGTTGCCCTGGCGCCGGCTTGGGCGGCGCGGTGGGCTCGCGCACAACGAGCAAGGCATCGGGGTGAGCGAGCAGCGCGGGGGACAAATGGTGAGGCTGGGGCAGGGGCATTGGGGCAGGTCCAGGCCGGACGATGATTATGCCGGGTTCAGCGAGCCGCCGGCATTAGGGAGTCCACCATGGCGTTAGTCTCTGACAGCGCTTGCTCCCACGGCATGACGGCGGCGTACTTCTGCGCCATGTCGAAGAGGTTGGCGTCATGCGGACCCAGGGCGCGGTCACCGCAGCAGTCGGCTACGACCAGCGGCCGAAAGCCCGCCTGCATGGCGTCCACCACGCTTGCGCGCACGCAGCCGCTGGTGACGCAGCCGGCCACCAGCAAGGTCTGCACGCCGCGCTGCGCAAGCCACGGTGCAAGCATCGTGCCGAAGAAGGCGGACGGCGTGCTCTTGCGCACCACGTATTCGCCGGGCGCGGGGGCCAGCTCAGGCACGATGGCGCTGTTGGGGCTGTGTTCTTTCAGGGCCAGCATGGCGGGCACTTTCAGGCAGAAGATGTTGCTGTCGGCATCGTCGTCAGAGAACACGATGCGGCTGTGCGCCACGGGCCAGCCGCGCGTGCGGGCATGGGCCAGCAGGTGGCGCGTCTGCGCGATGGCTTCGGGGATGTTGCCGCCGCCCAGCACGGCCGGGTCGGCAAAGCCATTGACGAAGTCGACGATCAACAAGCCGAAGGGCGCTTTAAGCGGCAGCGGCGTGCCGAAGCCCTGGCGGGAATAGGCCGAGATGTCGCCGGGCACGGCATCGGCGGGAATCGTTTGGGTGGATGCGTTCATGGGGTGTCCTTGCGGCGGGCGGCGCGCGCCAGTCCGGGTTCGTCTTGCACCACGCCACGAATCACGACGGGCTGGCCGTCGAGTGCGACGCTGCAATGGCGCATCGGGATGTCGATATGGCACGCGGTATTGCGGCTGCCGCCTGCTTCGTTATTGGGGCCCATGGACCACAGGAAGTTGCCTTCGAAGGCGCGGGCGTCCATGCCGATATGCGCTTCTTTGTTGTAGTGCGCCAGCATTGACCACTGCGCGCGCGGCTGCAAGCCCCAGCCGATGTGCGACACGGCATAGGCTTCCGGGTCGTCGTAGGCCGCCATGTATTCCTTCAGGATGTCGGCCTGCAAACCGCCGTTGATGCGCGTGACGTAGCCGCTTTCAATGACGAGTTCGATGGGGTCGGTCACGTAGTCTTTCATGGGCAACAGGATGTCGCCGCGGTCCAGCACCACGCGGCCATTGCTGGCGCCTTCGTTGGGCCACGTCAGCACGAAGCCGCTGGGCCAGTGGTCCCAGCGGCCCGGCTGGTCGACAAAACCATATTCGGAAATGGCCGGGAAGTCGCCCAGCGCGCAGCGCAGGTCGGTGCCGGCGTCTGACGTGATGTGCATCTGCTTGGACGCTTCGATGCGGCGCACGGCGGCTTGCACACGCGTGCGGTCGGCGTCGGTGGGCACCAGCCGGCACAGCACTTCGGGCGGTTCGATGGCCAGCAGGATCTTGGTGCCGGTCTTCAGGATCTCGTGCTGCTCGGGTGAGAACAGCAGCGTCATCAAATCCAGAACCAGGTCGCTGGCCGTCAGTGCCGCGATGGCGGCCGGGTTGCCGGTGAGCGGCGTGGTGCCCAGATACGCCAGGGCATCGCGGCTGATGGATTTATCGGCGTTGACGGGCGGCAGGTCCAGGCGGTTGACGCGCGCGCCCATGTCGGTGGCGGCGGCAATCGCGCAGCGCAAGGTTTGCGGATGCGTGTCGGCGCCGGTCAACACGGTGACGATCTGGCCGGCTTCCAAGCGGGACAGCGTTAGCACCTGCTTCCAGGCGTGGATCAAATCGATATCGCTGACGGACATGGCGAATTCCTTAAGGCGGCAAAGTGATTGGTAGAGGGCGCGTCAGTCCACCCGAGCCCCAAGGAAATCGCCGAAGGCGGCGTAGAAGCCGGCTTCGTTGTCCCAGGGAATCATGTGGCCCGCACCCGGCACGCGCACATGCTGCGTCTGCGGCGCCAAGCCCTGCCATTCCGCCACGTCGTCGTCACCGACCACGCCGCCTTTTTCGGCCGTCATCAACAGCAGCGGCACGGTGATGCGGGGCAGGTCGGCGTGGATGTCGTCGCGGCCAAAGTCTGCAAAGCTCTGCACGATGGCGGGCTCATGGCAGGTATGCAGCCACTGCGCGCGCAACTGGCGTTGGGCCTCGGTCCAGGTGGGGCAGAACGCCTTCATGTCTTCGGCGGTCATGCCGTGGGTGGCTTGCCGGATGGAGTCCACGTACCAGGCCAGATTGGCGGGGTAGGCGCGGCGGCCGGGGCCGGACACGGGCGGGTCAACGATGACCAGACTTGCCAGCCCCTGCGGTTGCTTGCTGGCTGCGCGCACGGCAATGCGGCCGCCCATCGAATGGCCGACGAGCGTGTAGCGTTCCAGCCCCAAGGCTTGCGCGAAAGCGGTGACGTCGGCGGCTTGCGCGTCCAGGCCGTAGTCCAGCCCGGGACCGGAGGCCGACAGGCCGCGACCGCGCACGTCGAGCACATAGGTGTCGAATTGGCGGCCCAGGTGTTCGGCGACAAAGCCCCAGGTGACGGCGGGGCTGGTGATGCCGGGGATCAGGATGACGGCGGCGCGGCTGGCTCGGTTATCGGCCGTGCCGCCATAGCGCAGATAGTGTTGGCGGATGCCGTTGGCGTGTACCTGGCCGCCGTAGAGATAGGTGCTGGGGGTCATTGTGCGCTCCGGGAATAGGGGTACGCGCCCGAGAGCAGGGCGCCAGCGCCCGGCACCACCGGGTCCAGCCCCAATTCCTTCAGGATGGCGTAGGTGGTGGCGATAGACGCGGTGAGCACGGGCTTGCCCGTTTCGGCTTCGACTTGCGACACCGCCGGCAGCGACGGCATTTGCACGCAGGCCGACAGCACGATCACATCGGCATCGGCCACGTTCATGCCCGCGACGATGCCCGGCAGCTTGGCGGGGTCATGGCGGCCCACCTCCAGGTTGTCGGGAATTTCCAGCGCGCGCCAATCCACAATTTCAAAACCCTCGGCGGCGATGTAGTCCATGACCAGTTCGGTCAGCGGCACCATGTAGGGCGCGACCAGCGCAATCTTTTTTGCACCCATGACGTGCAGTGCTTCCACCAGCGCACCTGCGCTGGTGATGACGGGGGCGGATGCGCCGTTTTCGGCGGTGCGTTCGGTCAGGCGCTTTTGCGAGACGCGGTGATAGCCGCGCCCCATCGCCATGATGGCAACCAGGCAGGCGTAGCCCAGCACATCGACCCGCGCATCGCTGAGTTCCAGCGCGCAGCGGTCGCTCTCGGCGTCCATGGCGGCCAGCTCTTCCTTCTGCACTTTCTTCATGCGCATGCGGCTGGAGTGGAACGTAAAGCGGTCGGCGGGGCGCAGCGACGAATGCGCCTGCAGCATGGCGGGCACTTCAGTTTCCATCGTCGTGTTCGAGCTGGGGACGATCTGGCCAATTCGGAATGTCTTCGTCATGTAGGAAGCCTTGAAAAAGTGTCGGTCCTAGGGTTTTCGATAAATTCAAAAGAAGCGTATACGCTCTATTCTTGCAAAGAGCGAGACAGATGACCAGCCTGCTTGCCGTAGTGGTTTTCACCTAATCATGTGAAATATAGGCACTATTTTGGTGCTCTGTCTTGGGGTTTACGCTTGATCTGAAAATTTTGGTACCAAAAATTAAAGCGTGTACTTCATAATTTTCAAGCGTTCGCTTTTCTGGATTTTCAAAAAACAGCAAGGAGAAGTTCCGTGTCTACATCCCCTCGTATCGCCATCGTCGGCGCGGGTCTCGGCGGCGCCGCCACCGCAGCGCTGTTGCTCAAGGAAGGGCTGAATGTCCGCGTCTACGAGCAGGCGCCGGGTTTTTCGCGGCTAGGGGCCGGCATCCACGTGGGGCCGAACGTCATGAAGATCCTGCGCCGAATCGGGGTCGAAGACGCGCTTAACGCCCAGGGGTCGCACCCGGATTACTGGTACAGCCGCCACTGGGAAACGGGCGACATCCTGGCGCAGATTCCGCTGGGTGATTACGCCGTGAAGGAATACGGCGCGTCGTACCTGACCGTGCACCGCGGCGACTTCCATGCCTTGCTGATCGACGCCCTGCCCAAGAGCGCCGTTGTCTACGACAAGAGCCTGACGCGCGTGGAAGACAAGGGCGATGTGGTGGTGATGCACTTTGCCGATGGCACGTCGGAAGAGGCTGACATCGTGATCGGCGCCGACGGCGTGAACTCCCGTATCCGCGAAGAACTGCTGGGGCCGGAACTGCCCAAGTACGCGGGCTATCTGGCGCACCGCGCGGTGTTTCCCACGCCGCAGGTCAAGGCCGGCATGCTGCCGTTCGACGCCTGCGTGAAATGGTGGAGCGACGACCGCCACATGATGGTGTACTTCGTGACCGGCAAGGCGGACGAGCTCTACTACGTGACGGGCGTACCCGTCGAACACTGGGACCTGAATGACCGTTGGCTGCCCAGCAGCAAGGACGAAATGCGCGAGGCGTTCAGCGGCTGGCATCCCACGGTGCAGGCGCTGATTGACGCCACGGTGGACGTGACCAAGTGGTCATTGCTGGAACGTGATCCGCTGCCGCTGTGGAGCCGGGGCCGCCTGGTGCTGTTGGGCGACGCCTGCCACCCGATGAAGCCGCACATGGCGCAAGGCGCCGCCATGGCCATTGAAGATGGCGCCATGCTGGCGCGTTGCTTCAAGGAAGTTGGCGTGAATAACCACGAGCTGGCGTTTGCGCTGTACGAAGCCAACCGCGCCGAACGCGCCAGCAAGGTGCAACGCATTTCGCACGACAACACCTGGCTGCGCACTAACGAGGACCCGTCCTGGTGCTTTGGTTACGACGTGTTCAGCGCGCCGCTTGTGGACCCCAAGTCCCGGGCCGCTGCCTGACGCCGTGTCCGCCGCGCGGGCAAAGGGGCTTGATCCCCAGCCCGCGTCGCGGCAACCTTCGTACCTTCCGAACTGCCGACATGCGTCACGCCCCATGGGATCTCCAGCCAATTCAAGCAGCGTCACTCCTCCGATCCGCTTGACCGTCAACGGACGCGAATGCGCCGTGCCGGCCGCGCCCGGGACGGCGCTGCTGCACGTATTGCGTAACGATCTTGAGCTGAACAGCCCCAAGTACGGCTGCGGCCTGGGCGAATGCGGCGCGTGCACGGTGCTGATCGATGGGGTGGCGGCGCGGTCATGCGTCATCCCGGTCAAGGCGGCGCAGGGGCGGGCGGTGACCACGCTGGAAGGGCTGGGCACGCGCGAGCACCCCGGCCCCACGCAGCAAGCCTTCATTGACTGCCAGGCGGCGCAATGCGGCTACTGCTTGAACGGCATGATCATGACGGTGGAAGCGCTGCTGCGGCGCAATCCCAACCCCACTGAAGACGCGATACGCAGCGAGCTGCATCACAACCTGTGCCGCTGCGGCACGCATGTCGAGATCATGCAGGCGGCGATGCGGGCGGTGCAGCTGCGGGCGGCGAAGGGCGAGCCCACGCGATGAGCGCAATTCCTTTCGACGCACCCTCGCGCGCCGCCAGCCTGCCGGCCGCGCTGCCCGATGATCTGTTGCACGGCTTGGCGCTGCGTCCGCCCGAGGTGTTGTGGGACGGCGTGCGCTACCGGGGCAGCGTATTGCAGCGGGTGCAGCTGGCAGAGGTTCGCGCGCAGGCGGGTGTGGTGGCGGCGGTGCAGCGCACGCATTTCGCGGGCGTGGTGGCGGTGACGCCGCTATACGCGCGGCAAGCGGCGGCGGCCTTGGCGCCGGTGTGGCAGCGCTTGACGCCTGATGCATCCTCGCCGGCGTCCGAGGCCGATGCTGATGCACTTCAATACACATTGCGGCCGTCACAATCCGAACCGCCCGTCGGCGCACGTGTGGTGGCGTGGAGCTTAAATGGGCACACCCGCGTGTGGCTGCCGGCTTGCACGGCGGCAACGCTGGCGTTGATCCGGCGCGAGCTTGCGGTGCTGCTACAGCAGCAAGACGCAGCGATCAGGGTAACGGCGGAAGGCGATGGCGCGCGTGCCATCGCAACAGACGCCTTGCATCCCCTGGACCTGTTGGACGCGGCAGCCGATGCCGCGCTGCTGTCGCAGGCCGTGGGCCGGCCGGTGTGCGTGCCTTGCCAGTTGAGGGCGGCCGATGAGCTCGTGCTGCGCGTGTCGAAGGCGAACGGTTCGGTGGCTGCCGATGTGGACTCTCATTTGGGCTCTGATATGGGCTCCGCTGTGGGCACTGATGTGGGCACTGATTTGGGCACTGATGTGGCCGCTGATGTGGCCCCTGATTTGGCCCCTGATTTGGCTTCCGATCGCGCCGCGATGTCGCCATCCGCGCATTCAGCTGATGCGTTGAACAACGTGTTTGCATCGGATGCGCCCTGGGCGGTGCGTCCCAGTCTGGCGCGCATGTTGAGCCAGCCTGGGCAGGCCGGTGCCTCGGCGCAGGCCACCGCGCGCAGCGATGCGCCCATCGCGTTCGGCAAGCGCGCTGCCGTGCCGCTGCACGCGAGTGTTGATGCCTTGAATGCCGCGCAGGTGTTTGCGCAGGAAAGCTTGTGGCATGAGCAGGCCTTGGCCTTGAACGAAGACCCCGTGCAATGGCGGCTGCGGCACTTGCCCGAGGGCAGGGCGCGCAACTTGGCGCGCCAAGTCGTTGAACAGGCGGGTCTGCCCGCGGCTGACACCCCGCCCGCGCGGGCGGGCGTGCTGCGGGGAACCGGCTTCGCGACCGCGCAGGTGCAATGCACGGACGAATCCGGCGCGGCCCGCACGGTGTGGAGCGCCTGGGTCGCCGAGGTGACCGTGCAGCCGCAGACCGGCCACGTCGATGTAACCCGCGTGGTTGCCGGGCATGATAGCCAGCATCTGCACCCCGCGCACGGCGCGCACCGCGCGCCGGTGCGCGCTGAAATAGAAAGCCAATCTCCGTGGTTGTTGGAGAACGCCCGCCGCTTGCTGGCCGCGCCACCCGCCTTCGACGATTGGTCCAGCCCGGCATTGCAGGGCGCGGATGACTCGTCTGGCGCATTGTCCCGATACGAAACTGCGCATGAACTGAGCCGCCGCGAGCCTGTGGGCGATGTCGTCACGCAAGGCCAGTTGGACGTGGACGGCGTGGTGACCTTGCCCGCAGCGGCGGCCATCGCCAACGCCATCCACAACGCGACGGGCGTGCGCCTGCGGCAAGCGCCGTTTGAGGCCGAGTCATTGCGCGTGGCGCTGGCGGGACGCCGCCCCGCGCGCAATGCCTTGTCGCGCGCCAGGATGTGGCTGGCTGCGGGCGCGGCGGGGCTTGCAGGTCTGGCGGGTCTGGCCGTGACGCTCTGGCCGATGAAGCCGGCGCTGCCGCTTACGGCGGGGCCGGACGTGTCGCTGTATTCAATGCGTGCGATTGAACGCGGGCGCCTGGTGGCGGCCGCGGGCGATTGCATGGTCTGCCACACGGCGCCTGGCGGCAAAACCAATGCGGGCGGCCTGGCGCTGGACACCCCCTTCGGCACGATCTACACCACCAACATCACGCCCGACAACGACACCGGTATCGGCCGCTGGTCGTACACGGCATTCGAACGCGCCATGCGCCAAGGCGTGCATCAGGATGGCCGGCAACTGTATCCCGCATTCCCGTACACGGCCTACGCCAAGCTGAGCGATGCGGACATGCAGGCGCTGTACGGCTACTTGATGTCGCAGCCTGCCGTGAAGTCGGAACCACCCAAGACACAGCTGGCGTTCCCGTTCAATATGCGTCCGCTGCTGGCGGGCTGGAACGCGTTGTTTCACGACGCCACGCCGTTCACGCCCGACCCGTCGCGCAGCGCGCAGTGGTTGCGGGGCGCGTATCTGGTGGAAGGCGCCGGCCATTGCGCCGCATGCCATTCCCCGCGCAACCAATTCGGTGCGGAGAAAACCGGCGTGCATTATCTGGCGGGCGGCGAGGCAGAAGGCTGGACCGCGCCCGCGCTGAACCAGTTGGCCAGCGGCCCGCGCGCCTGGGGCAGCGATGAGCTGTTTCAGTATCTGCGCACGGGCTATTCAACGCGGCATGGCGTGGCGGCGGGGCCGATGGCGCCGGTCATTCATGGCCTGGCCGAATTGCCCGATAGCGACGTGCGCGCCATCACGACGTATCTGTTGGACTTGCCGAAGGGGGCGGGCGCGGCGGCTCCGGCGGCGGTGGGCGATCTGACCGCTTCCGCCGATATGCCCGCTGCGCCGTCGCCTGACGCCGCCGCTACCGGGCCATCGCCTTACGCAGTGACCCCCGCGCGGTCGCCAATCACCACCACCCCCCCGCCCGCCGCCGCGACGATACATGCCCTTCAGGGCCGCCGCGCCAATGGCGAACGCATCTATCAGAACGCCTGCGCGGCCTGTCATGACGCAGGCAGCGGCCCCACGCTGTTTGGCGCAAGGCCGTTGCTAAGCGCAAACACCAACGTGCATGCGGCCACGCCCGACAACCTGATCCAGGTGATCTTGAATGGCATCCAGGAACCCGCCGACGACGCGCTGGGATACATGCCGGGATTCAAGGACAGCCTTAACGACCAGCAGGTCGCGGACTTGGTCGGCTATTTGCGGGAACGCCATGCGCCACAAGCGCCGCCTTGGCCTGATCCCACGGCAACGATTAAGCGGCTACGCGAGCATGCGGCGCTGCATTAAGGAAACGCGGACATAACGCGTGCGGTTTTAGCGATGATCACATCAAGGGGTTTCATTTATGTCAGCTTCATTGGTTTCAGTGGACAAAGCCATTCAGGTGGCGGGCGTCGGCAAGTTCCAGTATCGGCTCTTCGTGATATTCGGATTGGTCTGGATGGCCGACGCCATGCAAGTGCTGTCCATCGGGTTCTCCGCGCCGTCCATCGCGAAGACCTTCGGCATCACCGTGCCGCAAGCGCTTCAGAGCGGCACGTTCTTTTTTATCGGCATGCTGATTGGCGCCTTCGTGTTCGGCCGGATGGCCGACCGCATCGGGCGGCGTCCGGTCCTGATGATTGCCGTGGTCATCGACGCCTGCGCGGGCGTGGCGTCGGCCTTTGCGCCGGAATTCACGTGGCTGCTGTTCCTGCGTTTCCTGACAGGCATCGGCGTGGGCGGCACGCTGCCGGTGGACTACACGATGATGGCGGAATTCTTGCCCAGTGATCGCCGTGGCCGCTGGCTCGTGCTGCTGGAATCGTTCTGGGCCGTGGGCACCATCTTCCTGGCGCTGCTGGCGCTGGTCGCCGTGTCGTGGGGCGATGACGCCTGGCGCGTAATCTTCTTGGTGACCGGCCTGCCTGCCTTGATCGGTGTGGTGCTGCGCTTCTACATCCCTGAATCGCCGATGTACTTGAATCGGAACGGCAAGTCAGACCAGGCGCGCAAGGTGCTGGAGCGTGTTGCGCGCGTCAACCGCCGTGACGTCGAAGTGCCTGCGCTGCAACCGGAAGTGCCCGTGCACAAATCCATGTTCGCGCTGTTCTCGTCCAGCTATCGCCGCCGCAGTATCGGCCTGTTGCTGGCATGGGCGCTGATCTCCATCGCGTACTACGGCGTCTTCGTTTACCTGCCGGTCAAGCTCAGCACGGAAGGCTTCGCCTTCATGCGCGGGCAGGAATTCCTGGTGCTGCTGGCGCTGGTGCAGCTGCCCGGCTTCGCGCTGTCGGCCTATGGCGTTGAACGCTGGGGCCGCAAGCCCACGCTGATCGGCTTCCTGATCCTGAGCGCGGTGGGATGCATGCTGTACAGCCTGGGCACGTCGCCTGCCGTTGTGATCGGCTCGACCTTGTTGATGAGCTTCTCGCTGCTGGGCACGTGGGGCGCGCTGTACGCGTTCACGCCCGAGGTCTACCCGACAGACCTGCGCGCAAGCGGCATGGGCATGGCGGGAGCAGTGGCGCGCTTTGGCGGGCTGTTCGCACCGGCCATCATCGCACCCATCATGACCAGCCACTTCACGTTGTCGCTGGTGGTGCTGTCGAGCATGCTGGTGGCGGGCGCCGTCGCGATCTGGTCCGTGGATGTGGAATCGAGGAACCGGGCGCTGGATTGAGCTTGGCTTGATCAATCGCCACATGCCGCGATAGGCCGCGGTGTGTGGCGCTGAATGGTTACGAGCCGTGGCCTGGAGCGATGAGCAGGCTTGCGGAACGCGATGAGCAGGCTTGCGGAACGGCGACGGACACAACTGAACAGCGGCGATGAACGGGTTATTCCTGTTCGTCGCCGTTCAGCATTTTGGTCAGCAGAAAATCCAGCGCCAGACGTTCGGCGGGGTTCAGATTGCCGTAGGTGCTTTCGGTGATCTGCTTGGCGAACGGTTCCATTTCCTGAACCAGCGCCTGCCCGATGGGCGTCAGGTTGATGACGACTTTGCGGCGGTCGACCGGGTCGTGGTCCACCTGCACCAATTCACGCTGCTTGAGCCGGTCCACCACGCCGCGCACCGTGGCCTGATCAATGACCGTGGCCTTGACCAGGTCGGCCAACGAGCTCGCGCCATTGTCCCGCACCGAACACAGCACCACGAATTGCGCGGCGGTGAGTTGGGAATCGGGAATGTATTGCTGAAACAGCGCGGTGTGCCGCTGATAGACACGCCGCAGCAGGTGACCTATCTGATCAGAAAACAAATAGCCATCCGTGGTGGACGAGGACTTGCCTTTTACGTTGCGCATAAGCCTATCCGAAGCGATGCAAGAGTCATGATGATTTTTGTCAACGGTACACGCTTTGAGGGGTGTGTGCCCGTAGCCAGAGAGTATGGTTTCTTAGCGGTTCTTTAAAGTAAGCGATGCCGCTTTCGTTCACTTTGCCGCGCACCACGATTTCCTTTTCTCCCATAGCGACATCCTCGCCGTCTGAAGAATGGAATGTGACTTCGATGCAGTCGCCATGCCGATAGCCTGCCGTTCTGACGACCACGTTCAAATCCACGTAGTGATCGACTTCGTCAGTCGTCACACGCGCGCCCTCCGTACCGTTAGTCCAGTAGATTTCAATCGTCTTGGCGCCGGGCCGGACAGTTTTGGCACGGCAGGGCGCGGATGGGGCGTAGATCTGGATGGGCGCTGGGGATGAAGCGGCGATGCCCGCTGGCGCCTTATGAGGGACCTCTTGCGGCGATGCACGTGGAGTGGCGGCCGGCTCACCAGAAGCGGCGGGTGAGCTGGCCATGGTTGAAGACGCCATGACGCTGAGGGCCACTGCCCATAGGTGATGTGAGAACTTCATGATCTTCCGATGCGACTCCGGGCGCTCTTGACGGTATCTGACGATGAGTCGGGGTGTGACGCCTTCTGGGGCAATCATGCCTATGCGTTGCCGCTTGCATTCCCCGCGTCTAGCGATGCTGACGCGTCGACCTTCGCGGCGACAGCCTTGCATGCCCTGAGCGTTTCAGACCTTCAAATTCCCTGGGGTCGGGAGGCTCGGGCTTCAGTGGTTTTCCCGGGCCGCTGAGCGTTTCAAATGGGGAGGTCACCGTCTCCTCCTATGATCCAGATCTTGGGCTGCGCCAGCACTCGGGTCAGAAAAGACTCTTGCGCCTTCACCCGTTTGGTGAATTCCTTGTGCGTCAGTATGGTCGGATTCACCGGCCTGCCAAGCGTATTACCCGCAACCTCCAGTGCCGCGAATACATCGCCGTAGCTGATGTCGTCACTAAGCAGCATCAGATCAATGTCGCTGCGAGCGGTGTCGGTGTTTTTTGCAACCGAGCCGTAGACGAAAGCCGCCTGGATCTTCGGTGCCATCGGGGCAAGCGCCTCGCGTAGCGGCTCCGCCAAGCCGATGGTCTTTTGCACAATCCCGCAGAGTTCCGCGAAGATGGGCGAGTCGGGATTGGCTTGGTAGTGCTTCTGATTGCCGACCGCCTTCACCGTCACCAAGCCGGTCTGCGCGAGATTGGCCAACTCGCGCTGCACAGCTCCCGATCCACTGGCGACAAGCCCGATCACTTCGGTGGCATAGAAGCTGCGATCCGGCTGGCCGAACAACAACCCCAGCACGCGTTGTTTGGTGCCAGGAAAGAGCGCATCGGCAAGGCTGCTGTGCGGAAGGGGGGCTTTGGTTGAAATACCCATATTGGGTGTGATTGTACCCAAATTGGGAATGCTGGGAAGCTGCCCATCGTTAGTGGCTCAACGTGCGGCTGGGTTTACCCCGTGCCAGACGCCGCAACGAAAAAAGCCTCTGCTTGTGCAGAGGCTTTTGAATCTTCTGTCGTGCATTCTTGGTTCGTGCAACGAACTAATCGCGCCCGAGCACATCGTTCTACGCTGGCTAAAGGCGGAACGTATGGCGGAATCAATGCAGAGGAATTTGCGTTGCGCGGTTTCGATATAACCGGCGAATGCTTGAGAGCTTTCTGGTGCCCGGGGCCGGAATCGAACCGGCACGCCTTGCGGCGGGGGATTTTGAGTCCCCTGCGTCTACCAATTTCACCACCCGGGCAAGGGGGTCGCGAACACGTCCAGATGACGGCTGCGGGAGAACGAAGACAGCGATTATATGCGGACTTTTGAAAATTGTCAGGCGGCCTGATTTTTGGGCGGTCTGACAGGGGGGGATCAGGGCGTCATCAGCAGGAAAATCCACTGGCAACGCCCATCCACCCATCCCGCAATTACTTCTTTTCCGGCAGGAACCAATTCATCACCAGCGCGCAAATGCCGCCGGTAGCCACGCCCGATTCCAGCACGCTTTTCACGGCGTGCGGCAGGTGCGACAGGATTTCCGGCACTTGCGACACGCCCAGGCCCAAGGCCAGCGACACGGCGATGATCAGCAGCGCGCGGCGGTCCAGCTGAATGCCGGCCAGGATGTTGATGCCGGATGCGGCGACCGCGCCGAACATCACCATGGCGGCGCCGCCCAGTACGGGCTCGGGCACGGCTTGCAGCACGCCCGCCACGCCCGGGAACAGGCCCAGCAGGATCAGCATGCCGGCGATCCACACGCCGACGTGGCGGCTGGCGATGCCGGTCAGCTGGATCACGCCGTTGTTCTGCGCGAAGACCGAGCTCGGGAAGGTGTTGAAGACTCCGGCCAACAGCGAATTCGCGCCGTTGACCAGCACGCCGCCCTTGATGCGCTGCATCCACAGCGGGCCTTCAACGGGCTGCTTGGACACCTTGCTGGTGGCGGTGACGTCGCCGATGGCTTCCAGCGACGTGACCAGATAAATGATCAGCATCGGCACGAACAACGCCCATGAGAAGCCCAGGCCGAAGTGCAGCGGCACGGGAATCTGGAACAGGGCGGCTTCGCGCGCGCCGGTGAAGTCCAGGCGGCCCATGGCGGCGGCAGCGATGTAGCCGATGGCCAGCGCCAGGACCAGCGCCGTGCTGCGAATCCACACGACCGGCACGCGGTTCAGCAGGATGATCGTGCCCAGCACCAGGCCGGACAGCGTCAGGTTTTCTGCGCTGGCGAAGGTGCCGTTGGCCATGGCGCCGAAGCCGCCGCCCATGCTGATCAGGCCGACCTTGATCAGGGTCAGGCCGATCAACAGCACCACGATGCCGGTGACAAGCGGGGTGATCAGGCGTTTGACGAACGGCAAGATGCGGCTGATGCCCATCTCGACGAACGAGCCGGCGATGACGACGCCAAAAATCGCGGCCATTACGGCTTCGACGGGCGTGCCTTGCTTGACCATGACCGAGCCGCCAGCGATCAGCGGCCCCACGAAGTTGAAGCTCGTGCCTTGCACGATGAGCAGCCCGGCGCCCAGGGGGCCGAAGCGCTTGCACTGCACGTAGGTGGCGATGCCGGAGATGACCAGCGACATCGACACGATCAGCGTCGTGTCGCGGCTGCTGACGCCGAGCGCCTGGCAGATCAAGAGGCCGGGGGTGACGATGGGAACCAGGATGGCCAGCAGGTGCTGCAACGCGGCGACGAAGGCGACGGGCGGCGCGGGGCGGTCGTCGGGGCCATAGACCAGATCATGGCTGGGCGCGTCGTCGGCGGCGCTGTGGGGGGCGGGTTGGGAAAGGGAGGCGGGTTGCATGGGCGGAGGGCCGGCCAGGTGGAGGGGGTAGGAGGGGAAAGTGCGGGATTTTAGCGGGGAAGGCCCGGGCTTGCCTGGGGAGTTAATCGCGGTCGGCAATGGCGGTATGGGCTTGTTAGAATTTTGGGCCGCCACTGTGAATGCAAAAAGGCCGAATGCTGAATCGCAAGAGATGGATCGGAATTATCCTGGCCTTGGTCATCGCCGGTTTGCCGATGGCCCTGTTGTTGCTGGTGCTGGACAACGATGATTACGCCGCCGCCGATGACGGGGAATCGTATAAGGGCAGCATCTACAAGCGTTATGAAGGCGCGATTTACGCCGCCGTGCCCAGCAATGGCTATTACCGGATGGACGAGGCGGACCCGGCCAGTTTCAAGGCGTTTGACACGCCCACCTATGATGGCCGCCAGGCCGCCAGGGACAGCCGCCATGTGTATTGCGGCAATCTGATCCTGCCAGGCCTGGAACCCGCGTCGACGCAGTTTCTGGGCAATAGCTATTTCAGCGACGGCAACACCACGTATTACTGCGCGCTGTTCACCACCATCAATCGCGAGCTGGGCGCCGTGCGCGAGGTCTGGCAGACGATACGGTTCAGGACCGGGCATGGCCCCAAGCCGCAGACGTATCTGCATCCGTTTACCGCCTTGCCCGCCAGCTCGCAACCCTATCGGGCGCTGCTGGATCGGGATTTGGCAACGGATGGGGCGCGTGTTTTTTACGAAGGCCGCGAGATGCCGCAGGCACAGCCGGCCACGCTGCGGCGTTTACCGGCCACGCGGGATAGCCGCGAGCAGACCAGCGATGATTTCTTTGCGGATGGACGCCGCGTGTATTTTCATGACACCTTGCTGCCGCTGTCGGATGACCCGGCGCTCAATACCTTCAAGGTGGGCGACCTGGACCGCGAAGCCTATTTGCACGACCCGCGCGACGGCATGATTTACGTGGGCGCGCAGCCCTTTGAGGCGGCGCATGCGCCGTACCGGCTCTTGAGCGAGCGCGGCGAGCATATCTATCAAGTGCTGTTTGCCGGCAAGGACGGCATTTATTTCTTCAATAACCAAAAGCGGCGCATGGAGCGGGCGGGCGATGATCCGTTTGCGTCCGGGCGGTTTTCGGCGATGTCGCCGTTTGTGTTTACGGACGGCAAGCAGGTGCTGTATTTAAAGGGCGAAGAGTCCTGGGGTTCTTCGCGGGGCGGCCGGGGCGGGTTGATTTCCCGGTCCACGCTGATCATGCGGCTGAACGACGGGCCCGTGGGCGAGTGGAAAAAACGGGGTGACGTTTATCACCGCTTCGGTTCGGTCTGGCAGAACGGCGAGCGGCTTTATTATTTTGACGAGACGGGCAACAGCCAATTGGTGTCCAGCCCCATCTATCGGATTATGGACAGCGAGACGGCAGATTTTCTGTTGCGTTCGCAGCAGACGCTGGACATCAGGATGGACGATATCCGCAAGCTGATTCGCAGCGGAAAGCTCCAGGCGCCCGCCGGCGAGGAGGTGCTTCACGCCAAGACGCGGTATCGCGGCTTTCTGTCACTGTTTTGAGGAACCCTTGAAAAGGGCGCGATAGCCCCCACTACAGTAGGGTTTCCCGGCTGCCGGGCAGCGCAACCGCAAGCGCCGTTGCGCCCGGGCATTCCGCCATTATTTGTCCCTAATTTTTTCGACCTTCTCGTAAAACTATGAGCCAAACCGCCACGTCTTCCACGTCCGAAACCCTGGGGTTCCAGGCCGAGGTGAAGCAACTGCTGCACCTGATGATTCATTCGCTGTACAGCAACAAGGAAATTTTCCTGCGCGAGCTGGTGTCGAACGCATCGGACGCTTGCGACAAGCTGCGCTTTGAAGCCATCGACCAGCCCGAGCTGCTGGAAGGCAATGGCGAACTGGCCATCACGGTCAGCTATGACAAGGCCGCCCGCACCATCACGATTTCCGACAACGGCATCGGCCTGTCGCGTGAAGAAGCCGTGGCTAACCTGGGCACGATCGCGCGTTCCGGCACGCGGGAATTCTTCTCGCAACTGACGGGCGACAAGCAAAAAGACGCGCAACTGATCGGTCAGTTTGGCGTGGGCTTTTATTCGTCGTTCATCGTGGCGGACAAGGTCACGGTGGTGAGCCGCCGCGCCGGCGCCACCGACGCCATCCAGTGGGAATCCGACGGCCAGGGCGAGTTCACGATTGCCGCCGCCGAGAAGGCCACGCGCGGTACCGACGTGACGCTGCATCTGCGCGCTGATGAAGACGAACTCTTGAACGGCTGGAAGTTGCGCGAGATTCTGCGCCGCTACTCCGACCACATTTCCTTGCCGATCCGCATGGCCAAGGAAGAGTGGGACCAAGAGAAGGGCGAGCAGGTCAAGACCGAAGAACTGGAAACGGTGAACCAGGCAAGCGCCCTGTGGGCCCGCAGCAAGTCTGACGTCACGGACGAGCAGTACCGCGAGTTCTACAAGACCGTCTCTCACGACTACGACGACCCGCTCGCCTGGACGCATAACCGCGTCGAAGGCCGCAGCGAATACACGCAACTGCTGTATGTGCCCAAGCACGCACCCATGGACATGTGGGACCGCGACGGCCGCCACGGCGTGAAGCTGTACGTCAAGCGCGTGTTCATCATGGACGACGCCGACCAGCTGCTGCCGTCGTACCTGCGCTTTGTGCGCGGCGTGATTGATTCGGCCGACCTGCCGTTGAACGTGTCGCGCGAAATCTTGCAGGAAAGCCGTGATGTGCGCGCGATTCGCGAAGGCTCGGCCAAGCGCATCCTGTCGCTTTTGGAAGACCTGGCTGAGAACAAGCCGGAAGACTACGCCACGTTCTGGTCGGAATTCGGCCAGGTGCTGAAGGAAGGCGCGGGCGAAGATTCGGCCAACCTGGAACGTATCGCCAAGCTGATGCGCTTTGCGTCCACGCAGTCGGGCGACCAGGCGCAGACGGTGTCGTTCGCCGACTACGTGTCGCGCATGAAGGAAGGCCAGGACAAGATCTACTACGTCACGGCAGACACGTTCGCCGCGGCCAGCAACAGCCCGCATCTGGAAATCTTCCGCAAGAAGGGCATTGAAGTGCTGCTGCTGTCGGATCGCGTGGACGAATGGATGCTGTCCTACCTGCGTGAGTTCGACGGCAAGTCGCTGGTGTCGGTGGCCAAGGGCGGTCTGGACTTGGCCGAACTGGCTGACGACGAAGAAAAGAAGCATCAGGCCGAAGTGGCTGAAGACTTCAAGCCGCTGGTCGAGCGCCTGCAAAAGACGCTGGAAGAGCAGGTCAAGGAAGTGCGCGTCACGCTGCGTCTGGTGGATTCGCCGGCGTGCGTGGTGGTGGGCCAGAACGAACTCAGCCCGCACCTGCTGCGCATGCTGAAGGCCGCCGGCCAGGAAGCGCCCAACGTGAAGCCGGTGCTTGAAATCAACCCGGAACACCCGCTGCTGGCCCGCATCCGCGCGGCAGATGACAGCGAGTTCGACCAGTGGGCACGTCTGCTGCTGGACCAAGCCCTGCTGGCCGAAGGCGCGCAAATCGCTGACCCGGCCGCGTTCGTGAAGCGCTTGAATGCGTTGTTGCTGAAGTAAGCGGCAGAGGTTGAAGGGAAGGGCGCCTGAGGGCGCCCTTTTTTTTGGGTGGGGGGATGCGGATTAATCAATATTCCCGATCGGTAAGTTTTCTTCGCAATTCACTCCATTTTTGAGTGAAAGTACCGTTCGGTAATATTTGATGGATTTCACCAACTAAACACCATAAAATTCCCGAACGGTAATTTTGGAGCGTGACGATGTCTACTGACCCGGCGACCCTTTCGTCCCCCGTCTCAATACACACGGCCGCCGAGCTCGGCGAGCTGGTGAAGGGAGTGCGGCGCGCTCAGGGGCTATTGCAAGCCGATCTGGCCGGCTTGTCAGGCACGGGCAACCGCTTTGTCGGCGAACTCGAACGCGGCAAGCCGACGCTGCAATTGCAGAAGGTGCTGGACATGTTGGACCTGCTCGGCCTGGAAGTTCAGGTGGTGCCGAAACGCCCGAGGTTGTCATGACCATTGGCGCCTTGGATCTGTATCAAGCAGATCGTAAAGTGGGCCGCTTGTTTGACGAGCGGCCGCTTCGATTCGTGTACGACGAATCCTGGTTGAGCCTGCCAGACGCACGTGCGATTTCGCCTGCGATCCCACTCGCAAGCGGTGATCACGCAAGCGACGCCGTTCATGCCTTCTTCGAAAACCTGTTGCCAGAAGGGCATATTCGCAAGTTCCTGCAAATCAGCCGACATGCAACGACGGTGTTCGGGCTGTTGCGCAGCGTTGGGGGCGACACCGCCAGTGGCCTGACGATTCTGCCGCAGGGCGAACGGCCCGCGCCACCGCATTACCGCGCCACCACGTGGCAAGCCGTTGCCGCACGGCTGAAGGATGCATCCACCCCAGCGCTGGTCGCCGAGAATGCAGAAGGCGCGCGGATCTCTTTGGCAGGCGCGCAAGACAAGTTGCTGTTGACGGTTCTGGCAGACGGATTGCCCGCAATACCCGCTGGTACAGCACCGTCATCCCACATCCTGAAGCCGGATATTGGGGGATTGAAGGGAGTATGGGCGTCGGCGTTGAATGAAACCCTGGTGATGCAATTGGCGGCCCAACTCGGCTTAGGCGTGGCAGAGGCACACTATCAGTCTGATACCCAGGCGTGTCTGATTAAACGCTATGACCGCGTGCCAGACGGCCAAGGCGGTTTGCAGCGCTTGCATCAACTGGACTTGTGCCAATTGGCTGGCAAGCCATCCGATGTGAAGTACGAAGCGGATGGTGGCCCATCGTTGGTTGACTGCCTTCGCTTGCTTAAACAGGCGAGCGTTAGCGCAGCGGACCTGAAGCGCTTTTTGCAGTGGGTGATTTTCAATCTGTGCGTGGGCAACAACGATAGTCACGCGAAGAATCTATCAGTGCTGCAGTCGCCCGACGGACGGTATCGGCTGGCGCCGTTCTATGACTTGATGTGCACGGCGATGTATCCCGGGCTGTCGCGTAAATTTGCGCTGTCGATTGGCGGCGAGATGATGCCGGGCCGCATCGCGCGCGGCCAGATCGAGGCGATGGCGATGGAGCTAGGCTTTAATCCCCGTTATGTATTGACGGTCGCGCGAGCATTGATGGCGGCGTTGCCCGCCGCATTGGATCAAGTGCAGGCGGCGCTGCTGGCGCAGGCCGCCGTCGGCACCGAACGAACGCTGATCGAACGGCTGGGCAACTGGATCAGGACGAACGCCCGCAAGCACGCGCAGCGTTGGGAATAAGCACGGCGTCTAACGCCAGCGCGCCCTGGCCGTCCGGTAGCGCCAGCAGTGGGTTGATCTCGATTGAACTGAAATCGTCCCGATGCGCATGCGCGAATTGCGATAGCGCGGCCAAGGCATCGGCAAGCGCCCCGATGTCGCAAGGCGGCGTGCCGCGTGCGCCTTGCAGCAGCGCATAGCCTTTGATTTCACGGATCATCGCCATCGCTTGGGTGCGGTCAAAGGGGGCAAGGCGGAAGCTGACGTCTTTCAATACTTCGACGAACACGCCGCCCAAACCGAACATGACGACGGGGCCGAAGACCGGGTCGCCGTGCACGCCCACGATGCACTCCACGCCCTTGGGCGCCATGGGGGCGACCAGCACGCCGTCGATGCGGGCATCGGGGCAGTGGGATCGCACGCTGTCCAGGATGGCTGCGTGGCCGCGACGTACGGCGTCTTCACCGTGCAGGTTCAGCTTCACGCCGCCGACATCGCTTTTATGCAGGATGTCGGGCGAGACCACTTTCAAAACCACGGGGCCTGATGCGCGCGCTGCGGCAGCGACGGCGGTATCGGCGTCGATGGCAAGCGTGCAGTCGGGAACGGGAATGCCCGCTAGGCGCAGAACTTCCATCGCTTGCACTTCGTTGTAGGTGTCGAAGATTTTCGTGGTGGATGTGGCGGCAGGGGGGGCGTCCGAAGGGTCTGCGGCTGTCTGCCCAGCGACGTTCTTGTCGGCCAGATTCGCCACTGCGCCGATGGTCCGGATCGCGGCGCTCGGGTCGACGAACACCAGCGTGCCCAGGCGTTCGAGTTCGCGGCGGCGCTCGGGCGGGAACAGAGCGCAGATGGCGAGCGGTACGTTGGGATGGCGGCTGCGCATTTCGCGGGCGAAGGTTTCGAACGTGGGCCACAAGGTGTCTGATGACCCCGCGGCAGCCAGGAACACGGCCAGTGCGTCGTAGCGGCCATCGGCCAGCATGTCGTCGGCGGTGGCTAGCAGCAGGCCGGGTTCGGATACCACCTGGCCGGTGACATCGATGGGGTTCCGCGGCCCGGCGAACGGCACGCGTTCCAGCAGCCGGGCTTGCGCCAAAGCGTCGGGTTCGGGCAGCGACAAGCCGGCGTCTTCGGCGTCGTCCGCCATCAGTGCGCCGACGCCGCCCGAGATCGTGAAGATGCCCAGGCGCTTGCCCTGTGGACGCTGCTTCCAGGTATCCAGCGCGTATCCCAGGTTGAAAAATTCTTCGATGGTTTTGGCGCGCAGCGCGCCGTATTGGCGAAAGAGTGCGTCGTAGACGGCGTCGTCGCCAGCAAGTGCCGCGGTGTGCGAGGCAGCGGCTTGCGCGCCGGCCTGTGTGCGGCCGATCTTCGTCACGACGACGGGCTTGCCGGCGTCGCGCGCGGCGGCTAGTGCGCGGCGCAGCTTTGCGCCGTCGCGGCAGCCTTCCATGTACGCCATGATGACGCGCGTATCGGCGTCGCGGGCCAGCCATTCGATGCAATCGGCCACGTCGATGTCGGCCTCGTTGCCGGTGCTGATCCAGTGCGACAGCCCCAAGCCACGGTCGCGCGCCATGCAATAGGCGTAGGCGCCGAACGCGCCGCTTTGCGACACCATGCCGATGCCGCCCGCTGCCACGGCGCCGTTGGCGGGGGCGGGGGAAAACGTGGCGTAGACGTTGCGCCGCACGTTCATGAAGCCCAGGCAGTTGGGGCCCAGCAAGCGGATGCCGCGTTCGCGCGCGATGGCGCACAACTGTTCCTGCATGTGCACGCCGGACGCACCCGTTTCCGAGAAGCCTGACGTGAAGACGACGGCGCCGCCCACTTGTCCGGGCCGCGCGCGTTCCAGCGCCTGGGCCGCGTGCGCCGCCGGCACGGCCAGGATGACCAGATCAACGCCGCCGTCCAGCGCGGACAGGTCGGGCGCGGCGGACAAGCCCTGAATGACATCGGCGCGTGGGTTGATGGGCAGGATGCGGCCGTCATAGCCGTGCTGGCGCAGCAGACTGACCGGCATCGCGCCGATCTTGCCCGCCGTGGCGGAAGCGCCCACGACGGCGATGCTGCCGGGATTGAACAGGCGGGACAGGGAAGCGTCGGAAGGCGTGGTCATGGTCTGGGCGGGAAAGAGTCCGCAGAAGCGGATCGATAGAAGCGGATCGATAGAAGCGAATCAAGACAAGCGAATCAAGAGAAGCGAATCAGGAGAAACCAATCAAGACAAGCGAATCAAGACAAGCGAATCAGGAGAAACCAATCAAGAGAAGCGCACGACGCTGCGGCCGGTGCTGCCGCGTTCAAGCAGGGCGGCCAGCGCTTGCGGCAAATCCTGGGGTTCGATGACACGGGCGATAAGGTCCAGCCGCGACGGGCGGTATTCGCCCGCGAGTTTTTGCCATAGCGCGCGGCGCAGCGGCATCGGGCTGTTGGCATTGATGCCCAGCAGCTTTACGCCGCGCAGAATGAAGGGAATGACCGTGGTGGGCAGTTCCGCGCCGCCCGCATTGCCGAACGCGGCGGCCACGCCATCCGGGCGCAGGCTGGCCAGCGCATGGGCCAGCAGGCTGCCGCCTACGGAGTCGATGACACCGGCCCAGCGCGCACTCATCAACGGCTTGATCGTGGCGGACAGGTCGGGCGGGGCGATGACCTCGGCCGCGCCCAACGACCGCAGATAATCTTCGGCGCCGGGTTTGCCAGACATGGCGCAGACGCGGTAGCCGCGTTGGCTAAGGATGTCGATGGCGATGCCCGCCACGCCGCCCGTTGCACCCGTGACCAGCACCTCGCCCTGATCGGGGGTCAGCCCGCAATGCTCCATCCAATGCAAGGACAGCGCGGCCGTGTAGCCCGCGGCGCCCAGCACGGCGGCGTCGCGCAGGCTGATGCCGGCAGGCAAGGGCAGCACCCATTCATGCGGCACGCGCGCAATCTCCGCATAGCCGCCATCGCAATCCACGCCGATGCCAAAGCCGTGCACCACCACGTTCTGCCCAGGCGTAAGCGCGGGGTCGGCGGAGCGCACGACGGTGCCGCTCAAGTCGATGCCGCCGATGCGGGGGTACGCACGGACGATGTTGCCGCGCCCCGCTTGGGCCAGCGCGTCTTTGTAGTTCAGGCCGGCGTACGCGACCTTGATCACCGTGTCGCCGGCGGATAATTCGTCGACGGACAAGGTGTCGAAGCGGCCTTGCGGGGGGGCGCCATTGGCGCCGCCATGCAAGCGATAGGCTTTGAATTGAAGATCAGACATCACAACTCCCAAGAGGTCAGGCGTGCTTGAGCAACCGCCGCGCCAGCGTGGCGCGATGCAGTTCGTTGGCGCCGTCGTAGATTCGGAACGGGCGCATTTCCTGCCAGATCATGGCGACGGGCGTGTCGTCCGATAGCCCCAACGCGCCCATCATCTGCACCGCACGATCGGCCACGCGGTTCACGGCTTCGGACACGAACACCTTGGTCATGGCGCTGTGCTGCTTGACCGGCAACCCGGCATCCATGCGGCTTGCGCAATCCAGCGTCATCAGCCGGCTTGCGTGCAGATCGATATGCGAATCGGCCACCATCGCCTGAATCTGTTGCAGGTCGGCCAGCCGCGCGCCGAAGGATTCGCGCTGGGCCACATAGGCTTGTGCGGTTTCCAATGCGCGGCGGGCGCGTCCGATGTAGCGCATGCAGTGCGACAAGCGCGCGGGTTCCAACCGCAATTGCGCGTATTCCAGGCCGCGCCCGGGTTCGCCCAGCACGGCGTCAGGGCCGACTTCGCAGCCGGACAATTCAATCTCGGCGTGGCCGCCAATCTGATAACCGGTGACCATGCCGATGTCCCGCACGACGCGGTAGCCGGGTGTGCCAGCAGGCACCAAGAACAGCGTCGCACCGACGTCGGTCTGCGCCAGCACCAGCGCAAAGTTTGCGCCCACGCCGCCGCTGATGAATTGCTTGTGACCGTTCAGCACCCAACGCTGGCCGTGTTGCGTGGCGCGGGTGCGCAGCATGGACGGGTCGGAACCGGCGCCGGGTGCGGGTTCAGTCATGGCGAAGCAGGCGCGTTGCTCGGCACGCACCAGCGGCCGCAGATATCTTTCTTGCTGGGCGGGCGTGCCTAAGCGCAACAAGGTCAGCATGTTGGGCTGGTCGGGCGCAGCGCAGTTCAGCGCGGCCGGCCCCAGAAAGCCGCGCCCGGCGGCCTCCAGCACCTGAGCCAGCGCGCGCCAGCCCAACCCCAGCCCGCCCCATTCCTTTGGCAACTGCGGCGCGTACAGGCCGGCATCGCGGGCTTGTATGTGCAAGCGCGCCACGCAGGCGTCCAGCGCGCTGACGTCGCGCGCGATGGCGGGGGATTCGGCGGGAATGGCGACGTCATCGACGAAGCGGCGCACGCGTTCGCACAGGTCCGCAATGGCGGCGTCGTCGGGGTGATGAGCGGTCATGTGAGCCTCGTCTGACGGTGTGGGCATTACTGAATGCGGGTGCCGGTGGACTGCACCAGCTTGCCCCACCACACGGTTTCATCCGCGATCTGCTTGGCGAATTCCGCAGGCGTGCTGCCCAACGGTTCAGCGCCCAGCTCCTGGAAGCGTGCGCGCAGCTGCGGGTCTTGCAGCGCCTTGACCACGGCGGCATGCAGCCGGTCGACCACGGCGGGCGGCGTGTTGGCGGGCGACATCAGCCCTTTCCAGGCCATGACTTCGAATCCGGGCATCCCCGCTTCGCTGAACGTGGGGATGTCGGGCGAGGCCGTTGCGCGCGCATCGCTGGGCACCGCCAGCGCGCGCAGGCTGCCTGCTTTGACTTGCGGCAGCAGCGCCGGCATGTTGTCGATCATGAAATCAATATGGCCGGCGACCAGGTCGGTGATGGCGGGGCCGGTGCCTTTGTACGGCACGTGCTCGGCTTGCAGGCCGGCCTTTTGCTTGAGCAGTTCGCCGGCCAGTTGCGCGGGCGAGCCATTGCCGGGCGAACCGAACGACAGCTTGCCCGGGTGATTGCGTGCGTAGACCAGAAATTCCTGTAGCGTTTTCACGGGCATCGATTTCGTCACGACCATCAGGTTGTGTTCGCGTTCGATGCAGGTGATGGCGGTCAAGTCCTTGGCGGGGTTGAACGGCATGTTGGCGTACAGGCTGGGGTTGATGACCGTTGGCCCGGCTGCCGCCAGCAGCAGCGTGTAGCCGTCGGGCGCGGCGCGCGCAACGAAGTCGCCGCCGATGTTGCCGCCTGCGCCCGGCTTGTTTTCCACGATGACGGGCTGCCCCAGGATGGGGTGCAAGGCCTCGGCCAGCAAGCGGCCCAGGATGTCGGTAGACCCGCCAGGGGCAAACGGAATGATCAGCCGGATCGGCTTGTCGGGGTAGGCGGCCGCGGCCTGGGGCGGCAGCGCCGAGCAGGCAAACGCGGCAGCCATGGCGCCGATCCACTTCGGCAAGTGCTTGTGCAGCATGTCAGTCTCCTTTGGTTTGAAGGGCCGCCGGCTTCTTGTGGCTGCGGTCCCCGGGGTGTCGTCCAGGCCTAACGGCTGGGCGTGTAGCCAGCTTGGGCCAGTGTGTGGCGGGCGATGGTCAATTGATGAATCTGGCTGGTGCCTTCGTACAGGCGGAACAGGCGCACGTCGCGGTAGAAGCGTTCAATGCCTTGCTCGGCGATGTAGCCATAGCCGCCATGCATCTGCACGCAGCGGTCTGCCACGCGGCCGCACATTTCCGAGGCGAAGTATTTGCAGATCGACGCGTTTAACGTCACGTCCTGGCCGGCATCGCGTTCGCGCGCCGTTTGCAAGACCAGCGCCAACGCGGCTTGAATTTCTGTCTGGCAGTCGGCCAGCATCGCCTGGATCAGCTGGAAGTCCATCAACGGTTTGCCGAACTGTTCACGCTCGGCGACGAAGCGCATGGTGTCGTCCAGCATGCGAATGGCGGGGCCGATGCACAACGCCGCCAAGTGGATGCGCTGCTTGTTCAGCACTTTCATGGCCGTCTTGAAGCCCATGCCTTCCTGGCCGCCGATGAGGTTGGCGGCGGGCACGCGGCAGTTGTCAAAATGCACGGACGACACGGGTGAGCCGGCCTGGCCCATCTTGTCGTAGGGCTTGCCCGTGGACAGGCCCGGCGTGCCGCGTTCAACGATGAAGGCCGAGATGCCCTTGGCGCCCGGCGCGTCGGGGTCCGTGCGGGCCATGACGGTGAACAGACCCGCAAGCGGGGCGTTGGTGATGAAGCACTTTTCGCCATTCAAGACATAGCTGTCGCCGTCGCGCACCGCCGTCGTGCGCAAGGCGGTGGCATCCGAACCTGCTTGCGGTTCGGTCAAGGCAAAGCAGCCGGTGAGTTCGCCCGAGGCCAGCCGGGGCAGATAATGTTCCTTTTGCCGCTCGGTGCCGTCAGCGACCAGCGCTTCGGAGCCGATGCCGGTGTTGGTGCCCACCCGGGCGCGGAACGCCACCGAGCATTGCGATAGTTCGATAGCCGCCCGGATCAATTCTTCCGTGCTCATCCCCGCGCCGCCGTAGGCCTCGGGGATGGAATAGCCGAACATGCCTTGCTCGGCCATGGCGCGCACCAGGTCATCCGGCACCGCATCCAGACGGGCCACTTCGGCTTCGCGCGGTACCAGCTGTTCGCGGACGAAGCGGCGCAGCGAATCGATAAACGCGGGGAAGCCGTCGGGGTCCCGGATCATGAGGTGTCTCCATTTTTTCTAGATGTCGTAGCCGCCTGGGAAGGCAAATCCGTACCGGGCCGACTGAGAATCCAGGCTAGCAAAGCGGCGCCGAATGCGAGACAAGTGTTTCGATATCTTGAACGGGTTGATGCTGTGGACGGGTGGCGTTGCTCTATGATCGTCGCCATGACCACGCCCCAAGGCAGCCGCCATCCTGATCCCGCTTTCGCCACGACGCTGGCGCACGGCCTGTCGGTGCTGCAAACTTTTCGGCACGGCGAGCCCGCGCTCAGCAATCGCGAACTTGCTGACCGCACGGGCCTGTCCAAAGCCACGATCTCGCGACTGACCGACACGCTGGTTCAGCGCGGCCTGCTGCGTTACGACGCCAGTCTGCGCCGGTACCGGCTGGGCACAGCGCTGCTGTCGTTGAGTTACCCCTTGCTGGCCAGCATCAAGCTGCGGCAACTGGCGCGCCCGTTGATGACGCGGCTGGCGAATGCGGCGGGCGGGTCGGCGTCGCTGGGCATGCATCACGGCGCGCACATGGTGTACGTGGAAACGTGCCGGGGCCACGACGCGGTGGCGTTTCGGCCGGATATCGGCGCCATGTTGCCGCTGCTGGCCAGCGCCATGGGCCGGGCGTGGCTGGCGCAGGCCGATGCAGGCGAAGCCGAGGCGTGGATTGCGTCGTTGCGCCGGCAAGACCCCGAGGCCTGGCAGCGTCATGCGGCGGGTTGGGAAGCGGCGCGGCGCGACTATGCCGCGCATGGATTCTGCGTGGCCGAAGGCGATTGGCACGCCGATGTGCATGCCGTGGCAGTGCCGATGCGCCGGCGTGTGGACGGGCAGGTGTTTGTGTTCAATTGCGGCGTGCCTGTGCGGCGGTTGCGAGCGGGTGACTTGCGCCGGCGCATCGCGCCGCGGTTGCTGACCTTGGTGGACCGCGTTGAGAAAATGCTGGAGCGCCAGGATGCCGATTGAATCTCCGCCACCCCGCGCACCGTCCGGTGAGCGCGATTTCGCCACCACGCTCGCGCATGGCATCGATATCCTGGCCTGCTTCCGGGCAGACCGGCCAGAGCTAGCCAACAAAGATTTTGCGCAGCAGACGGGCTTGTCGAAAAGCGCCGTGGCGCGCTTGACGCATACGCTTGTCGAATTGGGCTTTCTGCTGCGTTCGGGGCCGCCGGCGCGTTACCGGCTGGGCGCCTCGGTGCTGGCGTTGAGCTACCCCTTGCTTGCCAGCATGCAGATTCGACAGCTGGCGCGGCCGCTGATGAAACAGCTGGCGGATCACGCGTGCGGCGCGGTGTCGCTGGTGGTGCGCGACCGGCTGCAAATGGTCTATGTGGAAACCGCCCGGTCCAACGACGCCTTGCAGACCCGCCCGGACATCGGCGCGGCGTTGCCGCTGTTATCCAGCGCAGCCGGCAAGGCCTGGCTATGCCGGGCGCCAGAGGCCGAGCGGGCGGCCGTCTTGAACCAGCTGCGCGTGGCCGATCCGCGCCACTACGCGGAGCACTTCCCCAGCCTGGAGCCGGCCAGCCGCGATCTGGAGCAGAAGGGGTACTGCGGCAATAACGTGCAATGGCGTCCGGATGCGTACGGTTTCGCGGCGCCGTTGTGCCGTCCGTATCAGTCGCTGTTGTACGTTTTTAACTGCGGCGTGCCGTCGGGTGACGGCCCGTATCGTGCGCGCGCGGCAGATCTGGGGCCGCGGCTGGTGGGGTTGGCGCGCGAGACAGAGCGGTTGCTGGGGCTGTCGTAGGGGCCTGCGATAGGGGGCGCCATATCGGCTGTCGTCGCGAATGTGCCGGCGGGGATGGTGCGGGGGACGGATGCGCCATCCCGCCGATTCGTGACTCCAAGTCAAAAGTGTTTGGCTGTCAGACGGCTTTTTCCGCAAAGATGCTGCCGTCATACTGCAGGCCTGTCTCCCCGATGCGCCCGCCATTCTGGCCGGCAACGCCCCAGGAACATCCTGCTGGCGCCGTCGAACCCAAGGAACCTGCATGAACCCGCAAGATACTCAACCGGTGAAAGCCGGCCTGCCGTTGTTGGCGCTCGCCGTCGGTGCGTTTGGCATCGGCGTGACCGAGTTTTCTCCCATGGGCCTGTTGCCCGTCATTGCCGAGGGGGTTGGCGTGTCCATTCCCAGCGCCGGCATGCTGATCAGCGCGTACGCGATCGGCGTGATGGTGGGCGCGCCGTTGATGACGCTGGCGTTTTCGCGCTGGTCGCGGCGCAAGGCCTTGATTCTGCTGATGGCAATTTTCACCATCGGCAACGTGCTGTCCGCGCTGTCGCCCAACTACACGACGCTGCTGCTGGCCCGTCTGGTCACAAGCTTGAACCACGGCGCGTTCTTTGGCCTGGGTTCGCTGGTGGCGGCCAGCGTGGTGCCGCGCCACAAACAGGCCAGTGCGGTGGCCACCATGTTCATGGGCCTGACCATCGCCAACGTGGGCGGCGTGCCCGCGGCCACGTGGCTGGGGCAGGTTATCGGCTGGCGCATGTCGTTTGCCGCTACCGCCGTGCTGGGCTTGATTGCGATGCTGTCGCTGTGGTTCGCGTTGCCTGCTGGTGAAGCCGGCCGCCGTCCAAACGTGCGCCACGAACTGGCGGTGCTGAAGAGCCCCGTCGTGCTGTTGGCGTTGCTGACGACGGTGCTGGGCGCGGGCGCCATGTTCACGCTGTACACCTACATTGCGCCCACGTTGGCGGACATTACCGGCGCATCGCCCGCCTTCATTACCGGCATGCTGGTGCTGATCGGCCTGGGTTTCACGCTGGGTAACGGCATGGGTGGCCGCATGGCCGACCGCTCGCTGGACGGCACGCTGATCACGTTCCTGGTGATCGTCATCATCGACCTGCTGGCGTTCCCGTGGATCGCTTCCACGCAAGTCGGCGCGGCAATCTCGCTGCTGATCTTCGGCGTGGCGACCTTCGCGGTGGTGCCGCCCTTGCAGATGGGCGTGATGCGCGCCGCCACCGATGCGCCGGGGCTGGCGTCGTCGGTGAACGTGGGCGCATTCAACCTGGGCAACGCGGTTGGCGCCGCAGCGGGTGGCGCGGTGATCTCGGCGGGCATGGGCTACGCCGCCGTCCCCATCGCTGGCGCCGTGATCGCTGTCGCAGGCTTGGCGCTGGTGCTGGTGCAGCGGGCAAGCAATGTGCGCCGCCGGAAGCTGGCCGTGCAGGGCTGCTGATTGGGGTAGTGGAAGAAGAAGGCCGCGCTGGGTAGCGCGGCCTTTTTTGTGGCGGGTGTCTCTCCCGCCCCGGCATCAAGCCTCGATCCGCTCCACCTTGCCTACCAGCAGGATGTACGACAGCGCGCCCAGCAAGGCCAGGGACGATACGTACACGATGGCGGGGGCGAAGCTGTCTTTCGACACCAGCAGGCCGATCACGATCGGGGTGCAGATCGATGACAGGTTGCCGACGAAGTTGAACACGCCGCCCGTCAGGCCCAAGAGGCGCACGGGCGCAAGCGTTGACACCAGCGACCAGGTGATCGACGCCAGGCCGTTGCCGAAGAACGCGACGGCCAGGAAGAAGATGACCCACGGCGTGGAGTCGGTGAAGTTGGCGCCGATCATTGATGTCGAGATCAAGAGGCCCAGGATGATGGGCAGCTTGCGCGCCAGGCCGACGGTGGCGCCGCGGCGGATCAGGAAGTCAGACAGCACGCCTGAGCACAGCACGCCGACAAACGCGGCCAGGAACGGCACCGACGCCAGAAAGCCGGACTTGATGAAGTCCATGCCGCGGTACTTCACCAGGTAGGTCGGGAACCAGGTCAGGAAGAACCACAGCGTGGACGTCAGGCAGAACTGGCCCAGGTACACGCCCCAGAGCTTGCGCTTGGACATCACCAGCCCCAAGTCATTCCAGTTGAAGGGCGTTTTTTTAGCTTTGACGCTGCGGTCCAGATCGACCACGCCGCCGCCTTGCTGGATCAGTTCGATCTCGGCCGCGTTCGCGCCTTTGAACTGGCGCGGTTCACGGTAGATCAGGTACCACAGCACGCCCCACACGATGCCCAGCAGGCCCGTGCTGACAAACACCATGTGCCAGCCGTAGTGGTGTTGCAGCCAGGCCAGCACCGGCGTCAGGAACGCCAGGCCGACGAACTGGCCCGACGTGTAAAAGCCGATGGCGGTGGCGCGTTCCTTTTCCGGGAACCAGGTCGTGACGACGCGGTTGTTGATGGGGTAGGCGGGCGCTTCCAGCGCGCCGACGGCTAGGCGCAGCACGAACAGAATGATGAAGCTGCTGGCAAAGCCCATGAAGAACGTCGCCGCCGACCACAGGATCAGCGCGGCGGCGTACAGCACGCGGGGCGACACGCGGTCGACCAGCCAGCCGCCGGGGATCTGCATCGCGGCGTAGGTCCAGCCGAAGGCCGACAGGATCAACCCTTCATGCCAGGTGTCCAGGCCGAACTCGTCCTTCAGCGCGGGCGCGGCGATGGACAGGTTGCTGCGGTCCAGGTAGTTGATGACGACGGTGATGAACAGCATCACCATGATGATGTAGCGGCTGCGCGTGGGCCGCTGGGCGGCTTGCAGGCCCGGGTGGGTGGCGGTGGACAAGGGGGTCTCCTCTCTCTTTTATCGGCTTACCACTCGGCGAAGCTGCCGTCGGCGTGACGCCAGATCGGGTTGCGCCAGCGGTGGCCCACGGCGGCGCGTTCCTTTACGTATTCCTCGTTGACCTCGATGCCCAGGCCCGGGCCTTGGGGAATGGCGACCATGCCGTCTTCGTACTTGAAGACTTCGCGGTTGCTGACGTAGTCCAGCAGGTCGTTGGCCGCGTTGTAGTGGATGCCCAGGCTTTGTTCCTGAATGAAGGCGTTGTAGCAGCCGGCGTCGATCTGCAAGCAGGTGGCCAGCGCAATCGGGCCCAGCGGGCAATGCAGCGCCAGCGCCACGTCATACGCTTCGGCCATCGCTGCGATCTTGCGGGTTTCGGTGATGCCGCCCGCGTGTGACGGGTCGGGCTGGATGATGTCGACATAGCCTTCGGACAGCACGCGCTTGAAGTCCCAGCGCGAGAACAGGCGTTCGCCCAGCGCGATGGGGGTCGACGTCAGCGGCGCCAGTTCCTTCAACGCTTCGTAGTGTTCGCTTAGCACGGGCTCTTCGATGAACATCAGCTTGAACGGGTCCAGCTCTTTCATCAGCACCTTGGCCATGGGCTTGTGAACGCGGCCGTGGAAGTCCACGCCGATGCCCACGTTCGGGCCGACGGCGTCGCGAACCGCAGCCACGTTCTCCAGGCACTTCTCGACCTTGTCGAAGGAATCGATGTACTGAAGTTCTTCGGTGCCGTTCATCTTCACGGCGGTGAAGCCGCGGTCGACGGCGCTCTTGGCGGCGGCTGCGGTGTCGGCCGGGCGGTCGCCGCCAATCCACGAATACACACGGATGCGGTCGCGCACATTGCCGCCCAACAGCTGCGACACCGGCACGCCCAGATGCTTGCCCTTGATGTCCCACAGCGCCTGGTCGATGCCGGCCAGCGCGCTCATGTGGATGGCGCCGCCGCGATAGAAACCGCCGCGGTACAGCACCGTCCAGTGGTCTTCGATGTTGCGCGGGTCTTTGCCGATCAGGTAGTCAGACAGTTCTTCAACGGCGGCGGCGACCGAGTGCGCGCGGCCTTCAACGACGGGTTCACCCCAGCCGACGATGCCTTCGTCCGTTTCGATTTTCAGGAAGCACCACCGGGGCGGCACGATGTAGGTAGTGAGCTTGGTGATCTTCATGCTTGAGTCTCCTGGACGGAATAGGCGCGTTGCCAGGCCGCGACGAATGCGCGCGCGTTCTGGCCGACGTCTTTGGCCGACAGGCCGGGTTTGTACAAAGCGGAGCCCAGGCCGAAGCCGCTGGCACCCGCCTGGGCGTAAACGGAAATGTTGTCGGGCGTGATGCCGCCCACGGGCACCAGCGCAATTGGCGGGCGCATCACCGCGCGCCAGGCTTTCAGCACGACGGGGCCGAGTTGTTCGGCGGGGAACATCTTCAGCACGTCGGCGCCGGCAGCCAGCGCGGCGAAGGCTTCGGTGGGCGTGGCGACGCCGGGGCAGGACGCCATGCCCAGCGCTTTGGCGGCGCGGATCACGGCGGGGTCGCTGTGCGGCATCACAATCAGTTCACCGCCCGCGTCCTGAATGCGGGCGCAGTCGTCGGGGTTCAGCACGGTGCCGGCGCCGATCAGGCAGTCGGTGGGCAGCGCGGCGCGCATGGCGCGGATGCTGTCCAAGGGGTCGGGCGAATTCAGCGGCACTTCAATCAGGCGAAAGCCTGCTTCGTAGAGCTCGTGGCCGATGGCTTCGGCTTCCGTGGGTTGGATGCCGCGCAGGATGGCGATCAGGCCGCAGTGGGCCATGGCGGTTTGCAGACCGGGATGGTTCATGTGGGGTTCCTAGGCGGGGCCGAAGAAGAGGGTGAAGCCGAAGCGGAAGGTGATGCCGAAGCCGAGGCCGAAGCGGGAGACGATGTCGCAGCCGATGTCGCAGCCGATGTCGCAGCCGATGCGAGGGCCGATGCCGGCGCGGCGGCATCGGCCGTGATCAGCCCGGCGCAGAGGGCCAGGTGCCACAGGCCGCGCTCGGTGGCGTTCTGCGCTTGCTCAGGCGTGCCCAGGCCGTAGTGCTGCATTGCCAGGATGTAGCGCTGGCACAGCGCGGGTTCGCCGCAAAGCACGATGCGGGGCAGTTCGCCCTGTTGGCGCAGCATCTCGGCAAGCGCGGCGATTTCGTGGCCAATCAACAGGCCCGACAAATAATCCGCTTGGGATGCGCTGGCCAGTTCACCCGTCAGCCCAAGCGCGCGCGTGCTGAAGATGGTGGACAGCACACCGGCGCGGCCGGCCGGGGCGCCGGCCACTTTCACGCCGCGCTCAAAAGCCGCCATGTCGGCGGCGGGCGCGTCGCTCATCGTGCGGCCCAGGATGGTGTGGCCGCGCAAGGCGGCGTAGACCTCGCCGGTCATGAAGGTGTCGAAGTGCGTGACGCGGCCTCGGCGCGCGTTGACCCACTTGGAATGCGTGCCGGGCAGGCCGATCAGCACGCTGTCGGCGGGGTGGGTGTCGGATGCGCCGGGCTGGTCGAACATGACGCCGAACACTTGGGTCTCTTCCCCGCGCATCACGTTGGGCAGGCCGTGGCGCTGGATCAGGCCGGGCACGATGTGCAGCGGGGTGGCGTTGGGGCCGGCGCCCGTGCGTTCGACCACGGTCAGCAAGGTGCCGATGCGTTCCAGGTCGACCGGCACGTCCAGGTAGGCCGCTTCCTTCCAGCCCTGCGCGCTGCCGACCATGCCACAGGCGATCACGGGCAAGGCGGGTTCGGCGCGCAGCCAGTCGCCGCAAGCTTGTTCGAAGGCCAAGTCAAAGCCAGACAATGCCGTGCTGGCGGCGCCGTCTTGCAAGGGCTGTGGCAGGCGCATGATGCCCCAGGGCAAGTGGCGGGTGTCCAGCGTGCGGCCGGTGGCGTCCAGCCGGTAAGCGCGCAACGATGAGGTGCCCCAATCCAGCGCGATAAGCGCCGCGCGGGCAGGCGATCCGGTAGTCATCTGATCTGTCTCGTCTCTGGCTGCGATGCCCGTTTCCCTGAGCGCCTGAGTGCAGGCGTGGGTGGGCGGGCATGGCAGGCCTTGTTGTCTGAGGCGCGCCGGGCGCAAGAAATGCGTCGGGCGTGCGTTGCGAAAAATTCTAGATCAGCGCTTGAAAAATCTCAAAATATAGAATTTAATCCCACATATAGGGAATAAAAGCCGGGCTTATCCCACTCGGGAGCTGCCCTCTGGCACCCCGCATCACGGCGCCCGGCTATGCTTGCCGTCGTTCTTGTCCTTCGTTTTTGCTGTGTAGCCTTGTTTCATGACCGCCATCCTCACTTCCGCTAGCCCCCCGTCCCTGGACCCCGATGCCGCCGCGCCCGCTGGCACGCAAACGTTGATGCGCGGGCTGGCCGTGGTGCAAGCCGTGGCCGACGGGGCGCGCGACTTGAAGGAAATCTGCGCGCGCATTGGCGTGGCGCGCAGCACCACCCACCGGTTGGCCAGCTGCCTGGTGCAAGAGCGCTATCTGCGCGCCTTGCCGGGCGTGGGCTATGTGCTGGGGCCGAAGCTGATTGAGCTGGGTTTTCAGGCGCGTGAAGCGTTTCCGATGGCGACCCTGGCGCGCCCGTATCTGGACAGCCTGGCTGAACTGACGGGCGACACCATTCACCTGGCCGTGCGCGACAACGACGAAGTGCTGTATCTGGAGAAGATCCCCGGCAAGAAGGGCCTGGAGATGCGTTCGCGCGTGGGCCACCGCATGCCGCTGGCCGCGACCGGCGTGGGCAAGGCGCTATTGCTGGATACCGAAGAGCCGCAATGGAAGGCGCTGCATCGCATCGGCGCGCCAGTGTCATCGCGTGCGCCGGGCGGGCAGCAGACCTGGGAAGCGTTCCGCGACCGTATGCGCGAATACGCGGCGCAAGGCTATGCGTTTGATCTGGAAGACAACGAGCCGTCGATCCGCTGCGTGGCGGCGCCCGTGCGCGACGCGTCCAGCGGCATCGTGGCGGCGATCAGCGTGTCCAGCACCGTGCCCTATATGTCGCTGGAACGGATGCGCGAAATGGTCGCCGTCGTGCAGGGCGCGGCGGCGGGCATTTCGGCGGAGATGGGCTGGAAGGTCGACCGCGGCTGAGTTATTCCAGCGGCAAGGTCAGCACGCCCTGCGGGGCGGGGCGCATCATCACGCGGCGATACCAGGCGGACAGCGCCGGCGTGTCGGGGCGTTCCATCGGCAGGGCCAGCCAGCGGTGGGCGGAACAGACCAGCGCAATGTCGCCCATCGTCAGATGGCGGCCAGCAATGAACTCGCGGCCTTGCAGCGCCTGGTCCAGGATCAGGGCGCGGGCGTTCGAACGCTTCACCGAATGTTCAATTGCGGCGTGATCGCGCTTGTCTTCCGGCGTGCGGATCAGGCCCAGGAACGCGGGGCCCATGGCGCCTTGCCATTCGGTTGCCTGCCAATCCATCCAGCGGTCGGCGTCGGCGCGCATGCACGCGTCTTCCGGCCACAGCGTACCCGCGCCGTAGCGCGCGGCCAGATAACGCACGATGGCGTTGGATTCCCACAGCACAAAGCCGCCATCGTCGATGACGGGCACGGTGCGGTTGGGATTGAGCTTGGCGTATTCCGGCGTGTCCACCACGCCGAACGGCCCGCCGGCGGGCGTAAAGGTGTGCGGCAGGGCCAATTCGCGCACGGCCAGCATCACTTTCTGCACGTTGACGGAAGTCAGGCGTCCCCAGATCTTCAACATATCCAGTCCTTGAGTCGTGTCAGGCGGGCGGCAATTGCCGCCGCGCAAAGCCACTGTCGCGCGAAAAACGCGTCCAGTTGAAAGCAGGCCCGGGGTCCGTTTTGCGGCCCGGGGCAATGTGTTCGTGCCCCCAGGCCGCAGCCAGGGGATAGCGTGCGCGCAGCACCGGCGTCAGCTTGCGCAGCGCCGCGTATTGTTCGTCGGCATAGGCAAGGGTATCCGTGCCTTCGAGTTCGATGCCGATGGAAAAGTCATTGCAGCGTTCGCGGCCGCCAAAGCGCGACACGCCAGCATGCCAGGCGCGCTGGTCGGTGGATACGAACTGAATGATGCGCCCATCGCGGCGGATGAAGAAGTGCGCCGACACGCGTAAGCCGCGCAGCCGTTCCAGCCAGGGGTGCGAGGAATAGTCCAGCGTGTTCAGGAACAGCCCGGCCACTTCGGGGCCGCCAAACTGCCCGGGGGGCAGGCTGATGTTGTGCAGCACCAAGAGCGACACTTGCGCGCCAGCAGGACGCGCGTCGCGGTTGGGCGAGGGCAAACGGGTAACACCGGGGGCGGGCGCCAGCCAGCCATGTCGATCCAGAAGCAGAGCCATGGGAGAGAACTTGCGTGGTGAATCCAACAGGCATTATGCCGTGGTCCCCGCTGCCTCCCAAATCTGGAGTGGGGACTTACTTTTTGCCCAAGGCCGCGTGCTCGGTGCTGCACCAGGTCAGCCCGTTCTGCAGCACCGCTTCGGAGCGCGGCAGATGGATGCCGCAATGCGCACACCGCACCATCGACTCTGGCGCCGCCGGCGCAGGTGCGCTGCGGCGGGTCTTGGGTTGCTCGTCCGCCTGCCGTGCCGCCGCCATGCGGGCGGCGATGCGGGCAACGAACAGCACCGCGATGATCAGAACCACCCAGAACAACAACTTGCCCACGTCAGCCTCGATGCAGAATCATTTCCAGCACGAACCGGCTGCCGGTATAGGCCAGAATCAGAAAACCAAAACCCGTCAGCGTCCAGCGTAGCGCCACCCGGCCACGCCATCCCCGGATGTGGCGGCCCACCAGCAGCACGCCGAACGTCAGCCACGACAGCAGGGTGAAAACGGTTTTGTGGTCAAACGGCAGGATCTTGCCCGTCAGCTTCATCGACGCGATCGACCCCGAGCCCACCGCCAATGTCAGCACGATGAAACCGATCCAGATAATACGGAACAGCAGTTGCTCTTGCACCAGCAGCGGCGGCTGAGAGTCCAGCACGCGGCCGATGATGCTGCGTTGAGCCGGGGCGTCGAGTGGCCGGTGCAGGTGGCGGTCAAGCAGCGCCATCATCATGGCGTGCAGGGCGGCGATGGTGATGAGGCCATAGGCGGCAAGCGCGATCAGCAGGTGCACGCGCAGCCAGGCGTCATTGGCGTGGGGCACGAATTGCCCCTGCGGAAACACGGCGGCCAGGGCGCTGGCGATGGCGGCGGCAGGCAACAGCAGCAATTGCAGGCCGTCAATGCGTACCAGCAGGCTCTCCAGCCAGAACACCACCATGCCCAGCCAGATGGCCGCAGACAGGGCCAGTGCCCACCCAATGAACAGATGCTGGGCGCCCAGCATCGATTGTTGCAGCCCGATTCCATGGAGAACCAGGGCCCCCAGCAGGCACAGACGGGCGATTTTGCCCGTCTGCTCCACTTCCCCGGCGCCGGCCAGGCGGGCCCAAAGTGACCCCCCGAGCACTGCGTACGCCAAGGCAGCCGCTGTGTGAAATACAATGCCTAGTGACATAGAAACCGTTGTCTGGATGGGGCCTTGGGGTGCATGTCACCCGAAAGCGCAGAATCCGCGCCTGCGGCCACCGTTCAATCAACTAGTTTAAGCGGAAACGCCTCTCATGCTCGATAACCTAACTCAACGCCTTTCGCGCGTCGTCAAGACGCTGCGCGGTGAAGCCCGCCTGACCGAGGCCAACACCCAGGAGATGCTGCGCGAAGTGCGCATGGCTCTGCTGGAAGCCGACGTGGCCCTGCCCGTCGTGCGTGAATTCGTCGCCCGCGTAAAGGAAAAGGCGCTGGGCGAAGAAGTGGCCGCCAGCCTCAGCCCGGGCCAAGCCCTGGTCGGCGTCGTCCACAAGGAACTGACTGCCCTGATGGGCGGCGACCTGGGCGCCGATTCCAACGAATTGTCGCTGGCGGTGCAACCGCCCGCGGTCATCCTGATGGCCGGCCTGCAAGGCGCCGGTAAAACCACCACCACCGGTAAGCTCGCTCGCTGGCTGTCCGAAGGCCAGCATACGCAGCACGGCCGCAAGACCGGCAAGAAGAAAGTGCTGGTGGTGTCCGCCGACGTGTATCGTCCGGCCGCTATTGACCAGTTGAAGAGCGTGGCCGTACAGGTCGGCGTCGACTTCCTGCCGTCAGACCCCAGCCAGAAGCCCGAAGACATTGCGCGCGGCGCGGTGGACCATGCTCGCCGTCACCACTACGACGTGCTGATCCTGGATACGGCCGGCCGCTTGGGCATTGACGAGGCCATGATGCGCGAAATTCGCGCGCTGCATGATCTGGTCAAGCCGGTGGAAACGCTGTTCGTCGTGGACGCCATGCAGGGCCAGGATGCGGTCAACACCGCGCGCGCCTTCGCAGACGCGCTGCCGCTGACGGGCGTTGTGCTGACCAAGCTGGACGGCGACGCCCGCGGCGGCGCGGCCCTGTCCGTGCGCCACGTCACCGGCAAGCCGCTGAAGTTTGTCGGCGTGTCGGAAAAGCTGGACGGTCTTGAGCCCTTCTACCCTGACCGCATGGCCCAACGCGTGCTGGGCATGGGCGATATCGTTTCGCTTGTTGAACAGGCGCAAAAGAACATCGACATCGCCGAAGCGCAGAAGCTGGCGGCGAAGATCAAGTCGGGCAACAAGTTCGACCTGAACGATTTCCGCGACCAGCTCGGCCAGGTGAAGAAGCTGGGCGACATGGGTTCGCTGCTTGAAAAGCTGCCGGCTCAGTTCCAGCAGGCCGCGGGCCAGCTGCAAGGCGGCCAGGCGGAAAAGCAGTTGCGCCGCACGGAAGGCATCCTGAATTCCATGACGGCCGCCGAACGCGCCAAGCCCGAACTCATCAAGGCCTCGCGCAAGCGCCGCATCGCAACGGGTTCCGGCGTGCCGGTGCAAGAGGTCAACCGCCTGCTGGCTCAGTTCGAGCAGATGCAAGGCATGATGAAGCAGATGAAGAAGGGCGGCATGGCAAAGATGATGCGCGCCATGGGTGGCATGAAAGGCCTAGGCCGCTTCGGCATGAAGTAAGGGCCCCACGGCGCGCGCAGCGCGTGTGCTGCTTGCCAAAAAAATGGCCAGACATTGCGTCTGGCCAAGCAATCGCGGCAGGCAGGGGGCGCCGCGCCGCGACACAATCCGGAAAACGCATGGGTGTTCTCCGGGTTGTTTGGGTTCAGTTGCCGCTTACGACAGCGGCGGAATGCGCAGCACCTGGCCCGGGTAGATCTTGTCGGGGCTGGTCAACATCGGCTTGTTGGCTTCAAAGATCAGCGTGTTCTTCGCGCCCTGGCCCTTGCCGTATTGCGCTTCGGCGATCTTCCACAGGTTGTCGCCCTTTTGCACCGTGTACATCTTGGCTTCGGGCGTGGCCTGCTTCACCTTCAACTGGTTATCCACCGCCGCAACGCCGACGGTGTTGCCCAGCGCCAGGGAAATCTTCTCGGCGGCTTCGGTGCTTAGCGCCTCGCCGGCCACCGTGACCTTATCGCCGTCCACGGTAATTTGCAGGCCATCCGCGTTCAGGCCGTGCTTATCCAGCTCTTTCTTCAACTCGTCTGCGGTCGCGGCCTTGGCCTCGCTGGCGCCGAAGAGTTTTTCCCCTACGTCCTTGATGAAATTGAGCAGACCCATAGTGTTTCCTTTATCGATGTAGCGGTGAGAAAACGATTGTCTTCAGGGCGCGCGGCCCACGAACATCTTGCGTACGATTCCGGCGATCAAGGTCAGCACGGCGCCACCAATGCCGCCGCCCACCACGTCCCCCGCAATCGCTGAAAGATCCAATCCTGCATTGCCCGCCGTTGCCGCTGCCCCCGCGCCGGCCGTGATCATGGGCGCCAGCCATGAACCGCCCGCCAAGCCCCCAATCGCGCCGGCGATGGTGTTGCCCAACGGGCCAAGGTTGAACTGCTGGAGCATTTTTCCCAGTCCGTTGCCGGCGGCGGCGCCTGCGACAAGCTGGATGAGAAGATTGATGATGACCGCGGTGTTCATGATGCCTCCTTGCCCCGTGGGGCGATGTGCAACGCTAGAACAACAACACGACAACGTACGACGCCAGCAGCAACGATTATTACTCGCGTAAACGCCGCGAGACGAGGGGTTAACGTGTAACAGGTTGCTAGTCGCTTGCCAGACTACGCAACATTGCTCGTCACTTTGCAGGTGGCGTCACGCGCGCGCCGCAATCCTCATCGTGCACATGGTGCCGTGCGTCATGAACCCTGCTGAAAATGCATAAGCAAAGGGCCGCTGAATCAGCGGCCCTTCGTGTTTGCGGCGCGTATTTGCGGCGCAATAAAACCGTGCGAAGTGCGGCTCCAAGAAGAGCCGCGCAACCGTCAGGGCAATCAGCCTCCGCCCACCGCCACGACGATCTCGATCTGGTCGCCATCCGTCAGCGTGGTCTGCTCGTGCTGGCTCTTCGGCACGATCTCGCCGTTGCGTTCCACGGCCACGCGTTTGCCCGCATAACCGAGCGTTTGCAGCAGTTCGATGACAGTGGTGTCCAACGGAAATTCGCGCGCGTCGCCGTTCAACGTAATGTGCATATCAGGTCTCCTCACTGTTTTGCGTAGGCGTCGGTGGCGGCAATCAGGCGCGCCAAGGTGCCGGGTTCATCAAAGGCATGGCCGGCGTCCGGCACCAGATGGAATTCGGCTTCGGGCCAGGCGCGGTGCAGATCCCACGCGGTGCGCGCGGGCGTGCAGACGTCGTAGCGTCCCTGGACGATGGTGCCGGGAATGCCGCGCAGCTTGTGCGCGTCGCGGATCAGCTGGCCTTCTTCCATGAAGCCGGCGTTCACAAAGTAGTGGTTCTCGATGCGCGCAAACGCCAGCGCAGCGCGATCTGCCGCATGGCTTTGCTGATGGCGCGGGCTGGGCAGCAGCGTGATGGTGCTGTCTTCCCACTTGCTCCAGGCCTTGGCGGCGCGCAATTGCTCGGCCGCGTCAATGCCCGTCAGGCGCTTGTGATACGCCGCCACCAGGTCGCCGCGTTCCGCTTCCGGAATGGGCGCCAGATATTCTTCCCAGCGGTCGGGGAACAGCCACGACGCGCCTTCCTGATAGAACCATTGGATCTCGGCGCGGCGCAGCCCGAAGATGCCCCGCACAACCATCTCGCTGACGTGCGAAGGGTGCGTTTCGGCATAGGCCAGCGCCAACGTCGACCCCCACGAACCACCGAACACCAGCCACTTGTCCGCACCCATGATCTCGGTGCGCAGGCGTTCAATGTCCGACACCAGATGCCAGGTCGTGTTGTTGTCCAGGCTGGCGTGCGGCGTCGACCGCCCGCAACCGCGCTGATCGAACAACAGCACGTTGTAGCGCTGCGGATCAAACAGCTGGCGATGCACCGGCGAACAACCGCTGCCCGGGCCGCCATGCAGGAACACGGCGGGCTTGCCATTCGGATTGCCCGACATTTCCCAATAGATCTGGTGACCGTCGCCGGTATCCAGCGTGCCGTGGCGGTAGGGTTCGATCGGCGGATAGAGCATCAGGCGACTCGCTTGAAGATCAGGTCCCAGACGCCGTGGCCCAGGCGCAGGCCGCGTGTCTCGAATTTGGTCAGGGGGCGGTAATCGGGGCGGGGCGCGTAGCCGTCCGCCGTATTGGCCAGCAGCGGTTCGCCGCTAAGCACTTCCAGCATCTGCACCGCGTAGTCTTCCCAGTCGGTAGCGCAATGGATGTAGCCACCCGGCGCAATGCGGCTGGCCAAGAGCGACACGAACGCGGGCTGCAACAGACGGCGCTTGTGATGGCGCTTCTTGGGCCACGGGTCCGGAAAGTACACGTGCACGCCCGCCAGCGAGTCCGGCGCGATCATGTCGCGCACGACTTCGACCGCATCGTGCTGGATGATGCGCAGGTTCTGAATCTTGGAATCTTCAATGCGGCGCAGCAGCGAGCCGACACCGGCGTTGAACACTTCCACACCCAGGAAGTTGTCGTCCGGACGGGCCAGCGCGATCTTCTCCGTGGTCTCGCCCATGCCGAAACCAATCTCCAGCACCGTGGGCGCCTGCCGGCCAAACGCGGCGGCGGGGTCCAGACGGCGCGGGGCGTACGGAATGGACCATTCGCCCATCAGACGTTCCAGCGCGGCCAACTGGCCCTGGGTGATGTGGCCGCGGCGATGCACGAAGCTGCGGATATGCGTCGCGCCCGGGCTGTTCGGCGCATGGGCGGTGCTGGCCAGCGCGGCCTGCGTCTCGGGGGAAACGGGGGCGGCGGCAGGCGCCGCTGCCGAAGAGCCGGCGGTGGTGTCAGAGGTGTTCACGGAAGGCGTCGCGGGTGTGTCCGCGGAGGAGTTCGCGGGGTGGTTCGCGGAGTTAGGCGTATTCATAGCCCCGAATTGTAGTAGCAGCCGCGCCGGGGCGGAGTCGGCCGGATGGACTAAATTAGGGACGTATTTAATTCCGGGGATGGGGACCACAGGATCGGGACCACGGGAAGGGGAAGTAAAAGAGGAAGCAAAAATCATCCGAAGATTCGAAAAATCCCGCGCTATAATCCTCGGCTCTGCCCCGGCCCTGCGTCGTGGCACGACACCCGAGCGGGTGTAGTTCAATGGTAGAACGGCAGCTTCCCAAGCTTCATACGAGGGTTCGATTCCCTTCACCCGCTCCACAATCCTTTTCAGATTTCTCCGCCGCTTTTGGCTGGTTGCGTTGAGCCTGTCTGCACACTCCCCATACCGTACCTTCCTAGCCGCTTATGGTTTACCTGCCATGGAGCTGAACGATCTTCGTCAGAGTTGATCAAATATGACTTATATAACGATTTAAAAAGTCATATATGAATGGTTATTTATGAATCGTTCTGTTGATCAAAGTTTGACCATATGCTCAAATATGAACGCCTAACGGCTATTTTTATTCATATCTGAGCAGGTGCGCGTATGCCAACTTCCACGCAGAAAACTCCCGGCCCACGCGTTGCAATGCCACGCCCTGTAGACCGCGCGTTGCACCGCCTGGGGCAAGACATCTCGGCCGCGCGCCGGGTGCGCCGCTTAAGTCAGGAAGATCTGGCGCAGCGCATTGGCACATCGCTGAGCACGGTAAGGCGCATGGAAGATGGCTATCCTGGCACTGCCTTCCATACTTTCCTCCGCGCCTTGCATGTGCTTGGCCGTCTTGAGGACTTTGTGAAGGTGATGGCTACCGAGAATGACTCCCTGGGGATGGAACTGGTGCGGGAGCAACTGCCCCAACGGGTGCGCAGCTCTCGACGTGGCAGCGCGCAGACAGCGCATTCCGCGACAGCCAAAAAGAGCGATGTGGATGACACCGATGAGTTGGAGGGCTTTTGATGGCTACCAAAACATCACGGCGTCAGGATCTCGAGGTACATCTAGGTTCCAAAGGCCAGGTGGTGGGGCGACTTCATCTGGGCAGCGGCAAGCGCAGCGCGTTCAGTTACGACGAGCGTTGGCTGCGGGATTCTCGATTTTTTGCGCTATCGCCCGACCTGTTGCCGGTTTTAAGTGTTCAACATCCACAAGAGGTTTTTTTTCGCGCGCTCGAGGACACGGGGCCGGACTCCTGGGGCGAACGCGTGATCAGGCGCGCCCATGCTCGATTGAGGCAGCAAGACCGAGATACGCCTGCGCTTGAACCTGTCGATTTCTTGATGTGGGTCGATGACGAGGCCCGTGTCGGCGCGTTGCGTCTGTTTGATCCTCAAGCCAACGTCTATTTGCGATCGGGTGGAACGCATTGGCATATTCCCCCGTTGGTGGAGCTGGGCAGGGTCGTGAACGCGGCCCGCGCGTTAGAAGCCGGCACAGAAAGCGAGCAAGACCTGCAATATCTGCTGGGGCAAGGCACCTCGCTGGGCGGGGCCCGCCCCAAGTCGACCGTTCGAGATACGGATGGCCGCCTGGCTTTGGGAAAATTTCCCAGCCAGTCTGACCAGCGCGACGTGATTCGAGGCGAGGTGCTGGCCATGCATCTCGCCGCCAAGGCGGGCATCAACGTGGCCGCAGCGCGTGTAGAACTGATCAATGGAACAGCCGTCGCCATCATTCGGCGATTCGACCGCACCGTTGATGGCGGTCGTATTCCCTACGTGTCGGCCGCGACGATGCTTCAGTCTACTGGCCGAGATGCGGTGCACGCGTATACGGAACTGGTGGATGTCCTGTTGCAGGAGGGCGCCAATCCTATTGCCGACATCCACGAGTTGTGGCGCAGGCTGGTCTTCAATTTTTTGATCTGCAACACCGACGATCATTTGCGTAATAGTGGGTTTCTGTATGACGCGCGTCAACATGGATGGCGTCTGTCGCCCGCATTCGACCTCAATCCAATGCCCGGAGACCGACGCGAAAGCAAGACATGGCTGACTGAAGATTCCGGCCCCATTGACAGTCGGGACGTGCTGATGGAGGGAGCGCCTTACTTCAGATTGACTGCGGAGGAAGCCAATGCAATGTGGGCCGAGGTGGCGCGAGCCGTCGACAGCTGGCGCGTGATGGCCAAGGGTTTAGGCATGCGGCCTACCGACCTTGTGGATTTCGACCGCGCATTTGCCTGACCTGATCTCACCCCGCATGGCTTTGGAAGTTGAAGACTTTCCACTGATCGTCCTGGGTGCGCCGGATTTCGAACGACATCATGCATCCCGATGCCGGGTCATGAAATTCCACCCAGACCTGGTCTTGATCCAGCGGCACGCCTTTTAACCATCGGCGCAGCCGGTTGCCGTGGGTTTGCAGCGGACTCCAATACTTCAGCACGGACACGCGTCCGCAGAATTGGCGAGCCGCAACGGCGCGAAATTCATCGATTGTGCGGCCGGTGTTGCCATTCTTGAAGGTCAGGTCATAAGCGCGTTGCCAGTCATCTGCGTAGATGTCACGGATAAACGCCGACGCTGCCGACGTGGCGCCCTTGGGTTCATAGGGCGACTTCAGAAACATCCAGCCCGCCGCCGGCAGCAAGAGACAGGCCAGTACAAGGAACAACCAGGCAAGGGGCAGCCAAGTCCGGCGCCCCTGGGTGATATTGCGGCTCACTGTCCAAAACCCTTCATCCATTGATCAACGCGCGCCTGTACAGCGCATCCTTATCCAGAATCGTCATTCCGCCGTAGTGCGTCTGTAGCACTCCCGCGCGCGCCAGCCGCGTCAGCGCCGCGTTGCAGCGTTGGCGGGACACGCCGCACAAGCTGGCGATCTCTTCCTGGGATATCTTCAATCGCCCCTGCGTATCCGCATGGCGTTCGGCATCGAATTGCGCCGCCACGGCGCGGGCCACGGTGGTGTCCACATCCAGCAGCACGTTGCCGGTGTAGCTGGCCATCAGCCAGTTGACCCGCTGCGCCAGATGCATCGTCAATGCCTTGGTGAATTCAATGTTGTGATTCCACAGGCGCTCGCAGGTATCGCGCGGCAGGATGACGATGCGGCTCGGGCGCAGCGCAATCACCTCGTATTCAAAGCGTTCGCGGCGCAGCATGGTGGCTTCGCCAAACCAGCTGCCGATGCTGAAGCCGGCCAGCGACAGGGACTTGCCATCCGCGCCCGGCGACGTCCATTTCACCAGGCCTTCAACCACGCCATACCAGCCCAGCGATTTCGAACCCGCGCGAAACAGGTACTCGCCCGTGGCGAGCGACACCGTGCGCAGTTCGGAGCGGACCAGGTTGCGCTCAAGCGCCGGCAAGCCGTTGTACCAGGGGACGACGCTCAACATTTTGTCTACCGGGCATAGGGCAGGCTTGCGCTTTGCGCCGGGAGTCTGGCTGCCTACGCTGTCAGGCGGTCCGCGCATGTTTTCTCCGTTCAGCAGGGGTGACGGCGCTCAGGTAAACCCTAGGGCGCTTTGTCACCATGGTGACTGTTCGCGCCAGGGGCCAGTCCCAGAATAGTTGAGGCCCAAAGCGTCAAGACCCATTCAAGACGCACAAGAGCCAAAAAACATAAGAGGAGACAGGTATGTTGTCAATGCCACGCATCAAGTCCGGCACCGCGCTCGCCTTCGGCGTCGCCGCTTCGCTATTGAACGCCACGGCCGCCCACGCGCAGATTTCGGACGATGTTATTCGAATCGGTTTCATCACGGACCTGTCTGGCGTGTACTCGGGCCCCGATGGCCCGGGCGGGGCGGAAGCCATCAAGATGGCCATCGAGGAAATGGGTGGCGAGATCAACGGCAAGAAGATCGAACTCTTGACGGCAGACCACCAGAACAAGGCCGACATCGCGTCAGCCAAGGCGCGCGAATGGTTCGACCAGCGCGGCCTGGACATGCTGATTGGCGGCACCAACTCCAGCACCGCGCTGGCCATGTCGAAGGTAGCGGCCGACAAGAAGAAGCCCATCATCGTGGTGGGCGCGGGCGCCCCGGCGCTGACCAACGAACAATGCACGCCCTACACCTTGAACTACGCGTACGACACGGTCGCGTTGGCGCGCGGCACGGGCGCGGCGGTGGTCAAGGCGGGCGGTAAAAGCTGGTACTTCCTGACGGCCGATTACGCATTCGGCCACGCGTTGCAAGCGGATACGACGAAGGTGGTTGAAGCGGGCGGCGGCAAGGTGGTGGGGTCCGTCAAGCATCCCTTGTCGGCGAACGATTTTTCATCGTTCCTGTTGCAGGCGCAAAGCAGCAAGGCGGACATTCTTGCCTTGGCCAATGCCGGCGCCGACGCCACGAACGCCATCAAGGCCGCCAACGAATTCGGCGTGACCAAGACCATGCGGCTGGCGGGCATGATCATGTTCATCAACGACATCCACGCCATGGGCCTGCCCGCCACGCAGGGCATGTACTTGACCGACAGCTGGTACTGGAACGCATCGGAACCCACGCGCGCCTGGAGCCAGAAGTTCTACGAGCGCCGCAAGGCCATGCCGTCGTCGCTGCAGGCGGCCGATTATTCCGCGGCGTTGCAATACCTGCGCGCGGTCAAGGCCACGGGCACCGATGATGCCGACCGCGTGCTGGCGTATCTGCGCGAAAACAAGCTGAATGACATGTACATCAAGGATGGCGTCGTGCGTCCGGATGGCCGTGTCGTGCATGACATGTACCTGTTGCAGGTGAAGACGCCGGACGAATCGAAAGAACCGTGGGACTACTTCAAGGTGCTGCAGACGATTGACGGCAACGAGGCCTTTACCAAGCAAGCCGAAACCCGCTGCGCGCTGTGGAAGTGAATGGGAGACCAACATGGCAAAACGCAAAGTCATTGTGACCATCGCCCCGACCGGGGGCATGGCATTCAAAACCCAGAACCCGCATCTGCCTACCCAGCCGGCTGAAATCGCAGACGACGTTTACCGTTGCTACAACGCGGGCGCCAGCGTGGTGGCGCTGCATGCGCGCCGGCCCGATGATCAGGCGACCTGCAACGCGGCGATCTATCGCGACATGAACCAGCGCATCCGCGAGCGCTGCGACATCATTCTGAATAACTCCACCGGTGGCGGCGTGCATGGCGACATGGTGAAAGAAACCTCGCCCGGCACGTGGGAAATTCTGTGGGAAGAGCGGTTGAAAGGAATGGATGCCGGCGCCGAAATGTGCACGCTGGACGCGACAACGCTGAACCTGGCGTTTGGCGACCGCGAATACCTGATGAACACGCCGCTGACCAAAGCGCGCGAGCTTGCCGCCGGCATGAAGGCGCGCGGCATCAAGCCCGAGTGGGAAGTCTTCAGCCCCACGCATATCCTGCAAGACGCCACCACGCTGATCGAAGAAGGGCTGGATGAAGGGCCGCACTTCATCAACCTGGTCATGAATGTGCATCGCAATTTTCAGAACGCGATGCCGTTCTCGCCCCGGCATTTGCAGATGATGGTGGACCTGCTGCCGAAGCACAGCATCTTCTGCGTCAGCGGCATCGGGCCGTCGCAACTCGAGGCCAACATCAGCGCCTTGCTGTTGGGCGGCCATGCCCGCGTGGGCCTGGAAGACAACCTGTATTACCGGCACGGGGAACTGGCCACCAATGTCCAGCTGACCGAGCGCATCGTGCGCATCATCCGCGAAATGGACATGGAGCCGGCTACGCCCGCCGAAGCGCGCGAAATCATGGGCCTGCCGTTGAAAAGCGGTATCCGCCCCGAGTTCGCGCTGTGATCGCTACTTTCTTGACGAGACAACATGATTGAATCTTTGAATGGCAAGCGCGTCCTGATCACTGCGGGCGCGCAAGGCATCGGCTTGGCAATCGCGAAGAAATTCCTGGCCTCTGGCGCGCAAGTGCATGTGTGCGATGTCGACACCGCCGCCTGCGATGCCGCGCGCACGGCGAACCCGCGTTTGAGCGTCAGCGTGACCGATGTGTCCAGCGAAGCGCAGGTGGCGGAGTTGTTCAGCGGTTTGGCCGCCAGGTGGGGCAAGCTGGATGCGCTGATCAACAACGCGGGCGTGTCCGGCCCCACCAGCCGGCTGGAAGACACCACACTGGACGCCTGGCAGCACACGCTGGACGTCAACCTGACCGGCACGTTCCTGTGCGCGCGCAGCGCCGTGCCCTTGCTGCGGGCAGCGGGCGGCGGCGCCATCATCAATATTTCTTCGGTGGCGGGCCGGCTTGGCTTTTCGCTGCGCAGCCCTTACAGCGCCAGCAAGTTCGGCTTGGCGGGGCTGACGCAGACGTGGGCCATGGAACTGGGCCCGTCCAACATTCGCGTCAACTCGGTTCTGCCGGGCGTGGTGTCGGGCGACCGTGTCGAGCGCGTCATCGCGGCCCGCGCAGAAGCCGGCGGCGTCAGCAACGATGCGATGCGTGAACAGCTGGTGGAAAAGGTTTCGCTGCGCCGCATGACTCGCCCTGAAGATGTGGCGAATCAAGTGGCCTTTCTGTGCTCCGACGAAGGCGCGGTCATCAGCGGCCAAAGCATCTCGGTGTGCGGCAACGTGGAGTACCTGGGCTAAGCGTTTCGGTGTGCGGCAACGTGGAGTACCTGGGCTAAGCGTTTCGGTTGGCGGCAACGTGGACTACCTGGGCTAAGCGTTTCGGTGCGGATAGAATGGCCTGCTTTGATTGATTCAATCTTATCCATCAGGCAGACCGCATGGCCAAGGCTTTTGAACTGGACACGCTGAAGATCCGGCTGAACGACGCCGATCTTCAGCCGTTGGATCTGCATCAGCGCATCCAGCGGGCGCTGCGCGCGCTGATCCTGGATGGCGCGCTGGATGCGGGCATCAAATTGCCCGCCACCCGCACGCTGGCCACGTCGCTGGGTGTTGCACGCGACACCGTTGAAAACGCATACGTACAGCTGCATCGCGACGGCTATATCGTGCGGCGCGGGGGTTCAGGCAGCTATGTGTCTGACACGGTAGGCGCCCAGCTGCGCGGCGCTGCCGGCCGCCGCGCCAAGCTCCAGGATGACAAGCGCGGCGTGCCGGCGCCGGCAGCCGGGTTGAGCCGCCGGGGCCGGATGATTTTCGATAGCGGCGGGGTGGCGGACCAGCAAGCGGTCAAGGCGTTTGCCACCGGGCTGCCCGAGACACGCACGTTTCCCACCGATGTCTGGGAACGCTTGCAGCGGCAGGCGCTGAAGGACTATCGGGACCACGTGCTTCTGCATGGCGACCCGCAAGGGGCTGCGCCGCTGCGCAAGGCCATTGCCGCCTATCTGAATCTGGAGCGGGGCGCCAAGGTATCTGCGGATCAGATTCTGGTGTTGAGCAGCACGCGGCAGGCGCTGTTTCTGTGCGCGCAATTGCTGGTGGACGCGGGCAAGCCCATCCTGCTTGAGAACCCGGGATACTTCGGCGCCAAGAAGGCGTTTGAAGCGGCCGAAGCGAAAATCGTGCCGATCGATGTGGACGAGGACGGCATCCGCATGGATCTGCTACGTGCGGATCGCAGCGGTGCGAACTGCGTGTACGTGACGCCGTCGCATCAGTACCCCACCGGCGCCACCTTGTCGTTGGCGCGCCGCCTGGAGCTGACCCGTTGGGCGGCCGAGCAGGGAAAGTGGATCATCGAGGACGACTACGACAGCGAGTTCCATTACGACGGTCTGCCAACCGCGTGCGTGCAGGGCGTGGACAAACATCAGCGCACGCTCTACGTCGGCACCTTCAGCAAGACGCTCTACCCGGGCCTGCGTATGGGCTATATGGCGTTGCCGCACGAGCTGGTTGGCGCCTTCACGCGCGCGCGCAGCATCATGGACGGGCATACGCCGCAGATTCTGCAATTGACGCTGGCGCGCTTCATGGAAGACGGGCATTACGCGGCCCACGTGCGCGCCATGCGCAAGCTGTATGCATCGCGCCGCGACGCCATGCTGCAAGCGCTGAACACGCATCTGGCTGACGTCGTCACCGCCTTGCGTCCAGAAGGCGGATTGCAGATTCCTTGTTTGCTTGCGCGGGGGTGGTCAGAGGCCAAGACCATCCGGCTGGCGGCGGCCGCTGGCCTGCAACTGCCTGGCTTGAGCCGCCTGTATGCCGGCGCGGAAAAGCGGCAAGGGTGGATATTGGGCTATTCCTCGTTGACGGCGCATGAGATTGATACGTCCGTGAAGCGCTTGTCACAGGCGCTACGAAAGAAGTAGCTGCCCCAAAAAGCCCCATAGCACCCCTCGCATGGTTAGGGCTTGGCCGGGCTGCCAAGCAGCGCGCGGCTGCCGCCGTGTATCAGCAGGTGCGCAGTCAGCCCGGCGGCCAGCCCCCAGAATGCGCCACCCACGCCCAGCAACGTAACGTTGGCCGCCGTCGCCAGGAACGTGATGAGCGCCGTTTCGCGCGTGCGCGCATCAGCCATGGCATTGGCCAGACTGCCGCCAATGGCGCCCAGCAATGCCAGCCCGGCAAGCGTGGTGATGAAGGTCTTGGGCAGCACCATGAAAAGCGTCGCCAGGGTGACGCCGAAGGTGCCCACCAGAATGTAGAAGACGCCGCAGGCCAGCCCCGCGATGTAGCGCTTGCGCGGGTCAGGGTGCGCGTCGGGGCCGGTGCAGATGGCTGCCGTGATGGCCGCAACGTTGAACGCGTGCGCGCCAAAGGGCGCCATCAGCAACGAGCCCAGGCCGGTGACGGTCAGAATCGGGCTGGCGCTGGTTTTGTATCCGTCATTGCGCAGCACCAGCATGCCCGGCATATATTGCCCGGTCAGCGTGATGATGAACAGCGGCAACGCGACGCCCAACAGCGCATGCAACGAGAAGCGCGGCGTTTCGAACACGGGCGTGGCAAGGCTGAGGTGGATGGCCGAGACGTCGATACGTTGTTGCGCCAGCAGCATCGTGACGCCAATCACCAAGATGCCAACCACGGCAAAGCGTGAGGTATACCGCTTGAGCAATGCATAGCAAATCACCAGCACGATCACCAGCAAGGGGTCGGCGCTGGCGCCGCCAAATGCGTTGACGCCGAATTGCAGCAGGATGCCCGCCAAGAGGCCGGCGGCGATACCCGCGGGGATCATGCGGACCAGCTTTTCGAACGCACCGGACAGCCCCAATACGATGAAGCCCAGTGCCGACAGCATGTACGCACCGATGACTTCGCCATAGGGTGTGAAGGGCATCACCGTGGCCAGGAACGCCACGCCCGGCGTGGACCAGGCGGTGATAATGGGAGCCTTGTACCGGAAGCTGAGGAACGCGCCCGTGACGCCGACGCCGATGGACACGGCCCATACCCAGGACGTGGTCTGGGCGGGCGTCAGTTGCGCCAGTTCGGCAGCCTGGAAGACCAGGACAAAGGTGCCGCCGTAGTTCACCAGAACAGAAATCAGGGCGGCGACGGTCGGGGCGAAGAAGTCGGCGGGTTGCAGGCGGGCCGGCGTTGAATGCATGAATCACTCCACAGTGCGTAACGGCTGCAATGGGCGCAGCCTTATTCAACGCAAAGTGTAGGATTCAAGTGGACTGTTTATTCATGCCACTTTATGCATAGTAAACAGACCACTTATCCGCCCATTATTGCCGCCTGTTGCGTACTTCCTTCCCTTCAGTTTTCCGGCTTGCCCGTCGCAGGCCAGTAGTGGCTGTCGGGCAGCGCGCGCGATCCGTAAATCGCCTGGCCTACGCGCACGACTGTTGCGCCTTCTTCAATGGCCAGTTCGAAGTCACCCGACATGCCCATCGACAACTCGGCCAGGTCGATGCCTGCCGGCGCGGTCTGGCGTAGTGTGTCGCGCAGCTCGCGCAGGCGCACGAAGCATGGCCGCACGCGCGCGGCATCGCTTGCGAAGAGCGCCAGCGTCATCAACCCCTTCACGCGCAGCGATTGAAATGCGGGCAAGGCCTGCACGAAGGCGGCGGCGTCTTCCGGCGCCAGCCCGTACTTGCTGGCTTCGCCCGACGTATTGATCTGCACGAACACATCCAGCGCGCGCCCCTCGGCCTGCAACCGGCGGTCGAGCTCTTCGGCCACGCGCAGGCTGTCCAGCGCCTGGAATTCTGACGCGAAGCGCGCAACCAGTTTGGCCTTGTTGGTTTGCAGATGGCCGATGACGGACCAACGCAGGTCGGGCAGGTCGCTCAAGGCTTCCCATTTGGAATACGCTTCCTGCACCTTGTTTTCGCCCAGATAGCGGATGCCTGCTTCGTACGACAGCCGCACGCGCGCCGCGTCCACGGTCTTGCTGACGGGCAATAGCCGCACGCTGCCGGCATCGCGGCCGGCGCGTTCGCAGGCTCGGGCGATGCGGTGTTGCACGGCGGCAAGGTTCGCAGTGAAGTCTTCGACCGTTTGGGCGGGCGGGTAATCCGCGTGAGCCAAGGCGTTGGTCGGTTGGGTCAAGATGAGTCTCCCGGTGCTGCTGAATGAATCCCGCCCGCGCGCGGGCGCGCGCAGTGCGTGCTGGAATTCTAGAAGCAAAGCGGCCTGACGGACCCGGCCACTTTTTGGCATCCCGCCATACCGCTATGAGATGCACGACGAACTGGGGCGCGTCAGGAATCGGGGCGCCTGGCTAACTCTCGTTCCCGCTCAGCGTCAGCGGCGTCGCCCCGCAATTTTTTTGCGCTGCGTCATCGCGTCAGGAACTATTCAGCCTGGAGGGCTCTTGTTACGCATTCGCGGGATATCCGTGTAATACCCGGTTTTCGGGCCGGGGGCTTTTCCATAAACTAGCCAACCGCCCTGGAGTCGGCTTCCCTATCGATCCCCCTATCGGCTTCGATGTCGACCGCCACAAGCACCCCAAAAACGATTCCCATAACGAGAACGCCATGAGACAGTTTCTTCCCACCCTGGGCGCCGCCCTGGTCTTGTCGCTGAGCACGCATGCCGCGCTGGCCCAAGCGGCGCCCGCGACGGCACCCGCCAACGCGCCCGCCGCTGCCGCCACCGCCGTGCCGCGCGACCCCTTCTTCTGGCTGGGAGAAATCAACAAGGCCACCGCCGTCATCAACACCGATGAAGGGCTGCTGGACAAGTCCATGGCGCCGCGCCTGGCCGCAGGCGTGGCCAAGGTCATCAACGACGGCAACCAGCCCGGCGCCAAGCGCCCGGCCAGCGTTATCACCTTTGAACCCTTGCTGATCAAGGCGGCCGGCGAAGACGTGACCCTGCTGCATGCGGGCCGCTCCAGCCAGGACATGCACGCCACCTACCGCAGCGCCATCTTGCGCGACAAGCTGCTGGAACTGGCCGATCAGTTGAACAAGACGTCCACTACGCTGGTGGAACTGGCCGCCAAGCACGCCGGCACCGTCGTGCCGAACTACACCAATGGCGTGGCCGCGCAGCCCAACAGCTACGGACACTATCTGCTGGGCCAGGCGGCAGGCTTGGCGCGTGACGCGCAGCGTATCCGCGAAGCCTATGTGCGCATCGACCGTTCGCCCATGGGCACCACCGTGTTGAACGGCACCAGCTGGCCGCTGGACCGCAAGCGTATGGCGCAATACCTGGGCTTTGAAGCGTTGGTGGATAACGCCTACGATGCCTCGCAGATTTCGTCGATGGATCAGCCGGTGGAAGTGGCGTCAATCGTCACCAGCATCGCGCTGCGTACCGGCAACTTTGTTGAAGACGTCATGACCCAGTACGCGCAGTCGCGCCCGTGGATTCTGCTGGAAGAGGGCGGCGGCAATACCTATGTGTCCAGCGCCATGCCGCAAAAGCGCAACCCCGGTCTGCTGAACGACACCCGCAGCGACGCGTCCACCGCTATTACGCTGGCGATGGGCCCCGTCATCCAGACGCACAACATCACGCCGGGCATGAGCGACCCCAAAGACGTGAAGCAGAATTCCGCCATGGTCGATAGCGGTATCTCGGCGCTCAAGCGCTGGGACCGCGTGCTCAAGGCCATGGTCATCAGCCCGGACCGCGCGCTGGAAGAACTGAACAGCGACTGGACCGCATCGCAGGAGCTGGCCGACGTGCTGATGCGCAAGTACAAGCTGCCGTTCCGCGATGGCCATCACTTCGCCTCCGAAGTGGTCACCTACGCCAAGACCAACAACATCAAGCCCTTGGACTTCCCGTATGAACAGGCCCGCCGCATCTACGCCGATGCGATGAAGGATTCCAAGTACGGCAATGAACTGCCGATGAGCGAAGCCGAGTTCCGTTCCACGCTGGACCCGGTCGCCATCGTGAAGAACCGCGCCACCAGCGGCGGCCCGCAGCCGGCCGAGATGGATCGCATGCTGAAAGAAGCGCGCGAGCAACTGGCCTCGCAAGGCAAGTGGATCAAAGACCGCCGCGATCACATCAACCAGTCGCTTGCCGAATTGGATAAGAAGTTTGATGCGCTGGCGGGCAGCGCGGCCAGCGCGGCCACCGCGGCCAGTGCAGCCAAGTAAGCAGGAAAATAAGCGGCCAAATAACCCGCGTCGCGTCAGCGCGCGGGCAACTGCTGGACCGCGTCCAGCACGCACCCGCGCAGCCAGCGATGCGCGGCGTCCCCGTCCATGCGGGGATGCCACAGCATCGACACCGTGAACGCGGGCATCGGGAAGGGCAGCGGGAAGCTGTGCATCCCGGTGCGCAGATTGCCCGTGTGCCGCTCTGGCACCGTGGCGATCAGGTCCGAGTGGCGGGCCAGCGCCAGCGCGGCGGAAAATCCGCCGACGTTGGTGGCGATATGACGCTTGCGTCCCGTGGCGGCCAAGGCGTCGTCGACCGGGCCGGTCTCACGATTGCGCCGTGACATCAGAATGTGGTGTGCGTTGGCGTAGCGGGCAAGCGTTACCTTGCCGCCGCTTAGCGGATGGCCGGCGCGCACGACGCCGATGAATCTATCTTGGAAGAGTGCGCGTGTGCGCAGTTCGGGGCTGGCGGCCTCACTGACCACGCCCGTATCCAAATCGACTTCGCCCTCGCGCAGCGGCGCGCTGTCTTTGTCCGCTTTCTGCATGAAGCGCAGCCGCACGCCCGGGGCTTCCCGGCCGATGCGGTTGAGCAGAATCGGCCCGACATTTTCCACAAACCCGTCGCTGGTTCGCAACGTGAAGGTGCGCTCCAGACGCATCAGATCCAGCTGTTCGGCAGGGCGCAACACCGCTTCAACGTCTTGCACCAGCGTATGCACCCGGCCGCGCAGCTCAAGCGCCCGTGGCGTAGGGACGAGGCCACGTCCGGCGCGCACCAGCAGCGGGTCGCCCGTGGTCTCCCGTAAGCGAGCCAGTGCGCGGCTCATGGCTGATGGGCTCAAGCGCAGCCGGCGCGCCGCGCGCGCGACGCTGCCTTCGTCCAGCAGCACGTCCAGGGTGATCAGCAGATTAAGGTCGGGGGAAGCCATGCCGCAAACGTAGCATGGCGGCGCGCAGATGTGCACGTCATGACATGGCGTTCCGTGCAGGTATTTAATGCAAATGCTGCGTCTTCCGCCTAATGACGCACAAGTCTAGGATGGTTTCAGCGCGCCATGTTGGCAAGCCATTCTTCTAGGCCTGATCGTGCAATCTTCTCATCCCGCTATGCCTGCTTCCCGGCCATTACTGGCCAGCCTGTCCTTGGCGATGCTGTTGCCCGCGCTTGGCACCAGCATTGCGAACGTGGCGTTGCCGACGCTCGCGCAAACCTTTGATGCGGGCTTCGCCTCGGTGCAATGGGTAGTGCTGGCGTATCTGCTGGCCATCACCACGGTGATCGTCAGCGCAGGGCGCTTGGGCGATGTGATGGGCCGCCGGCGGCTGATGCTGCTGGGCATCGGCCTATTCACGGCGGGGTCGCTGTTGTGCGGCGTGTCGCCGTGGCTGGGCGGGTTGATCGCCGCGCGTGCCGTGCAAGGGGTGGGGGCCGCCATCATGATGGCGCTGACGATGGCGTTCGCCAGCGTGGCCGTACCCAAGGAGAAGACGGGCAGCGTGATGGGGCTGCTGGGCACGATGTCGGCCATCGGCACGGCGCTCGGTCCGACGCTGGGCGGCGCGCTCATCAGCGGATTCGGCTGGCCGTCGATTTTCCTGATCAATCTGCCCTTGGGCGTCGCGCTGTTTGGCTTGGCGTGGCGGCATTTGCCTCGGGACACTGCGCATGCCGCTCAACCTGGGGCGCGCTTTGACGCCACGGGTTCGGTGCTGCTGGCGGTGGGTGTTGCCGCCTATGCGTTGGCGATGACGGCAGGCGGCGGCTTCGGCGTAACCACCCTGGCGCTACTGGCGGTCGCGGCAATCGCCGCCGCAATGTTCGTGGGGGTGCAGGCAAGGTCGGCATCGCCGTTGATCCGGCTGGCGCTGTTTCGCGAACCGATCTTGAGCGCAGGCGTAGCGACGAATGCGCTTGTCTCCACCGTGATGATGACGACGTTGGTGGTTGGCCCGTTCTATCTGGCGGGCGCGTTGGGCCTGGACGCGGCGAGAGTGGGGCTGGTGATGTCTTGCGGACCGGCCGTGGCCGCGTTGGCCGGTGTGCCGGCGGGCCGCAGTGTGGACCGTTACGGCGCGCAACGCGTGATGCTGGCCGGGCTCGTCGCGATGACGATAGGCGCAACGTTGTTGCCGCTGGCGCCGTTGACGTTTGGCCCGGCGGGCTACGTGGCGCCGCTGGTGGTCATCACCAGCGGCTATGCGCTGTTTCAGGCGGCCAACAGCAGCGCCATCATGGCGAGCGCCGGGGCGGATCAGCGCGGTGCGGTATCGGGCCTGTTGAACCTGTCGCGCAATCTGGGGTTTATTACCGGGGCATCGTTGATGGGCGCGGTATTCGCGTGGGCGTCCGGCGCGGGCGACGTGCGGATGGCGCCGCCCGCCGCGTTGGCGGCAGGCATGCGTGGCACCTATGCGTTGGCGGCGGCGTTGCTGGTGCTGGCCGTGGCCATTGCCGCCATGGGCCAGCGCCGGGCGCGCGTGCCGGCTTAGAACGACACCATGTCGGCGGGGTTGATCAAGCCCCTGACGCCCAGCGCGCCCTTGATCAGCGGAATCGCAACGGGCGACAGATGCCGGCCCAGCGGAATGCCGGCGTGATCAAAGCGCGTCAGCATGGCGTAGTCATTGTTGCGGCCGGTCAGGTCGTCGCTGATGGCGCGGCCAATGCGCACCGTTTGCGCCACGCCGTGTCCGCTCCAGCCGTGCACCATGTACACCGGCACGTCGCCTGCGCTTTTGCGGCTGTCGGTTGCGCCGTTCAAGGTCAGGTCGCTGATGCCGCTCCAGGAATATTCCAGCTCGGGATTTTCCAGTTGCGGGAACACCGTTTTGATGCGGTCGAGCAGGTAGTTGTTGACGTCACGCGGTGACCACGAGTTGCCCGTGCCTTGCCCGCCAAACAGCAGGCGGTTGTCGCGCACGGGGCGGTAGTAATCGATTTGCAGTTGCGTGTCGTAGACCGGCAGGCCGGATGGGATGAGCGCGTCCAGCGTATTGCCCAGCGGCGGCGTGACGGCCACATAGGTGAAGAATGGCACGGTGGTGGCGCTGCCCGGCATGAACTGGAACGTGGCGCTGTGCACGGCCAAGACCACGGCCTTGGTGGCCTTGAGCGCGCCCTGCGCCGTCTTCACCAGCGTGCTGCCCGGTGATTCTTCGATGGCTTGCGCGGCCGTGCCGTCATACACCCGGCCGCCCAGTTTGACGAAGGCGTGAATCAGGCCGCGCAGCATGGCCAGCGGCTGCACCTGGCCGCCGCCGCTGTCGATGGCGGCGCCGAAGTAGATGTCGGACTTCACGTGCTGCTCATTCAATTGATGGCGGCCAATGATCTTGACGCTGTCATCGCCCAGGCGGCGGCGCGCATCGGCGTTGTCGACCAGCGCGCCCATGTGGCCTGCGTGCACCGCTGCCGTGATGTGCCCGTATTGGCGGTCACAATCGAAGCCGTGGCGGTGGCGCAAACCGTCCACGGTTTCCATGGCTTCGACCGAGGCAAAGCGCCACAGCCGCTGGGCTTCATCGGGCGACAGGTTTTCCAGCATGGTGCCGGCTTCCCAACGCGCCAGCCCCGGCGTCATCTGGCCACCGTTGCGGCCGGACGCGCCCGAGCCGATGTGGTCTTTTTCGATCAGCACGACATCCACCCCCGCTTCGGCCAGGTGCAACGCCGTGGATGCGCCAAGCAGGCCGCCACCGATGACGACAACTTCGCAATGCAGGTCGCCCGGCAAGCCGCCGAAGGCGGGCCAGTCCGACAACGATGCTTCGTAGTAGTTGGCGGGCATGGGATCGGACGCGCTGGCGTCGCTGCGCCAGTTCCAGATGCGGGGGTCGATGCCCAGCCGCGTGGGCACCTTGCGTGCGTCTTGCAGCAGCTCTGAAGGCGGCAGCATCGAGGCCGAGGGCGAAACGCCCGCGGGCGCCAAGGTCAGTGCGGCGGAGTGCTTGGGCCATAGGCCCAGCGCACCCACGGCGCTTGCCGCGGTGGTCGCAACCGCGGTTTTGAGGATGAAATCGCGTCGGTTCAGTGTCATGTCTAAGGTCCTGGATTCAAGGGCTTTCGGCTTACGCCATCACCGGCGCGGGGGCAGGGCCGTAGCGGTTTCGTCCGCGCGCGCTGGCGGGCAGCATGAATGCCTGCAAGAGCAGCGTGCCAGCGACAGGCACGGCGTGCAGCAAGCCCCACCAGCCGCTGCGGCCGGTGTCGTGCAAGCGGCGGATCGTCACGGCCAGCGCGGGCAGCAAGGTCAGCAGCAGAAAGCCCGCGGTGTACCAGCCGAACAGAATCTCGGGGTTGGCGACGGCGGCCGCGCGTTCGGCGGCGGAAATCGCCAGCACGGCCAGGATTTGAATCAGCACGAAGATCCAGTACTCCTTGCGCGAGGCGCGGCCGTTGAAGACGGCGTAGTGTTTCAGGGCTTGCAGATACCACTTCATGGGGTTCTCCAGTTTGCAAAAGATGTGCGCCGGCCGCGCCAGCAAGGGCGCGGAGCGTACGAAGTCAATGGGAGTGGGGCGTGGCCCCGGCGCGTCAGCCGGGGTGGCGCAGCGGATGCGCGCTGGCGGGATGGCCGCGCGGCGTGCGGGACGGCGGCGTTGGCAGTACGGCCAGGCGCAGCGCGTTGGGAGCGCCAATCAGGCGGTCGCCGTCTTTGGCTTGCCACAGGGTGCCGGGGCGGACACCGCGCGCGGTAGAGGTCACGACGCGTGAGTCTGCGTTCAGAACGAGCGCCGGCGTGCCGATGTTGCGCAAGGCGGGCAGCAGCATGCGGTCCAGGGTGGAGACCAGTACGTCTACGGCCGCCACACCGGCGAACGCATCGCCGACCAGCACCGGATGCGCAGCGGTGATGGTGTAGGCGCCGTTGCAGATGTAGTCCACATACGGGCCTTCAATGATGGGGCGGTGGCGGCGGGCGGGCTCATCGAACCAGGCGAAGGCACGGAAGTCCAGCCGGCGGCGCGTTTCCTGATTGCGTTCCAGCTGCGCTTGCTGCAAGGATCTCCCCTCTTGGTGCCACCACTCCAGCGTCCAATAGCCGTCTTCGGGGCCTTCGGGCGCGGCATAGCTGGCAAAGCCCGCGCCGTTGCACCAGGGGTTCAGGCGCAGCGCCACCTGGATGTGGGTCTGCAACGCGCGCCGCTGTTCGGCCGACAGCCGCAGGCCGCTGTCCGGGGCCGGCGTTTGGCCCGAAAAAATCTGGGCCGTGGCGTCCGCCAGTGCGCTTGCGGTGTTCTGCGCATCGTTCAAGACGCATTCCAGAATGCCGTTGGCGCGATCGATGTTTGCGTCTTCGTTCATCTGCCGTCTCCTCTTTGCCTGGGGGGGCTGCCGTTTTCAGCAGCCTGTTTTAGCAGCCTGTTTCAGCAGCCTACCCAGCGGCTTTTTCCAGCCGTCTTGTTCAGCGGGCGTTGTCAGTCACTGTTGTCAGCGGGTTGGTGGCGGGCTTGCTGTCGGCTGCGGGTTCGGTTGACCCCCCAGCGCATCCAGCCGCAGTTTGTGTTCCAGCAGGCAATCCGTCATTGCGCCGATCATGTCTTGCGCCCGTTCACCGCTGGCGGCTTCGTCGCCGTGGGTCAACGCCTCTTGCAAGCGCCGGTACGCCGCCACAGCGTCGGCATGCAGCGAGTCGTCTTGATACAGCGATGCCGCAAGCGGCGCCCATTCCGCCTGCACTTCCAGTTCCTGGTTCGCCAGCCGGGCCGACTGCGCATGGCTGGCCAGCATCAGCAGGCAGCGCATGTCGGCCTGCGCGCGCGCTTGCGGGTCAGCCGCTGCTTCGAACAGGTCGATCTGCTGCGCCAGCCGCTGGTGCTCATCCGGTGTGGACCGCTGCGAGGCAAGCCTTGCGCTGTGGCTGATCAGGGCGCAATGCAATTCGCCCAGATCAGCCAGATCGCCCGAAGTGGCCAGGCGCAGCGGATGGCGGTCACGCAGCATGTCCGCCGGCACGGGGCAGACAAAGCTGCCGCCGTTGCGCCCGCGCCGGGTGTCGATCAGTTGCCGCGCACGCAGCGTGTTCAAGGCTTCGCGCACGGTCACGGGCGACACCCCCATCAGGCGCGACAGCTCGTTCTCGTTGGGCAGTTGCTCGTCGGCATGAAGCAGCCCCGCAACGATGGCGTTGCTGAGCCGTTCAACAACCTGATCCGAGCGCGTGCCTTGGCCGATGGGGGCATAGACGATGGCGTGGGCGGTCATGGGCGGACTCCGGGGCGGAAAAGTGAAACGTGCATCATGCCATGGGCGCCGTCAGAAGATGCCGTGAGCGTGCGCCGCCTGCCGGTCGTCCGGCACCGGCATGATGGCGTCCCAGAGTTCGGCGACCTTGCCGTCTTGGACGCGCCACAGTTCGAAGTACGCGTGGCGAGTGCCGGCGATGCTGCCTTCCGAATGCGTCAGCACGAAATCGCCTTCGGCCACGCTGCGGTGGGTGCGGCTGTACTTCAGTTCCTGGCCGTCTTTGCGCAGCTGGTTCAGAAAGTCGATGACGGCCGTTGTGCCGTCGGCGATATCCGGGCTGTGTTGATGGAAGCCTTCGCCGTTGCCGTAGTCGCTGAATGCGGTGTAGTCGCCTTCAATCAGCGCGCGCTTGAAGAAGGCCGTGACCAGGGCGCGGTTGGCGTCGGTGTCTTGCCCCGCACGGGGTTCCGTCGGGCCGTCCAGCTGCGTGCGGCCGCTGGCGTTGGGCGCGGCTTCGGGCACCAGCCCGTCCCAGTGTTCGACGATCAAGCCATCGGCCACGCGGTAGATGTCGAAGCCCACCAGGGGCTCGGCATCCAGACCGGTGTAGCGGCCGTGCAAGGCGACGAGATCGCCATCCACCAGGACGCGATGCGCGTCGTACTGAATGGCGGGGTGGTCGTGCAGCAGCTTGAACAAGCCGTCGATGCCGTCCTTGACCAGCGCGGAGTGTTCGATGAAGGCCGGCGAGAACAGGCGTTCCAGCGCACCCGTGTTGTGCAGGTTGAAAAGTTCATGGTGCGCGCGAGTGACGAGCTCGCGCGTGCGATCGGCTTGCGTGTGGATGGATGTCATGGCCGGCCCTTAGTCGTGAGCGCTCATCACGTGCTTCACGCGCGTGTATTCCTCGAAGCCATAGGCGGACAAGTCCTTGCCGTAGCCGCTGCGCTTGAACCCGCCATGCGGCGCTTCCGCTACCAGCGGGATGTGGGTGTTGATCCACACGGTGCCGAAGTCCAGCTCGCGCGACAGGCGTTGGGCGCGGCCGTGGTCGCGCGTCCAGACGCTGGAGGCCAGGCCGTATTCCACGTCGTTGGCTTTGCTGATGGCGTCTTGTTCGTCTTTGAACTTCTGCACGGTGATGACCGGGCCGAAGACTTCAGTCTGGATGGCTTCGTCTTGTTGTTGCAGGCCGGTGATGACGGTGGGTTCGAAGTAGTAGCCGGGGCGCGCAGCTTGGCGGCCCCCGGTTTCGACGCGGGCATGGGCGGGCAGGCGCTGGATGAAGCCTTGCACGCGTTCCAGTTGGGCGGCGTTGTTCAGCGGGCCGTAGAGCGCGTCTTGGTCGTCCGGCTCGCCAAAGCGGGTGTCGCGCGCGGCGGCGACGAGTTTCGAGACGAAGGCGTCATGCACGGATTCGGCCACGATCACGCGGGTGGCGGCGGTGCAGTCTTGGCCGGCGTTGAAGTAGCCGGTCATGGCGATGTGCTGTGCGGCGCGGTCCAGGTCGGCGTCTTCGAAGATGACGACGGGCGCCTTGCCGCCCAGCTCAAGGTGGGCGCGGGTCAGGTTGGCGGCGGCGGAGGCGGCCACTTGCAGCCCGGCGCGCACCGAGCCGGTGATGGACACCAGCGCGGGCGTCTTGTGCGACACCACCTTGGCGCCGGTGGCGGCGTTGCCCAGCACCACGTTAAAGGCGCCGGCGGGGAAGAAGGGCGCGGCAATCTCGGCCAGCAGCAGCGTGCTTTCGGGGGTGCTGTCGCTGGGCTTGAGCACGACGGTGTTGCCCGCCGCAAGCGCCGGCGCGATCTTCCACACGGCCATCATCAACGGGTAGTTCCACGGCGTGACTTGCCCGACCACGCCCAAGGGTTCGCGGCGGATGCTGGAGGTCAGGCCTTCCATGTATTCGCCCGTGGCCTTGCCTTCCAGGAAGCGGGCGGCGCCGGCGAAGAAGCGGATCTGATCGACGCACACGGCGACTTCTTCAGAGGCGATCAGGTGTTTGAGCTGGCCGGTGTTGCGGCTTTGGGCGTCGACCAGGCGGCTGCTGTTTTCGGCGACCGCGTCGGCCAGTTTCAGCAGCGCCTGCTGGCGCGCGGAGGGCGTGCTGCGGCCCCAGGTCTTGAACGCGTTGCGGGCGGCGGCGTAGGCGGCGTCAACGTCGGCATCGTTGGCGTTGGGAGAGCGGGCGATCGGCTTGCCTGTGACGGGGCTGATCAAATCAAAATACTCGGAGCCCGAGGACTCAGCGTATTGGCCGTTGATGAAATGCTTGAGGGTGGGCATTGCCATGGTCTTCTCCCGGAATTAGGGATGGGTGGGGTGGTGTCTCCAATAAATATATTCTCTGATGTTATAGGTATTAATTCTGCTGGGGTTAACCCGGTAACTCGGTAACTCGGTCACGCGGTAGGCAGTAGCGAGTAGCGAGGAGCCAGTAGCCAGGAGCGAGGAGCCAGTAGCCAGTAGCCAGTAGCCAGTAGCCAGGAGCCAGTAGCCAGGAGCCAGTAGCCAGGAGCCGGTAGCCCGGCGCCGCTCCATGAAAAAGCCCAGGCGCAAGGCCTGGGCTCGTTCTATGCCGGGTGAAGCGAAAGACGCTATTCCGCTTTCAGCCCCGCCTGAACAATCAGCGGCTGCCACTTCAGACGTTCGCTGCGGGCAAAGGCGGCCAGTTCGCCCGGCGTGCCGCCGCCCGGTTCATGGCCTAACTCCAACAGCCGTTGCTGCACTTCGGGGCGCGCCAGAATCTTTGTCAGTTCGGCGTTCAGCTTCTGCACGACGGCGGGCGGCGTGCCTTTGGGGGCGTACAAGCCATTCCACGCAATCACCTGAAAGTCTGGTAAGCCTTGGGCCGATACGGGCTTGACCCCAGGCAGCAGCGCCGATTCCTTCAATGACGTTACCGCCAGCGCGCGCAGCTTGCCGCCCGTGATGAACGAGCGCGCGGCGCTGACGGTGTCGATGCCGATCTGCACCTGGCCGCCCATCAGGTCGGTGGTGGCGGTGGCCGAGCCCTTGTAGGGAATGCCGCGCAAGCTGGACACGCCTTGCTGCTTGAGCAGTTCAAACACCAGCCGCGCGGTGGTGCTGGGCATGCCGACGTTGACGCTGTCGGTCTTGGCCTTGGCGGCGTCGCGCAAGTCGGCAAGGCTCGTGTAGGACGACGCGGGCGTGGTCAGCAGCACCATCGGAAACGAGCTGACCAGCATGATGGGTTCGAAATCTTTTTCAGGATCGAAGTTGGTGGACGCGTACATGTACTGGTTCAGCACATGCGTGCCGTTCGTGCCCATCAACAGCGTGTAGCCGTCGGGCGTGGCGCGCGCCGCTTCGGACGCGCCGATGTTGCCGCCCGCGCCGGGCCGGTTTTCGACAATGACGGCTTGCCCTAGCGCCTTGGCCAGGTACTCGCCCAGGTAGCGGCCGGCCACGTCGGTGCCTTGCCCGGCTTGATAGGGAACGATGATGCGTATGGGTTTCGAGGGGTAGCTGTCGGCTGCGGCCGCAGGCTGCGTGAACAGCAAGGACGCCGCTAGCGCGGCGATCAAGCGTAGTGTCTTCATGGTGGTCTCCTGGATTTTTTTATGGGCGGTCGGTCGTGTTGCTACGGCTTCGAAGGAGGCCTGCGTGGCAAGACGCCCAGTTCGCGCAGGGCCGCGATGTGGGTGTCGTCGAGGCCGGCCTCCCGGAGGACCTCGTCGGTGTGCTGCGCATAAGCAGGGGGCAGGCGGCGCAGGCGCGCGGGCGCATCCGACAGGCGAGTGGCCGCGCCGATGCCGTGATAGCCGTCGCGGTCGATGCGCATGCCGCGGTGGCGCGTGTGTGCGTGCTCGAACGCTTCCGGCACCGTATGGACGGGGCCGACGGGTACGCCCAGCTGCATCAGGTCGTGGCAGACGGTGTCGCGCGCGCGATGGGCAAGCGCTTCGTCGATGGCGGTGCGCAGCGCATCGCGGTGTTCCAGGCGCTGGCGGTTGGTGGCAAAGCGTTCGTCTTCCAGCAAGGGCGCCAAGCCGATGTAGTCGCAGAACTTGCGGAACTGGCGGTCGTTGACGATGCCCAGGAAGATGTCGCCATCGCGGCAGGCATAGCGGTCATACGGTGCGATGTTGGGGTGCGCGCTGCCCAGGAGGCCCGGCGTGCGCTGCGTGTGCATCCAGTTGGCGGCGTGCGGCACCAGCAGGCTGAGCGCGGTGTCGTATAGCGTGGCCTCAACGCGCTGGCCGCGTCCGGTGCGTGCGCGGTGGTACAGCGCCAGCAAGATGCCAGCCTGCGCGGTGTAGCCCGTCAGGTGGTCCACGATAGGGATGCCGATGCGCGTGGGGCCGCTGGCGGCGTCGCCGTTCACGCTCATCAAGCCGCACATCGCTTGCAGGATGGCGTCGTAGCCCGGCAGGCCGCCCAGCGGGCCGTCTTCGCCGAAGCCGGAAATGGCGCAATAGATCAGTTGGGGAAAGCGGGCCTTCAAATCCGTTTCGTAGTCCAGCCCCCACTTGGCCATCGTGCCGGGAATGAAGTTCTCGACCAGCACGTCGGCATCTTCCAACAGGCGCAACAACACGTCGCGCCCTTCTGCGCGTGACAGGTCCAGGCCGATCGCGCGCTTGCCGCGGTTGACGGCGGTGAAGTAGGCGGCGTCGCCGTCGGCATTGACGGGCGGGCCCAACATGCGTGTTTCGTCGCCGCCCGGCGGCTCGACCTTGATCACGCTTGCGCCCTGGTCCGCCAGCATCTGAGTGCACAGCGGCCCCGCCAGCACGCGGGAAAGATCAATGACCCGTAAGCCTGCCAACGCGCCCGGCGCGCGGGCGTTGGGGGCGTCGGGGGCGTGTGCAGCATGCTCCGATGAACCAGACATCATTGACCTCGTTATGGTCATGTCCGACGCGCGGGCGGCAAGCGCACGCGCGCGATCATGGCAAGCAGCGGCGGCTGGTCAGCCGTCGGGAAAACAAGCCGCTCCGCGCGCGATGTGCGCCGGGCGGCCCGATTACGTCACGCTTGAATCACGCGGACATCACGCGCGGGTGGGCAATTCAACCACGCCGGAACCCAGCACGGACAATTCGTCGTCCTGATTGCGGGCTTCCTGTTCGATTTCGACCAAATGGCGGCCGTCTTCAACGTACTTGCGCGTGACGCGGCCTTTGAAGAACAGCATGTCGCCTTCGGGGTTGTGGCGGCGGATCTTGCACGTGGACTTGCGCAGGAAGCCGGCGTCGCCCATCCAGTTGGTCAGGTGATGCGTCAGCCAGGAATTGCGTTCGGGGCCGTAGTCATAGGCGCCCGGCGCGCCGACTTCCAGCGCAAATTCTTCTTCCCAGTGCACGCGTTCCGGCACGTCAGGAATGCCGAAGCGGTTGGTGATGCCCACGCCTGGGTGCGCGTCGATCAGTTGCCACGCCAATTTGTTGGCGCGGATGTACAGGCCGCCCCAGCCCTGCGCATAGGCGATGAAGCCGGTCACCGTCATCGGGCCTTTGAACATCACGGGAAGCGCTTCGCCTTCCTTCACGTCTTCCCAGTAGCGGGGCGTGGCGCCGCGCACTTCTTCCTGCGCGTAGAGCTTGTAGGCTTCCTTGATTTCTTCGGGGCTGTAGCGGCGCGGTTCGCGGGCGCGCACTTCCTTGTACTTGCTGCCTTGCTCGCGGGCGTGGTCGCGTTCGGTGCGAAAGCACCAGCTGTCGGCCTCGGCCACCTTGTCGCCATCCTGGTTGAAGAAGTCCACGTGATAGATCTGCTGGATCGCGCGGCCGGCAAAGCGGGTCTGGTGTTCGATCAGGTTCTTCAGGTGCGCCTCAGTAGAGATGGTGTCGTTGCGCTTGACGGTCTTGTGCCACGTCCAATCTGCGCCCGACCACATCGCATGCACGCCCGGCAGCCCGCCGACGTAGCCCGACACGATACGGCTCGTGGAAAACAGGAAGCTGGGCAGCGCAATGATGCCGCCGTGCTGGGTCTTGGCCGCGTACTCCGGGTCAGACCACAAGGGGTTGTCGTCGCCAATGCCATGGGCGTAGTGGCGGATGTTGTCGCGCGTGGCTTCGTAGCACCACGGTTCGGCGGTGGCGCCGATCTTCACGCCGATGCGGGCGCGCAGTTCGTCCAGGCCTTGCTCGGTGATGGTCGGGAAGCTACGTTCGATTTTGGTCTTGGTCAGCATGATGTCTCCTGGGGGGATGGTCAGACGTGCGCGGCGGGCGCGGCGTTTACGGTTGATGCATCAGCGGTTGCAAGTTCTTGCTCCCGCAGTTTTCGGCGATGGATCTTTCCGGCCGGCGTCTTGGGCAGTTCAGGCACGAACACCACCTGACGCGGGTACTCGTGCTGCGCCAGCTGGCTGCGCACGGCGTTCTGAATTTCTTCCACGAAGGCGTCGTCGCCCGGGCGGGCTGACACCACGAAGGCTTTGACGACCTGGCCGCGCAGCGCGTCCGGCACGCCGATGGCGGCGGCTTCGGACACGTCGCGATGTTTGAGGATGGCGTCTTCGATTTCGACGGCGCTCATGGTCCAGCCGGCCGAGATGATGACGTCGTCGGCGCGGCCGCCATGCCAGAAATAGCCGTCTTCATCGACACGCCCAAGGTCTTTGGTGGCCACCCAATCATCGCGCCGCCACAGCTTCAATTCGCCGGTGACGCCGGGCGGGCAAGGCGCGCCGTTGGCGTCCTGCACTTCAACGCGCAGGCCAGGCACGGGTTTGCCGAGCGAGCCGGGCTTGACCGTGAAGTCCGTCGCGCCGGGGTAGTTCACCAGGCACACGCCGATTTCGGTGGTGCCGTACATGCTGCAAACGGGCCGGCCGAAGGTGGCTTCCACGAACGCGGACGTTTCGCTGTCGATGGGTTCGCCGGTGAAGGACACCTTGTCCAGTTGATAGCGGTAGCGGCCTGCCGCGCCGGAATTGCGCATCATCCGGTAGTGCGTGGCGGCGGCCGAGATGTTGTTGAACGCGTGATCCTGCAAGGCTTGCAGCAAGCGTTCGGCGTTGAACTTGCCGGCGTAGGCGCCAATGGTCACGCCAAGCGCCAACGGGGCCAGCGTGCCATGCCACAAGCCGTGGCCCCAAGCGGGCGATGACGGGCACATGAAGCGGTCACCGGGGCGCACGCCGGTGCCGTACAACGCCGCCAGCATCAGCGTGACGAGTGCGCGGTGCGTGTGTTTGACGGCATCCGGCAATTCTCGGGTGGTGCCCGAGGTGTACTGAAAGATGGCCAAGTCGTCGGCCCGCGTATTGCAGGCGTAGTGCGTGGGGTAGCTGGCCAGTTTGCCCAGGAACGTGTCGTCGGCAATGACGACGCGCATGTCGTCCCCTGCCGCCACCATGGGCGCTTTTTCAGCGTTGGTGACCAGCATGCGGGGCTTGCAGTCCTGCACACGCAGGCGGATGCCGTCGGGGCCAAACAATGTGAACAGCGGTACGGCGATGGCGCCCATTTTCATCGCGCCAAACATCGCCACATAGAACGCCAGCGACGGTTCCAGCATCACCGCCACGCGGTCGCCGGGGCGGATGCCTTGCTCAACCAGTGCGTGCGCAAATTGCGACGACAGCTCGGCGATCTGGCGAAACGAGTAGATCTCATCACCGCCTGCCGCGCGCACCAGGATGATCGCGGGATCGTCCTTGCCCGCATGCCGGTCGATGCACTCGTGGGCAATGTTCATCTGCTCGCGGTTGCCGTCGAACAGCTCCCAGAGCTTGTCCGAGGAGCAGAGCGCCTGGGCGTCCGCGTAAGAAGTGGTCTGGGTCAGCGTCGTCATGTCGTCGTACCTGTGTGGGTTCGGCAATCCGTTGAACAGACTATGCGCGCCAGCTTTTAAATTGTCAATGACGTCTATTGATTGTATATAGACAATTACGGGCATCCTAAAACGGCGACGCCGCAGGCCCGGCAAGGTATGCTTGCCGCAGTAAAAATCGGAGATGCAGATGAGCGAAGCCAGTTCCCAGGAATCCCCCGCAGCCGCTGGGCCACGCGTGCGGCCCGTGCCGGCCGTGACGCGGTCAATCGCCATCCTGCGATTGCTGGGCCGGGGCGGCGCGCCGATGACCTTGAAGGCGATCTCGCAGGAACTGGACATGGTCACCAGCACCTGCCTGCACATTCTTCGTGTGCTGGTGGAAGAGGGCCTGGTGAAAGTGGATGCCGCCACCAAGCGCTACAGCCTGGGCGTGGGCATGCTGACGCTGGCGCGCAGCGTGATCGAAAGCAGTCCTTTTCCGGCCTTGGTGCAGCCGGTGTTGGACAAGCTATCCAGTGCCGCGAACGTCACCGCGATCGGTGTGGAAGTGGCGGGCAGCGAACACATGGTGGTATTGGCGCTATCGCGTTCGACCGCGCCGTTCCGTTTGCATGTGGACGTGGGCAGCCGTTTCCCCGCATTGATCAGCGCAACGGGCCGCCTGGTGGCCGCGTTTTCCGAGCTATCGGATAAAGAACTGGAACGCCGCTTCAAGGCCTTGCGCTGGGATCAGGCGCCGCCATACGCCGAGTGGAAGGCGGACGTGGACGCCGTGCGCCGTGATGGCTATAGCCTGGATCGCAACCACTACATCAACGGCGTCGTTGTGATTGCGGTGCCGGTATTGGACAAGCACGAGCGCATGACGCATTCGTTGGTGGCCGCGGGCTTGGCCGAGCAATTGGACGACGCACGCGCCCATGCGCTGGCCAAGGAATTGCAGGCCGAAGCGCAGACCTTGTCGCAACTGTTGTCCGCCCGGAGCTGATGCCATGCATGCGCCACCCACCGCCGAATCGCTGGCTGCCGATGGCTGGCATCAGAAGACCTTGCCGGGATTCGCGGGGCTGATCGGCCCCTTGTGGGTGCGCAAGGAAGCGCAAGCGTGGGCGTATGGATTGCTGGCGACAGCAGGCCATTTGAATCCCGCAGGCGTGGTGCATGGCGGCCTGCTGACCGCCATGCTGGATCACGGCTTGAGCGCCATCGCCTGGCAAGCGCTGGACCGCCGCCCGTGCGTGACGGTGCAGCTGGACACGCACTTTCTGACGGCGGCGCGCGCCGGCCAATTCCTGGAAGTGCGCGGCCACGTCATGCGCACCACCGCCAGCCTGGTATTCATGCGCGGCGAATTAAGCGTGGCCGGCCATGTCGTGGCAACGGGCGCGGCGGTGTTGAAGGTGCTGGCGGCCGCGTCAGATCATTGACTTGCCGCTTTGCTTCGCCGCGCGGATATCTTTCCACAGCGTCACGCACAAGATCGCCAGAATGGCCGCGGATATCGCCGGCCAGATCAGAAAATAGGCGGTCAACCACATATCAATCTCCTTGGTGTTGATGGCTGGGGTTTCATTGCGCGGCGTCGGCGGAAAGCTTGCCTGAAGGCGCTTTCATCATGACCTCCTGCTCGTGATGAAACGACGTCACGCGGTCTGCCAGCAGCGAGAAATCAAACCGTTCGCGGTTGCGCAGGCTAAGCGCCACGCACACGATGGCGCTGGCGCCGTAAGCGGTCAGCGATGCCAGCAGCACGATGTAGTCGCGCAGGTTGCCGATGAAGGCGGGCAGCATGACGATGACGCCCAACGTGCCCACGGCAATCGCGGCCGTGCGTCCGAAGAAGCCGAACGTCATCAAGCCCAACACCACGCCGCCGCCCACGGCCGCGCAGATTTCAAAGAACACGGCGATCACGCCCGTCATGGGCAGCAGTTCAAAACGCACGATCGTGAACAGCGCCACGGCGGACAGCACCGAGCACACGAATGCGCGGTTGTTGACGCGGTCCCAGTAGAAGCTGGCGATCACCGGAAAGACGATCGCGCCCCACAACGCACCCACGAACACCAGCATGACCAGGATGTCCAGGCGCAGGCTGGCGAAGATCACGCCAATCATCGTGGCGATGATCATGGTGGCGCGGCCCCACCACAGCATGCGGCGCGGGTCCGGGCGGCCGCGCGCCAGGTTCTTGGCGTAGACGTCCGTCATGACGATGGCCGACAGCGCAGCCAGGTCGGAGTCCGCCGTGGACGACAGCGAACCCACCACCAGCAGAAAGAACAGCGCGATGCCAAACGGCGGCAAGTAGGTCGACGCCATCTGCGGAATGATGTTGTTCATGTCGCCGTTGGCGGGCTCAAGCCCGACGAACAACGCCAGCAGGCCCAGCATGCCCAGCCCGATCACCACCGCGCCGTACCCGATGGTGGCCGTCAGGAACGTGGGCTTGATCAAGTCTTCACGCACGGCAAATAGCCGTTGCGCGATGGTCTGGTTGCCGATGGCGTAGGCCAGCACCGCCACGAAGTAGGGCGCGCCTTGTTCCAGGATGGCTTTGGTCGAATAGAAGTCGGCCTGGTCGCTGTTCAAGCGCCACATGTTGGCTTGCAGCAAGTCTGGCCCGCCCGCGTTGAAGAAGATCAGCGGGATGATGATGACGGCGGCGATGATCATCGCCGCCAGTTGCGCGAAGTCGGTCATGACAGATGTGCGAAAGCCCGACCACAGCGTGTAAGACAGCACGCCCAGCCCGGCGATCAGCACGCCCTGGATGAACGTCAGCGGGCTCAGTATCGACACCAGCGCGCCTGCGGCTGTGAAGTTCACCATCAGGCTGATGCAGCTGCCCACAATGTTCGACACCGCCATGATCATCTGGCTGGACGTGCCGTGGCGCGCATGGATCACTTCGGCCAGCGTGTGCGCCTTGGGCGCCAGCTGTCTGAAGCGTTTGCCGAAGGGGTAGATGAACAGAATCATCAACGCGCCCCAGAAGCCGTAATGCAGCGGGCCGGACAAGCCGTATTTGAATCCGGACGTGGCGCTGGCGTAGAAGGACGCCGCCCAGATCCAGGTCGCGATCATGCTAGCGGCCGACAGGCCGAAACCGACCGCGTTGTTCGACACCATGAAGCCATCCACATTCTCGTGCTTTTCGCCGATGAATAGCGACATGAGAAACGTGGCACCGTAGAAGCCGGCCAGCAACAAAATGGCCGTGGTGGCCGATAACTGGAAGAAAACACTCTCTTGCATCGTGTAGGTCCTTGCTCGTAGACGGCCAGGCACGAAACACCATTGATCGCGGCGCAGGGGTTGCACGTTTCGCGCGCGCGATCACATGCCTGCCCGCCCGGGCAGGGGATGGCAGCCCGGGGTGGACAAGACACAAGACACACCGTGATGGTGTCTTGCTGCGGCATCGGGCCGGCGCATCCTGGAAACGAAGACGTCGTTCGAGCGCGTAGTTAGAACGCGTGATTCGACGCCATAGCTCGAAGCCCTAGATGCAGGCGCAGCTCAATGCGGTGAGCAATGGTCCTGCTGGGTAAGCAGGTTTTTGTTCCGCAGCCGCCGGTATAAGCCTGGCGGCTGGGTGGTGGTGTTTCGGCGCTGGCGCCGGGCCGCTGTGCGCGGCCGTGTGACGGTTGCCCTGGGATGACGATGCATCGTCAGGGTCCGGTGATGAGTAACAACAGGCCGAGAGTATAGGGATAGACGACGGCGGCGTCTACCCTTAAGGCCTAAAAAACCCGGTAAAAATGGGGGTTGCGAGTGTTTGCTCGCAACCGGAGACGATCAATTCCGGCTCAGAATCCGACGTTTGGCACGTGTACCCGTCCTTCCATCAACACCCGCGCGCTGCGGCTCATGATGGCTTTCGTGACCTTCCATTCGCCGTCCACCAATTGTGCTTGCGCGCCCACGCGCAGCGTGCCGGAGGGGTGGCCGAAGCACACCTGATCGCGTTCGCTGCCGCCTGCCGCCAGGTTCACCAGCGTGCCGGGCACGGCTGCGGCGGTGGCGATGGCGACCGACGCCGTGCCCATCATGGCGTGGTGCAGCTTGCCCATGGACAGCGCGCGCACCAGCACGTCGACGTCGCCTTCGCCAATGGCCTTGCCGGCGGAAGATTCATACGCCTTGGGCGGCGCCACGAACGCCACCTTGGGCGTGTGCTGGCGGGCGGCGGCTTCTTCGATGTTCTTGATCAAGCCCATGCGCAGCGCTCCGTGCGCGCGGATGGTTTCGAAGCGGGCCAGCGCCGCAGCGTCGCCGTTGATGTCGTCCTGCAATTCCGTGCCGGTGTAACCCAGCGCGGACGCGTCCAAGAAGATGGTTGGAATGCCCGAGTTGATCATCGTGGCCTTGAACGTGCCCACGCCCGGCACTTCCAGGTTGTCCACCAGATTGCCGGTGGGGAACATTGAGCCGCCGTCGCCGTCTTCGGCCGGGTCCATGAATTCCAGCTGCAATTCGGCGGCGGGGAAGGTCACGCCGTCCAGTTCGAAGTCGCCAGTTTCCTGCACCGCGCCGTCAGTCATCGGCACGTGGGCGATGATGGTCTTCTTGATGTTGGCCTGCCAGATGCGCACTACCGCGATGCCGTTGGCAGGCACGCGGGCGGGGTCGATCAGGCCGTTGGTGATGGCAAATGGGCCGACGGCGGCCGACAGGTTGCCGCAGTTGCCGCTCCAGTCCACGAACGGCTGGTCGATGGAGACCTGGCCGAACAGGTAGTCCACGTCATGATCGGGCTGCGTGCTTTTGCCGACGATAACGGTCTTGCTGGTGCTGGACGTTGCCGCACCCATGCCGTCGATCTGCTTGCCGTAGGGGTCGGGGCTGCCGATCACGCGCATCAGCAGCGCGTCGCGCGCAGCGCCGGGTACGCGGGCGGATTCGGGAAGATCGTCCAGCTTGAAGAACACGCCTTTGCTGGTGCCGCCGCGCATGTAGGTGGCGGCAATCTTGGTCTGGGGAGCATGGGCCATGGGGTTGTCCTGATGTCTCGGTGCGAATGTGCGGATTCGGTGTGAAAGACCGGCGAGCGCGCGAGCGCCCGCCAGTCGAAGGCATACTCAGCCGGCCTGCTTGGCGCCGGTGGCGGATTCGGCTTCCAGGAAGTCTTGCGCAAAGCGTTGCAGCACGCCGCCCGCGTCGTAGATCGACACTTCTTCCGCCGTGTCCAGACGGCAGGTGACGGGCACTTGCACGGTCTCGCCGTTGCGGCGGTGGATCACCAGCGTCAGGTCTGCGCGCGGCTTGCGTTCGCCGATGACGTCATAGCTTTCGGTGCCATCCAGCGCCAGCGTCTTGCGGTTCACGCCCGGCTTGAATTCCAGCGGCAGCACGCCCATGCCGATCAGGTTGGTGCGGTGGATGCGCTCAAAGCCTTCGGCCACGATGGCTTCCACGCCCGCCAGCCGCACGCCCTTGGCGGCCCAGTCGCGCGACGAGCCCTGGCCGTAGTCGGCACCGGCCACGATGATCAGGGGCTGCTTGCGGTCCATATAGGTTTCGATGGCTTCCCACATGCGCATGACCTGGCCTTCGGGCTCCACGCGCGCCAGCGAGCCTTGCTTCACGCTGCCGTCGTCGTTGGTCACCATCTCGTTAAAGAGCTTGGGGTTGGCGAAGGTGGCGCGTTGCGCGGTCAGGTGGTCGCCGCGGTGGGTCGCGTACGAGTTGAAGTCTTCTTCGGGCAGGCCCATCTTGTCCAGGTATTCACCCGCCGCGCTATCCAGCAGGATGGCGTTGGACGGCGACAGGTGGTCGGTGGTGATGTTGTCGCCCAGCACGGCCAGCGGCAGCATGCCGCGCAACGTGCGCTCGCCGGCCAACGCGCCTTCCCAGTACGGCGGACGGCGAATGTAGGTGCTTTGCGGGCGCCAGGCGTACAGCGGGCTGACGCCGGCTTTACGGTCATCCTGAATGCCGAACATCGGCGCGTACACCTTGCGGAATTGTTCCGGCTTGACGGCGGACTTGACCACGGCGTCGATCTCTTCGTCGCTGGGCCAGATGTCTTTCAGGCGGATCTCCTGGCCATTCTGGTCCCGGCCCAGCACGTCGCGTTCGATGTCAAAGCGGATGGTGCCGGCGATGGCGTAGGCCACCACCAGCGGGGGCGACGCCAGGAAGGCCTGCTTGGCGTAGGGATGGATGCGGCCGTCGAAGTTGCGGTTGCCGGACAGCACGGCGGTGGAATAGAGGTCGCGGTCGATGATCTCTTGCTGGATCTTCGGGTCCAGCGCGCCCGACATGCCGTTGCACGTGGTACAGGCAAACGCGACCACGCCAAAGCCCAGCGCTTCCAGGTCGGGCAGCAGGCCGGCTTCTTCCAGATACAGCTGCACGGCCTTGGAGCCCGGCGCAAGCGAACTCTTCACCCAGGGCTTGCGCGTCAGACCGCGGGCCTTGGCGTTGCGCGCCAACAGGCCGGCGGCAATCACGTTGCGCGGGTTGCTGGTGTTGGTGCAGCTGGTGATGGCGGCGATGATGACCGCGCCATCCGGCATCAGGCCGGGTTCGTTTTCCACCACGCCGGAAATACCGCGCGCGGCCAGATCCGACACGGGCAGGCGGCGATGCGGGTTCGACGGGCCGGCCAGCGTGCGCACGACGGTCGACAAATCAAAACGCAGCACGCGTTCGTACTCGGCGGTCTTCAAGCTGTCGGACCACAGGCCCGCCGTCTTGGCATAGGTTTCCACCAGCGCAATCTGGTCGTCTTCGCGGCCGGTCAGGCGCAGGTAGTCGATGGTCTGCTGGTCAATCGAGAACATCGCGGCGGTGGCGCCGTACTCGGGCGCCATGTTCGAAATGGTGGCGCGGTCGCCCAAGGTCAGGCTGGCGGCGCCTTCGCCGTAGAACTCCAGGTACGCGCCCACCACCTTTTCCTTACGCAGGAATTCGGTCAGCGTCAGCACCACGTCGGTGGCGGTGATGCCGGGTTGCGCGCGGCCGGTGAGTTCAACGCCGATGATGTCCGGCAGGCGCATCCACGACGCGCGGCCCAGCATCACGTTTTCTGCTTCCAGGCCGCCCACGCCGATGGCGATGACGCCCAGCGCGTCCACGTGCGGGGTGTGGCTGTCGGTGCCGACAAGCGTATCGGGGAACGCCACGCCGTCTTGCGTGTAGATGACGGGCGACATCCGCTCCAGGTTGATCTGGTGCATGATGCCGTTGCCCGGCGGCACGACTTCGATGTTGCGAAACGCCTGCTTGGTCCAGTCGATGAAGTGGAAGCGGTCTTCGTTGCGGCGGTCTTCCACCGCGCGGTTGCGGGCGAAGGCGTCGGGGTCGGTGCCGTCAAATTCCACGGCCAACGAATGGTCCACGATCAACTGCACCGGCACCACCGGATTCACCTTGGCCGGGTCGCCACCCTTTTCGGCGATGGCGTCACGCAGGCCTGCCAGGTCCACCAGCGCGGTCTGGCCCAGGATGTCATGACAGACCACGCGCGCCGGAAACCACGGAAAGTCCAGGTCGCGGCGGCGTTCGATCAGCTGCTTCAGCGCATCGGTCAGCATGGCCGGATCGCAGCGGCGCACCAGGTTCTCAGCCAGCACGCGCGACGTATAGGGCAGGCCGGCGTAAGCGCCCGGCGCAATGGCTTCGACGGCGGCGCGCGCATCGAAATAATCCAGGCGGGTGCCGGGCAGGGTCTTGCGGTACGAGTGATTCATCATGCCTCCGTGCGCTGCTGCTTGCTCTGCGCGATCTGTTGTTCGATGTTGATGCGCGACACACGGATGTGCCGCCGCATCAGGATTTCAGCCAGCTCGCCATCGCGGTCGGCAATGGCGTCAAGAATGCGGTGGTGTTCAGCGTAGGCCTGGCGCGGACGGTTGGGCGTGGTCGAGTACTGGATGCGGTACATGCGCGCCAATTGATAGAGCTCGTCGCACAGCATGCGAAACAGCATCTGGTTGCCGCTGCCCTTGACGATGCGGTAGTGGAAATCGTAATCGCCTTCCTGCTGGTAATAGCCCAGCCCGGCTTGAAAGGCCGCGTCGCGCTCGTGCGCTTCCAGCACGCCGCGCAGTTCGGCGATTTCAGACGGCGGCATGCGTTCGGCAGCCAGCCGGCACGCCATGCCTTCCAGCGATTCGCGGATTTCGTAGAGTTCGGACAGCTCTTGCTGCGACAGCGACACGACACGCGCGCCCGCATGCGGCACGCGCACCAGCAGCTTCTGGCCTTCGAGCCGATGCAGCGCCTCGCGCAGCGGCCCGCGGCTGACTCCATGAATGCGCGCCAGCTCGGGCTCGGAAATCTTGCTGCCCGGGGCGATCTCGCCTTTGACGATGGCGGCCTGGATCTTCTTGAAGATGTGATCCGACAGCGTTTCACCATCGCCCGGCACGGTGCCCGGCAGGGTCAGCACTTTGCTCATTGTGTCAACAATCCATCCGGTTTCAGGGGTAAAAATCGAGATAAGGCGTGCTTGGGCGCCAGATTGTCAACAATTTAGCTTGGGATGGGGCAAGGTGCAAGCGGGGGAGGAGGCGATTCCGGGAATTTTCAGCGGACGAAGTTGCATTCGTGAGTGCCGGCCATGCAGCGCTGAGCAAGGGGGGCCGGCACCTTCTCTATCACCCTCGTCTCCCTGCAAGCCGATGTTGCTATGCATTCCATTACGGAGACCCTGTAGCTATTGCCGGTAGGGGTAAAGGCTGCTGCATCCGAAATGACTAGTTTTAAATCCCTTACAACATAGTTATATCGCACCGCTTGCACATCCCCGCTGCCGCTGACGGTAGCGAATATTTTCTTGCTGTTGGAAGAATCGATGCGTAGCGCCGGAGCCTCTCCCAAGTATGCGAATACGCCATTGGACTTGTCGAACGCCCAATACCACGTACCTTCTCCACCGCGACCTCCACCGTTCGATAGCCCCAAGTCCGGGATACCGTCATTATTCAGGTCCATTGATGTATCCATTTGGAGGGAGTATGCCGACGCTTCATAAGGCAGGACGAATTCCTGTTTCTTATCGTCAATGGCTATGTTCACGCTCACGTCTCCGGACAGCGCATCGCGACGGCATGAGCTAACCGATATTTCGGCATGAAGATGTGCGGATATTTTTATCGTAGCGCTCTGCGATTCAGTTGAGATGCAACTGCCGCTAATGGCTGTGGCCTGCGAAGGTGTTAGAAGAGAAAGAAAAATGCTGGCAAACAGCTTCCTTTTTTTTGAATGAAGATATTTATTCATGCCTATTTTTTTCTTTCCGAAGTTGAAGGGGCTGTCTCATATTGGAAAAAGGATCAAAATTCAAATGGCATCGCCAAGAATTTTTTTTGCCCTTTCAGTTCGAGACTTGCGCGCATCAAAAGTGGGCGTGTCATAACGGTTTATTATTTTGGATACGGCATATGACGTTGGTGCGTCGGGGGACGTGGGGTTTTCGCTGTCGCACGCGGGACTGATTTTTCTGCTGACCCAAAACATGAGCCCGGCATCGATGGGGTTGTACTCATTTCCTTGCGCTCGTGCTGATATTAGTTGCGGCGTGCGAATCTCGGCCGGGCGTATAGCTTGTGGGCGGGGACTATCCCACCATCCTGCGATACTCCACCAGCTCTCATCAAAGCTGGATTTGTCTAACCAGCCTCGATAGGTCCAATACGCCGAATAGTGAGCGCGCCCCGTTAGTTGCAGGCTGCCCCTGCCTCTGTATTTAATGCCATCCCCGGTCCCCGCTGGAGAGTACTCATTGCCAAGCTGATTGTTTCTTTTCTCATGCCCCGCACCAGGTTGGAAAGGCGCGTACGTGTCCGGTCCGACAAAGTAGTTCGCATCCGTCTCGTAGCCACGACTTCCTTCGGAGTTTCCTTTTTCGACCATGGCGCTAGACAAATTCGCCGTTTCATATCCCATCTGCCCCAGAAAATGACTTTGCCTAACAAGATTTGCGCCTAGATATTTTCTGACGCATTGGTTGATAGGAAGCAGAAATCTAGAGCTGTCTTTCTTACTGGCGTTCGGTATTGCCTGCATTAGCTCAAATAGCGAAAGCCACCCGCACTTTCTAAACTCCTCAATAAACTGTAACGGATGAAAGTGATAATGCACCTTATCCAGTTTCAGCCCCGTCCCCTGCGCCTCTTCCCAAAACGCCAGCGCCAAGTGGTGCCGCTTCAGCCTGCCATACGCCTCGTCGCTCAGGCACTCATTTGTCCTCAACACATTCGCCGGACGTTGATCAGGGTCGTCGACCTTCAACCAACGCCATCGCTGATCAAAATCATCACGCGACCATTCCGTAGGTATCTTCACCACACAACGGCGCAGCATCTTGGATACCTGCGCGGTGCGAATCTTGGCGGTCGCGCGTGCCAGACGGTCCTGGTACTGCATCATGGCGTGCACGCCCTCGGCCACCTTGTGGATCAAGTCGCCAAAATCCCCTAGTTGCGGCGCGGGATGCGCAGTGGGTTTCAACGGCTCAATCAGGTTCAGCAGCGTGCCTGAATCACACCGGCTATTCCCATCCAGGTCGTCGTCAATAAATGTCCAGCCTTGCCAATGCGGAAAATCCGCATCGCTGTAGACGCGAACGCCTGCCGCATTCAGATCAACATAGAAAATGCTGCCATCCGAGAGCCTGATTCTGCGGATATGTGGCAGCCGGCCGTTATACAAATCGCTTTGCGCCGGCGCATCCGGGCCCAGCACACGGCCAAAGCGCAGCATTTCAAAACCCGCGCTGGGGCAGCCTGGATACGTGTTGACGGCCGTGTTGTAGAGCTCGTAGGAACTCTCGCTTTTCTCGGCGGCGCCTTGCAGAATGCCGACGACCTTGCCGTGCGTATTGCGGGCCGTCACCGTAAAAGCACCGCGCTGTTCGCTGATGCTGATCACCAGTTCCGATTGTGTTGTGGCAGCGACCGGGACGTGCCAGGTGGCCCAGTGTTCCGGATTGGACCCGGCGGGCACGATACCGGTTAGTGCACCGTATACGCCGGGCACGTAGATGGTGCGTTCCATCGCGGTAGGTTCTGGCTTGTTGTGCACTTTCTGATGAACGCCGATCACCCGGTCAAACCAGTCTTTTTCCCCGCCGAGCCGGTTGGCGCCACTCAGAGATTTGCGGTTCATCTCCCACAGCCGTTTGGGTGTGGTGTCAAACAGCGACGCGATGAACTCGGGGCTGTCAGCGTTGCGGGGTTGTGTGGAGTCGAACAGGCGTGTGAGATAGGTGTTGCGATGCTCCCGCGGATTCACTTCATACAGCGGGGTATTGGCGGGGAGCACAAAATGAATATCGCCCCACACGCAGTTGCGGCGGCCTTCGTTAGTTTTCAGCTTGCCCGTGCTGCGGCCCAAGAGCCTATCGACGTTGGCCTGATCGGCCACGATCTCGAAGTGGATACGGTCTCGTTCGCCGTAGATGTACCCGGCTTTCGCGATAGCCTCTTTGCGGTAGACGGCGTCGCCGATTTTCAGCGGCAGGTTTGTGCCGGGCTTATTTCCCAGCGTATGCAGGTGCTGATAGATCGAATAAAACGTGACGCTGACGCCTTCACCGATTTCGGTGTCGTGCTTCAAGACCAAGACGCCGTTGCTGGTCCAGCCCTTGTAGTACATCAGGGGATCATTGGCGGGCGCAGTTGACGGGCTGCTTTGCGGCGGCTTGTTGCTTTCCCTGGCATAGACCACGACGCCATCGGCAATGGCGCGAACCGGTTCGGGATTCTGGGGAGACCCCGGCGCGACGAGATGCACGCCGCCATGCCATCCGAAATGGTGGCTGACGGGAAACGCGCCTTTTCCGGTTCTCTCGCCCAGGCTCCAATAGGCGTTGCTTTCGGCATCTTCGGCTTGCAGCACGGCGCGCAGGAAGGGTGCACTAATCAGCATGTCGGCCTCACTCCCAAATTTGGACGCCCACCGGGCGCCGTTACTCGGACAATGGAATATCTGCGGCGTCGGCTTCGCGCGATAGGGCCGGGATTCCAGGAATCTGGAACGCGCTGCCGCCTCCGCCTGCGCTGTGACTCAACGGGCCGTTGATCTTTATTTCGACCCCATCCAGCGTGATGCCCGAGCCGTCGATCGTGATCGTTCCTCCCGGGCCTTTGAACACCACCTTCTCGCCAGTCTGCAGTTCGTACACCGTGGTTTTGCGGTGGATCTTTTGACCCGCCTCAAGCAAGTCGTAGCCTTCAACCTTGGTTTCGGCGTAACCGCCGATTTCGGTCCAGTGGTTGGCGGTGGTTTTATCGCGGCGGCTATTGCCGACTTCTTCAGTACGGTCTTTGGCGGTATGGATGGTGTGGTTGCGGCCCACGTTCAGAAAGTCATCCTGACCGGTGCGGTGACGGCGGTCTTGGCCGATGTCGACCTGTTCATCATTGGAGACGGTTTCTTTGCGGTTGCGGCCGATGACGATCGTTTCGTCGTTCTCCACCTTTTCGCTACGGTCGTGCCCGACGAAGGTGGTCTCGTCGTGATTGACGTGGATGTTCTGGTCGCGCTGCGCATGGACGAAGATCTCTTCCTGGTCACGCTCGTCTTCGAAGCGCAGCTCGTTGTAGCCTTCGCCTTTATGGGTCTGGCTTTTGATGGTCATGCGCGTCTTGTGGCGCGGCAGTTCATACGGGGGCAGTTGCAGCGCCATGTGGGTGCGGCCGGTGATGACCGCCTGATCGACGTCTCCATCCAGGAAATTCACGATCACTTCTTGCCCGATGCGGGGAATGGCCATGTGCCCCCACATTGCGCCGGCCCAGTTTTGCGACACCCTGATCCAGCACGAGCTGTGCTCGTCGTGTTGGCCCAGGCGGTCCCAGGGGAATTGCACTTTGACTCTGCCGTAGCTGTCGCAATAAATTTCTTCGCCTTTAGGCCCCGTCACCGTCGCAATTTGAGGGCCATCGATACGCGGCTTGGGCAAGGGTTCTGCGCGCCATTCCGTATGTTTGGAGACGAGTTCCGCGGTGTAGCCGTAGCGGGTGCCTTGCTGAGCATCGGCGCCGTCTTCTTGTTGACTTGCGTGCTGCACGCCGTGATGACGGATGCGGATCGGGCGCCAGCCTTGGTTGAGGTCGTCGCGGGGGTGGCCTTGTAGTTCAAACGATAGCCCCGGCACCAGACGCGGGTCGTCGCCCTCGACGGTGGCAATGCGCGCATCACGCCGCAGGCCGCGCAAACGGTTTTCGGTAAAGGGTTTACCGGCTTCGTCACGTTTGTAGCGGCCTGGGTAGTCGTAACGTTCGTAATGACGATGCTGATGATCCAGGTCGACGCCATCGCGGCTGTGTTCCTGGCTGTAGCGAGGGTGGGTGTAGGTGTAATCGCGTTGGGTTTGGCGGGCGGTGCGGACTTGTTCAGCGTACGAGAAGCGGCGCAGCGCGGGTTCGGGTTGGTCGCCGCCGGGCGCGGGCTGGTAGCGCACCGGGTCGCCGTCGATGGTTCCATGGATGTGCAAGCGGTCGCTGTGGACCATCCGGTGCCCTTTGACGTGATGATGAAAGGCATAGAAGAAGCCTTCTTCACGGGCCAGGCGTTCCATAAAGTACAGATCGGTATCGCCGGCTTGCACGCAGTATTCGCGGGGCAGATGTGCGTGGGTGACGGTTTGCTCGTAGTCCAGGATGCCATGCTCTTTGAGCACGGCTTGCAGGATTTCGGGTACGGACACTTGCTGAAAAATACGCCAGTCGGAACACAAGCCCGCGCGGGCCAGCAAGGGTTCGACGGTGGCACGGTAGCGGGTGCGGCGAAAGCCGGTCGTGCCTTGCTCGAAGCGGGAAATCACGCCGTGCACATATCGTACGGGTGCGTCGTGATGCCAGATGGTCAGTAAAGCGGGTTGGTCCAGCACCCGCCCGAAGTCCACCGAGGCGTCGTGGCTGGCCAGTTCGAGTTCAAGGCGGAAAGGCTCGGACAAGCCCTCGTCCAGGGTGAACTCGACCACTTCGAAGTCCATGCCGCCAACGATGCCAAAGCTGAATCGAAAGCTATGTTTCTGACTCACGTTGCCCCCCACTAAGTGCGTCAATTCGCACATAGTGGACAGCTATGCCGGTCCTGCCTATAGGAGGGCTATGAAATTAGCAGCTTATCCAGCGGTCTCGCTGTCCATGGACCGCAGCGCCTTGGGAATCCGATAACGCTTGCCGTCAAAGCGCAGCGTGTGGCGCGTCTTGCCCTGGCTGACGGTCTTTTCAGAACAGCCGCCGTCTTGCTGCACCGCCGCGCGGCTGGCGGAGTGCGAGTCGGTGGCCACCATGTCGCGGTAGCCCTTGGTTTGCGCCGATCCCATGGCCAGGCTGACCGCGCGTTCCTTGAATTCGCCCGCGCAGGTGGTGTCCCATTGGCCGGACGAGCGGTTGACGCTCAGGCCGTCGAGCACCAGGCGCAATTCGTTGTCTTCCACGGTGAAGAGCCGCAAGCTGGTTTCGTCAAAAGGGTTGGCGCGGGAAGCGCCTTGGCGTTCGATGCGGATACCGAAGGCGCGGCGGTCAGCGGTGACGTCGTAGCGCGCCGTATCGAACGACAGGCCGTCGATGCGCACGGCGTCATCCGACATCAGATCCACCAGCGTGCGGCGCTGCCGCACTTGCAGCGTCTGGCGGTCCAGCACCAGCACTTCCAGGTCGCCTTCGTGGCCGTTTTCGGGGTCGGGCGTGTCTTGCATCAACGGCACGGCCACCAGCAGCAAGTCCGGGTTGGCCGGCCAGGCCTTGCACGCCACCGCGAAGGGCGCGCCCACGTCCGCGTCAGATATCGTCACGATGGCGTGGCCTTGCTGCAAACGGATGCGGCCTTCGTGGTCGGGCTTATCTTGGTTTTGATAGACGGTGCGCACGATGTCGGCCGCCTGGGGGCAGGGGCCGCCTGCGGCTTGCGCCATGCCGGTCAACAAGGCGGACAAGGTCAGGGCGCCGGTCAAGCAGGAAAGGGGGCGGGGCATCGTGGGCGGGCAGGGACGAAGAAGACCGAATTCTAATCACGCCGCCTGTCAGCGTTGCGCCCCTTTCGCTACCGGCCGCTACAGATCGCTACAAGTCCACCCGCACCTTGCCCGCCTGTACCAGCCCGGCCACGTCGCGGATTTCGGACAGCAACGCCTGTTGCAACTGCGCGGGCGTGCCGCCGGTGGGCTGGAACCCTTGTTCGGCCAGCTTGGCGTGGACGGCGTCGGTTTGCAGCGCGCGGTTGATGCCTTGGTTCAGCGCGGCAATCGTCGCGTCCGGCGTGCCCGCCGCGCAGTAAGTGCCGAATTGAATTTGCGCATCGAAACCGGCGTAACCGCTTTCGGCGACGGTGGGAATGTCGGGGTATTTCGTCAGGCGTTCGCGGCTGGTCACGGCCAGCACGCGCAGCCGGCCGCTTTTCAGATACGGTTCGACGGCGGCAACGGTGGCCACCACCAGTTGAATCTGGCCGCCCAGCAGGTCCGTCATCATGGGACCGGTACCGCGATACGGCACATGCAGCATGTCGATGCCGCAGGCGGCTTGCAGCAGCTCGGTCGCCAGATGCTGCGGCGTGGCGTTGCCGGGCGAACCGAAGGTCAGCCCCTTGGGCTCGCGCTTGGCCTGGGCGACCAGTTCGGCCAGCGTCTTGGCGGGCAGCTCGCTGTTCACGGCCACCATATACGGCGAACGCGCAATCGGGCAGACGGGCGCCAGCTGTTTCAACACCTCTTCTGGCGGACGCGCGTAGTAGCGCACCGACGGCACCAGCCCCGCGAACAACAGCACGCTGCCGTCCTTGGCGCCGTTGGCGGTGTAGTCGGCGCCCAGCATGCCGCTGGCGCCGGGTTTGTTTTCCACGACCACGGAGCGGTCCAGCGCGCTTTCCAACGTGGCGGCGATGACGCGGCCCAGCACGTCGGTGCCGCCACCGGGCGGGAAGGGCACGATCACGCGCAACGGCGCGTCGCGTGCGGCGGCGTAGCGGCTTAGCGATAAGGCCAGGGGCGCCGCCGCGGCCAGGGCCAGGTGCTTCAAAACAGTTCTGCGATGCATGCGGTTGTCTCCATCTCCGCCCGTCGGGGCGTGTGCCGATCGTCTCTATCAGGCGGACGATTCAGCGGTGGCCGGCTGCCGGGCCGGCAATAAAAAAGCGTGCAGCGCTGCGGCGACGACGGTGGGGTCCTCTACCGGCAGCATATGCCGTTGGCCGTCGATGACGCGCGCGCGGCTGTCGGGCAGCGCCCGCGCCAGGCCGCGCGTCATGCGCGGGGTGGACCCGACGTCGTGCTCGCCCGTCATCGCGAGCGTGGGGCAGGCAATGTCGGGCGCGGCGTGCGCCAGGATCTGATCGCCTTCGGCGAACAAGCGGTAGGCGGCCAGGAAATTGGCGCGGTCGTTCTGCACCAGCCGTTGGCCGATGGCGGCCACCCGCTCGGGCCGCGCCGCCTGGAACGCGGGCGTGAACCAGCGTTGCAACGACACCGCGGCAGCGGCTTCGACATCCTGCGTGGCGGCGGCGTCCAGGCGCGCCATCACCGCTTGCACCTCTTCTGGTGTGCGCTGGAATACCGTGCTCAGCAGCACCAGCCGCTTCACGCGCTGCGGCCGGGCGGCGGCATAGGCGCCCGCAATCAGGCCGCCCATGGAATAGCCCAGCACGTTGGCGTGCTTCCAGCCCGCTTGATCCAGCTCTGCATCCAGCTGCGTGATGAAGTCCTGGATGTCGGCCGTGCCAGTGATGCCGGGCGCAGCCCCGTGCCCAAGCAGGTCATAGCGCAGCACGTCGAAGTCGGCTTCGAGCCGCGGCGCCAGATCATCCCAGAGCGTGTGGTCCAGCCCCACGCCGTGCAGCAGCACTAATGGCGCGCCGCGGCCCGAACGGCGACGGGGCGCGCTCATTTCGATTGCGCCTCTTGCGCCAGTTCCTGCAAGTCGGAATAGCGGTTGCCAATGCGGTGATGCGGCCGGCCCGAGGTGGCGGCGCCCAGCGCGATGACGATTTCGTCCGGAGCCGGCGCGTCGGCAATGTTGGTCTGCACGGTCAGGTAGTGCGAGCGCAGGCCTTCGTCCTGCTTGTGCATCAGCGGCACCGTAATCACGCAGCCAGGGCCGCCGCGCATGTTGGTGAAGCTGAGGTAGCTGGTGCCGCCCACGGCATTGCGATACGCATTGCCAAAGCGCAGCGTGTGGATCAGCGCGGACGCGTGTTCGACTTCGCCCGCCGTGCCCACCACCGCGGCCTTGCCATAGGCTTCGATCTGATCGGCCGACCCTGCCTGCCGCAAGATCTCTTCCACCAGCAGCTCGCCCAGCGGCGGCGCGTTTTCCAGAATCTGCGGGCGCAGGTCTTCTTGGAAGGGCAGGCCGGCCCACGGGTTACGAATCACGGCGGCGGCCACGATCATGATCAGCGGGCGTTCAGCCGCCTTGCCGCCTTCGATAAGGGTCTTCTCGACATAACTGACAATCTTGCGGACTTGCAAAGCCATTCCATTGCTCCCGTACATGTGGATAACGATGGAGCCATTGTTGAAGCGGTGGCCGAATTTTGACAATCCAAATTAACGTAAGTTAATTTCGGAAAACCTGAATTCAACCTTGGCCGCGTCATGCCTGCTCCGCTGAAGATCCAACACCTGCGCCAGTTTCTGCTGGCGGCCGACCATGGCAGTTTCCGGCTGGCGGCCGAAGGCACGCACCGGTCGCAAGCGGCGGTGTCCGCCGCCATGCAAGACCTGGAACAACAACTGGGCGCGCCGCTCTTCGAAGCGGGCAAGCGCGCGCAGCTGACGCCGCTGGGGCAAGCCGTGGCGCCCTTGTTTCGTGAGCTGCTGTCCACGCACGACCGCGTGCTGGATGCGGCGCGCCAATTGGGCATGGGCAACACGGGCCCGGTGTCGCTGGCGGTGATGCCGTCGCTGGCGGATGAGTGGTTGCCGAAGCTGCTGGAGCGGTACGCCCGCAATCATCCAGACATCCGAATCCGGGCGGTGGATGAGTCGTCGCAGGATGTGCATCGCTTGGTGTTGAATGGCGAGGTGCAAGTCGGCGTGGCGGGCCAGGTGCCGCGCACGGCCGAGGTCGCGTTCACGCCGGTGGCGCGCGATGCGTTCGGGCTGGTCTGCCGCAAGGGGCATGCGCTGGCGCGCCGGCGCGGGCCGGTGCCGTGGTCGGCGCTGGAAGACGAACGGCTGATCGGCAACGCCACCTTCGACACGCTGAAGAACCGGCAGCTAGGCCGCGGCATTGATGACCCCGCCATGATCGTGTCCAACCGCGCCTCGCTGCTGGCCAGCGTGGTGAGCGGCCTGGGCGTGACGGTGCTGCCGGTGCTGGCGCGCCCTTCAGTGGGGTCCGGCCTGGCGTTCGTGCCATTGGCCGAACCCACGGTGGAACGCATCGTCGGCGTGCTGACCCGCAAGGAAGAAACGCTGCTGCCGTCGGTGGCCGCCATGCACGCGCTGGCGTTGCGGTCACTGGCGCAGTTCACGCGGCGCAAGGGGGCAGACCTGGTGTGAATGCGCTTACCGCTAAGGGTTCCTACTGTTAAGGGTTCCGACTCCTAAGAGTTCCGACGACTAAGGGTTCCGGCTTCTAAGGGTTCCTACCCGTTCACGGGCCGCGAAGCCCAGCTTAATAAAACCTTAATTGGCAGCCCCTCGGCGCTGCGTCAGAGTGCGCTTCAGAGAAAACGGCCGTCAGATGCCGTCTCGGCCGGTGAGTCCACCGGCCGCGCAGTCAGCCCCGCACAGCAGACCCTATCGAAAGAAACCCGGGACACACCGGGTGGCTTGCTATCGGCCGTCGCCCTCGGGTGGCGGCTCCCCCGTTGGTCCGAGGAGACAACAATGAGCAAGAGCTGGAAGACGTTTGCAGGTGCGGTGGGCGTATCCGTGTTGATGGCGGCCGGGGCGCAAGCCGCTGACCCGCCGCCCGACATCAAGCTGATGCAGTTATCGGTCGGCAAGATCGAACTGGACAAGGGCTTCATGACCGCCATGGTGGACGTGGGCACGAAGATCAAGATTCCGGTGCCGGCGTATGTGATCCAGCATCCGCGCGGGCTGGTGCTGTTCGACACCGGCATGAACCAGGCCACGGCCGATGGCAACTGCGCCAATTATTGGGGCCAGGGCCTGTGCGGCGCGTTCAACTCCATTCAGGGCCGCGACGAAGTGGTCGACCGCCAGTTGAAGGCCGCGGGCTTTGACGTCAGCGACGTGAAGTACGTCGTGTACTCGCACTTCCATCTGGACCACGCCGGCAACATCAAGATGTTCCCCAAGGCCAAGCACGTTGTTCAAAAGGCTGAGCTTCGCGCCGCCTGGTGGCCCGAAAAATTCCAGCGCGCCGCCTATGTCATGAAAGACTTCGACACCACGCGCGACTACGACTTCATCCAGGTCGAAGGCGACTTCGACCTGTTTGGCGACGGCACCATCGTGTTGCTGGACACCAAGGGCCACACGCAGGGGCACCAGTCTTTGCAGGTGAAGCTGAAGAACACCGGCACGGTGCTGCTGGCGGCCGACGCCATCTATACCGGCGAGAACGAGGCGGGCGTGATTCCGGGCATCACCTGGAATACGGCGGCGTCGATGCTGGCGATTGACCGGCTCAAGCAGATCCGCGATGCGCGCCAGGGCCAGCTTTGGTATAGCCATGATGCGGAGCAGCATGCGCAGAACGCCAAGACGAAAGTCTTCGACTGACGCCGGCCACCGCTGACCCACGCCACACCCCCGCAACCCCGACCCAAGGCGCCCCATGCAGCCGGCTGTTGTTTTGCACGAGGTCTGCAAGTCGTTCGGACCGCGGCAGGTTCTGCATTCCCTGAGCCTGTCCGTCAGGCCCGGGGAAATTGTGGGCCTGCTTGGGCCGAACGGCAGCGGCAAGACGACGACCCTGCGCCTGATGGCCGGGTTCTACACGCCGGATAGCGGCCGCATCACGATCCGGGGGCGCGAGCCGGCCCCTGGCCGTGGCAATGCCGACATCGGCTATCTGCCTGAACGCGCGCCGCTGTATGACGCGCTGACGGTGACGCAGTACCTGGAGTTCGGCGCGGGCGTGAAGGTGGCGGGCGGGGCGCGTGCGCGCCGCCAGGCCATCGAGCGCGCGATCGACGGCTTCGATCTGCAAGGCGTGGCGGGCTCCGCCATCGGCCGCTTGTCCAAAGGCCAGCGCCAGCGCGTGGGGCTGGCGCAAGCCGTGTTGAATGATCCGCCCGTGCTGCTGCTGGACGAGGCCACCAACGGCCTGGACCCGGTGCAGATTGTGGAGGCGCGCGCGATGATCCGGCGTTGCGCCGAAGGGCGCGCCGTGGTGTTCAGCAGTCACCTGATGCAAGAGGTGGAAGCGCTGTGCACGCGCATCGCCATCCTGCGCCAAGGCCGGCTGGTGGAAGACGCCGCGCTGGGCCAGGCGCAGGCCGCCCTGCAATTGCAGCTGGCGCTGCCGCTTGCGCGCCACGCGGCGTTGCAGGCGGCGTTGTCGGCCTGCCCGGGCGTGCGTGGCGTGGACGCCATCGAAGGGGAGGGCGGTGTGAGCAAGTGGCGGATCAGTTGGGAGACGAGTCGTGGCGCAACCGGCGCCGCTTCCAGCGCCGCTTCCACGACCGCTTCCGACACCGCAGCCAGCCAAGCCACCTGCGACGCCGTGCTGCGCATCGTGCTCGCGCATGCCGAAGTGCGTGCCGTGCTGTCGCTACACGACGCCGTCGAAACCCGGCTGCTGGCGGCCCTGGCGCCCAACGATCCCTTGATGCGGAGGCGGGCATGAAAGGCTTTGCCGCGTTGTACCGGAAAGAACTGCGCACCGACTTCGGCTCGCCCGTGGCGCTGGTGGTGGTGGCCGTGTTCTGGGCGTTGTCTGGGTACCTGTTCAGCTTCAACCTGTTCTTCGTCAGCACCGGCCAGATGGTGACGGCGTTTCACAACATGACGATCCTGCTGATTCTGGTGATGCCGCTGGTCAGCATGCGCGCGTTCGCCGAAGAGGCGCGCCAAGGCACGCTGGAATTGCTGCTGACCTTGCCGTTGTCCGACGCCACGCTGGTGGCCGCCAAGTACGCGGCCGGCTTGACGATGCTGGCCCTGATGCTGGCGGGCACGACCGCCGCCGTGTTGCCGCTGGCCTGGTACGGCCAGCCCGATTACGGCCCCATCGTGGGCGGCTACATCGGCGTGTTCCTGTACGGCGCGTTGTTCCTGGCGATTGGCATTGCCGTGTCCAGCGCCTGCACCAATCAGATTGTCGCGGCCAGCGCTACGTGGGGCATCCTGGTGCTGCTGTGGTTCATCGACTATCCGGCGGCGCTGGATGCGTTTCCCGCGTTGTCGCCGTTCTTTCAGGCGCTGTCGTTGTCGGCGCAGCATGTGGACTTCATCCGTGGCGTGTTGCCCGGCCCGGCCACGGTCACGCTGGCTAGCGTGGCCGTGCTGGCGCTGATGATCGCCGCCGTCAACCTGAAGCGCTGGAGGCTGCGATGAGCGCGCATTCCTCTTCACGCGTGCGCCGCGCGGGCAAGCGGCTGCTGCTGTGGCTGCCGGTGCTGGCGGTTGCCGCGTTGTTGCTGGCGCTGAACCTGTGGACATCCCGCCATCTGGGCCGGGTAGACCTGACGGCGCAGCGGCTCTACAGCCTGGCGCCGGAAAGTGTCGAGGTGGCGCGGCAGATCAAGCAGCCGGTGAACGTGACGTGGTTCTACGACCTGCGCAACAAAAGCATGGTCGACGCGCTGGAGCTGCTGCGCCAGTACGAACACGCCAACCCGCTGATTCGCGTGCGCGGCGTGGACCCGGCCTTGCGTCCGGCCGAGGCGCGCGAAGCCGGCATCCAGTTCGCGGGCAGCGCGGTGCTGGCTTCTGATGATCGCAAGATGACGATCAACGGCGGCACCGAAACCGACTTCACCAATGCGCTGATCCGCATCAGCCAGCGCGGCGCGCAGACGGTCTGCTTCACGCAAGGCCATCGCGAAGCCATGCTCAACAGCCTGACGTCGCTGGACGATCTGGAAGACCATGGCGACGACGAAAACCTGGTCGCGCGCGTGGAGGTTCACGAGCAGCACGGCATGGCGATGGCGCGCAACGCCTTGCAGACCCTGGGCTTCGGCACGCGCAGCGTCAACGCAGGCAATTTGGCGCAGGCCTTGCCGAGTTGCTCGGTGGTCGTGGCGGCCGGGCCGCGCACGCCCTTTGGTGATGACGATGCGCAGGCGCTGCGCCGGTGGACGCATGACGGCGGCAAGACCTTGCTGCTGCTGGAGCCGGACACGCGCCATGGGCTGGACGCGTTACTGGGCGACTTTGGCATCGCGCGCCCGGCGGGGGCGCTGGCAGATCCGGGCAGCCACTATCGCAACGACCCGGGCAGCCCGGCCGTCAGCGACTACACCCGCCACAAGATGACGCGTGGCTTGCCGCTAAGTTTCTTTCCCGGTGCGGCAGGGCTGGAACCCGCGGGCGATGGCTTGCCGCCGGGCGTCGTCGTGACGCCTTTGGCGCAGACGTCCAGCCAGGCGCATCTGCCGGGCCAGCCGCCGTCGCGCTACACCCTGATGGCGCTGGCGACGCGTAACGCGCAGGCGGCCAGCAGTGACGGATCGGCGCGGCCCACGCTCTTGGTGGCGGGCGATAGCGACTTCGCCACCAACCGCCATTTCGCCACGCTGGGCAATGGCGCGCTGTTCACCAGCGCGGTGACGCTGCTGGCGGGCGAAGATGCCCTGCTGACGATCCGGCCCCGTCATTACGAAAACCGCCGCGTCGAACTTACGAACAATCAGATGCGCACCGTGTTCTGGACCAGCACGGTTGCCTTGCCGCTGCTGGCGTTGTTCACGGGATTGCTGCTGTGGTGGAGGCGGCGGTGAACGCGACGAAGACGGCTGCCACGTCGACAGCGGCGACTGCGGCGACTGCGGCGGCCGCGGCGACAGCGGCGACAGCGGCGACTGCGGCGACTACGGCGACCGCGGCGACAGCGGCGACAGCGGCGACAGCGGCGACTGCCGTCACACCTACCAGGACGACGCCCGCCGCACGCCTTCCCGTACGCCTCGTCTGGCCGCTGTTGCTTGCGGCCGGCGTCGCGCTGTCGGCGTGGCAATGGCGCGAAGCCACGGAGTCGCCCGCCGCGCATGGCGGCCATTCCCATCTGCATGACGACACCGGCAAGCCCGCGCGCCTGTATGCGTGGAACGCGGATCAGGCCGCGCGCATCACCTTGTCCACACCCGCATCCACGCTGACCCTGACGCGAGGGCCAAGCGGATGGGCCGCCCCGCCAGCGCATACCGGCAAAGCCTTTGACGCCGCCGACTTCGTCTCGCTGTTTTCCCAAGCGCGCAGCGACCGCATCCTGAGCCCGCATCCCGGCGAATCCTACGGCCTGGACCCGGCCGCATTGCACGTCGCCATCGACGACGCCCAGGGCGTTGCGCTGGCCCGAATGGCAGTCGGCGCGTTGGCGCCAGATGGACTAGGCCGTTATGTGCAATTGCCCGGCGAAGCGCAGATCCGCATCATCCCTGACTACCAGACGCGTGCGCCGCTGGCCGCAGTGATTCAGGTAAACCCGTAGTCGCAGGTTGTGATTCAAGACGACTCTATCGCTTGTGAAACCCGGCTTGCACAAAGATAAATAGGCGCTGAAAAGGGGCCTCCCTATACTTCGTTTCCACTATCGGACGAGTGCGAAAAGCGGCGGCAGCCAACCTTCGGACTCCTCCACATAAACGCCTTCCGGCCCGTTACGCAGCGCATCGCGAACAGGCACGGCAAGGTCCATAACGAGACAAGGGCGCGCCATGCGCGTCCTGGGCGACACGCCCGCACCGCCAAGCAGGACGCGATGTTGCCGCGGCAATGCGCGAGCCTGGTGGCAGGTGCTTAGCGTATTGGGAGAAGACGCTTGACCTTGGATCTATTGCCTCTCGCCTTGGTGGATGGCGTGGCATACGCCAGTCTGCTGTTCCTGGTGTCGATGGGGTTAACCCTGGTGTTCGGCGTGATGGGCATCTTGAATGTCGCCCATGGCGCGTTCTACGCCTTCGGGGGTTACGCCGCCGCCAGCCTCGTCATGTTTCTGGCGCCCAAGACAGACTCCCCCTTCCTGCTGTTCGCCGCTTTGTTCGTGGCCGCCATCGCTGTGGGTTTGGCGCTGGGCAGCATCATGGAATTCGTGCTGATTCGCCGGGCGCAAAACTACGACCCCATTCTTAAATTGCTGATCACGTTTGGCGGCTTTCTGATGCTGGAAGACATCCAGCGCCTACTCTGGGGCGCGCAGCCCTACAGCGCCAGCGAAGTCGTGAACCGGCTGGGCAATATCGAAATTGGCGACATCACCTACACCACCTATCAGCTGGTGGTGGTGCCGGTGGTGGCGGTGCTGGCCTACGTGTGCCTGGAATTCTTCCTGCGCCACACCAAGCTGGGCAAGCAGACGGTGGCCACCACGCACAACCGCGAAGTCGCGACGTCGTTGGGCATCAACGCCAAGAAGATCGGCTACGTCACCTTTGTGATCGCCACCATTCTTGGCGCGCTGGGCGGCGCGTTGGCCGCGCCCACCACGTCGCTGGTGCCGGGCGCAGGCACGGACATGACGGTGCTGTCGTTCGCCGTCGTCGCCACCGCTGGCTTGGGGCAGATCACAGGCGCGCTGATTGCCGCGCTGCTGATCGGCATCATCCGCGCCATCGCCGTGTACGCCGCGCCCGAGCTCGAAGTGGCGGTGCCGTACATCATCATGGTGCTGGTGCTGATCATTCGGCCGCACGGCCTGTTCACCGTCGCCCAGGCCCGGAGGATCTGATGAAAGTTGCCGTACTCAGCCTGGTGGCCGCCGTTGCCACGCTTATTCTTGGCTACACCTTGTCCTGGACCATCACCCCGATCGTCATCGGCCTGACCTACGCGATTGCTGCGCTGGGCGTGTCGGTGATGGCGCGCGCGGGCCAGATTTCGTTTGGCCATGCGATGTATTCCTGCATCTCGGCCTACACCGTCGCCTTCCTGGCGCGCGCCATGCCGGGCGCCGATGCGCTGGTGCTGATCCTGGCAGGCGTCGTCGCCAGCTTCCTGGCTGCCATCGTCATTGGTCTTTTCGTCGTGCGGTATCGCGGCATCTTCTTCGGCATGCTGAACCTGGCGCTGAGCATGGTGCTGTTTGCGCTGCTGGGCAAGCTCTACACCTTGACGGGCGGCTCCGACGGCCTGCGCATCGTGCGCCCAACCATGGCCGGCATCGTGATGGAGCGCGAATCGTTTGAACGCGCGCTGCTGGTGGTGACGCTGGTGTTGTCGATGGTGCTGGCCTGGTGGGTGCAGCGCTACTTCCGGTCTGGCAGCGGGCAAGCCCTGTCGGCCATCAAGACGAACGAAACGCGCATCGAATATCTGGGCTTTTCCGCGTACTTCATCATGTGGAAGGGTTACTTGCTGTCCGCTGTGGTGGTGGGATTTTCGGGCGCCATCCTGGCGCTGATGCAGGGCCTGGTCACGCCGGAAATCGGCTCGTGGCTGCGCTCGGGTGAATTCGTGTTCATCACCATTTTGGGCGGCGCCGGCCACGCGGCGGGCGCGTTCCTGGGCGCGGTGGGGTTTGAATCGGTGAAGCTGGTGTCGGCGGCGTACTTCCCCGGCCTGTGGCAGTTCCTGCTGGGCCTCACGCTGATCCTGGTGATCTTCATGTTCCCCACCGGCTTTGTGGGCCAGATCATGAAACGCATCGCCACGCAGAAGCGTGACCGCGCACGCGCTCAGGCGCGCGCCAACGCCACGCTGCAATCCCGCGTGCCGGTAAGGAACTGAAGATGAAACCCCTGATTCAAACGACTGACCTGTATCTGGCGTTCGGCGGCGTGGTGGCGGCGGACAACATCAATTTCGAATTGCACGAAGGCGAACGGCTGGCCGTCATTGGCCAGAACGGCGCGGGCAAGACCACCTTCATCAACATCTGCACGGGCTACCTGGCGCCGTCCAAGGGCAAGGTGTACTTCGACGGGCGCGACGTCACGGCCATGGCGCCGCGCAAGATCGTGCGCCTGGGGCTGGGCCGTTCGTTCCAGTTGCCGCAGCTGTTCACCGAACACACCGTGCGCGAATGCGTGCAGATTGCCGCCGCACGCCGCAACAAGGAACTGAGCTGGTTCCGCTCGCTGGAAAGCACCATCGACGAACGCGAAGTGGACGCCACGCTGGACCTGGTGGGCCTGTTGCCCGAAGCCGATGAAGCGTCCATCGAACTGCCCGAAGGCAAGCGCAAGCTGCTGGATGTGGCGATGGCGCTGGCCTTGCGGCCCAAGCTGCTGATCATGGACGAGCCCACCAGCGGCGTGGCGTCCGAAGACAAATTCGCGCTGATGGAAACCGTGATGCACGCGCTGGACGAACGCCGCGTGACCAGCTGGTTCGTTGAGCACGATGTGGACATTGTGTCGCGCTACGCCACGCGGGTAGCGGCCTGGATTGCGGGCAAGGTGGCCGCCGACGGCTCGCCCAGCGAAGTCTTGAATAACCCGCAGATCAAAAGCGAAGTGCTGGGGGCCTGAACCATGTTGAATCTATCGGCCATCAACGTCGACCTGGCGGGAAACCGCATCCTGCGCGACGTCAGCGCAAGTTTCGAATCATCCAAAACCATCGGCATCGTCGGCCGCAATGGTGCGGGCAAGACCACGCTGTTGCGCACCATCATGGGCCTGACCAAGATCAAGTCGGGCAAGATCGCCTTTGACGGGGCCGACCTGACCGCCATGCCCGGCCACAAGCGCGCCGCGCTGAAAGTGGGCTACGCGCCGGAAGACCGCGTCATCTTCCCGACCATGACCGTGGAAGAAAACCTGAACCTGCCCTGCGAAGTGCAGGGTCAGTCCAAGGCCGACATCGCCGCCCGCATCGCCACGGTGCTGAAGGTGGTGCCGCAGCTGGAGCCCATGCTGGGCCGCTCGGGTTCGGCGCTGTCGGGCGGCCAGGGAAAGATGGTGGCGCTGGCGCGCGCCATCATGGTGGGCACCCGCCTGCTGATGCTGGACGAACCCTTCCAGGGCCTGGCCCCCAAGCTTGCGCGTGACTACACCGAAGCGCTTGGGCGGCTGAAAGAACTGCAACCCGAGCTGTGCGTCGTGATCACCGAATCCAACGTGAAGCTATTGGGCGACATCCCTGACCAGATCTGGACGATTGAGCGCGGCTCGATCACCTTGAATTGAATTCCCGGAGACATTCCATGACGCAGATGATTATCGACGGCCGCAAGGTCGACGCCCAAGACGGCCGCAGCATTGACGTGGTGTCGCCCGTCAATGGCGACGTGTTCACCACCATTCCGCGCGGCCAGGAGGCCGACGTAAACGCCGCCGTCAAAGCGGCGCGCGCCGCGCTGGAAGGCGACTGGGGCCGCATGACGGCGCTGGACCGCGGCCGCCTGCTGCTGCGTCTGGGTGAATCCGTGCTGGCGCACCACGAAGAGCTGGCGCAACTGGAATCGCGCGACACGGGCAAGCCCATGTCCACCGCACGCGCCGACATCACCGTGCTGGCGCGCTACTTCGAGTTCTACGGCGGCGCAGCCGACAAGGTGCATGGCCAGACGATTCCGTTCCAGAAAGACTATTCGGTTCAGCTGATCCGCGAACCGCTGGGCGTTACCGCCCACATCATTCCGTGGAACTACCCGGCGCAGATGTTTGGCCGCAGCGTGGCGCCCGCTTTGGCCATGGGCAACGCCAGCGTCGTCAAACCCGCCGAAGACGCATGCCTGTCGATCATCCGCGTGGCGGAACTGGCGCTGGAAGTGGGCTTTCCTGCGGGCGCATTGAACATCGTGACGGGCCTGGGCGAAGAGGCGGGCGCCAGCCTGTCGCGCCATTCGGATATCAACTTCATCACCTTCACCGGGTCGAACGAAGTGGGCGTGCTGATCCAGCAAGCGGCCGCCGTCAACGCGGTCAAGTGCGTGCTGGAGCTGGGCGGCAAGTCGGCGCACATCGTGTTCGACGACGCCAAGTTCAAGCTGGCCATCCCCGCCATCGTCAAGGGCATCGTGCACAACGCCGGCCAGACCTGCACGGCGGGCAGCCGCCTGCTGGTGCAAAAGGGCATCTATGCCGAGTTCATGAACGCGCTGGCCGAGGAATTCTCGAAGGTGCGCGCCGGCACGCCGGACATGGACCTGACCTGCGGCCCCGTCGTCAACAAGGCGCAGTTTGACCGCGTCAACCGCTACATCGCCAAGGGTCTGGCTGACGGCTTGAAGGTCGCGGCTGAAGGCACGATTGCCGATGGCGTGCCCGCAGGCGGCTACTTCGTCAAACCGACGCTGTTTGCCGCGCCTTCGCATGACAGCACCTTGCTGACCGAAGAGATTTTCGGGCCGGTGCTGGTGGCGCTGCCGTTTGACACCGAAGCCGACGCCATCCGGCTGGCCAACGCCACCGACTACGGCCTGCTCGGCGCGGTCTGGACCGAGAACGGCGGACGCCAGCAGCGTGTTGCGCGCGGCATCAAATGCGGCCAGGTCTACATCAACGGCTTTGGCGCGGGCGGCGGCGTGGAACTGCCGTTTGGCGGCGTGAAGAAAAGCGGCCACGGGCGCGAGAAGGGCTTCATCGCCCTGGAAGAAATGAGCACGACCAAAACGTTGATCCAATTCTATGGCGAGTGATCGCCGCGCAATTTCCGGAGTCCAGTCATGAGTCAGTTGCAAGGTAAGGTCGCCATCGTCACGGGCGGCGGCAGCGGTTTCGGCGAAGGCATCGTCAAGCTGTACGCGAAGGAAGGCGCGAAGGTCGTCATCGCCGACATCAACAAGGAAGCCGCCGACCGCGTGGCGGCCGAAGTGGGCGCTGCGGCCGTGGCCGTGAAGGCCGACGTGTCCAGCCGCGCCGACATCGACAACGTCGTGCGCGTTTGCCAGGACACATTCGGTTCGGTCGACATCGTCGTCAACAACGCCGCCATCACCCACAAGAATCAGCCGATGCTGGACGTGGACGAGGCCATGTTCGACCGCATGTTCGACATCAACGTGAAGTCGATTTATCACATGGCGCAAGCCGTGGTGCCCGTGATGCGCAAGCAGAAGCGCGGCGTGATTCTGAACATCGGGTCCACCGCCGGCATCCGTCCGCGCCCCGGCCTCAGCTGGTACAACGCGTCCAAAGGCGCGGTGAACGTGCTGTCGAAATCCATGGCGGTGGAACTGGGCCCGGACGGCATCCGCGTGAACGCCATCTGCCCCGTGATGGGCATTACCGGCATGTTCGAGCTGTTCATGGGTCTGCCGGATACGCCGGAGAACCGCGCCAAGTTCGTCTCCACGATTCCGCTGGGCCGCTTCTGCCAGCCGTCGGATGTGGCGGCGGCAGCGTTGTTCCTGGCGAGCGACGCGGCGGAATTCATCACCGGCGTTGAGTTCCCGGTGGACGGCGGGCGCACCGTCTGATTGATTCGGATCGGCCGGCGCGCGCCGGCCGTCTTTGACCTACCAGGATGTCAGGCGCATGAAAATCAAAGCGGCGTTGTTGCGCAACGTAGGGGTGGAAGGCCCGTACGCCCAGACCCGGCCATTGACCATCACCGAGATCGAACTCGACCCGCCCGGTACGGGCGAGGTGCTGGTGCGGATCAAGGCGGCAGGCCTGTGCCATTCGGACTTGTCAGTCATCAACGGCGACCGCCCGCGTGGCGTGCCGATCGTGCTGGGGCATGAGTCGTCCGGCGAGGTCGTGGAAACGGGCCCTGGCGTTACCGACCTGAAACCCGGTGACCATGTGGCGATGGTGTTCGTGCCAAGCTGCGGCTGCTGCAACCCTTGCATGGAAGGCCGGCCCGCGCTGTGCGAGCCAGGCGCCGCCGCCAACACCCAAGGCACGCTGCTGGGCGGCGACCGCCGTCTGCACATCGGCGACGAATATATCAACCACCACACGGGCGTGTCCTGCTTCGCGGAATACGCGGTGGTGTCGCGCCGCTCTTGCGTCAGGGTCAACGTTGAACTCAGCCATCGCGAAGCCGCGTTGTTCGGCTGCGCGGTGCTGACCGGCGCGGGCGCCGTGCTGAATCGTGCGCGCATCAAAGCGGGTGACACCGCCGCCATCGTGGGCCTGGGCGGCGTGGGCTTGTCCGCCTTGCTGGCCGCCGTGGCCGCCGGCGCGCGCCGCGTCGTCGCCGTTGATCTCAGCGACGAGAAGCTGGCGCTGGCCCGCGAACTGGGCGCCACGCACGTCGTGAACCCCAAGCAGATCAAATCCGACGACGATCTCTTCGACCTGGCAGGCGGCCGCGTGGACTACGGCTTTGACATGGCGGGCGCTGTGCCTGCGTTCGAGACCGCCTACAAACTCACCCGCCGCGGCGGCGCCACCGTCACGTCGGGTTTGCCCAACCCGAAGCTCAGCTTCCCGTTGTCGCTGTCGCAAATGGTGGGCGAAGAGCGCGACATACGCGGCAGCTACTTGGGCTCGGGCGTGCCGGCCATCGACATCACCCGCTACATCGACCTGTACAAAGCCGGCCAGTTGCCGGTGGACCGGATGATGGGCAAATCGTTTTCGCTGGACCAGATCAACGAGGGGTTCGATCACCTCGCCACCGGCGGCAGCCTGCGCGACGCCATCGTTTTCTAACGGCATAGACCCGACTACAACACTGGAGACAAGACCATGAAAACTTCAAGACTGGCTGCCCTGTTAGGCGCCACCCTGCTGTCAGGCTTCACGGCGCTGGCCAGCGCCGCTGACAAGCCCAAAGAACTGAACATCGGCATCTCGACGTTCCTGTCGGGCTCGGCCTCGGTGTTCGGCGTACCCGCCCGCGACGCGGCCGAGATCCTGATTCAGGACATCAATGCCGCAGGCGGCATCGACGGCGTCAAGCTCGTGCCCAGCTACATCGACGAAGGCGGCGGCGGTGAAAAGCTACTGTCCGAATATCGCCGCTTGGCCGAAGGCGGCACGCGCGTGATGCTGTCGGCCATCTCCAGCGGCCACTGCAACATCGTGGCCCCCGTCGCCGAAGACCTGAAGGTGCTGAACGTGCTGTGGGACTGCGGCACGGAAAAGGCCCTGGAAGGCAAGAAGTACAAATACGTCGTCCGCACACAGGCCAACGCCACCACTGAAATGGTCGCGCAGGTGCTGTACCTGATGAAGGTCAAACCCGACTTCAAGACGATTGCCATCGTCAACCAGGACTACGCCTGGGGCCGCGATTCGCGCGACATCTTCCTGGCCGCGCTGAAGAAGTTCAAGCCCGACGTCAAGGTCGTGGCCGAGATGTTCCCCAAGTTCGGCGCCGCCGACTTCTCCACCGAAATCAGCCGCCTGCAAGCGCTGCGCCCGGACGTCATCGTGTCCACGTCTTGGGGCGGCGACCTGGACAACTTCGTGCGCCAGGCCTCGCAACGCAACCTGTTCAAGAACTCCACCTTCGTGCTGTCGCTGGCCGAAAGCTCGCTGGAGCGCTTGGGCAATGCCTTGCCCGAAGGCGTCTACGTCGGCGCGCGCGGCGACCACTACTTCCTGCACCCGGAAACCAAGGACGATCCGCAGCACCAGGCTTTCGTGAAGAAGTTCCACGACAAGACGGGCGCCTATCCGATCTACTCGGTCTACCACATGGTGCAAGCCATCCAGGGGTTGAAAGCCGGCTACGAGAAAGCCATCAAAGACAACAACGGCGCCTGGCCCACCCCGGAACAAGTGGCCGCCGCCATGCATGACGTGACCTTCAAAGGCTACGGCCGCGAAGTCAAAATGCACCGCGCCGACGGCCAAGGCCTGGAAGCGCAGTTGTTCGGCGTGACGAAAAAGAGCGACAAGTACCCGTTCAAGGTGCTGGCCGACATCACCATCGTGCCGGCGGAGCTGGTCACGCCCGGAGTGGCGGATACGTCGATGGAGTGGATTGAGAAGAGCTTGACGCCGGACGTGCTGAAGAGCGACCAGATCAAGGTGTACGCGAACTGAGTAAACGGTGTTGTGTGTGCAGGGACTCCCCGGCGAGAGATCGTCGGGGTTTTTTTTTGGGTTTTTTTGGAGTCTGACACCTTAAAGCACGGCTCAGGCCCGCCCCACAGGAAGTTCCGCCAACGCAGCTTTGAAATCAGGATAGTCTTTCATGTACAGAGGGTGTTGTTCGACGCGCTTCGCCATCCGTTCATCCACCGTCAAATTCAACACCGTCTCCCCATCCCAAACCCGCGCCCGCTTCTTCACATGAATCAGCACCTTCTCCGTGAACTCCTTGTACGAATCATGCGGTTCGCATTGGTCGTAGTCGGTCGATATCCGCTGCACAACCCCTGCTTCTAGCCCCACTTGCCGCGCCTTTTCCTGCAACCAAGCCGCAGGCAAGGTCTGCAAGCTCCCGTCCCGATACCCTCCACCGATATCCGAGTGCGCGCCAATAAACCAGCGCTGCTCAACCGGCCTGTCCGCCGGCCGCGGCTCCGATGTCGCAAGCCTTGTCCACAACGTCGGAAAGTACGGTTCGCGATACTCGTTCGTAGCAATCGCGTGATAGGCGTGATGCACGTGGTTGCTCAGCTCGGTGTCATGGAAGTTATAGAACTTCGAGAATCCGGGAAACGAAATTCCGCCGACGGGAATCCCTAAGCTGCCCACGGTGTCCCACACGCCGACAAAGTGCAGGTCGGTCTCGCGCGAGAATTGCGCGCGAAATGAGAGGGCGTCGATGGAAGACGGCAGGCAGTCGTCGCGATACAGCGCGTAGGCTTCAGTGACGTTGTCGTCGGTGGGATTTTTGAGCAGGCCGCATTTACGGACCATGCCGGCCAGGCTGCGAGCCGAGTATGCGCCACGGCTGAAGCCGAATAGAAAAATGTGGTCGCCGGGTTCCTGGCGTTGGCAAAGCCATTGATAGCCGTGGCGAATGTTGGCGGATAGCCCCGCGCCGAATGCGCCGCCCAAGAACTTGTCGACGGCGGTCCACAGGCCGTGGCCTTGTGTGCCGACGCCTTCGATGTATAGGGTTTCCTGCGTGCTGGTTTCGGGTGCGGCTTTGTAAAGCTCGTAGGCGTTCGTGCGGTCGTTGGGTTCGTTCCACGTGCCGTCAAAGAAGATGGCCAGATTCTTCACCATGTTCAGCTCCCCACAGATCGAGTCTTGCGATACCTCTGCTACTGGCTGGGATGATGCCCGCGTGAGGCACGCTATCACGGTGCTCGTGCGTTTGCCGTCCAAGTGGTTTCCCTGCTGATGGGATGTACACCGCTTTTTGCACTAGTCGGAGGACGGTGCAAGCGTGGCTGACGCTGCGCCATGGGCGTGGGGACAACTAGTGGGTGAGGTAGTAGAACTAGATAAAACGTCGCCATCCGATTTTGCACGGATGGTATCCACGAAGGTTCGGATGGCGGCTGATTGCAAGCTGGATATCGAGCGGGAATTTGGTGTCAGACTGCAATGTTGATCGGGCGGAATTGCAGTCTGACACCGAGAGAATCAAAGCTCCAACACCACCTTCCCACCCCCGCAGGCACGCGAACAGCACGCCATCATCTTGTTGTTCGCATCTCGCTCTGCGCGTGTCAGCACGACGTCTCGATGATCAATCTGGCCTTCCAGCACACGCACTTCGCACGACCCGCAAAGCCCTTCCTCGCAATCGCTTTGCACGTCGATATTTGCGCCGCGCAGCGCCGTCAGTAATGTCTGATCCGCGGGCACGTTCAAAACGATGCCGGAATCCTTCAGCACCACTTCAAACGCCTGTTCCTTCGACGGGTCCAACGTGCCTAGGGTGGAATGGAAGTGCTCGACTCGCAACGCATCCTCTGGCCACGACGCGCAACATCCGGCCAGCGCATCCAGCAACCCCTGCGGCCCGCACGCGTAAATCTGCGTGCTGGCGTCGGGCTGGGACAGCAGCGCCGCATAGTCGGCGCGCGTGCCTTCGTCTTTTACGTGGGCATGCATGCGGTCGCCGTGCAGGGCCGTTAACTCGTCCAGCATCGCCATGCATGCGCGCGACCGGCCGCTGTAGTGCAGCTGGTAATCCAAGCCCAGCTCCTTCGCGCGCCGCGCCATGGCGCTGATGGGGGTGATGCCGATACCTCCGGCAATCAGGATCAGCTTGCCTGCGGCTTCGTTCATCCGGAAGTGATTGCGCGGACCTCGGATGCGCAGGCGCGCACCGGCAACCGCGTTGGCGTGCATCCACGCAGAGCCTCCTCGGCCTTCTGTTTCCTTCAGCACCGCAATTTCAAATGCGCCGGCGTCCGCCGGATCGCCGCACAGTGAGTACTGGCGCGACAAACCGGTATCGCCGCACTCCACATCAATATGCGAACCCGGCGTCCAGCGGGGCAGGGGCTTTCCATCGGGCGACACCAGGCGCAGTCGCACGATGCCGTCAGCGGCTTCGACGGCGCCTTGCACGATCACGGGCCGCGTGATGGCATGGGATGACGGTTCGCCGATACGTACCGGGTGTTGATCGTTCAGCAGTTCGGGCGACGCCAGTTCCGGGTTTTGCGTGGCATCCCATTCCACCCACAAATGCTCCGGCCCGCGAAACGACGTGTTCGGCACATACGTAAATGCCTGTTCCGACAACTTCAGATGCGGCAGCCGGCGCGTGAGTTCTTCCAGGAAGATCTGCATTTCCATGCGGGCCAGGTTCTTGCCCATGCATTGGTGCGAGCCATAGCCAAAGGTGAGCTGGTCGCTGGCGTTTTCACGGCGGATGTCGAAGAGGTCGGCGTCGGCAAATTGGCCTTCGTCGTGGTTGGCGGATGAGGTGACGATCAGCAGTTTTGACCCCGCCGGAATCGGCACGCCGGCGATCTCGACGTCGCGCGTAGCCAGGCGGCGCCAGGCGGCCACCGAGCCGTTGTGGCGCAGGCATTCTTCGACGGCGTTGGGGATCAGGTCAGGGTCTTCGCAGATTTCGCGCCAGGCGTCGGGGTGTTGCAGCAGCAGCTTGATGGCGTTGGCCGAGGCGTTGGCGGTGGTTTCGTGCGCGGCGACGATGCCGGCCATCATCATGGAATGCAGGTAGGAATCGGTGACGACATCCGGGTGCGTCTGTTGTTTGCGCAAGCCGTACTGCATCCAGCCGGGGCCGGACGGGTCCTGGCGCATCTTGTCCAGGATCTTGCCGGCCAGCTGCCAGAAGTTGCCGACGGCATGCGCCACCGCAACCTGTTCTTCGGGCTGCGGGCGGCCCCAGGTGTTGACCGTGTGCGCGATGGAATATTGGCGCAGCAGGTCCATGTCTTCTTCCGGCACGCCCAGGAAATGCAGCGCCACGGTCAGCGGCACTTCCCACAGCATCTGGTCGACAAGGTCGGCGCGGCCGTCGTTGATGAAGCGGTCGACGTACTCGCGGGTCAGGCGGCGCACCATGGGTTCGTGGTGCTTCAATTCTTCGGGGGTGAACGGGTCCATCAGCACGCGGCGGCGCGGCATGTGGGCGGGTTCGTCTTCGTTCACCAGCGTGCGGTTCATGGCGTAGCCATAAGACGCCAGCACGGCGTTGGCTTCGGGTCCTGTGGGGGTTATTTTTTCCAGCGCGATGGATGGACTGAAGGTGATGTTGTCGCGAAAGATGGCCTTGATGTCTTCGTACCGCGTGACCACCCAGTAGCCCAGTTTGGGGCTGTAGAACACGGGTTCCTGGTCGCGCGCCCAGCGCACGTACTCGGGCGGATCTTGCTGATAGCCGTCGCCAAAGGGGTCGAACTCGGCCGCGCGCGCGCTGACCGGACAGCCGGTGGGGCTTTGCATCGCGGCAAGCGCCGCGTGGTCGATGGGACAGCCCGACGGGCGCGAGGAGGAGGGCGATTGGCTCATGAAATCCTTCCGTGTATTCGTGTTGCAGCAGGCCTGCCCCGCGGGCGAGGCAGGCCGAAAGCGCTTAGTCCAGCGTGATGTGCAGATCGCTGATCAGCTTTTGCCAGCGGGCGCGTTCGCCCGTCAGCAGTTCCGCATATTGGGCGGGCGTGTTGCCGACGGGTTCGATGCCGAACTCGATCAGGCGTTGGCGCGTGGCGGGGTCATTGATGGTGGCGACGACCTGCTTGTTCAGCGTGTCGATCACCGCTTGCGGCGTGCCGGCCGGCACCACCACGCCCACTTGCGCGGCGGCTTCCACGTTCTTCAGGCCGATCTCGGCGAAGGTGGGCACGTCAGGCAATTGCGCCAGACGGGTCGGGTTGGCCACGGCCAGCGCGCGGACCTTGCCGCCGTTGATGAAGCCGGCGCCCGCGGCCAGGTCCACCATCATCGCGGGAATCTGCCCGCCGGCCACGTCGGCCAGCGCGGGCGATGCGCCGCGGTAGGGCACGTGCGTCATGGTCAGGCCGCTTTCCACTTTCAGCAGTTCCATCGCCAGGTGGTGCGGGCTGCCGGCGCCGGCCGAACCGTAGTCCAGTCCGTCTTTGCGCGACTTGGCTTCGGCCAGGAACTCTTGCACCGTGTTGACCTTCATGGCGGGCCCGACGACAAGAATCATCGGGAAGCGGCCCATCAGCGTGACGGGGGCCAGGTCTTTCGCGGGGTCGTATGACAGCTTCTTGTACAGCGCCGGGTTGAACACCAGGGTGCCGTTGTCGGCAGACAGCATGGTGTAGCCGTCGGCGGGCGCGCGGGCGGTTTCGGATGCGGCGATGGCGGTGTTGCCGCCCGGCTTGTTCTCGATCACGACCGGCTGGTTCAGGCGGCCCGTCAGGCCCTGGCCGATGCTGCGCGCCAGGAAATCCGAGCCGCCGCCGGCGGCGTAAGGCACGATCCAGCGCACGGGCTTGGACGGATACGCGGACGGGGCTTGCTGGGCGGACGCGCCGGCACAGGCCAGCAAGGGCAAGGCCAAGAGGGCGGTCAGGATGGGGTGCTTCAAGGTGCGCATAGGCTGTCTCCTTAGTGGGATAGCCTGATGGCATCCCTTCTTTTGCGTAAATCATATACGCAATGCGTAATTTTTCAAGAAGGGTTAACCTTGCTCCGTCCCTGGCAGCGCGCCGCGCCAGCCAGTGACCCGATCTCTGCCTGGAGCCGCACCCCGATATGAGCAAAGCCGTCCCGCCGTCCGAAACGTCTGCTGCCGATTCCGATCTGGAATCTGCCGCCAGCCCGCGCGCCCGCCGTCAACGGGTCCAGGCGGCCGAGACCGGCATGGTGGTGTTGAAGGGCTTGGCCCGCATGGGTGGCCGCGCAAGCCTGACGGCGCTGGCGGCCCACGTCGGCGAAAGCCCCGCCAAAGTGCACCGCTATCTGATGAGTCTGATGGCTGAAGGGCTGGTGGATCAGGAGGTCGCGACGCAGCAATACCACCTGGGCCTGGAAGCGCTGTTCGTGGGCGTGGCCGCCATGCGTCAGGCCGATCCATTACGAATCAGCGAACCTGCGCTGATCCGGCTGCGCGAAAGCTTGGCCGTCACGTGCTTCATCGCGGTGATGGGCAATAAGGGGCCGACCATCGTTCGCTTCGAAGAACCGGGCCTGCCGATTACCGTGAACGTGCGCGTGGGGTCGGTGCTGTCGATGCTGTGGTCGGCGACGGGGCGCGCGTTTTTGGGTGCGCTGGACGAAGCGCCGGTGCAGCAGATGGCGCTGGCGGAACTGGCGGACGCACCGCAGGAATTGCGCGCTTTGCTGGACCGCGATGATCCCATCGGCGTATTGCGGCGCGACGTGCGCGCGGCGGGTTGTGCGACGGTGAAGGACACGAATCTGCGTGGGATCAGCGCGGTGTCCGCGCCCCTGTATGACCACACCGGCCGGCCCTGCGCGGTGCTGACGGCGCTGGGCGCGACCGGCGGCTTCGACGTGTCGCCGGGCGGCAAGGTGGTGGCGGCGGTAAAAAAAGAAGCGGCGGCGGCAAGCGCTGCACTGGGGTACACGGGGTAGCGAAGCCGTCCGCGGTGCGCTGGGGTAGACGAGTAGCGATGCTGCCGCGCGGCGCTCCTGCTTTTGGAGTATGTTGCGCGCTGGGCGCGACCGGCGGGTTCGACGTCGCGCCGCTACGCCATTCAGCATCGAAGGACATCATGGAACGTCTCGCCATTCTGGGCGCCTTGCACGAAGAAATCGCCGACCTGCTCGCCGCGATGGACCCGGGCGCGGCCGTACACCGCATCGCCATGCGCGATTTTCATGTGGGCACGTTGTGGGGCACGCCGTGCGTGATCGCGCTAAGCCGCATCGGCAAGGTGGCGGCGGCTGCGACGGCAACGATCGTCATCCGGGAATTCCAGGTGTCGCGCGTGATCTTCACTGGGCTTGCGGGCGGCTTGCATGCGGACGTGGACGTGGGCGACGTGGTGGTCGCCAGCACCTTGATGCAGCACGACATGGACGCGCGGCCCTTGTTCGATCAGCACGAAATTCCCTTGCTGGGGCGCGTGCACTTTGAAGCCGATGCGGTCTTGAGCCAGCAGCTGTATGACAGCGCGGCACGCTTTACGAGCCGGCGCGACATGCCTGTCATACAGGCCGGCGCCACGTTCGCCAAACCCCGCGTCCACCACGGCCTGATCGCCACTGGCGATGTGTTCGTCAGCCACAACGACGACGCGCAGGCGCTGCGCAAGCGCTTGCCCGATGCGTTGTGCGTGGAAATGGAAGGCGCGGCGATGGCGCAGATCTGCTATGAATTCGGCATCCCGTTTGCGGTGATGCGTGTGATTTCCGACCGTGCCGACCATGCCGCAAAGACCGACTTCACCGCGTTCCTGCAAAACGTGGCGCGGGTGTACACCGCTGGCATCCTAGAACCGCTGCTGAAGTCGGGCGCGTGGTCGGACGGCTGATGCTGGACGAACTGCGTTGACCGTTGCGCGCGAGGATAGCGTTGCGGTAGATGCAGTCTGAATGCAAAAACAAAATTTCTGGCGCTACGCCGTCAAGGCGTGCCGGCCATCTGCGCCGCGCACCAGTCGCGGACTTTTTCCAGCGCGGGCGGTGGCGTCTTGCCATCCAGCGTGACGAACATGAATTGCGAACTCAGCGCCAGCGGCGGCGACAGATGCAGCGGTACGAGCTCACCGCGTTCCAACCACACACGCGCCACTTGCAGCACGCCAAAGAACACCGCGTCACTGCGGCGCACCACTTCCACCAGGGCGTTCACGTCGTTGGACTGATATTGGATGGCGTCATGAAAGTGCGTGCGGTTGCCGAAGTATTCGTTCAGACGATGCAGCACGTCGTGGCTCATCGCGCGGCCGCTGGCGGCCAGCGGATACTTGCGCAGCTCGGCGAAGCTGAGCTCGTGCACGTGCTGTAGCGGGTGGCCTGCGCGGCAGACAAAGCCCAGCGGCGTAGGTGGAAACAGGTCCAGCGTCAGGTCGTCATCTGGCGGCACTTGTGTGCGGTGCAAGATCAGCGCATCGACATCGCCGTCGCGCAATTCCTGCAACTGCATGTCGGCCGTGCCGCCACTTAACTGCACCTTGATGGCGGGATAGCGCTGCATCATGTGCTGCAACAGGTGCACGGATAGCATGGCGGTGGGCGCGGGCCCCAGGCCCAGCCGCAGCGTGCCGCCTTCCACATCGGCAAGTATCTTTGCGCTGCGCCGCAGCTCGGCCAGCTCGACCCGTACGCGCCGCGCGCGCGCCAGCGCCAGTTCACCCAGTGATGTCAGCGTCTTGTTCTTGCCGCGTTCCAGCAGCGGGCCGCCCAGTTCTTCTTCCAGCGCCTGGATGCTGCGGCTAAGCGCCGGTTGGGTCAGATGCAGTTTGTCGGCGGCGCGGCTGAAAGACTGCGTTTCCACCACGGCCAGGAAGTGGTCCAGCTGCTGAAGGTTCATGCGGGCTTGCCCAAATTATTCATTTTGATTATGGAAGGTAAGCCGATTATGCATTGGACGGCAATTAGTGGCGCTCCTAAGATCGCTGCACCTCCGCCGCTAGCCGGCATCCGCTTTCCAGTGAGCCGCCATGGTCCCGTCGCTATTCCCCTCTGTTGCTGCATCGCCCCTCTTTCCCCGTGCTTCGCTGCGCCGCTGGCTGGCCGCTGCAAGCGTGGCGGGCGCTGCGCTCGCCCCGTTCGCCGCGCAGGCGGACTACCCGGTCAAGCCGGTGTCGGTGGTGGTGCCGGTATCGGCCGGCGGCGCGGCAGATGCGCTGGCGCGCGCCTGGGCCAGCTACGTCGGCAAGGCCATCGGCGGCACGGTGATTGTCGAGAACAAGCCCGGCGCCAACGGCAGCATCGCCGCGGCGTTTGTGGCCAAGCAGCCGGCGGATGGTTATTCGCTGCTGTTTGGCAGCACGTCGAACATGTCGTTGAACCCGTTCTCGTACAAGACCCTGGCGTACAACCCGGTGCGCGACTTTGATCCGGTGACGATGATCGCCGGCACCTCGCAGGTGCTGGTCACGAATTCGGCCACCGGCATCAAAAGCATCGACGACCTGGTCAAGGTGGCCAAGAGCAAGCCCGGCGTATTGAACTATGGCTCGGCTGGCATGGGCAATTCAACGCATCTGAACGTGGCATTCCTGGCGCAGCATTTTGGCCTGGATATGTCGCATGTGCCGTACAAGGGCGCGGCGCCGGCCATGATGGATTTGGTTGGCGGGCAAATCGACCTGACGGCGGACGCGTTGACGGGCGCCATCCCGCAGATCAAGACCGGCAAGGCGGTGCCATTGGTGGTCTTTGGCAGCCAGCGCGTGGCCGAGCTGCCTGATGTTCCGACGATCTACGAAGTGGGCGCCCGCGATTTTCCCAGCGATGGCTGGTATGGCTTGATGGCGCCCAAAGGCACGCCGCCTGCCGTGCTGGCCCGCCTGACCGAAGCCACGCAGAAGTTCTGGGCCGACCCCGAGGCGCGTGCGCAGATGGCGCAGATCTACATGCTGCCGCCCGCCACCTTCGGCGGCCCGGCCGTGGCCGAAGCCATGCAGCGCGAGGCCGCCACGTGGGGGCCCATCATCAAGCGCCTGGGCATCCAGAACGATTGATCTGACCCTTCCTTTTCGCGCGCCGCCCCACTGGCGGCGCGGCATTGCATTGAGCCTGACTCATGACCGACCTTTCCCTACCGCCCGCCGCCATCGCCCAGCCCACCGTCCACCTGCCGCGCAGTGAAGACTTTCTGCTGTGGCCGCCTTGCTTGCAGTCCTACGGCTATCGCATCGTTGACCAGCTGTTCGCCACGCGCACCGTGGCGCGCGGCCCGGTCACGCGTGAACTGGCGCGCGGCCCGGAAGCCCAAGTGCGATACGTCACCGACGGCGTGCAACGCGGCGTGCCTGAATTCATGGACCGCAACAACGTCGCCGGCCTGCTGGCGATTCGTGACGGGCGCGTGGTGCTGGAGCAATACGGCTTGGGTCTGCAACCGCATGACCGCTGGTCGACGATGTCCACCATCAAGTCCGTTACCGCGCTGCTGGTCGGCGCGGCCGTGCAGGACGGCGCCATCGGCAGCATCGACGACCCCGTCACGCGTTACCTGCCCGCCATGCAAGGGTGCGCCTACGAACACGTAACGGTGCGCCATCTGATGACGATGTGTTCGGGCATGGCCTGGACCGAGGACTACACCGACAAACAGTCGGACGTGAACCGCTACAGCAAATCGCTGGCCGATAAAGCGCCCGGCGGCGTGCTGGCCTTGCTGCGCGCCTGCCAAAGCCTGCATGTGCCGGGCGACGTCTGGCACTACAACACCGGCGATACGTATCTGTTGGGCGCGCTGATTTCCGCGGCCACCGGCAGCACGCTGGCGGATTACTTGTCGCGCAAGATCTGGCAGCCCTACGGCATGGAGTTCGACGCCTTCTACACGCTGGAATCCGAGAATGGCCAGGAAATTGGCGGCAGCCGCGCAGGCATGACGCTGCGTGATCTGGGGCGGGTGGGGCAGTTCGTGCTGGACGACGGCGTTGTCAACGGCCAGCGCGTGCTGCCGGAAGGCTGGATCGACCAGGCGGCGACGGTGGCGCACACCGTGCCGGAAGCCTTCCATGCCGCTAGCCGCCAGGCGCTGGGGCTGACGGGCTACGGCTATAGCTGGTGGCTGCGCGAAGACGGCGCGATGATGGCGATGGGCCATTCCGGCCAGCGCATCTACATCGACCGCCGCCATGCGCTGGTGGTGGTGCAACTGGCCGCGTACCCCGAGCCGCGCTATGTCAGCGCGAACGAGCCGGATCGCGATGCGGAATTGAATGCGCTGATTGCGGCCATTCGCGGCGCGGATTGATCTCGGAACGTCTGGCGCGAACCGTGCCCGACAAAACAGATATGCGATTCGGCGCATAGCGCCGCCCAGGCGCTGCGCCTACCATGCTCCAAACACAAGAAATAAGGTTTGGAGACAGCATGAAGATCGCAAGTGCGCTGGTGTGGGTCAGCCTGGGTATGGGGCTGGGTATAGGGCTGGCCCCGTTGACGCCGGCCTTGGCCGGCCCCTATCCCGATCATCCGGTCAGGATGATCGTGCCCTTTCCCGCAGGGGGCGCCACCGACTTGATGGCCCGCGCGCTGGCGCAGGGCTTGGGAGAAAAGCTCGGGCAGGCTGTCGTGGTGGAAAACCGGGGCGGCGCGGGCGGGTCGATCGGGGCCGAGGCCGTGGCCAGCGCGGCGCCTGATGGCTACACCTTGCTGTATTCGACGATGGGCGTGTTGACGATCAACCCGTCGCTGTACGCCAAGCTGCGCTACGACCCTCAGAAAAGCTTTGCGCCGATTTCGATGACGAATCTGACGTCGAATCTGCTGGTCGTGAACCCGGAGTTAAAGGTCAACTCGGTCGCAGAGTTGGCGGCGCTGGCCAAGCAGCGGCCGGGTGAACTCACGTTCAGTTCGTCGGGCAATGGCACCACCAGCCATCTGGCGGGCGAAATGTTCAAGTCGACGGCAGGCGTTGATATCCGCCATATCCCGTACAAGGGCACGTCGGGCGCCATCAATGATTTTCTGGCTGGGCGTATCTCGATGATGATCGATACGTCGTCCAACTTTATCGAACAGGTCAAGCAGGGCAAGGTGCATGCGCTGGGCGTGACCAGCCGGAAACGGTTGCCGGCGTTGCCGGACGTGCCGTCGATTTCAGAATCGCCCGGTTTTGAATCCTACGAGGTCAGCTTGTGGTCAGGCGTGCTGGCGCCCGCCGGCACATCTCGCGCCGTTATCGACAAGCTGAATCAGGACATCAAGGCGGTCATGACATCGCCGCAGATGGTCGAACGCATGGCCGCTTACGGCATCCAGACCACGCACAGCACGCCTGAAGCGTTCGCCGCGCAGATTCAGACCGACACGGCGAAATGGGCGCAAGTGATCAAGCAGTCTGGCGCACGCGCGGATTGAATGCGGTTTTGCGGGCGCGACGTTTGCCATTCTTCGCGCGATGACTTCGACGGGAACTCCAATGACTTCGATGATCCGATCCCTGCTTGCGGCGGCCCTTGCCGCGTGCGCGTTCACGCCCATGGCCCGGGCGGCCTCTTACCCTGACCATCCGCTGACGCTGATCAATCCCTATGCTGCGGGCGGCCCGGCCGATGTCGTGGCGCGCAGCCTTGGGCGTGCGCTGGAGAAGCGGTTGGGCCAGCCTGTGGTGGTGGAAAACAAGCCGGGCGGCGGCGCGTCCATCGGCACGGGTTTTGTGGCGCGCGCCAAGCCGGATGGCTACACGCTGTTGCTGGGCACCTCCGCTGGCCATGTCGTCACGCCGTTGATGCAGAAGACGCCTTATGACGGCGTGGAAGGGTTCGCGTTTTGCTCGGTGGTGGCGGTGCAGCCGATCATGCTGGTGGTGAATCCGTCGCGCGGCATCGGCAGTGTTGCGGCGCTGGTCGAACGCGCCCGCGCCGAGCCGGGCAAGCTGAGCTACGGTTCGGCCGGGGTGGGTGGCGCTACCCATCTGGGCGCAGAACTGTTCCAGCAAAAGGCGCACATCCAGCTGAACCATATTCCCTACGCGGGCGCGTCGCCCGCGATCAATGATGCGGTGGGCGGCCAGATCGACCTGGCCATGCTGAACCTGTCGGCCAGCTTGCCGTTCATCCGCCAGGGCCGGTTGAAGGCGCTGGCTTATGCGGCCGACAAACGTTCGGCCTTGTTGCCGGACGTGCCCACGCTGGAAGAAGCCGGCATCTCTGGCGCACAGGCGGCCACGTGGTACAGCCTGGCGGCCCCCGCCGGTACGCCGCCCGACGTCGTGCAGCGCTTAAGCGACGCGGTCAAAGCCGTGAACAGCGACCCCGACTATCGCCGCGTCATGCAGGAACAAGCGATCGAGCTGATGGCGCTGTCACCGGCAGATGCCGACGCCTATGTGCGCCGCGACCGCGCCGACATGCAGCAGTTGCTGGGCTCCTTGGGGCTGCTGGCAAAATGACGCTGATCTTTCCCGTTACGACGCGCAAGGCGATGCCACGATGAACTTTGACTTCAGCCAGTTGGCCGCGGCCGATGCGTTCAAGCTGCTGTCCAGCGTGGTCGTGCCGCGCCCCATCGCGTGGGTGGTCAGCCAGTCGGCCACCGGCGATATCAACGCCGCACCCTTCTCGTTCTTCAATGTGGTCAGCAGCGATCCGCCGATTGTGGCGCTGGGCATCGGTCCCCGGGGCGGGCAGTTGAAGGACACGTCGCGCAACATTCTGGACACGCGTGAGTTCGTGATCAATCTGGTGTCCGCCGAGCTTGCCGAACAGATGAATCGCACCAGCCTGGACTATCACGCCGATGTCAACGAATTGGTGCGTGCCGGCCTCACGACCGAGCCTTCGAAAACGGTGGCGCCGCCGCGCATCGCGCAAAGTCCCGCCGCGCTGGAGTGCAAGGTCTGGCAAGTGATCGAGGCTGCGCCGCAGCGGGTGATCGTGCTGGCGCGCGTGGTGGGCATGTATCTGCGCGATGATGCGCTGTTGAACCGCGACCGCTTCTACGTGGACACGCCCGCCTTGCGCTTGCTGGGCCGCATGCATGGGGCGGGCTGGTATGCGCACACCAGCGATCTGTTCCAGATGCTTGTCCCGGACGCAGCGAACGACCCCGCCGTGCGGCCCGCGCAGGGGCATTGAACCCGTCAGGATTAGACTCAACGAATCAGGAGCTGAACAATGAAACTGCATTGGTCGCCACGGTCGCCCTTTGTGCGCAAGGTGATGATTGTGTTGTACGAAACGGGCATGGAAGACCGCGTGACGCTGGTGCGTACGCCGGTGGCAATGGACAAGCCCAATCTGGATCTGATTCCGGATAACCCCTTGATCAAATTGCCAACGCTGGTGCTGGACGATGGCACGCCGGTGTATGACTCGCGGGTGATCTGCGCCTATCTGGACGGCCTGACGGGCGGACGCCTGCTGCCTCGGGAGCCGCACGCGCGGCTGGTGGCGGAACGCCGCCAGGCGCTGGGCGACGGCTTCCTGGATGCCTTGCTGCTGTATCGGCAAGAGCGCAACAAGCCTGTGGAAAAGCAGACGGCGGCCTGGCTGGATGCTTTTGCGCTGAAGGTGCGGTCGGTGCTGGCGGCCTTGGACGCCGAGGCTTCTGCGTTGGCGTCGACGCCGTTTGATCTGGGCCTGATCGCTATCGGATGCGCGCTGTCGTATATGGACTATCGTTTTCCAGACATCGCCTGGCGCGATGGGCATGACGCGCTGGCGGCATGGCATCGGAATTTCTCCGAACGCCCGTCGGTCGTGCGCAGCCAACCCGACGAAACCCCTTGAACTGAGGGCGATGATGAGCCGTATCCCGCTGCCTTCTCCCGACAGCATGACTGATGACCAGAAGCGCGTGTACGAGAAGATCGTCTCGGGGCCGCGTGGCCGCCTGGTCGGCCCCTTGCGTGCGGCGTTGCACAACCCTGAGCTGGCCGAGCGCTGGCAGGCGTTGGGCGCTTTGCTGCGCTTTGGCACGAGCCTGCCGCCGCGCGTCAGCGAACTGGCCATCGTGGTCACGGCGCGCCGCTGGAACAGCCAGATCGAATGGTATATCCATGCGCAGGCCGCGCGTGCCGCCGGTATTTCTGACGCCGTGCTGGATGCCATTCAGGCGCGCGCGCTGCCCGTGTTCGATACCCGTGATGACGAGGTGGTGTACGAGTTTGCACGCCAGCTGCAAGAAACGGGGCAGGTCGAGCCTGCCCTCTACGCGCAAGCCGTTGAGCGGTGGGCGGCGGTGGGCGTCGTTGAACTGACGGCCGTGATCGGCTACTACACGATGGTGTCCATGACCTTGAACGCGCACGAGATTCCCATGCCGGACGACGCGCCCGCGCCGCTGGATACGCCGCGCGAACAAGATCAACCGGCATTGAGCGCCATGGCGCCGCTGGCGCGCAAGGAGCCGTCATGAACGCGGAAATGCCGCGCATGCCGGTGGCGCCGCAACACGCCTTGCCTGCCCTGGCCTGCGACACGCACTGCCATGTGTTCGGGCCGTATGACCGGTTTCCCTTGCAGCATCCATCGTCTTACGCCGCGCCGGACGCGCCGGTGGATCGCTACCTGCGCATGCTGGACACGCTAGGGGCGGCGCGCGGCGTGCTGGTGCAGCCCGCGCCCTACGGCGTGAACCCCGCAGCGCTGCTGGATGCGCTGGCGCAGGGGGGACATCGGCTGCGCGGCATTGCGGTGGCCGATCCGTCGGTGACGGATGCGCAGTTGCAGGCGATGGTGGACGGCGGCGTGCGCGGCTTGCGGTTTCTGGAAGCGCGCGATCCGGCCGGCAATCTTTTCCCCGGCAGCGTGGGCTTTGGCCAGCTGGCGGCGCTGGCGCCGCGCATGAAGCAGTTTGGCCTGCACGCTCAGCTATGGGCGCCTTGCGATGCCTATGTGCAGCATCTGCCCGCGTTGGCGGCGCTGGACGTGCCCATCGTCATTGATCATCTGGGCAGCGTGGTGCCGGCGCGCGGTGAGCAAGACCCGGCTTTTCAACTGTTGCACCGTCTGCTGGCAGAGGGCCGCATCTGGATGAAACTGACGCTGTGCCGGGTGGGCGCCGCGCCAGACTACGAGAACGCGCGGTTCATCCACGACGCCTATACCACTGCGAATCCAGACCAGGTGCTGTGGGGATCAGATTGGCCGTTCGTGCGGATGGGCGCATCCGCGCCGTCGGCGGACGCCCTGGTGGACGTGGCATATGACTGGTTGGGCAGTGAGGGGTTGCGCAAGAAAGTATGGGTGGACAACCCGGCGCGGCTATACGGTTTTGCGTAGTCTGCCGGCGGCAGGCTGCGCCTTGGATACGGTCAGGCTAAGCGCAGGCTGAACCCCCGGGTCCGTCATCACGGACTCGCGTGCCACACGCCTTCGCCGCCGATCTCGCGCACCAGCGTTTCAATCTGCGCCGCCACTTCCATGACGGTGCGCCCGGGCCCTTTCGAACGTGAAAACGCCATCGAGATGATGCGGCCCATGGTGGGATCGCGCAGCGCGGCGATGCTCAAGCGGCCTTCCTGCACCTCTTGCCAGACGGCATGCAGGGGCAGCACGGTGTACATCTTTTCGTGCTCGACGATGGACTTCATCAACGGCAGCGAGTCCGCCTCGATCAGCGGCGCAATGGTGATCTTGCGCGCCCGCGCCAAGCCATCCAGCGCATTGCGCAGGCCGTTGGGGGCGCCCGGCAAAATGAAGGGCAAGCCATTGAGCTGGTCGAACGTGACCTCGCCGGATTGCGTGCGCGTGTCGCCCGCCGCGCCCACCAGATAGGAATCCACATAGGCCAATGCCTGTTCGCCGGGCGGGCATTTGTCGCCATACCGGTACAGGATGGCGATGTCGACGCGGCTGTCGGTCAGCCACTCTTCGATCTGGCCGCTGGAACCCTCCAGAATCTTCAGGTGCACTTTCGGGAACTGCTTGCGCAGCCGCGAAAACAGGCGGCGGATAAGCGGATGCGCCGTCGACGGCAGCAGCCCCAGCGTCACTTCCCCCGCCGGTTCACGCGCCTGGCCGTTGAGTTCCAGCTCGAGCCGCTCGGCGTCATTGAGCAGCGTCTGCACCAGCGGAAACAGGCGCTCTCCGACTTCGGATAAATGCACGCCGCGCCCTGTCCGGTTGAACAGCCGCGCATTGCATTCACGCTCCAGTGCGTTGATGCGGCGGCTGAGCACCGATTGATCCTGGTCCAGGTAGAGCGCGGCGCGTGTGATGCTGCCCAGCTCCGCAATAGCCAGGAACGCCCTCCATTTGTGCAGATCGGCGGTCAGGTCCAGGCTCAGGCCAGTGGCTTTGGCAGAAGGCATGTTCGGCAGTTCACGGTTAGGGGCTCAAGCAACGGCATAAGCGTACGGCAAAGCGCACGGGAATGGATCATTCCAGCCCCAGCTTGCCGCGCCGGATGACCTCGCCCCATTTCTTTGATTCCGTTTCCATCAGTGTGCGGTACTGGTCAGGCGTGGTGGCCGCCGGGATGGCTCCTTGGTCGATCATCTTCTTGCGCAGCACCGGGTCCGCCAGGGATTGGGCGATGGCGTCCGCCATCTTGTCCACGATGTCGCGGGGCGTGCCGGTGGGCGCAATGATGCCGTAGTTCGATTCCACGATCACGCCGGGAAAGCCGGCTTCGCGGGTGGTCGGCACATCAGGCAGGCCTTCGAAGCGTTCGGGGCTGGCCACGGCCAAGGCGCGCAGCTTGCCCGCCTTGATGAAGCCCAGCGCGGCCGACGCATCGCCCGGGAACATCTGCACCTCGTTGGACAGCAGCGCCGTCACCGCGGGCGCTGCGCCCTTGTACGGCACATGCATGATGTCGATGCCGGTTTGCTGCTTGAGCAATTCGCCGCCCAGATGCGGCGTGGTGACGTTGCCGGCGGAACCATAGTTGATCTTGCCGGGATGCTGTTTGGCGTCATTGACGAACGCGGCCAGCGTCGTGTCGGGCAGCGCCGGGTTGACCATGATGACCTGCGGAATGCGGGCCACCAGCGACACATACTGGATGCTGCCCACGTCGTACGGCACCTTCATGACGTGAGGCAATCCGGTAATGGCGCCCGGCACGCCAAAGCCGAAGGTGCTGCCGTCGGGGGTGGCGCGCACGGTGGCGTCCACGCCGATGGTGCCGCTGGCGCCGGCCTTGTTTTCAATGACGATGGTCTGGCCCAGCCGTTGCCCCAGCGCGGGCGCCAGCAGCCGGGCCAGATTGTCCACCGAGCCGCCGGGCGGATAGGGCACGATCATGCGGATAGGCTGGCTGGGCCAGGGTTGGGCGGCCTGAGCCGCGGGCAGCAGCGCGGCGCCCATCAATATTGCCGCCACCGTCAGTGCGGGTGCTTTGTGCATGGTCTCTCTCCAGGTCGCGCCGGGTCTTGCCGGCGCCATGTTGTTATGCGCCGTCCAGGCCCAGAACCTGTTTGGCGTAGATGTTTCGTTGAATCTCGTTGGTGCCGCTGAAGATGGTGGCGGCCAGCGCGTTGATGTACGGCGCCAGCGGCTGGACACCGCTGTTGCCGTAGCCCAGCCGCATGTCGGCGCCGCCATATTCTTCGGCAATCTGGATCAGCAGCGCACCCAGACGTTCGTGGGTTTCGGTGGCCCAGATTTTCAATAGCGATAGCTCAGGTGGCAGCGGCCGTCCCGCACGGGCCAGATCGGCGAACACGCGGTACATGGCGGTCAGGTCAGCGCTGTCCAGCCGAAGCTCGGCCAGCCGGTCCGTGAATGCAGGGTCAGCCAGCAGGCCGCGTTGCCGCGCGATGCTGAAGAGTTGCTGCAACGCATGGTTGGCGTGCTTGGGGCTGCCGGTAAACAGCCGTTCAAACCCCAGCAGCGCCTTGGCGATGCCCCATCCGGCATTCAGTTCACCCACGACGTTCGCACGCGGCACGCGGACCTGATCAAAGAACACTTCGCAGAATTCTTCATGCCCGGACAAGGTTCGAATCGGCCGGCGGCTGATGCCGGGACGGTTCAGATCCACCAGCAGGAAGCTGATGCCCGCCTGCTTCTTCACGCTCTTGTCGGTGCGGACGAGCATGAACATGTGGGTGGCGTCTTGCGCCAGCGTTGACCAGGTCTTTTGCCCGGTCACGATCAGCGCATCGCCGTCTGTCACCGCTTCGCAACGCAACGACGCCAGATCGGAACCGGCGTTGGGTTCGGAATACCCCTGCGCCCACACGGCCTCGCCCGACAGAATGCCTGGCAGAAAGCGGGCGCGCTGTTCGTCGGTGCCGTAGCGGATCAGAATCGGGCCCAGCATCACCAGGCCTTGATCGGGCGCGCGCGCCACGCCGTAGCGTTCGGCTTCTTCGATGAATGCAATCTGGCGGGCGGGCGACAGCGCCATCCCGCCGTGTTCGCGGGGCCAGGACGGGGCAATCCAGCCCTGGCGCGATAGCGTGAAGTACCACGCCTTGATCTCGTCCCAATGCAGCCGCCAGGGAACGTGACGCAGGTGCGCCGGATAGTGCGCGCGGAAGAAGCGGCGCAACAGCGCGCGGAAGTCCGCTTCGGGCATGCCATTCCAGTCGGCATCCCGGGGAAAGGGCTCGGCCGCGTTGTCCGGTTCGTCTGCGTCATCCGTCAGCGGGGCGGGGTCGTCCGCCAATGCGCCATAGCGCTGGCGGTGGGCGGTGGCGTTGCCCAACCAGGCGGACAAGTGCAGGGCGCTACGGAAGTGCAGGCTGACATCGCATTCTTCCGTGTAGCCGATGGCGCCGTGAAGCTGGACAGCCAGCCGCGATGCCTCCAGCCCGGCACGCGCCGCGCGCGCCTTGACGCGGCTGGCCGCGACCTTACGCGCGGTGATGGCGTCGGGCGTCTCAGCCAACGCGTTCAGCGCGTCTTGCAGGCTGCTTGCCGCCAGTTCAATTTGCGTTGCGGCGTCGACCACGCGGTGCTGCAACGCTTGAAACGACGACAAGGGTTTGCCGAATTGCTGGCGCGTGTTCAGGTAGGCCACGGTGTCGGCCAGCACCTGCCGCGCCACCCCGATCAATTCTGCAGACTGCATCAACCGGCCGTAGTCCAACGCGTGGTCAACCGCGTCCAGCACGTCATGGCGCGCCACAAGCGCGTCGGCGGGCACCGTGGCGGACTCAATGCTCAGGTGGCAGGCCGGCGTGCCGTCGGCGCGCGTGTGTGCGTGCGCCGTGATGCCGGGGGTGCCGGCTTCCACATAGAACAGCGCGGTGCCGTGTTCGCCGTCGGCCGTCACCAGCCAACCGTCCACGCCCGCGCCGGGAATGACGTGGCGCTTTTCTCCGTTCAGCACGTAAGCGCCTTCTCGCGCGGTGACGCTGACGCCAAACGCGCCCGCCGCCTCGCCGGCTTCCAACTGGCCTTCGGTTTCTTGCCAGGCCACGCCGATGATGCGTGTGCCGGTGCAAAGGTCTTGCAGCAGCTGATCGCGCAGCGTTGAGCCCGGCGCCGGATCAATGCGCGTCAGCAGGGCGGTGGCGAGCACTCCCGCGCCCACCAGCGGCTCGGGCAATTGCGCGCGTCCCGCTTCTTCCATTACGGCCCCCATCGCGTGCCAGCCCAAGCCCAGGCCGCCCAGGGCTTCCGGCACGCTCATGCCTACCCAGCCGGCCGTGGCGATCTCTTGCCAGTAGTCCCGGTCTGCAGCGCGCGCGGCCCGCTTTCTTTGGCGCTGATCGCGCCTGGAAAGCAAGTCGCGTGCGCTGTCGCGAATGGCTTCGATAAGGTCGTGGTCAACGGCGTTCATACGATGCCCTCCGCGTGCAGGCGGGCGATCTCGTCGTCGGACAAGCCCAATTCCGCGCGCAGCACCGCCGCCGTGTGTTCGCCCAGCAGCGGCGGGGGCAGGCCCGGCGTAATGGGCGTGTTGGAAAAATGAATGGGGTTGTTGATAACCGGCATGGCGCCAAGCTCGGGGTGGTCAACGCTGCCCAGCACCTTGCGATGCCGCACCTGCGGGTCTTCAAACACCTGGTCCATCGTGTAGATGGGGCCGCAAGGCACGTTGGCGGCGGCCAGCGCTTCGTTCCACGCTTGGGCGGTGCGCAGGCGCATCGCCGGTTCGATCAGGCGTGATAGCTCGGCTTGCGCCGCGGCGCGCAAGGGGTTGGTCAGGAAGCGCGCGTCCTCGGCCAGCTCGGGTAATCCGATGACTTTGCAGAAGCTGCGGAACTGTGAGTCGTTGCCCACCGCCACCATCAGATGGCCATCGCTGCATGCGAACGCGCGAAAAGGTGCGGTGATCTGTGACGCCGAGCCCATGCGCGCAGGCAGTTTTCCGCTGGCCAGATAGTTCATGCCGATATGCGAAATGGCGGCAATCTGTGCGTCCAGCAGCGCCAGATCGATATGCTGGCCTACCCCCGAAATCTGATTCCTGTGATGCAAGGCAGCAAGGATGGCGGCCACCGCATAGAAGCCCGCGGTCAAGTCCGACACGGAATAGCCGGCCTTCACCGGCCCCGCACCCGGCTCGCCATCGGGCACGCCGGTGACGCTCATCAGGCCGCTCATGGACTGAAAGATCGGGTCGTAGCCGGGCAGGTGGCTGTACGGCCCCGTTTGGCCAAAGCCGGTGATCGAGCAATACACCAGCCGGGGATTCAGCGCCGACAGCGACGCGTAGTCCAGCCCATACCGGCGCAGGTCGCCCGCTTTGAAATTTTCGATCACGATGTCGGCGGTCTGCGCCAGCCGGCGTACCAGCGCCTGGCCTTCGGGCCGCGAGATATCGATCGTCAATGATTTTTTGCCGCGGTTCATCGCCACGAATGACGACGTTTGCGGGCTGGGTTCGCCGTTGCGGCCGGGCATGGGATAGCCTTGATGCCGGACGTCGTCACCGCGCCCCGGGCGTTCCACCTTGATCACGTCAGCACCAAAATCAGCCAACATTTGCGCGGCCCACGGGCCGGAGAACACGCGGCTCAAGTCCAGAACTTTTACGCCTTCTAGCGCACGGGTCATGTTGTCTCCTTAGCGGCCCTGAAAGACCGGCGCGCGCTTTTCCAGGAACGCACGGCGCGCTTCCTGGGCGTCTTCGGTTTTGGCGATGGCGGCCGTCATGTCCTGCTCGTACCGGTAGCCGTCGCGCAGGCTCATGTCTTCGATGGCGTTCAACGTCTGCTTGGCCAGCGCGCTTGCCAGCGGACTCTTGGACGCCAGTTCGCGCGCCAGTTCCATGGCGCGGTCCATCAGTGCGTCGGCGGGAACCGAGGCTTCAACGATGCCCAGCCGATAGAGTTCGTCGCCATCGATTCGCAAACCGGTCAGCATCATTCTGCGCAGACGCGAATGGCTGAACAGCCGCATGCCGTGGCGGCCGCCGCCCAGCAGGCCCACATTGATTTCCGGCAGGCCCACCACCGCCGTGTTGGCGGCAAGCAGGATGTCGCACGACGCCACGATGGCCAGGCCCGCGCCAAGCGCCGCGCCGTTGATGGCGCCGATGACGGGCTTGGCGCATTCGCGGATGGCGTGAAAGCACTCGCGGGTACGGCGCGAGTGCTGCGGAAGATCACCCGGCCCTTTGATGGTGGCGGCACGGGTCTTCAAGTCGGCGCCCGCGCAGAACGTTTTGCCTTGCCCCGACAGCACCACGGCGCGGACCTCAGGGGTTTCAGAGATGCGGTCCAGCACCCACGACAGTTCGTTCATCATCTCGGTGCTCAACGCGTTCACCGGCGGGTTGGCAAGCAGGATGATGGCGACGCCGCCGTCTATCGTGACGTCAAGCGCGGTGTAGGGGCCGGCGAGATTTTCCGGGTGGCTCATGAGGCAGTCTCCGTTTGATTTATATGATCTTGCGGTCGCGGAAATCCTGGATCTGCTCGGCGCTCATGCCCAGTTCCTCCAGCACTTGTTCTGTGTGTTCGCCCAACAGCGGCGGCGCGCGATCCACGCGCAAATCCGATGACGCGAAGCGCAAGGGGTTCATCACTTGCGGCACTGAACCGGCAGCGGGATGCGGCAGCCGGCGCAGCATGGCGCGGTGCACGACCTGCGGATCTTCAAACACTTCCGGCACCGTATTGATCGACCCTGCCGGCACGCCCGCCTGCTTCAGCGCCGCCAGCCAGTGCGCGCGCGGTTGCGCGGCAAAGATTGCGTCCAGGATGGGGTCCAGCGTGGCCTGATTCTTCACGCGTTGGCTGTTGGTGACATAGCGCGGGTCTTGCGCCAGCGCATCCTGGCCAAGCAAACGGCACAGCGTGGCGAACTGCGCGTCATTACCCACGACGATCACAATGTCTCCATCGGCGCAGGCGAAGGTGCGTTGAGGCTGAATGTTGGGATGCGCGGTACCCGTGCGGCGCGGCACGCGATTGCCCAACAGAAAGTTCATCGCCTGATTGGCCAGCAGGCCAACCTGCACGTCCAGCATGGCGACGTCGATGTGTTCGCCTTGGCCCGTTTGCGAACGGCGCAGCAGCGCGGCGACGATGCCTAGTGCAGCGTAGACACCCGTGGTCAGGTCCACAATCGGCACGCCCACCTTTTGCGGCCCGCCACCGGGCTTGTCGTCGCGTTCGCCCGTGACGCTCATCAGGCCGCCCATGGCCTGGATCAGAAAGTCGTAGGCGGGTTCTGCTGCACGCGGGCCCGTCTGGCCAAAACCCGTGACCGAGCAATACACCAGACGTGGGTTTATTTTGGACAGCGATTCGTAATCCAGGCCCATGCGGGCCAGGGTGCCGACCTTGTAGTTTTCGAGCACGACGTCCGCGTCACGGCACAGCTCCTTGACCAGCGCCTGGCCTTCGGGCGTCTGCAAGTCCAGCGTGATGGAGCGTTTGCCACGATTGGTGGCGATGAAATAGGCACCGTCGGTGGTGTCCTGGCCCTGTTCGTCTTTCAGGAACGGCGGGCCCCATGACCGGGTGTCGTCGCCCAGGCCAGGCCGCTCGACCTTGATGACGTCCGCGCCCAGATCGGCCAGGATCTGGCTGGCCCAGGGGCCGGCCAGAATCCGGCTCAGGTCCAGCACTTTCACGTTTGATAACAGCGGCTGCAAAGCCTTCTCCTTGACGCCTGTGATGTGCAGGTAGTCTAGGATTTCAATGGCTGGGCGGGATGCGCGTGGCGCGCAAAGCTGTTATGCGTTCCGCGCCCCGGCTGCACGTGGCAGGCGGGGCGCGGTGAGGTCAGCGGCCGGTATCCGGGTAGTTTGGCCCGGCGTCATTAAAGCCGCCACTGCTGTACGGATTGACCGCGCCCGGGTGGGGCGGGCCGCCGTTACCGGGCGCGCAGCCGCTGAGCAACACAGCGGTGGCAAGCAGGGCAAGCAAATGCTTCAACGTGAATGTCATGGAGGTCTCCTGCGGCTGCCCCTCAGCAGGCGCGTCGTGCGCAGCGTATGCAGGAGATTATAGGCGCGGCTCAGTTCTCAAGCGCAGGCGCCAGCAGCGCAAATGCCTTGGCCTGATTGTTCGCGTTTGACAGCAATTCCGCCATCGATACGCCATTGCGCGGGTTCAGCGTCAGCGTGATCGAACGCTTGTCGCCGCTGGCGAAATTGGCGGCGGCCTTGCAGGCGTCGTCGTTGTCTTTGAAACCGGCGAACGACTTTTGGTCATAGCAGCGCTTCTTGCTGTCGCTGACCAGTTTGTCGAATTGCTTGGCGCGCTGTTTGTCGGGGTTGCCGTCGCCGGGCGTGGCGGTCAGGTTGTAGCGCTTGAAGAGTTCAATGCTGCGTTTGACGTGGCCGTCGTCCTTCACGGACAGGCTGCCAGTCTTGATGCGCATTTCGGCCAGCGGGGCCAGCGTGCGGTCAAGGCGGCCCATGCCCATCAAACCCATCATGCCTGCGGCGGCCAGCGCCGAGCCGTCTTCGGCCATGGCCACCGCGGCGTTGACGCGGTCCAGGTTCAGCGACAGTTCCGCGCTAAGCGCGTCGGGCTGTTCCAGGTTCAGATGAACTTCGGCGTCGTCATCGTCGCGGTCGTAGTCCCAGCGCACGCGCAGGTTGGCGGGCGGCAGGTCCAGCTTGCCGCCTTGGCGGGCCAGATCCGTCTGGCTCAGCACGCTGTAGCCGTTGGGCAACGCGGCGCCTTCAATCGTGACGTCGCCGCTGCGGCGGTCGGCGGTGTTGCGCAGGCCGCTGATCTTCACGGTATCGATCAGCGCGATGGGTGATCCCGCCGGGCCGATCGTCACCTGCTTCAACTTGGCGGACCCGAAGGGCGACGCCGAAATGCTTTCCCAGCGCACCATGTCGCGCTGGCCGGTCTTGTCCAGCAGCGCCACGATTTCGTCTTCCGCCTTGCCGGACGCATACGCGCCCAGGCCCCACCAGGCAGCAACCAGCACCACCACGACACCGCCTGCGATCAGGCCATTCTTTTGTTTGATCATTGCGTTGCTCGTCTGGCGGTTAGGGTTGGGTCGCTTGGTCGATCACGGCCTGGGCCTTTTCAGGCGTCCAGTCCGGCAGGCCCAGCATCATGCGGGCGCCCACCAGCGGGTCGTTCAGGTCGGCGCAGCCTTCCTTTTGGCACGCGACGGGCGCGGCCTGGCCCAGCGTCAGCAGGGTCAGCGGCAGGCCCTTGTCGTCCTGGCGCTTGGCGTCCAGCGTGATTTCACCCGGCACCAGATACCAGCCTTCTTTCATGGCCTTCTGGCCGGGCAGGCGCATTTCGTAGGGCCAGTCGGCGATGGCGTCGTTGTCTTTGTGATCGTCCACGTGGACGACCATGCGCACCGCCGCCTTGCGGCCGGCCATCAGCGAACGGTAGTCGCCGCCGGTCAGCAAGTCGTAGTGCACGTCGCGCTGCATGCGGCCCAGGATGCCCTTGGGATCGCTCTTGGCCTGCTCCACCAGGTTCTGGTATTGGCGCAGGTGGTCGCGTTCCTTGTTGGCCAGGCGCATCAATTCTTCGCGCTTTTTGCGGGCCAGCATTTCGTCGCGCTTGAACAGGTAGTTCTGCGCGTATTGCAGGTTGTAGCGCCATTCGCCGCGCGGCTTGCCGGTGCGCCAGTCGGTCGGGCGGTCGGCGGTGATCACGTAGAGCAGGTGCTCCATCTGGTCGCCAATGGCGCCTTGCTGGAAGTCGTCCGAGAACACGATGCGGGCATTGCCGGCGTCGGGCAGTGCGGTGCGTTCCAGCACGCGCAGCGCGCCGTCCACGGCAACCTTGATGTCAGTGGCGTTGCGGAACACGTTCGCGCTTTCGGTGACGACATCGATGCGGCTCACGCGCCACACGTCCAGGCCGCTGCCGTACGACATGCGTTCGGCGCGCATCAGGTAGTGCGAGCGGCTGGCGGGGTCGCTGTCCAGGTGGAACCACAGCGTGCCTTCGTCGTTGACATAGGCCAGGCGCGCAGCGGCGACGGGTGATGTGAACGGAATGCCCGACACGACCCACACGTCATTGCTCTGCCCGATGCGCGCGCCGTCGGAGCGTTCCAGCCGCAACCGGCCCTTGCCCGTGGCGTAGCCGTCGGGGCCGCAGGTCAAGCCGTCGGATTTCAACGTGATGTATTGCGCGCCTTCGCCCAGGCGGAAGGTCGAGACGACCTTGCAGCCGTTCTGATCCGGCATGGTCTTCAGCATCTGGGTGCTGGCCAACGCGGCGGCGGGCGACGGTGGCGTCCAGCCGCTGACCGCGAAGGCGGTTTGGACGGCAGGGGCGGGCGCAGGAGCCGGGGCCAGGGCCGGGGCCGGGGCCGCAGCGGGGGCAGTGGCAGGGGCAGCCGCCAGCGCCGGCGCGGCGGGTTCAGCGGCGGCAGGGGCCGGAGCTGGGGCCGGAGTCGGAGTCGGGGCCGGAGTCGGGGCCGCGGCAGGTTGCGCTTCAAAAACTGGGGCCGGCGCCACCGGCGCTTGCGCGATGGGCGCGACGCTGGCGGGAGCTTGAACGGATGCTGTGGGTGCTGGCGCTTCCACTTGCGCAGGCGCTGCGGCTAGCGGCGCAGCGGCGACGGGCGCCGGCGCTTGCGGCGACACAGCCGTGGGAGCAATTGCGGGCGCCGCTTCAGGGGCGGTGACGGCCGGGGCGGCAATCGCGGGAGCGGTCGCCGCGACAGCAGGAGCTGGTGCAGCAGTAGCAGGTGCAACGGGAGCAGGTGCAACGGGAGCCGGAGCAGCCGGAACCGGAGCAGCCGGAACCGGAGCAGCCGCCACCGGAGCCTGCGCAGCCGCCGCTACCTGCATCGCCCAGCCATTGGCCTTCGTGCTGGTGCCGTCGGCCACGCGTGCGCCGGCGTTGTTGACGCTGGTCCAGCGCAGGTCGACGGCTTGGGGGCATTGCTTGCTGAGCAGCACGCCGATCTTGGGCAGCAAACGGCCCAATGCGGCGGCGTCTGGGGCAGCGCCGTACACGGCGCGCAGATCAAGGTGAGGACCGCACCAGGGCGTACCCGTGGCGTGGTCGATGAATATTTCGATGTTTTCGGCTTTGGAATATGCCAGGCGATACGCCTCGGCGTGCGCTGGCAGGCTGCCAACACTGGCGGCGATTGCCGCGGCCACGCAGACCTTCTTCATGCTTCGAGCCTCGCCCTGTACGGATTGGTTTACAGTATAACATTGCGAATCATTTGGAAATAAATGATACGTCCGTCAGGAATGTTCCTATTCGGGTAAATATCGCGCTAAATCAAGGGGTTAGTGAATGGCTTCAGCATTCGTCGGATGGGTTTCAACGAAATTGGCAATCAGGTCCGATGTCAGCCGTTCATTTGGCGCAATAGTTTCCGTCACGGCCGTATTGGCGCTGACGGGGTGCGTCAGCACCGGCTCGGGCAAGATGGGCCTGGATTTCGGTGAAGTGCTGGCCAAAGAGCAGCAGGTGTTCACCGTGAATGGCGAGCGCGCGGCGCTGCGCAAGTACTACAACGATTCCTACGACATCAAGCTGTATGGCCAGAAAAAGGTGATGGAGCTTGAGGTCAAGGGCGCGGCCATGATGGTGGCCAATGTGTCCGAAGTGCCTGGCGCGACGCTGATTACGCTGGACGTTCCGGAGCTGGGCTGCAACCACGTCTATCACGTGTACCGCGTGTCGGGCACGCAATCGTCCAAGTGGCAAAACAGCTATCGCAGCTGCGAAGGCCCGCTGTCATTCAATGTGGCCAATGGCCAGTGGACCGCGCGTCAAACCGTGAAGCCCGCCGTCGGCAAGCCTTACATGCTGGTCTATCAAGACGGCAATCTGTACACGCGTCCGCTGGAAGTCGCCAAGCCGCGCGTGCCGGCCAAGCCGCGTCCCAAAGCGCCGCCCAAGGCCAAGCCCGCCGCACCCGTGGCGGATGCCGTGAACCTGGACGATGTGGCGGCGCCCGCGCCGGCCGCCGCCAACCTGGACGAGATCGACGCGCCGCCGCCGGGCAAGATCAACACCAGCGGCCTGAAGGCGGACACGGCCAGCGAAGTGAAGATGAAGGACGAGAAGTAATCACGGCGACGGCAAGGCGGTGACGGGAAAGCGCTCCGGGTACAGCAATCCCGGAGACGCGCCCAAGGACCAGCGATCCCGGAACGCGATCCCGGAACGCGAGCCCGAAACCGCGAGCCCGAAACCGCGATTACGCGGGGCCGCCCGCCACCGTCTTGCGTTTCGTTCTAGGCGGATCGCAGCGCTGCCGATACGCCTTCACCGCGTCGGACTCCGTCGATTGGAAGTAGGGGTGCGGGTACTGCACGTCGCGCATCGCGTCGTGCATGCGCCGGCCCCACACGCATTGCGCCTGGGCTTCGTCCCACAGCCGCACGGCCTGCTCCCGCCGGCCGCTACGCCAAAGCGCCAGGCCATAGTCGGCCACGAGTTCCTCGTTGCGCGACAAGTCGCGATACGACGTGTGCAGCAGACGCAGGCCTTCGTCGGCATCGCCGCGCAAGCTCAAGATCCAGCCCAGCGTGCCTTGGTTGTACGCGTTAGGCCCCCGCACCCGGATCGACTGCCGCGCCTGGGCTTCGGCTTGCGGCAGATAGTCAGGAAAGTCCGCCAGGTAGTACGCGACGTTGTTGGCCCAGTCGGTGTCGTCAGCTTGGGCGCCGCGCCCGCGCTTGTTCTGGCGTTGTTGCAGCGTTTCTGCATCGGCCAGCGCCAGGTCCGGCATGCCCAGCAACTGCTCAAGTTCCAGCCGGTCGCGCAACAAGGCGGTGTCGACAGGTTTGAGCGATTCCGGGAAGCGCCACGCCCGCGCACGCAGCAGCCATGTTTGCGCCGCGTCCTTGCGGCCGGTCATCAGCAGCAGATGCGCCACGTTTATTTGCTGCAGGGGTGTCTCCGCGCAATGCATGGTGTTGATCAACTGCTGCGCGCCTTCCGCATCGTTCTGACTGAACTTGCGGTTGATGGCGTCCAGCTCGTCGAAGCACTTTCGGTTGTCGGTGACATCGGATTCAATCGACAACGATATCGGCACGGCCGGCACGTCGTGGCTGAAGTACGCGGTCGCGCCTTGGCGCGTGGTGTAGCCCAGGTCTACCCATTGCTCGCCCCAGCGCTGATGCATGGTCAGAACGTAGGGCCAGGCGGGTACGGGTTCCCTTTCGCGGCTGGAGGAGTGCAGCTGGAAGAAATGGCCCCACGCCCCGTCGCCCACGCGGCGGATCAGTGTGAAGTCGTCAGGGTCGTGCGGCTTGTCTGTCCAGACCCAGGCGGTGCGCCCGTCGGCATCGGTCACGCCATGCAGGATGCCGTCCTGGCTGGGCGTGTTGTGGATGGATTCCTGCTTGCCCGTCAGGAACAAACGGTAGGGCGTGTTGGGGGCGGGGGCGGCATCGTGGTTGTTCAGCAGCGTCAGCGTCAGGGTATGGCCGTGCGGCCCTGCGCCGTATTGCGCCATGCCGGCGGGTGGTTCTGCGGGGGCGTCGGCCTGCGCGCCGATTGGCGTCAGCAGGGCGGCGGCGGCAAGGAATAACGGAGTCAAGCGGTGCTGCATCGAAGGTGTCATGGAAGCTGCGGAGGGCGGTGCCAGGGGGCCGGTTATGTCGGCGAGCCCGATTGTGTCACGAACGCACTACCGCGCCAGCCGCGCATCGATGAAGGCGCTGATCGCGCGGGTTTCGTCGTTGTCCGCGCCCACGTCCGCGTTGATCTGCGCGTGGTTGCGCGCCACGCCAACGAGCTCGGCCTGGCCGCCTTGCGCGGTCAGCAAATCCGCGTAGCGTTGCGCCCGCCGGCAAGGGTCGGGGCGCAAGGTCGAGCAGACGAATAGCGCGGGCGGTTGACCGCTGCGCAGTTGCGCGGCGGGCGAGGCCACGGCCCAGCGCGCGGGGTCGGTGCCGAAGGCCTCGTCGTAGAACGGGGCGTGTGGGCGGGGCATGACGTCCAGCAGATCAAACCCCGCGCCATCCAGGATGACGCTGGCTCGCCAGAGCGGCGCGCCGGTGCGTTGCCGCATGGCGTCGTCGGCGGCCAGCAGCGCCAGCAGATGCCCGCCCGATGAATGGCCCATGACGATCACGTGGCTGGCGTCCGCCTGCCAGCTTGGGGCCTGTTGGGTGATCCAGGCGATGGCGCGCCCCAGGTCTTCGGCTTGCGCTTCGGGGCGTGCCTGCGGCATGAGCCGCGTGTTGACCGACACGATGGCGTAGCCCTGGGGCAGCCAATGGGCGAGCTTGTTGTCGACGACTTCCGCCGCGGCCTTGTCGCCGTTCTTCCATGACCCGCCATGCACGATGACAAGGATGGGGGCGGGGCGCGCGTGCGTGGCGTCGGGCAGATAGACGTCGGCGATCTGCGCGGCGTCGGGGCCATAGCGCTGGTCCGTCAGCGTGGCGGCAGAGGCCGGCGCGGGCAGGGCCAAGGCCAAGGTCAGGGCAAGCAGCGAATGGCGTAAGCGGGGCGGGCGCATGGCGGGCAGGGAGGCAGGGAACGCCGAACACTGTAGCCCGAGGCGCGCGAAGCGGGGTGAACCTTCGTTGAACGCGTTGTCTAGTCCTTCGCTGGCTTCTTCGCTGACGCCTTCATTGACTCCTTCGCTGACGCCTTCATTGACTCCTTCGCTGGCTTCTTCGCTGGCTTCTTCGCTGTCCTCTTCGTTAGACGCTTGGTCGCCCTTGCCGTGGAATCCTTCTGCGCGTCGCCACAAGCTGTGGCATGCTCCGGCCCTTGTGGCCCGGCCCGCCGCCTTCCCCGCCCGCACTCCATCGCCCTTATCCCATGCGTCTCATGCCGAAACTCCTGCTCCGCGTTTGCGACTTCCTGCTGTTGGCGGGCGCGGCCGCGCTCTTTGGCGCCTGCCTGACCTCGTTGCTGACAACAGGCAACTACGGCTGGGCGGTGCCCGATGCGCCCTACATTTACTCGCCGCGCGACTTCTACGCCGACGCCGTGCTGGCGGGGCTGGCCGGCCTGCTGGTGCTGGTGGTGGCCGAGCGATTCTCCGCACCCCGCCTGCCCCCGGCCTGGCGGTTGGGCTTGACGTTCATCGCGGCGCTGCTCGCCCTGTACCTGGCCCCGCCCGCGCCGGTGGTGTTCGGCAATACCTGGGCGTCCGGCGAGGCCACCCGCGAATTGTTTCTGGCGCAATGGCGCCTGGTGCTGCCCATTGCCCTGGCCGTGGCGGCGGCGCGGTGGGTGCTGCGCCGCGTGTTTGTCCGGTGAAGACCGTTGAAACGCGCTAACGCCCGCTGAAACCGGCTGCCGCCCTGGGGCGCCGCCCGCCATTCACCCCGCCCGCCGACCCGGAATTTCATCGAGATGTGGGGCATTTGCGCTAGGATTGACGCCACAAATTCCCGCCTCCCCTGGAGAAACCCCGCATGACCTCCCTTGCCTCGTTCGACATCACCAAGAAGTGGCCCGCCCAGCATCCCGACCGCCTTCAGCTGTATTCGCTGCCCACGCCCAATGGCGTGAAGGTGTCGATCCTGCTGGAAGAAATGGGGCTGCCGTACGAGGTGCACCGGGTCAGTTTCGATACGCAAGACCAGTTTTCGCCCGAGTTCCTGTCGCTGAGCCCGAACAACAAGATTCCGGCCATCCTTGACCCCAATGGCCCCGACGGCAAGCCGTTGGCGCTGTTCGAGTCGGGCGCCATCCTGATCTATCTGGCCAGCAAGACGGGCCAGTTCATTCCCGCGGACACGGCCGGGCGCTACGAGACGCTGCAATGGGTGATGTTCCAGATGGGCGGCATCGGCCCCATGTTCGGCCAACTGGGCTTCTTCCATAAGTTTGCCGGCAAGGACTACGAAGACAAGCGTCCGCGCGACCGTTACGCCGCCGAATCCAAGCGCCTGCTGGGCGTGCTGGACAAGCGCCTGGAAGGCCGCGACTGGGTCATGGGCGACGAATACACCATCGCCGACATCGCCATCCTGCCGTGGGTGCGCAACCTGGTTGGCTTCTATGGCGCGGGTGACCTCGTCGAGTTCTCGCAGTTCAAGAACGTGGCCCGCGTGCTGGAAGCCTTTGTCGCCCGCCCGGCCGTCGTGCGCGGCCTGACGATTCCGCCCGCGCCGTAACGGCAACACTGAGCCCGCCATGGAACTGCGCCAACTGCGTTACTTCGTTCGCGTCGTTGAGGCGGGCAGCATCGGCCGGGCGGCCATGTCCATCGGCATGGTCACGTCCGCGCTCAGCCAGCAGATCAGCCGCCTGGAAGGCGAGTTGTCGACGCGGCTGTTGCAGCGCAGCGCCAGCGGCGTGGTGCCCACCGATGCGGGCCTGGCGTTCTTTCGCCAGGCGCAACTGGCCCTGCGCCATGCCGACGACGCCGTGCAGGCCGCGCAGCAGGCGCGGCTGGCCGGCCACGTCAGCGTGGGCCTGCCATCCACCACCGCCGCTATTCTGGGTGCGCCGTTCCTGCAAGCCATGATCGAGCGTTATCCCGACATCCGGCTGCATCTGGTCGAGGCGCTGTCGGGCCATTTAAGCGACATGCTCAACGGCCGACTGCTGGATCTGGCCATCGTGTTCCACACCGAATCCGCGCGCCGTTGGAGCGTGATGCCTTTGCTGGATGAACCCTTGTTTCTCTGTGCGCACCGCGACATGCCGGGGTTGCCATCGGGGGTTACATCGGGGGCGACATCGGGGGCGACATCGGGGGCGACATCGGGCGGCGCATCGGGCGGCACTACGCAGCTGGCTGCCATCGCTCACTTGCCGCTGGTCTTGCCCAGCGGCCGCCATGGCTTGCGGGCGTTGGTCAACAACGCGTTCCAGCAACTGGGCCAGACGCCACGCGTGGTGGCTGAAGTGGATGGCTTGTCATTGCTGATGGATGTGGTGCAGCTGGGCAACGCCGCCACCATCCAGCCCAGCTCGGCCACCGCGCGCATCGCGCCCGGCCAGCTGCACATGGCGCGCATTGAAGACGCGCACCTGTTCCGCCCCAATCTGCTGGCCAGTTTGTCGGACGACGAGCTCTCGCCCGCGGCGCTGGCCGCCCGCCTGGTGCTGGCCGATGTGTCGCGCACGCTGGCGCGCGAGGGCAAGTGGGCGGTCGTCGCCCTTCACGAATCGTGAAGACCCGTTGACGCCTGCCTGATATCGCACGCACCGCCCGCTGGGTACAGTCGGCCTCTTGAATTGGGGACGATGGCATGGTGGACGTCTTGGTGGTGGGAGGGGGCAATGCGGCGCTGTGCGCGGCCCTGATGGCGCGCGAAGCGGGCGCCAGCGTGATGCTGCTGGAAGCCGCGCCGCGCGAATGGCGTGGCGGCAATTCGCAGCACACGCGCAATTTGCGCTGCATGCACGATGCGCCGCAGGACGTGCTGATCGACGCGTATCCCGAAGAAGAATATTGGCAAGACCTGCTGAAGGTCACGGGCGGGCTGACCAACGAGCATCTGTCGCGCCTGGTCATCCGCGAATCGTCGACGTGCCGCGACTGGATGCGCCGCCATGGCGTGAACTTCCAGCCGCCGCTGTCGGGCGCGTTGCATGTGGCGCGCACCAATGCGTTTTTCATGGGTGGCGGCAAAGCGCTGGTCAACGCGTACTACCGCAGCGCCGAGGCGCTGGGCGTGCAGATCCGCTACAACGCGCCGGTTGATGCGCTGGAACTGGAAGACGGCCGCTTCAAGGCCGCGCGCATCGGTGACGAACGCATCGAAGCGCGCGCCTGTGTGCTGGCCGCCGGGGGCTTTGAGTCCAACCGCGAATGGTTGCGCGAGGCCTGGGGCCAGAACGAACGCGGCGAATGGCCGGCCGACAATTTCCTGATCCGTGGCACGCGCTTCAACATGGGCGTGCTGCTGAAATTCATGCTGGATGCAGGCGCGGACAGTATTGGCGACCCGTCGCAATCCCACTGCGTGGCGATCGACGCGCGTGCGCCGCTGTACGACGGCGGCATCTGTACGCGCATTGATTGCGTGTCGCTGGGCGTCGTGGTCAACCGCGACGCCGTGCGCTTCTACGACGAAGGCGAAGACTTCTGGCCAAAGCGCTACGCCATCTGGGGCCGTCTGACCGCGATGCAGCCCGGCCAAATCGCGTATTCCATCATCGACGCCAAGGCCGTCGGCCGTTTCATGCCGCCGGTGTTTCCGGGCGTGAAGGCCGACACCTTGCCCGAGCTTGCTGAAAAGCTGGGCCTGGACGCCGCCACGTTTGAGAGGACTTTGCGCGACTACAACGCGTCTTGTCGCGTCGGCACGTTCGACCACACCGCGCTGGACGACTGCCACACCGAAGGCGTCACGCCCGCCAAGACGCACTGGGCGCGCCCCATCGACACGGCGCCGTTCTACGGCTACGCGCTGCGCCCCGGCATCACCTTTACCTATCTGGGCCTGAAGGTGGACGACACCGCGGCCGTGCGCTTCAACGATGTGCCTAGCGACAACCTGTTCGTGGCCGGCGAAATGATGGCCGGCAACGTGCTGGGCAAGGGCTACACGGCAGGCGTGGGCATGTCCATCGGCACGGCGTTCGGCCGCATTGCCGGCACCCGCGCCGCTGCCGCTGCGCGCCAACAGACCCTTGCGAAGAGCACCACATGAAGCAGCTTGAAGCCCTGGCCCGCGAGGCGCAATCGTTTTCCCAAGCCGATGCGCAGGGGCACGCCCACCCTCAATCCGGCGGCCAGCCCGCCATGACCGAACAACCCGTCCGATGGATGGGCAAAAACGCCAAGCCGCAAGCAGACGCGTTGACCGGCGATGAAACCGAAGTGGCGCGCGTCATGCAGATTTGCAATGCCTGCCGCTACTGCGAAGGCTTCTGTGCGGTGTTTCCCGCCATGACGCGCCGCCTGGAATTCGGCAAGGCCGACCTGAACTACCTGGCCAACCTGTGCCACAACTGCGGCGCCTGTCTGCACGCCTGCCAGTACGCGCCACCGCACGAGTTTGCGGTGAACGTGCCGCAGGCCATGGCCAAGGTCCGCATGCAGACCTACACCGACTACGCCTGGCCCGCCGCGCTAGGCACGCTGTACAAGCGCAACGGCCTGGCCTTGTCGCTGGCTACCGCAGGCGGCCTGGCGCTGTTCCTGGTGCTGGCTGTGCTGATGGCGGGGGGGCTTTTTCACGAGCCCATGGCCGGCAATTTCTACGCGGTGTTCCCGCACAACACGCTGGCGCTGATGTTCGGCGTGGTGTTCGGTTTTTCGATGCTGGCGTTGGGCGTGGGCGTTACGCGCTTCTGGCGCAACGTCAGCCCGGGGGCGGCATCCGGCGCGGCGGTGGCCGAAGCGGCGCACGACGCGTTGCGGCTGCGCTACCTGGACGGCGGCCACGGCAAGGGCTGCAACAACGCGGACGACGCCTTCACCTTGTGGCGCCGGCGCTTTCATCACTTCACGTTCTACGGCTTCATGCTGTGTTTTGCCGCCACCTGCGTGGCCACGGGGTATCACTATCTGCTGGGCCAGCAGGCGCCGTATCCGTTCTTCAGCGCGCCGGTATTGCTGGGCACGGCGGGCGGCATCGGCCTGTTGATCGGGCCGGCCGGCCTGCTGTGGCTGAACATCAAGCGTCACCCGCAGCAAGGCGACGCCGCGCAAAAGCCCATGGACCGCGGCTTCATCCTGCTGCTGTTCTTGACCAGCGCCACGGGGCTGGCCTTGCTGGCAGGCCGGGATGGCAGCGCCATGGCGCTGTTGCTGGCGATACACCTGGGCGTAGTGATGGCGCTGTTCCTGACGCTGCCTTACGGCAAGTTCGCGCACGGTATTTACCGCTCGGCGGCGCTGCTCAAGTGGTCGATTGAAAAGCGCCAGCCCAACAAGCTGCAACTGGGGTCTGACTGAACGGCCCCACCCCTCGCGGGAATGACGGCGTCCTGTGAAGACGCCGCACTCATCACAACCCTGGAGACAACAATGTTCCTTACCCGACTGCCCGCGCGCGTTGCGCTGGCCGCCTGTCTGCTGCCGGCCCTGCCGGTGGCGCACGCGCAATCCTTTCCTTCCAAGCCCATCACGCTGGTGGTGCCGCACTCCGCCGGCGGCACGTCTGACATCCTGGCGCGCACGGTGGCAGCGGAAGCCGCCAAGACGCTGGGCCAGACCATCGTCATCGACAACAAGGGCGGCGCCAACGGCACCATTGCCGCCAAGCAAGTGGCCTCGTCCGCGCCGGACGGCTACACGCTGCTGCTGGCCACGGCCAGCACGCACGGCATCAACCCGTCGCTGTACTCGCGCATTTCGTACGACGCGGTGAAAGACTTCACGCCGGTCACGTTGCTGGCGACGGTGCCGAATGTGTTGGTGATCGGCCCCAACGTCAAGGCCGCGAACGTGCAGGAACTCATCACGTACATACGCGGTCAAGGCGACAAGACGAACATGGGTTCGGCGGGCGCCGGCACGCCGGGCCATCTGGCCGGCGAGATGTTCAAGAGCGCGGCCAAGCTGGAATTCACGCACGTGCCGTACAAGGGCGGCAGCCCCGCCATTACCGACTTGATCGGCGGCCAGATCGACTTCATATTCACGACCATTCCTGGCGTGTTGCCGCACGTGAAGGCGGGCACCTTGCGCGCGCTGGCGGTGACGTCCCCCGAGCGTTCCCCCGCCATGCCCGATGTGCCGACGATGGCCGAATCCGGGCTGCCAGGCTTTCAGGCTGTGTCATGGCATGGCGTCGTGGCGCCGGCCGGCACGCCGCCTGAAGTGGTCAACAAATTGAACGCTGCATTGAGCGGTGCGCTGGCGGCGCCCGCGGTGAAACAGCGCCTGATGGAAGAGGGCGCAGCCGCTTCCAACCTGAACACGGCCGCGTTCGGCACGTTCATCCAGGCCGAGATCGCGGCCTGGGCGAAAGCCGTGAAGGACTCGGGCGCGACGGCGAACTGACGCGGGGTTCGACAGCCGGTTCCGTCAACATGGCGCGTAGCCCGGCCGTGCGCATGCGCATGCTAGGATGCCCGCCATGTTGACGACCCTGCTGTTTTCCCTGCTGACTGTGACGTCGGCGGATGCCGCCGCCGCCTTCGACCTGAACTGCATGATTGCGGAAAAAGACGAAGGCGGAATGTTGAATGCCGCCGAACACTGCGCGCGCGTGGATGGCGGCACGCTGGTGTTCCGCCCCAGCCTGTTGGGCCAGATGGATTTCAACGCCGATGGCTTGTCGCCGGTCTTTACGAACCGGTCCTGGTATTGGGTGCGGCCCGACGGCAAGTCGGCCGCCGTCGTCACCTACGACAACATGGCCGACGACTTCGACGACGGCTTGACGCGCGGCCCCTGGTCGGGCGGCATGGCCTATTACGACACGCAGCTCAACCGCGTGCTGGCCACCCCTTACGAATGGGTCGACCGTTACAGCGCCGGTCTGGCCGTGGTGTGCGAAGGCTGCCGAAAGGCGTTCACGCCCGACGGCGAACACAGCTTCATGACGGGCGGCGAGTGGGGCGCCATCGACCGCGCAGGCAAGCTGGTGTTGCCGCTGCGGCCGGATGCGGCCAGCTTGATGCGCGAAGTCGAGGCGGCGCGTGCCGCGGCCCCCTCCGGTCCACGCTGACCTGGGTTTAGAACTTGTACCGCAGCTGTGCGAACACGTTACGCGGCGCGCCGTAGTAGACCGAGTTGTAGTTGCCCATGCCCGAGTAATAGTGTTTGTCGAACACGTTGTTCAGGTTGACCGTCAGGCGCAAATCCTTGTTGAAGTCGTATCCCGCCATCAAGCCAAACACCGCGTAACTGTCCTGCGTGAATCGATAGTTGCGCGCATCGACTTCTTGCGTGAAGAAGATATTGCCTTGCCAGTGCAGGTTGCCGCCTACGGTCAGCCGGTTCCAGTCGCCCGGCAAGCGGTAGGTGGTGGCCAGCTTGAACAGCTGTTGCGGCTGCGTGCTGCTGACGCGGCGGCCTTCGCGATCGCGTGAACGGCTGTAGGTGTAGCCGGCATGCAATTGCCAGCCCGGGAGCACTTCGCCCGACATTTCCAGTTCGACGCCGCGCGTGGTCACGCCAGGAATCGCCACGTAAGCGGTGCCGCCGTCTGGCGTTGTCGCGCCGCTTGCGTCCAGCTCGGCGACGTTGTCCTGCTTGAGCTGGAACAGCGCAATGCTGGCGTTCAGGCGGCCATCCAGGTATTCGCCCTTGGCGCCGAATTCGAAGCTCTTGCCGGTCAGCGGGTCCAGTTGGCGGTTGTTGGCGTCGAAGTTATAGGCCTGTGGTTTGAACACGTCCGTGTAGCTTGCGTACACGGTGTGGTGCGTGTCGACGTCGTAGGTCACGCCGGCGTAGGGGATGAGCTTGTTGCGCACGTCCGTGGAATAGGCACGATGGCGGCCGTTGGCGTAGTTGATGTCCTGGCTCCACGAGTAGTTCGTCATCCGGCCGCCCAGGATGAATGACAGCCGATCCGTGGGATGCAGCACGGTCGCGGCGTACAGGATCTTCTGGTTGACCAGCATGTCTTGCGTCAGCCACCACTCGTAGGATGATGGCTCGGTGGCGTCGTTGTTCCAATGGAAAGCGTCATCGATCCACAAGTCGGTGTCGCCGTCTTTGCGGTTGGACTGCGCGTGCGTGCGCGCGGCGTTGTAACCGACCACCAAGTCGTGCTGGCGGCCGAACAGCGTGTACGGGCCAGAGGCCTGAATGTCGATGCTGTTCTCGCGCGAGTCGGTGTTGAACCGGCTGGCGCCGCCCGGATAGAACCCGTGGCTGATGCGGTGGTCCACCACATCCACGGTGCTGCTGCCCATGCCTGAGATCAGCTCGCGCGATTGGTAGTTGCGGTGCGCGGCGGCCAGTTTGAAGTTCCAGCCGTTGTCCAGCGTGTGCTGGATGTCGGCGAACAGGCGTGTCGTGTCCTGGTTGCGCCAGGCCCATTTGTCGGCGGGGTTGGTCGACCGCGAAAACGTGACCTGCGAGCCGTCCGAATAAAGCGAAGGCAAATGCGTGTTGGTGGTGGCTTGGTTGCGGTTCTGCTGGGTGTCGACGCCAAAGGATGCGGTCGTGCGGGGTGACAGGTCGGCTTCGATGATGCCGTAAGCAATGTTCTCCTTGCCGCGTGCATAGTCCATGAAGCTGCCGTGAGTCTCGGTGGCGCCGACGACGCGGCCGCGAATCTTGCCGTCTTGCGTCAAGGGGCCGCCCAGATCCACTTCGCTGCGGTAGCGGTCCCAGGACCCGGCGCCCGCGCTCAGGCTGCCCTGAAATTCCTGGGTGGGCCGCTTGCGGATGAAGTTGACGACTCCCGATGGATAGCCGGCGCCATTGACCAGGCCAGTCGCGCCCTTGAGCACTTCGATGCGGTCATAGATCACCGAGTTGGTGATGCTGAAGTTGTCGCGGACATTGCCGCCATCGCTCGACAGGCTGGGCAGGCCGTCGAACTGGAAGTTCTCAAGCTGGAAGCCGCGTGAGAAGAAGCTGTAGCCCTCGGAGTTGTCCTGGTTGACGACGATGCCGGGGGTTTGTTCCAGCGCGCCCGCCACGCTCACGATGCCCTGGTCATCCATTTGCTGGCGCGTGATGACGCTGACAGACTGCGGCGTTTCCCGCATCGACAGCCGCATGCGCGTGGCCGATGAGGATTCCGGCACGGTGTAGGAACCCGTGCCTTCGCTGGGCGTGATTATGCTGGCGCCCGTCACGAGCACGGGTTCAAGCGACGTTACGCCGCTGGCCGCCGGTATGGGGCGGACGGTCATGACGCCGTTGCGCGTGATGAGCAATTCCAGCCCCGTTCCTGCCAGGGCCTGCCGCGCCGCCGCTTCGGGGCTCAGCGCGCCGCGTACCGGCGCGGCTTGCTTGCCTGAGACCAGCTCGGCGCTGGCTGAAATGGTGCGGCCGCTTTGCAGCGAGATCCGGCTCAGCGTGTCCGCCAGCGAGGCGGCGGGCAGGTCGTAGGACAGGACGCTTTGCGCTGCGGTGGGAGCGGCGGGGGCGTCCTGGGCGTAGGCGGTCTGCGATAGCAATGCGGCGGCGACAAGCGCGGCGCCGCGGGTCAGCGGGAAATTCATGGTGGCAAAGGTCCGGCGAAGGTGAGGATTTTTGGTTGCGTCATTAGTCATGACGGCCACGGCGCTCAAATCCCCTCATTGCCGGCGAATTGTTTTCTATGCCGTGTCCACGATCGTCAGCCAGGGGCTGTAGCGGCGCACGCGGATTGGCAGCGTTTCGCTCAAGGCGATCAGCGTGCGGCCGGGGTCGTCCAAGGGAAAGACGCCAAACACGCGGAGCCCTGCCGCTTGGGGCGATACGCGAATCAGGCCGGGCTGATAGGCGCGCAGGCGTTCCACGACTTCGTCCAGCCGCGTGTCGCGCACGCTCAGGATGCCGGTACGCCAGCTGGCAAGCGCCGCGTCGCCGCGCGTCCACGCGTGTTCCCGGTCGAACGCCGCGGACCCGTTCTGGGGCAAGGCCAAGCCCTGGCCGTGTTCCGGCTGCAAGTTCAACGAATTTTCGATGGCGCACGCGACGGCATACGCGTTGAACTGATCAACGCTCAGACGCGATGCATCCGTGGTGACGTCGCCAAAACGTGTCCGCACCACGAAGGGCCGGCTGTCTGCACGAGTCTCGGCATACAGGCCGCCTTGGCGCAACAGGATAGTGCGTTGCCTGTCGTCGAACCGGACGTCGGCGGCGGATCGGGCATTCAGCGTCAGCAGCGTGCCGTCTTCCAGCGTGTAGGTGTGGCGTTCGCCGGTGTGCGTGGAATACGCAGACGACAGGCCAGCAAGCGGGACATAGCGATCGGTGACCAGCGCGCCGATTCCCACGCCGGAAAGCAACATGGCCAGCTTGAGGAGGCGGCGGCGGTCCAGTCCGCTGGGTTGCAACAAGGCCGCGCGGGCGGCACGCGCGGGGCCGGGAGCGTCGCTTGACGCGCCGCGTAAGCGGGACAGCGGCTGCTGCATCAGGCCGTCGACTTCCGCCCAGGCGCGGGCGTGGTCGGGATGGCTGCCGAGCCAGTGTTCAAAGCGCAGCCGGTCGCGCTCCGAGGCCTGGCCGGAAGTGAGCAGCACGATCCAGTCCACCGCGCGTTCCGTCAGCGGCTCGTTGAGCTGAGCGGTGTTGGTTTGAGCGGCATTAGTTTGAGCGGCATTCAGGTGAGCGGCGTTGGTGCGGGTGGCTTTCATGCCACATCCGCTGCGCGCCGCGCGGCAAGGCAATGCAGAAAGGCGCGCTTCACGTGCCGCTCGACTGTGGCCAGTGACAGGCCCAGCGCCGCCGCAATCGCCGGGTGGGTCATGCCGTCCAGCCGGTTCAGTAGAAACGCGTGTTTGACTGGCACAGGCAGGCCATCGAGCACGGCGTCGATCTCCATGACCGCCTGCTTCAGCATGGCCAGAGTTTCAGGCGAGGCGGCCACGGGTTCCTGCTCGTGCGCCAGCGCTTCGAGGTAGCGCGCTTCGACATCTCGGGCGCGCCACAGATCAATCGTCAGGCGGCGGGCCAGCGTCAGCAGATAGGCGCGGGGTTCTGCGATGGGCGTTGGGCTGTGCGCGGTGAGAACACGGCAGAACGTATCCTGCGTCAGGTCGGCGGCATCGGCGTGGTTGTTGACGCGCCGGTTCAGCCAGCCGAACAGCCAGAGATGATGTTCCGCGTAGAGCCGGTGGACATTCTTGTACGCGGGGGAATCCATGGACGGGCGGCGTGAGTGTTAATGGGAATAACACTCATTTATAACGTGGATCGCCGCCCAAGACAATTGGCGCTACCCGTTCGCCATCAGCTTGCCCAGCGTCGCCATCCCTTGTTCCATGTCGTCGTTCCACGGATGCCCGTGGTTCAGGCGCAGGTAATTCGCGAATGCGCCTGACGACGAAAACAGCGGCCCCGGCGCAATGCTGATGCCGTGGTCGAGCGCGGCGCGGTGCAGCTTCAGGGTGTCGATGTGCGCCGGCAATTCCACCCACACGAAGTAGCCGCCCGCCGGCCGCGTGGCGCGTGTGCCTTTGGGGAAGTGGCGCGCTACGGCTTGCAGCAGCTCGCCTTGCTGTACCGCCAGCGCTTGCCGGAACTGGCGCAGGTGGCGGTCAAAGCCGCCTTTTTCCAGATATGCCGCGATGGCGGCTTGTGTGGGCGCGGCAGTCGCAAGGCTGGTGGTGAGCTTGTTGCGCATGATCTGCCGCGTGTAGCGCCCGGCCGCCACCCAGCCCACCCGGTAACCGGGCGCAAGCGTCTTCGAGAACGACGAGCAGTGCATCACGATGCCTTCCTTGTCGAACGCCTTGGCCGGGCGCGGGCGCGTGTCGCCGAAATAGAGCTCGCCGTACACGTCGTCTTCAATCAGCGCCACGCCGTGCCGCGTCAGCAGCTTGACCAGCGCTTCTTTCTTGGCGTCGGGCATCAAACTGCCCAGCGGATTCTGAAACGTGGTCATCAGCCAGCAGGCGCGTGGGCGGTGTTGCAGGATGGCCTGTTCCAGCGCTTGCAGGTCGATGCCTTCGCGCGGATGGGTCGCCACTTCGATGGCGTGCAGCTGGTTGCGTTCCAACGATTGCAGCGCGGCGTAGAACGTGGGGGATTCCACGATCACGGCGTCGCCCGGTTGCGTGACGGCGGTCAGGCACAGGTTCAGCGCATCCAGCGCGCCGTTGGTGATGATGATGTCGTCCACCGGCACCGACAGGCCGTCGGCCAGATAGCGCAACGCGATGGCGCGGCGCAGGGCGGCGTCGCCGGGGCTCAAGTCGTCGATGGAGCCCCACGGGTCCAGCCGTTGCACGGTGGACGCCATGAACTTGGCCAGCCGCCCGTAGGGCAGCAGCGACGGGCTGGGAAAGGCGGAGCCAAACGGCGTCATGTCGCGCCGCAAGGTGGCGTTGAGCACTTGCAGCACGTTGTCGCTGACGTCCACCGGATGGCGGCCCGCGCTGGCGCTGGACACGGCATCCAGCTCGGGCAGCGCCGTGTGCGGCGCGCGCAGCACGTAGTAGCCGGAGCGGTCCCGCGCGCGGATCAGGCCGCGCGCTTCCAGCAGGTAATAGGCTTTGAACACCGTGGACGGGCTGACCCCGCGGCTGGTGCTGGTTTGCCGCACCGAGGGCAGGCGGTCGCCCACTTGCAGCAGGCCCGATCGGATCGATGCGGTAATGTCTTCGGTCAAGCGTTCATAGCGCTTCATGGCGGTTCCGTGTGGTGAAGACAAGGGCGCTCAGGCCGACATGCCGATGGCGCGCATGACCAGGCGCAGCGCATAGGCGGCTGCCCCCAACGCGGCGACGCTGGCCGCCCAGATCATGGCCAGCCACAGCAGGCGGCTGCGCCACGAGGGCAGCGCGGTCGGGTTGGGGGATGCGGAAGCAGACATGCGGGCCATCAGTGAAACTCCTCGCCAACGCGGACCTTGCCGCGGAACACGTAGTACGACCAGGCGGTGTACATCAGGATAATCGGAATGATCAGCAAGGCTCCCACCAATGCGAAGCCCAGGCTTTGCGTTGGCGCAGCTGCCGTCCAGATAGAGATGTCTGGCGGAATGATGGCGGGCCAGATGCTGATGCCCAGGCCGCTGTACGCCAGGAACACCAGCGCCAGCGACAACAGGAACGGGCCGGCGGACGGCATGCCGCGCACGCGGCGGATCAAATCGAAACCGGCCGCGGCCACCAGCACCGGCACCGGGATGAACCAGAACATGTTCGGCAAGCTGAACCAGCGCTGCGCGATGTGCGGCTGCGCAAGCGGCGTCCAGGCGCTAAGCACCGCGATGACGGCCAGCAGCGCCAGCGTCAACGGCTGCGCGATGCGGCACATGTGGCGGTGCAGCCGGCCTTCGGTCTTCATGATCAGCCACGTGCAGCCCAGCAGCGCGTAACCCGCGACCAGCCCCAGGCCCGTGAACATCGAGAACGGGCTGATCCAATCCCAGGGCCCGCCCGCGTAGGCGCGGCCAACAACGGGGATGCCTTCGATGTACGCGCCCAAGGTCACGCCCTGGAAGAAGGTTGCGCAGACAGAGCCGAACACAAACGCGCGGTCCCACAGCGGGCGGTGGTGTTCGTCTGCCTTGAAGCGGAATTCGAACGCCACGCCGCGAAAGATCAGCCCCAGCAGCATGAAGACCAGCGGCAGGTGCAGCGCGCTAAGGATGACGGAGTACGCCAAGGGGAACGCCGCCATCAGGCCCGCGCCGCCCAGCACCAGCCAGGTCTCGTTGCCGTCCCACACGGGGGCGACGGTGTTGACCATGACGTCGCGTTCGTCGCGGTCGCGGATCAGCGGAAACAGGATGCCAATGCCCAGATCAAAGCCATCCATGATCACGTACATCATCACGCCGAACAGGATGATGACGGCCCATATCAATGCAAGGTCGATGCCCATGGCGTCAGACTCCGGTATGCGTGCGGGGCGCCGGCTCGATGCCGGCCAGGGTGGACGCCGCGGACAGCGGGCGCGACGGCTGGCGCGGCTCGCCGGGGCCGCCGGACAAGGGCGCATGCCCCGGCGCGGGAGCCGGCCCCATGCGGATCAGGCGCAGCATGTACGACACGCCGGCGCCAAACACCAGCAGGTACACCACCACGAAGAGCGCGAGCGTCAGCGTCAGTTCCCCCACGCCATGCGGCGTGGCGGCATCGGCCGTGCGCATCACCCCGTAGACGATCCAGGGCTGGCGGCCAATCTCCGTCACGTACCAGCCGGCCAGCATCGCGATGACGCCCGACGGCCCCATCCACAGCGCAAAGCGTTGCAGCGCGCGCGAGTCATACAGCCGCCCGCGCCACCGCGCCCACAGCGCCCAGCCCGCCAGCAGAATCATCAGCATGCCCAGCCCCGCCATGATGCGGAACGACCAGAACACGACGGTCGCGTTGGGGCGGTCTTCGGGCGGATACGACTTCAGCCCGGGGAACTGCCCATCCCAGCTGTGCGTCAGGATCAGGCTGCCCAAGCGCGGCACGTTCAGCGCAAAGCGCGTTTCTTCGCGCTCCATGTCGGGGATGCCAAAGAGCGTCAGCGGCACCCCCGCACCCGGCTCGTTTTCCCAATGGCCTTCGATGGCGGCGATCTTCGCGGGCTGGTGCTTCAGCGTGTTCAAACCGTGGAAATCGCCCACCACGGCTTGCAGCGGCGCCACCAGCAGCAGCATGCCCATGGCCATCGCAAACATCTTCTTCACGGCGGGGCTGCGGTCACCGCGCAGCAGATGCCACGCGCCGGACGCGCCCACCAGCAGCGCGGTGGCCAGAAAAGCAGCGATGCCCATGTGCGCCAGCCGGTACGGGAACGACGGGTTGAAGATCACGGCCAGCCAGTCGGTGGGCACGACGCGGCCGTCCAGGATTTCGTAGCCGGCTGGCGTCTGCATCCAGCTGTTGGACGCCAGAATCCAGGTGGCTGAAACCAGCGTGCCCAGCGCCACCATGATGGTGGAAAAGAAGTGCAGGCCCGGCCCCACGCGCGACCAGCCAAACAGCATCACGCCCAGGAAGCCGGCTTCCAGAAAGAAGGCGGTCAGCACTTCATAGGCCAACAACGGCCCGGTCACGCTGCCCGCGAAATCGGAAAAGAAGCTCCAGTTGGTGCCGAACTGGTACGCCATCACCAGGCCGGACACGACGCCCATGCCGAAGTTGACGGCGAAGATCTTCGTCCAGAAGTGATAGAGGTCGCGATACACGGTTTTGCGCGTGCGCAGCCACAGGCCTTCCAGCACGGCCAGATAGCTGGCCAGCCCAATGGTGATCGCGGGAAAAATGATGTGAAAAGAAATGGTGAAACCGAATTGAATTCGGGCAAGCAATAGCGCGTCGCCATGCATAACGGTCTTCCTGATGAACAAGTGTCCTACCCCTGCGACAGTAGTTCCGGCGCGCGTTGTAGTACAGATTCAGAAAGCCGTTAAAAAATCGGATCAGTTGATAGGGAGCGACCCTGAATTCCTGGCAGTGACAGGGCAGGACGCTGTGCTATCTGATTTTGGCCCGCGCCGCATTTGATCTGAAAAAACAGCACAGATAGACGCAGACAGAGGAAAAGGGACCATAAGCGGGGATACGCCTGCGCCCGGTTCCCGAGGACGGGCCATTCGGCTACGATGGGAGCCCGCCGTTGGAACCTCCGACGTTTGCCGCAGGCCGCTGTCCTTCGCCGCAGAGATACCCCGATAGTCATGAGCATTACCAAAACGAAGGGCACGTCCAGTAAAGCCCAGGCCTTGCCGCACCGCATCCGCGACCAGTTGCGCTACGAAATCCTGACGGGCGCCTTGCCCGCTGGCACGCCGCTCAAGCAAGACGCCTTGGCCACGCGCTTTCAGGCCAGCCGCATTCCTGTGCGCGAAGCGCTGCGCCAGTTGGAAACGGAAGGCTTGGTGGCGTATCACCTGAACCGGGGCGCGGTGGTCATCCGCATGGACGTGGACCAGATCTGCGAGCTGCTCGACATCCGCATCGCGCTTGAAGGTTACGCGGTGCGCGCAGCCGTGCCGAACATGGCGCGGGCCGATCTCGACACGCTGGAAGCCATTCTGAAAGCCTACGACGAGGCCGATTCGGTATCGCAATGGGCCGAGTTGAACCGCCGTTTCCATCTGGCCTTGTGCGCGCCCGCGAACAACACGCGCTTGCGCCGGCTGATCGAGGAATACGGCCTGAACACCGACCGCTACACGCACGAGATGATGTCGCAGGCGACCGGCAAGGAAGGCCCGCAATCGGACCACTACCGCATCCTGGAAGCCTGTAGGCAGCAGGACGGCGCGTTGGCTGCGCGCTTGGTGGAAGAACACATCCTTGAAACGAAGAAAAACCTGGTCGCCATGCACCGCATGCGCCAAGACGGCTGAAGGCCTGCCGGGCCGATACGCCCGGCAGGCAAGCACACATCGCTGGCAGGCAAGCGCCTACGCCGCGCGGCCGCCCAGATACAGCTCGCGCACCTGCTCGTCATGCATCAGCGCGTGCGCGTCACCCGTGATGGCGACCGTGCCCATCGACAGCACATACGCACGATCCGAAATCCGCAGCGCTTCCATGGCGTTTTGCTCCACCATCAGAATCGTCACGTTTTCCTTGGCGCGGATACGTTGGATGGCTTCGAACACTTCGCCCAGCGTCTTGGGCGACAGCCCGGCCGAGGGTTCATCCAGCAGCAACAAGCCGGGCGATGGCATCAGCGCGCGCGCCAGCGCCAGAATCTGACGTTCACCGCCGGACAAGGACGCTGCCGGCGCATTCAGTTTGCGTTGCAGCACGGGGTAGTGCTGGCACAAGGTGCGCACGCGCGCGTCGCACTGCGCCTTGTCCATCGCATTGCCGCCGAGGCGGCTCGCGTCACAACAATATGGGGTTAACCCGTTACTTGCTGTTTCAAACGTCGTTTTGATGGGGCGGGTTGCACCTTTCCTGCCGAGTTGCACCTTTTTGCCGCCGCTGAAACAGCCGCGCCTGCCGACGGGTTCGTGGGCAGGCGCAGTGGGCAAGATCTTGCAGGGGGCAAGGGCCCCGGGGAGTAGAGATCAGTACATATGCTGGCCGCCGTTCATGGCCACATTGCTGCCGGTCATGAAGCCGGCGGCGTCACTGCAAATGAATGCGACCAGCGCCGCAACTTCCTCGGGCTGGCCCAGCCGGCCCACGGGAATCTGCGGCAGAATCTTTTCCTTCAATACCTCCTCGGGTACCGCCTGCACCATGCGCGTGTCCAGATAACCGGGCGACACGGTGTTGACGGTGACGCCTCTGCTGGCCAGCTCCAGCGCCAGCGATTTGGTGAAGCCGTGTATGCCGGCTTTCGATGCGGCGTAGTTGGTTTGCCCGAACGCGCCCTTGCTGCCATTCACGGACGAGATGTTCACGATGCGGCCCCAGCCGCGGTCGGCCATGGCGCCGCACAACGGCTGCGTCATGTTGAACATCGAATCCAGATTGCTGTGCATGACTTCGGTCCAGTTTTCGAAGCTCATTTTGCGCAGCCGGACATCGCGCGTGATGCCCGCGTTGTTGATCAGGATATCGATCTGGCGGCCGTCGCGCTCCAGGCGGCCCATCAATGCCTGGCACGACGCGTAGTCGCCCACATCCACCTGATAGATGGCGAAGCGGCGCCCCTTGGCCGCTTCTTGTTCCACCCACGCGCGGGTATTGGCCTCGCTGGCGTGGTAGGTCACGATCACGTCGTGGCCGGCATCGTGCAGTGCCAGGGCGATGGCCCGCCCCAAGCCAACGCCGCCGGTCACGAGCGCCGTGCGCTTAGCCGTCATGATGGCCTCCCGGCTGGCTGGCGTCGCGCATGGCCGAGCATGCCGCGGCCATCTGGTTGGACATCGTCGACCACATCTGTGTCAGTGGCGACGCGCCAACGGCCATGCCGGCGCCCGTGGCGGTTTTGAACCAGCTGCTCATGGCTTCGCCGAAGCCGGCCGCCAATGCGGCTTGTTCCTCAAGCGCGGCGTGCGTGATCGCCTGGCTGGCTTCCAGCTGGCTTTGCCATCGCTTGCGCGTCACTTCGCCCAGCGCGGGCGCAATCTGTTGCCAGTCACCGCCATGAGCCAGCGGGCCCAGTGTTGACAGGTATTGCGTGGTGTGGTCGTCGGCCAGGCGTCGGCCCAGTTCCATCCAGCGTTGCTGGCTCTCTTGCGCAAGTTTGGCCAGCCGTTGGCAATAGGCGGCGTTGGCGCCGGCGATGCCTTGGGGTGCGGGGGCAGTAGTCTTATTCATCATCCGTCCTTTTAAGAAGTGGTAAGGGGAAACGAATCAGTCCCTCAAGCCATCTGGCTCAGGGTCTTGCGAAAACGCGCCAGAGAGAACGCGAATAGAACGGCGCCAATCAGCGTCAGCGCCAGGAAGGGTTGCCATACGACGCTGAATCCCGCGCCGCGATAGAGAATGGCCTGGCCCAGTTCCACGAAGTGGGTCGTGGGTGCGGCCAACATGATGTTCTGCACGAAGTCCGGCATGCTCTCGCGCGGGGTGGTGCCGCCCGACAGCATTTGCAGTGGTAGCAGCACCAGCACGAGCAGCATTCCAAACTGCGGCATGCTGCGTGCAAGCGTGGCCATGAAGATGCCCATGGACGTGGTCGCGAACAAGTGCAACGCAGCGCCCACCAGGAACAGCGCCACCGACCCTTCGATTGGCACCTGCAACAAGCCACGCACGACGAACGTCAACGATAGCCCAGCCGACACCAAAACCACCAGCCCCATGGACCACACCTTCGCCACCATGATTTCTGTGGGCGTCACGGGCATGACCAAAAGGTGTTCGATGGTGCCGTGTTCCCGCTCGCGGATCAGCGCGGCGCCGGTCAATATGATGGACAACATCGTGACGTTGTTGATGATCTCCATCATCGCGCCAAACCAGGCCTGCGTCAGGTTGGGGTTAAACCGCATACGCACGGCCAGCTCTACGGGCAGCGTCGTGGGCGCGCGGTAGCGACTGACGAATTCATTGATCTCGTCGGTGACGATCTGCTGGATATAGCTGCTGCCGGTGAACGCCTGGCTCATGCGGGTGGCGTCCACGTTCAGCTGGATTTCGGCGGGCCGGCCAGCCAACACGTCGCGTTGGAAGTTAGGTGGAATGTTGACCGAAAACGTATAGCGGCCCGCGTCCATGCCGGCGTCCGCCTGCGCCGATGTGATGGTTTCCGGCGGCGTGAAATGCGGCGGATAAAACGCCGACGTGATGCGCGCCGATAAAGGCGAAGCATCTTCGTCCACCACCGCGATGGGGGCGTTGTGCAGCGTTTCCGGTACAGCGGTGGCCGCGGTGTAGATCATCAGCGTGAACGACACGCCAATCAGGATCAGCATCATCGGGTCGCGAGCCAGGCTCCATAGTTCTTTGACGCCCAGGCGGTAGATGTTGGCCAGATGTCGCATTCAGGTCTCCTGCTTTTTCAGCAGCAGCACCGACGCGCCCAGAATGATCGGTATTGCGGCCAGCAGCGGCCAGAACGAGGCCTGCAGATCCGTAAACCCCAGCGCCTTGCTGAATACGCCACGGCTGATCGTCAGCATGTGCGTGGCGGGATAGATCTGCCCGATCAGCCGCCCGCCGCCTTCCAGTGACGACACCGGGTTCAACAGCCCCGCGAATTGCACCGCGGGCACCAGCGTGCCGATCATCGTGAAGAACAGCGCCGCGATCTGGCTGCGTGTGAAGGTGGACGCCAGCAGGCCGATGGCGGTGGCCACCACGTTATAGATCAGCGCGGCCGCCAGCAGCGTCATAAAGCTTCCGGTGATGGGCACGCCGAATAGCGTCACGGCCAGCAAGGTCATCAACAGAAAATTCAACATGGCCAGCGCAACATACGGCGCCTGTTTGCCCAACAGGAATTCCAGCCGCGTTACCGGCGTGACGTACAGGTTGATGATGGACCCGAGTTCCTTTTCGCGCACGACGGCAAGTGCGGTCAGCATGGCGGGCATCATCAGCAGCAACAGCGGAATCACGGCCGGCACCATGGCGGGCAGGCTGCGCACGTCGGGGTTATAGCGAAAGCGCGTTTCGATGCTGACGGCTTGTTGCGCGCTGGCGCCCAGCCGTTCGCGCGCCTGCTGCATCAGCCAGCCTTGATGCATGCCCTGCACATAGCCGCGTATGGTTTCCGCGCGCTGCGGCATGGCGCCGTCGATCCACACGCCGATCTGTACGGCTTTGCCGCGCTGCACGTCGCGCGCAAAGCCCTGCGGAATCTCGATCGCCAGCGATAGCTCGCCGCTGCGCATGCGCGCGTCCATCTCGTTGTAGTCCGAGATAGGCGGCTGTTCGATGAAGTACCGCGAGCCGGAAAGATTCAGGCTGTAGTTGTGGCTAAGGCTCGTCTGGTCGCGGTCCATGACGGCGTAGCGCAAGTCTTCCACATCCAGGCTGATGCCGTAACCCATCACGAACATCAGCAGCAGCGACCCCGCCAGCGCCAAGGTGGCGCGCACCGGGTCGCGGCGCAGTTCCAGCGTTTCGCGCCACATGTAGCTGAGTGCGCGTTGCAGGCTGAAACCGTGGCGGGGAGCGGGCGGCGGTTCTGGCTGCGGGGCCGGGGCGGCGTCTTCTGGTGCGGCGCTTGCCGCCGTGCCGGCCCCCGCGTCGATCAGATACGCAATGAACGCTTCTTCCAGCGTCTTCGCGCCGCGCATGCGCGTGATCTCGGCAGGCGATGCGCTGACCAGCACCTTGCCCGCATGCATCAACGACATCCGGTCGCAGCGTTGCGCTTCGTTCATGAAGTGCGTCGAGATGAAAATCGTGACCTTGTCTTGCCGGGCCAGCGCAATCAGCAAGCGCCAGAACGCATCGCGCGCAACGGGGTCCACGCCAGAAGTCGGCTCGTCCAGGATCAGCAGCTCGGGTTTATGCACCATGGCCACCGCCAGCGATAAGCGCTGGCGCACGCCCATGGGCAGGCTTTCCGGCAAGGTGTCCAGCACATCGCCCAATTCGAATCGCGCGACCATATCGTCCACGCGCGCGGGGATATCGGCTTCGGGCACATGGAACAGCCGGGCATGCAGCACCAGGTTCTGGCGCACGGTCAGCTCGCCATACAGCGAAAACGCTTGCGACATATAACCTACGCGGCGGCGGGTATCGATGTTGCGCGGATCGACCTCCTGGCCGAACAGCCAGGCCTGGCCTTCGCTGGCGGGCAGCAGGCCCGTCAGCATTTTCATGGTGGTGGATTTGCCGCAGCCGTTCGATCCCAGAAAGCCGAAGATCTCGCCACGGCGGATGCGGAAGTTCACGTGGTCTACCGCCACGAAGTCGCCAAAGCGCATGGTCAGATCGCGCGCCTCGATGGCGATTTCAGCGTTGTCGTCCAACGCCAGCGGCACGATTTCCACCGGCTTGTGGCCCCGGCGTTTCGCTTCGGGCAGCAGTGCGATGAAGGCCGCTTCCAGAGAATCCGCGCCGGTGCGCTGCGTAAGGTCAGCGGGCGTGCCGGTGGCCAGCACGCGGCCGTCGTCCATGGCGATGAGCCAATCAAAGCGCTGCGCTTCGTCCATATAGGCGGTGGCGACAATCACGCTCATGCCCGGACGTTCGTGGCGGATCTCGTTGATCAAGTCCCAGAATTGCGCGCGCGCCAGCGGGTCGACGCCGGTGGTCGGTTCATCCAGGATCAGCAGGTCAGGGTCGTGGATCAGCGCGCAGCACAGGCCCAGCTTCTGCTTCATGCCACCCGATAACTTGCCGGCGGGGCGCGACAGAAAGGCAGACATGCCGGTGCTGCGCGTCAGGCTGTCGATGCGGCGGCGGCGCTCGGCCTCGTCGTGGCCGAACAGGCGGCCGAAAAATTGCAGGTTCTCTTCCACCGACAGCGTGGGGTATAGGTTTTTGCCCAGGCCTTGCGGCATGTAGGCGATGCGCGGGCAGACGTCGTCGCGGTGCCGGGGGTTGGCCATGTCACCGCCCAAGGCTTCGACGCGGCCTTCCTGCACCGCGCGTGCGCCCGCCACCAACGCCAGCAAGCTGGACTTGCCCACACCGTCGGGGCCGATCAGGCCCACCATGCGGCCGGGTGGAATATCCAGCGTGATGCCGTCCAGCGCCAAGGTGCTGCCGTAGCGCAGGCGCACATCGGATAGCCGAACGACAGGGGCGGCGGCAGGGGCATCCATCAGGGCACCCGGACTTCAAGATTGGCGGGCCAGGCGGCGTCGGCATCCAGCTTCAGCCACGCGACGCCCGGCAGGCCCGTCTTCACCTGCGTCAAATGTTGTTGCAGCAGCGCGGGGCTGATCTGCGCCTTGACGCGGAACATCAGCTTTTGCCGTTCGCTGGCGGTTTCCACCGTCTTGGGCGTGAACTGCGCCGTGCTGGCCACGAACGACACCTTGGCCGGAATCACATATTGCGGCGCGGCGTCCAGAATGATGCGCACGTCTTGGCCCAGCGCCACGCGGCCGGCGGCTTGCTCGGGCAGGAAGAACGTCATGTAGACATCGGACAGGTCGACCATGTTCAGCACTTTGCCGCCAGCCCCCAGCACTTCACCGGGTTGTGCAACGCGGTACTGCACGCGGCCGTCGCGCGGGGCGCGCAGCTCGCTGTCGGTGATGTCTGCGTCGATGCGGGCGATGGTGGCTTGCGCAGCGGCGATGGCCGATTGCGCGCCCACCTGCGCGGCGCGCGCGGCGTCGATCGCGGCCGCAGCTGCCCGCACTTGGGCGCGGGCGGCTTGGGCGGCGGCCTGCGCGCTGCGCACGCGGGCGCGGTCATCGTCCAGCTCCTGGATAGACGACGCGCCTTCCTTGGACAGCGTTTCCGAGCGCGCCAGGCGGCGGCGCGCGGCGTCAGCTTCGCTGTCGCGTTGCACAACGACGGCTTCGGCGGCCAGCTTGTCACTTTCACGCTGCGCGACTTGAGCTGCGGCGCTGGCCGCGCTGTTGATCGCTTGCTGATGCTGGGCGCGCGCTTCTTCGCGCTGTGCATTCAGCGTGTCGATCTGCATGCGCGCAAGCGGTTGGCCGGCTTTGACGAAGTCGCCTTCGATCACCAGCACATCGCTCACGCGGCCGGCCAATTTGGTGGCGACGTCGATTTCGGTGGCTTCGATGCGGCCGTTGCCGCTGATGAAGCCTTCTCCCGGCCCGGTGTCGGCCAGCAGCCGCCAGCCGGCGTACCCCGCGGCCGCGACCGCCAGAACTATCAACACGGGAATCAGCTTTCGGGTGGGCAGAGGCATGACGGGTTCCTGGATTATTCGGTGGAAGGGGCGGCGGCGGTGAATCCCGCGGCGTGGGTGCCGCCGCCCAGCGCGGCGTACAGGCCGACCCGGCTGGACAACAGCGCGCGGCGCCGCTGCACCAGCGTCTGCTGCGCGGCGAGCAGGTCGCGCTGTGCGTCCAGCACTTCCAGATACGGTGACGCGCCGTGCTCATAGCGCAGCTGCGCCAGCCGCGCGCGTTCGCTTTGCGCGGCGACGGTGGCGCGCAGCACCTCCACTTGTTCGGCCAGCCAGTGGCGCGCCGTCAAGGCGTCGGACACGTCGCGAAACGCGCTCTGAATGCTCTTCTCGTAGGTGGCGATGGCTTGGTCGCGCCGCACCTCGGTCAGATCCAGTGTGGACTGGCGGCGGCCGGCGTCGAAGATCGGCAGGCTGATGCTGGGCGCGAAGTTCCAGGCGCGGCTGCCGCCCGAAAACAAGCCATCCAGCTCGGCGCTGGCGGTGCCGAATGCGCCGGTCAGCGTGATGCTGGGCAAGAAGGCGGCGCGCGCGGCGCCGATGTTGGCGTTGGCGGCTTGCAATTGATGTTCGGCGGCGACGATGTCGGGGCGGCTGACCAGCAGGTCCGACGGCAGCCCGGCGGGCAGGTCGCGCATGACGGCGTTGTCGTCCAGCTGCGTGATGTGCGCGGGCAGATTCAACGGTGCGCCCACCAGCAATTCCAGCGCGTGCGCCTGCGCGGCGCGGGTCTGTTCCAGGTCGGCGCCCAATGCGCGCGCTTGCTGCCACAAGGTCTCGACTTGGGTCAGGTCAAGTTTTGATATCGCGCCCACTTCAAAACGGCGGCGGAAGATGCGCAGCGACTCCGCGCGCGAGGCGATGGTTTCGCGCGTGAGCGCGAGCCGTTCATCCAGTTCGCGCAGCGTCAGGTAGCTGTCGGCCACTTGCGTGATGAGGCTGAGCGTGGCGGCTTGCGCCGCGGCGTCGGACGCCAGGTAGTTCTGCAATGCGGCGTCTTTCAGGCTGCGCACGCGGCCCCAGAAATCCAGCTCCCAGGTGGCCATGCCCACGCCGGCTTGATACTGGCTGCTGATCTGCGGTTGGCCGGTCAGGTTCAGGTCCCCCGGCACGCGGCTGCGCGTGCCCTCGGCCTGCACGCCGAGGGTGGGGAATTGATCTGCGCGTTGAATGCCGTACAGCGCGCGGGCTTCTTCAACACGCAGCAAGGCGGTGCGCAGGTCGCGGTTGTTCGCCAGTGCGCTGTCGATCAGGCCGTGCAGGACGGGGTCGGAAAAATAGGTCTGCCAGGCGATGTGGGCGGCGGCTTCGGCGTTGGCATCTGGTGCGGAATGCGGTACGGCGTGGGAAGCCGCATTAGGGGTGGCTTGGGACGCCGCATCCTGCGTGGCTTGCGGTGCAGCATCGGACGCCGTGGCCGGTGTGTAAGCGGCGGGCACGGGCAGAGCAGGGCGGGTGTAGGTTGGCGCCATGGACACGCAGCCTGCCAGCAGCACGCACAAGGCGGCGGGGGCGGCGCGCAGGGCGCTCAGGGTCTTGGCCGGATACGGACGGCGAGTCATGCAAGGGTCTCCAGCGCGAGGGCCCCGGGTGCGTCCGGGGCGGCGCGGCTTGTGGCCAGGCTTTCGGACGGACCCGATGCCAGGGTCATGCATTCATTGTGCCCAGGGTGCGTGCAGCGTTCCTTGATGCGGGTCAAGTTAACGACTGACCGGTCGGTTTTTAATGTCCGGGACTTGCAGGGGAATTCGCTATGAGCGTGCAACGCCGTCGTCTGCCTCCTGCCGTGCGCGTCGGGCAGATCCTTGACGCGGCATTGCAGGAATTTTCACGAGCGGGCTATGCCGGCGCCAGGATGGAAGACATCGCCGTGCGCGCCGGCCTGTCCAAAGGGGGGCTGTACGCGCATTTCGCCAGTAAGGAAGACGTCTTCGAGGCGCTGCTCACGCGCCATCTGAATCCGGCCCGGCTGGACGTGGACGCGGTGGTGGATGGGGCGTCGTCCCCGCGCCATCTGGCCGAGCGCATCGTGAACCACCTGTACGCGTCTTTGGGCGACCCCGCCATGGCCGGCACGATGCGCCTGCTGCTGGCGGAAAGCGGGCGAGTGCCGCACCTGGCCTCTCGTTGGCGGCGTGAAACCGCTGATGCGTATCAGTCTGATATTGCGCAGGTGCTGGCGCGGGCGCGCAAGCGTGGCCTGTGCGGCAGGTGCCCGGCGGTGGAACATCCCTGGCTGCTGCTGTCGCCCATCGTGCATACGCTGGTCATGTCGGCGCTGATGGGTCCCGAAGAACAGATCAACCTGCCGGCCCGCCGGCGGGCGCATATTGCGTTGATCCAGCGCTTGCTGGAATCCGCGGCTTGAATCTGCGGCATGAACCCGCGACGTGAACCCGCGACACGGCAGGCAGGGCGCTGTGTAATCGCTTCTTGACGCTGCGCCGCGCTTGGTGTCCTATCCCTTTCAGGATGGTTTTGCACATAGACTGAATTTCCAGCGAGGCGGCTTTGACGACATCAGGAATGACGGTTCGTGTGCCGTCCTGGCGGTATTTGCCAGTGGCATTTGCCTTGCTGCTCCCGATTGTGTTGTGCGTGGCCTGGTCTTGGGTGCATGCCAAGAACGAACGGCGCAACGAAGCCGAAGCGGCCGCGCAAATCGTTCGTGTTCAAGTTGAGACCATTCTTTCGCAAGCGTGGTCTGTGCTGGACCGGGTGGCCGAGCTGACGCCGAAGCCTTGCGCGGAAGTGCTGCCTTTGCTGCAACGCTGGAGCGCGCTGAACCCGTATTTCCGCGCCCTGATTCTCGCCAACAGTGATCACATCTATTGTTCGTCGGTGCTCGGGACCGTGGATTTCTCCGTGGGTGATTTCCGCAATTGGCCCATCGACGCCACGCCCGACCGCTGGTTGTTCTCGGTGGCGGGAACGCCCCTGGCGCCTGAGCGCCCCGCGATCCTGCTGGGCAAGCCGGGCGCCCCGGGCTATAGCGGCGCCGTGGCGCTGGACGGCCGGTACATCCTGGACCTGCTCAATGCCGTTGCCTCGCTGGGCGACTACGGGCTAGAGTTGATCGTAGGCAAGGGGGCGCCCATCCGCAGTGAGTCCTGGAAGGCGTCAAGCAAAGGCGCCGAACTCATCTACGACGAAGTCACGCGGAACAACGGGCGCGTGGCGTTGACCATCAATGTCCGCGCCCCGGCCGAAGGCTTGGTGCATGCGTGGCAGCAGCTCTTGCTGAGCTATCTGCCCGTTGCGCTGCTGATCGGCGCCGGGCTGGCGTTTGCCGCTTACCGTTTGCAGGTCAATCGCCTGTCATTCAAAGAGCAGCTGCGCAGCGCCATGCGCGCCAACGAGTTCCAGGTCTACTACCAGCCGGTGTATGGGCAACTGACCGGGCAGTGCGAAGGGGCCGAAGCGCTGATGCGCTGGAATCGGCCCGGCGTGGGTTTCGTGCGGCCCGACATCTTCATCGCGGCGGCCGAGGCCGAGGGCATGATCATTCCTCTGACCCAGCATCTGTTGCGGCTGATCGAACGCGATATGCAAACGTGGGCTACGCCACCCGACTTTCACATTGGCGTGAACATCGCACCCGAGCATCTGTCGGGCACGACGCTCGTGTCCGACATCCAGGCCTTTCGCGCAAATATCGCTGCGCGCCAACCGCTGGTCGTGCTGGAAATCACCGAACGCAGCCTGATTGCGGATAACGGCCAGGCGCGCCGCAATATTGACGCGCTGCGCGCCGACGGCGTGCGCGTGGCGATCGACGATTTCGGCACGGGCCATTGCTCGCTATCGTATTTGCAGAAGTTTCCGGTGGATTACCTGAAGATCGACAAGGGCTTCGTGCAGGCCATCTTGCCGTCGGGCGAAGACGCGCCGGTGCTAGACGTGATCATCACGTTGTCGCATCGGTTGAATCTGGCGGTGGTGGCGGAAGGCGTTGAAACGCAAGTGCAGTTTGACTACCTGACGGCGCGCGGCGTGGCGTTCATTCAGGGGTATCTGTTTGCGCGGCCCATGCCGTCCGCGGATTTCGTGCGGTGGTATGTCGGGCATTCGCCGCCAGGGGCTGTCGCCGCCGCGGCGCAGCGCCCGGTCACGGACGCCCCTAACGCGGCGTGACGAGCCGCCTGGCTGCGGCTCAAGACGGCGTCACGGGCGGCGTCGCCGATTTGGCGAAGAACAGATCCGTGATGGCCTGGCTGTCCATCGGTTCGCCATTGATGGCGCGCGTCAGCAGTTCAGCGCCCAGCAACTGCACCGAGAACACCATATCCGGATGCACGCGCCGGATCTTCTCCAGATGCTTGCTGGTGTTGACCAGCGCCACCGTCTTCGCGCCGCCTTCGCCCGTGGCTTCTTTGGCCGCCAGCACGATGAACGCATTTTCGGCATCGTCATCGCGCAGCGCCAGCACATAGCGCGCGCGCGTCACTCCCGCATTGCGCAGGATTTCCACGCTGGAGGGGTCGCCTTCGATCAGGTCGGTGGCGGCGGGGTATTCGTGGGGCGTGCCGACAGGCACGATGACGGTCACTTCCTCGCTGCGTTGGCGCAGCCCGTTGTAGACGCTGAGCGCCAGCGGCGTGGCGCCTGCGATGATGATGTGGTTTTTTCTCATGGCGGTAGAGAGCCTGCCTTTGACCAGCCGTTTCAGATTGCCGCCGATCACCGGCCCGGCGATGGCGCTGATGGAGGTGGCGAACACCGTAATGCCAAGGATGATAATCGACGCGGTGAACAGCCTGGCGGTGGTGCTGTGCGGCGTGATGTCGCCATAGCCCACGGTGGACATCGATACGATGGAAAAGTAGAGCGCAGTGCCTGCGTCCAGCACGGGCGGATTGAATTCGTTGCCCAGGTAGAGCGTGCCGAAGATGGCGTAGATCAGCAGCGACAACACACTGACCAGCGCGAACAGCGAGCCTGCGGTAACGCTTGCGCGGTCAAAGCGGCGCCAATACGCGATCAGCGCAATCACCAGCACCAGCGTGTAGATGCCCAGCCCCGCGCGCCCGGCGTCACCCATAATCGCGAACGTGCCGATGCCGATCAGCAGCACCAGCGAGAACGCCCATGCGATGCGCGCCTTCAGGATCAGGCCGATGGCAATGACTTGCAGGCCGACGCCGAGCACCAGGCGCGGAATTTCCAGCAGGCCCACCACGCGCATCACTTCATGCCAGTTATCCAGCGCCAGCCAAAATGAGTATTCGCGCGCGCGCACTTCGCGCAGCACCGGGTGCATGAACGCATAGCCATCCAGCGCAACAAGAATCGCCAGGCACCAGTTCGGCGGAAACAGCGATAGCGCTTTGCGCAGGCGCTGTTTGAGGGTGTGGGTTGTGGTCGGCATCGGTGTGGGAGCGTGTCCTTTTGTCCGTATTTTAGGACGTTGCGCGACGGGCTCTGCTATGCCAAATAGGTATAGAAGGCTATCAACAAAGAATTACTGGAATCGCGCGGCAAGTCCTAAACTTCCTTCATCACGCGGCTATCCAAACGGAAAACCGCTGATACGGGCGGTAAGCCAACCAGTCTTCATTGGATGGTGTGACGCCCGGGCGTTGATCACGTTGCAGCTTGTATGGGGACTAGAGACCCTGCACAAGTTCACGGTTGGACCGTGCGTGAGCAGTATGAGGCACGAATGTTGGAATCGCGTGATCCAGGTAGAAGGCATCAGTGCCGGCTGATGACTCCGGGTTCACGTGTTGTTTTAGCGCGGCGTCTTACCTCTCGGGGGCAGCGCCGCGTTTTTTTCGCCTATACGATGCGCATGTCCGCATCGTGGCGCGGCCGCTTCAGTCCGCCGCGCCGGCATCCGCGGTTTCGCGGCGCCAATCTTCCAGCGCGTCCAGCCGGCTGTCTTCCCCCATCTCCCGATAGTCCAGATCCAGCGTGATGTCCGCGGCGAACATATAGCCCCAGCCATGCACCGCGCGGATCGGCAACGTCATCTGATTGGCGGCGGCCTTGCGGCGCAAGCGGCTGATCATCACATCCACGAAGCGGCGCCGCGTGATGCCGCTGTCGGCGTCGTCTGCGCCATCGGCATAGAAGGCGTCGCGGCTGACCTTGCGGTCTGGCGCCGTCACCAAGCGGGAAATGAAATCGCGTTCGCCTGTCGTCAGGCCCAGCGTGCGGCCCGTGGGGCTGATCAGCGTCCAGCCCTTGTTCGCCAACCGCCAGGTTTCCTGAGTGGGCTCTTCGGCGTGCGCGTCGGCGGCCGCGTCCATCCCATCCATGCCCACCGCGCGGCGCACCAGCGCTTGAAGCACCGCGGCCAACTCCAGGCCCGTGACGTCTGGCGGCAGGCAGGCATCCGCCCCGCACAGCAGCGTGCGGATTCGGCTTTCGGCGTCGGCGAATGCAGCGATTGCGACGATGCCCAGCCCGCGGTCCACGGCACGCAGGCGTACGGCGGCGTTGTGTATGTCTGAAAGGGGAGCCTCCAGCACGACCAGCGGGCTGGGGCGGCGGGAGTAACGGTCGTACACGTCTACCAGATCCAGGCAGCGGCGGACGCAGAAGCCCAGGTGAGACAGGGCGTCCACGAGCCTGGCATGCCTGGCGTCGTCGGCTCCGAGGAAAATGACATCCAGCGTGTTATTCATTGATGCTTCCAATGAGGTGGCGCGGCATAGGGCGGCGCCTGAGAGGGAAGCGCGCGGCGTCAGCAGTCCCGGCATGCCCCTCTTTATCGCGCCGCGCCATGACGAGACCGTCTGGCGGTGTTGTTGGTATGGAGGCGAGAGGTCCGGACGATTGCCGTTCCGATGCATGGGCCGTTGGCCGCTGGTGACCCGATCCTGCCTGGAAGTCACGCCCGTGTTTCATTTAAACACGGGCGTGTTTTTTTGTGAAGATACGTTTCTGTAGTTTCTGATGGTAACTTCGCATCCAGCCAGCGCGCTGGGAAAGCGCATGAAACGGTGTTTGTTTTTGCCTTTGCGACGGAAAATTATTATGTATTACCGATACATTATTTTCTATTTTCTACCTCGAAATACCCATAAACTCCGTGCGGCTTTGCGCCGATGATGCGCAGGCATATGCATGCCCGCAGTGCCGGGGCTTTTGCAGGTGTGCTGAGGTAAGTCAATGTCAGGCTTGGATTTTTTCGGGATGCTGCCGATGGCGATGCACGCGCTCGCGGCGCGCAAGCCGGCGGACAAGCAGGCAAATATTGCGATGGATGGATTAGCCCGGAAATTGGGGTGTAATCCGTTTATTTGCCGCCAGTATTGAGATGTTTTAATCAAATAAATAAATTCATATTAATGTCTCAGGTTGATCGATTGGACACGTTTAGCCATCGTCTGCGCAACGCAAGAATGCTTCAGGGATGGACTCAAAAGGACTTGGCAGTCGCAAGCAATCTGTCGCAAAGCGCCATCGGCAACTACGAAAGCGGGCAACGCCTGCAACCCTCAAGCGATGCTCTCATCAAGCTGACCCGCGCGCTGCGCGTCAGCCCGATGTGGTTGAGCACCGGTGAGGGGCCGATGCTGAATTCCGGTTATGCCGAGCCGCCGCCCGCTCACGCCGGCGAATGTGCGCCCCAGCCCGCCTGGCCTTTCGAGTCCGTGTCGTACGCGACCTATGCGCGCTTGAGCTCGCAGGAAAAGCGGCAGATCGAGCTGGTGTTGGCGGCCTATATCAAGGCGCGCGGCGAATAGTCTCAGGGCGCGCGGCGAATAGTCCCGATAGGTTGGGCCGCGCTTGGCGGACGCCGCTGTGCGTCCGGCACCGGGGCCAGCACGTCGGCGGCCTGTTTCCCGCGATTGCGCAAACGGCTGCGCAAGCGTTCCACCGGGTCCGCAATCAAGCCATTCAGCAATGCCGAGAATCCGATACAGCCCGCAATCACCAGCGCCGAGAACAACATGGGCTGGTGCATTTCAACGTCGTTGAGCAGCCAGCTGAAGAACATGATCACCAGCGAATGGCAGATATAAATCGGATAGCTCAATTCACCGATCGCCTTGTCCAGCCGATGGCGCGACTGAAACAGGAACGCCAGCGGCAGCAGCGCCGCGAACAGCAGGACGGCGATGCCGTCGCGCACCGTCGGGTTCAGGCCAATCGAGAAATGAATCATGCAGTAAGCAACAAGCACGGCGGTGCCCACTTCCGGCAGCCGGTTGAAGCGGCGCATCCACGCTTTGCAGCGGGGCAGCAGCACCTGGTGGGACAGCGAGCCAATCAGGAACAGCGCCAGTTCTGTTGGGAAAAAGCGGTAGGTCCAGGGGTCGGAGAGGCCGATACCGGTCACGATCAGCACGGCGCGTAACGCCAGTGATGCGGCCAGCAACGCTAGCAGGCGGCGCGGCGAGCCCAGCACAAAGGGCGCGACCAGATAGAAGCTCATCTCAACGCCCAGCGTCCACGCCTGCGGCACCAGCAGCCCTTGATACAGCGGCACCTCGCTATGCGCGAAGCTGCCGGTAAAGGACAGGGCCGAATGCTCGATGCCGAAGAACATCAGCCAGTCCTGGCCGAAGATGAACAAGTTCGACAGCACCAGGAACAGGTCAGCGGAAAAGGGCAGGGCGTCGTAGAAGCGGAAGAACGCGCCGCCGGAGACGACATGGGCGACGAGCGTCATGGCGGCCACCGCCAGATAGATGGGGAACAGGCGCAGGAAGCGATTGGCGTAGAACTTGCCGGTGGCGCCCTGATACGTGTCTGTTGCCGTCAGCACATAGGAAATCAAAAATCCGGAAATCACATAAAACAGTTGTACCGCCAGCCGGCCGCCGACCAGGTGGTCGGCATAGCCGCCGCCCAAGTGGTCCAGCACCACTGATAGCGCAAGTAAGGTTCTCAAAAAGCCCATCGCCGTGTCTCCCGGTAGTCTTATCGTTTTGGCCTCTTGGGCCGGACACCTGCGCCTGCAATGTTGCTGTGATCAGCTTCTATCCCTGTGCTGCCAGGGCCGGCCGGATGCGTGGTCTGCACTGATTCTGCGCGCGGGTGCCAGGGGCCGCTATGCGGCATTCGATTCAGCACCCTGCATCATCTGCGTTAGCGCCGGAATGGGAATTGCTGCTTTTGGATACGGCTGTAGGGGGGAGAACGCGGGACGTTCTGGCCCGGCCCCGGTTACAGTCGGGGGTGTGAAATTCAAAGGAGTCTCAACCATGCTTACCCATATGTCTTCGCGTTGCCGGCTGCTTTGCCTGAGCCTTCTGACCGTCGCGCTGGCGGGCTGCGCGGGGTCCACCGGGGGCGCGCGCCCGGAAGGCGCCGCGGCGGCCAATGCCGCAAGCAGCAAGGATTCCCTGGCGCAGACCAGCTGGGAGCTGGTGCGCTGGACGCAAAAAGGCGGTGCGCTGCGCGATATTCCGCATGGCGACAACGGTGAACCGGTGCGCCTGACCTTTCTGGCGCAAGGCAAGGAGTACCGCGCCAACGGCTTTTCGGGCTGCAACCGTTACATGGGCACGTACAAGCTGCAAAGCGGCAAGTTGTTCATCGATGCTCCAGCCACGACCCGCATGGCCTGCCCCTCGCCGGAACGCGCCAAGCTGGAAGCCGACTACCTGCGCGGCCTGACCACCATCGACACGTTCACGTTGGATAGTGGCGGCGCCCCGCGGCATCTGACCTTTAATCTGCGCGGTGGCGATGTGCTGGAGTTTGAGCGCCGTCAGGACCCTCCGACCCCGTAAAGCCGGTCGAACGCCGTAAGCCCTATAAGCCCAAATGCGCTAAGGCCTGTGAGCCCCATAAGGCCCAGGCCCATCAGCCCTAAGCCCTGTCAGCCCCGCCCCGTATGCCTCGTAAACACTCCCTATACGCCCCTGGAGATTCCAGGACGTCCCATTCCGCCTTGCTGCGCTGGCTGGCGCCTTGCGTATTGTCGGTTGGCCTGGCCGCCTGCGCCTCGTCACCCCCGCGTGCGGCGGATGGGCAGGACCCCCGCTTCCAGCCGGCCTCGGCGTCCGACATCCTGGCGCAGACCAGCTGGGATCTGGCCCGCTGGACCCTGCCGGGCGGCGGCCTGCGCACCATCCCGCATCCGTCCACAGATTCCCGGCCGCTGACGGCCAGCTTTGTCCATGACCAGGGCGCGCCCCGCATGTCCGGCTTTGCCGGCTGCAACCAGTACAACGCGCCATACACGGTCGCCAATGGCCAGCTGATCGTGCGGGCGAACCCGGTTGCCACGATGATGGCCTGCGCCCCACAGAACATGCAGCTGGAGCAGGACTTCCTGGCCGGCCTGACCCGCATCACCGCCACGTCGGTAGACAACACCAACAACCCGCAGCGCATGACGTGGGTGCTGAGCTCGGGCGACACGCTGGACTTCGGCCGCCGCGCCGACCCCGTGGCAGGCGGCAGCGCCGGCCCGACGAAGCTGGTCTACGTGAACGCCGAGCGCGTGCCGTGCAACGCTGGCGCCGGCCGCGCCATGTGCTACCAGGTGCGCGACAGCGCCTCGCAACCGTGGCAGCTCTGGTACGGCGACATCACCGGCTTCAATTTCCAGCCGGGCATCCGCTACCGGCTGCGCGTGGTCGAAGCCGCCGACCCGTACCCGCCCGCCGGCGCCTCGACCGTGCGCTGGGTGCTGGACGCCGTGATCGAGCAGGAAATCGTCTCGCGTTGAGCAGGATCAAGGTAATCGCTGGGCGGGGCGGCCCGCCCAGCGATTACTATTACGGGCTTCGCCGTCCGCATTTTCTTGCTTTGCCATGACTTCCGTCGTCAATATCGCCGCCTACAAATTCGTTTCGCTGGACTCCCTGCCCGAGCTGCGCGCCCACCTGCTGGCGCTTGCCGGCGACGGCGCGCTCAAGGGCACCATCCTGCTGGCCGAAGAAGGCATCAACCTGTTCCTGGCCGGCTCGGCCGCGAGCATCGACACCTTCTTGCAGGCGCTGCGCGCCGATCCGCGTTTCGCCGATCTGGAAGTCAAATTCAGCCAAAGCGAAGGCGTGCCGTTTCGCAAATTGCTCGTCAAGATCAAGCGCGAAATCATCCGCATGGACCACCCCACCATCCGCCCCGAAGCGGGCCGCGCGCCGGGCGTGGACGCCCGAACGGTCGCGCGCTGGCTGGAGCAGGGCGTGGACGACGCCGGACGCCCCGTCGTCATGCTGGACACCCGCAACGCGTTCGAAGTGGACGAAGGCACCTTCAAGAACGCCATCGATTGGCGTATTGACCGCTTCACGCAATTCCCCGCCGCCGTGCAGGCGCACCGCGCCGAACTCGAAGGCAAGACCATCGTCAGCTTCTGCACCGGCGGCATCCGCTGCGAGAAAGCCGCCATCTACATGAACGAAGCCGGCATCCCGAACGTGTACCAACTGGATGGCGGCATCCTCAAGTACTTCGAGGAAACGGGCGGCCCGGGCTACGAAGGCAAGTGCTTCGTCTTCGACGAACGCCACTCGCTGGATCCGGGGTTGGCGCCTAGCAAGTAATGCTTGCTGCGGTCGATACGGACGTGAGTTCGTCTGATTTGCCGTGCCGTCTCGCCCTTTAATGCAAGCTGGCGCAGTACCTTTCCCATCTGGTGATGACCAATCAGGAGGGAACCATGACCACGCCCCGAATTTCATGCCGCACCGCTGCGGTGAAAGCACGTCGCAGTAGGTGTGTGCGACGGATGGTGCTCGCCGCCGCGGCGCATCCCACGACTACACGGCGCAGATCAATCGTGGATCTGCTCGCTATGCCAAGCGCTGCCGGCATTGAAATCGAGCTTCCGTTTCGCCGCAGGCCTGCCAACGTTGCGGGTCGTGTGTGACCTTCATCTTGGATACGAACGTGGTGTCAGAACTGCGCAAGGTGCCCCTGGGTAAAGCCTATGCACCGGTCGCGCGGTGGGCTGACAGCGTGGATATTTCCGATCTCTATGTGTCGGTGATTACTGTCCACGAACTTGAAGTTGGCGTGCTCCGCCTGGAGCGCCGCGACCCGCTTCAAGGGGCCGTGCTTAGAAAATGGTTTGATCGCCATGTCCTGCCGGCCTTTGATGGCCGGGTGCTGCCGGTCGATGGTGCGGTTGCACTGCGCGGCGCGCAGCTTCACGTTCCAACAGTCCAGCCCTTGTCCGACGGTCTCATCGCCGCGACCGCCTTGGTTCACGGCATGACCGTTGTCACACGAGACGCCGCCGATTTTCTGCCTTGTGGCGTCAACGTCCTCAACCCATGGCAAGGCGATAGCCTTGCGTCCGTCAGCCCATAAAAAAAAGCCAGCTCGCTGATCCTGCGCGAGCTGGCCTTTTTGGCCGTGAATGGCGAACGCGATTAGCGCACGCGCATGCCGGGCTTGGCGCCGGGGAACGGTTCCAGCACGTAGATGCCGGCGTCGATGGCTTCATCCGCGTGGCTGGCGGCCAGCACCATGCCTTCGGACACGCCGAACTTCATCTTGCGCGGGGCCAGGTTGGCGACCATGACGGTCAGCTTGCCGATCAGGTCTTCCGGCTGGTAGGCCGACTTGATGCCCGAGAACACGTTGCGATGGCGGCCTTCGCCCACATCCAGCGTCAAGCGCAGCAGCTTGGTCGAGCCTTCGACGTGTTCGCAGTTGACGATCTGCGCAATGCGCAGGTCGACGCGGGCGAAGTCGTCGATAGAGATCGTCTCGGCCACCGGTTCGCCGCCAGGCACCACCACGGGGGCGGCGGGCGGTTCGAACAGGTCTTCCAGCATTTGCGGTTCGACGCGTTGCATCAGGTGCTTGAACGGCGCCACGCGCTGCGGCAGCACGGCGGCGTCGGCCCAGGTGAACGGGGCTTGCGCGCCGAAGAGTTCCAGCGCGACGCGCTCGGCCAGCGACGGCAGCACGGGGGCCAGCATCACGGACAGCGCCTTGAAGCCCGCCAGCGAACGCGAGCAGATGTCTTGCAGCGCGGCCTTTTGCGCGTCGTCTGCGGTGGCGATGCCCTTGGCCAGCACCCACGGTTGGGCCGTGTCGAACGCCTGGTTGATGCGGTCGGCGTAGGCCATGATTTCGCGGATGGCGCGGTTGTATTCGCGGGCCTCGAAGGCGGCGCGGATGGATTCGGCCTGCTCGGCATATTCCGCCGACAGCGCGGCGGTGTCGCCCGAATAGCCCAGCACGCCGTCGAAGTGCTTCGTGATGAAGCTGGCGGCGCGGCTGGCGATGTTGACGTACTTGCCGACCAGGTCGCTGTTGACGCGGGCGATGAAGTCTTCGGGGTTGAAGTCCATGTCTTCAACCCGGGCGTTCAGCTTGGCGGCGATGTAATAGCGCATCCATTCGGCGTTCATGCCGATTTCCAGGTAGCGCAGCGGTGAAATGCCGGTGCCGCGGCTCTTGGACATCTTTTCACCGCTGACGGTGATGAAACCGTGCACGTTTACGGCGTCCGGCGTCTTGCGGCCGGCGAACTTCAGCATGGCGGGCCAGAACAGCGCGTGGAAGTACACGATGTCCTTGCCGATGAAGTGCACCTGTTCGGTGGTGCCGTTGGGGTCAAGCAGGGCGTCGAAATCCAGGCCCTTGACCTCGCAGTACGACTTCAGCGACGCCAGGTAGCCCACCGGCGCGTCCAGCCACACGTAGAAGTACTTGCCCGGCGCATCGGGAATTTCGATGCCGAAGTAGGGCGCGTCGCGCGAGATGTCCCAGTCGCCGAGTTTGGCTTCGCCGTCTTCGGCGCCCAGCCATTCGCGGGTCTTGGCCAGCATTTCGGGCTGCAAGTGCTTGCCGCCGTTGGCGTTGGAACCCGTCGTCCATTGCTGCAGGAATTCCACGCAGCGCGGGTCGGACAGCTTGAAGAAAAAGTGGTCGGACGACTTCAGCACCGGGGTGGCGCCGGTCAGCGCCGAGTACGGGTTGATGAGCTCGGTGGGCGCGTAGACCGCGCCGCAGACTTCGCAGGAATCGCCGTATTGATCTTTCGCGTGGCACTTCGGGCATTCGCCCTTGATGTAGCGGTCGGCCAGGAACATGCCCTTGACCGGATCGTAGAACTGCTCGATGGAGCGGGTTTCGATCAGGTTCTGGGCCTTCAGCGCGCGGTAGATGTCGTGCGACAGCGCCACGTTCTCGGCGGAATCCGTGGAATGCCAGTGATCAAAACGGATATGGAAGCCGTTCAGGTACTGCGGCCGTTCGGCCGCGTAGCGGGCGACCAGCGCCTGCGGCGTGATGCCTTCCTTTTCGGCCTTCAACATGATCGGCGCGCCGTGCGCGTCGTCCGCGCCCACAAAGTGCACCGTGTGGCCCGCCATTCGCATCGAACGAACCCAGATATCAGCCTGGATGTACTCCATGATGTGGCCGATGTGGAAAGATCCGTTGGCGTAGGGCAGCGCTGTGGTGACAAAAAGGGTGCGAGACATGGTTGTCGACAGAGGTTGAGGGGAAAAGGGATTAGCCGGCCATTTTAGGACAACGGCGAAGACGTGCCCGGGCGGGTGTCCGGGAAGGCTTTGCGCTAACGACACAACCCGCCGATCGCAGGGCTGCGAATCAGGCGGGTTGAAGGGGACACGGCCAAGGCGAAGACGGCGGGCGGCTGGGGCAATGAGCCCTGGCGGCTTACCAGGCAATGGCCGGCTTGCGCCGCAGGCGGCGCAAGCGCTACGGAAATGCCGCGCTTAGCGGATTTCGCGGGCTTCGACGTCGATCACATCGCCACGCGGTTGCGTGGCGAAGGGGGCGGTGGCGGTCTGGAACGGACCCGGGCGGGCGCCTTGGCGCTGGCTCCAATAGGCGCGAACGCCGAAAGGTTTGCCGCGCACCTTGGCGACCACGTACAGGATCGCCACGGCGAGAGCCGTGGACAGCATAAAGACCAGCGCCATCGCCATACCGATCAAGGCCAGGGCGGCGAATAGGACGGCACGGAAGAAGCGGATAAGTGTGTTGGTCATGAAGGTCGGATGCAAAACGCAGCGAAAGGTTCCCGCGTATCCGCTATCCTTTAGGGGATGGCGGCCCGCAGAAGCCGCGCTGCCTACGGAACCATAGTGACATGAGTATAACGATAGAACACATCCGCGCTGCGCTGCGCGCCGCGCAAGACCCGAACACGGGATTGGACCTGGGCGTTTCTGTAAAAGATCGTGACATTCAGCTGGCGGGCGCTCGCGTGGCCCTGACGCTGGAACTCGGTTATCCCGCGGACAGCGTCCGCGAGCAGATTCAAGGCATTGCCGCCGCCGCGCTGGCCCAAGCTGGCGTGGCCGATGCGCAAGTGACCGTTACCTGGAAAGTGGCCTCGCACGCCGTGCAGAAGGGGCTGAAGCCGCTGCCCAACGTGCGCAACATTATTGCGGTGGCATCCGGCAAGGGCGGCGTGGGCAAGAGCACCACCGCCGTCAACCTGGCGCTGGCCCTGGCGGCCGAAGGCGCCAAGGTAGGGGTGCTGGACGCCGATATCTATGGCCCCAGCGTGCCGACGATGCTGGGCATTTCCGGCCGTCCGGAAAGCCTGGACAACAAAAGCATGGAGCCGCTGACGGGCCATGGCCTGCAGGCGAATTCCATCGGCTTCCTGATCGATGCCGACTCTCCCGCAATCTGGCGTGGCCCGATGGTCACGCAGGCGCTGGAACAATTGCTGCGCCAGACCAACTGGCGCGATCTGGATTACCTGATCGTCGACATGCCGCCTGGCACGGGCGACGTGGCCCTGACGCTGGCGCAGAAAGTGCCGGTGGTGGGTGCGGTCATCGTCACCACGCCGCAAGACGTGGCGCTGCTGGACGCCCGCAAGGGCTTGCGCATGTTCCAGAAGGTGGAAGTGCCGATCCTGGGCGTGGTCGAAAACATGGCCATCCATATCTGCTCGCAGTGCGGGCACGCCGAACACATCTTTGGCGAGGGCGGCGGCCAGCGCATGGCCGAGCAATATCAGACGCCGTGGCTGGGCAGCCTGCCTCTGACGCTGGCGATTCGCGAGCAGACGGACGCCGGCACGCCGACGGTGGTGTCGGATGCGGGCAGCGAAGCCGCCGCGCTTTACCGCGGCATCGCAAGAAAGCTGGCAGCGGGCGTCGCGGCGCTACCGCGCGATATGGCCGGGAAATTCCCGTCCATCGTCGTGCAGCAGCCGACCTGACGCATGCGGTGGGCAGCCCGCGCCTTTTTGGCAGGACTTTGCGTAGTGTCGGGCGAGGCGTTAGCCAAGCGCCCGGAAATCATCGTGGACCCCGGTGGCGTGCCGCCGGCCGCGTTGCAGGCGATCACCGAGGCGGTGAATGCCATTGCGCGCCTTGCCGAAGACCAAGACGGCGGTGAAATCAGCCGGCTGCGCCGGCGCGCGCGCGATGCGACGCTGGCTGCGCTGGCCACGCAGGGCTATTTCGCGCCCAAGGTAACGCTGGAAGCGGGCACCGATATCGGCGGGGAAACCTGGGATATCGGCATCGTGGCCGGCAAGCGCACGACCGTCTCGTCCGTCGACCTGACTTTCACGGGGCGCATCACGCGGCCCGAATACGCCCAGCGCGTACAGAAGCTGCGCGACGACTGGCAGCTCAAGGCGGGCCAGCCGTTCATCAATAGTGACTGGAACAAGGCCAAGGCGAACCTGCTGGACGAGGTGTCCACGCGGGATTTCATGCTGGCGCGCATGACGTCCTCGCAAGCCGAGGTGATGGCCGACACGGCGACAGCCGCCTTGCGCGTCACCATCGACAGCGGCCCGCAGGTCCGCATGGGCGAGCTGAATACGGAAGGCTTGAAGCGCGTGCCCGACAAACTGGTGCAGCGCTATGTGCGCTACTCGGTGGGCGCGGCCTACGATCAGAACCGGCTCGACACCTGGCAGCAGGATCTGCAATCCACGGCCTTTTTCCGCGGCGCCTTTGTGTCGCTGGAGCAACCTGGCGCGACGCCTCAGAAGCCCGCTGAGCCGAACTCCGACCGTGCCCGCGCGCCGGGTTCGAAAGACCTTGCAGCGGCTACACCGGCCGGCGACCCGTCGGTATCCGGCGCGGTGCCACCGCCGCCCGCCGCCTATGATTCCGATGGCGAAGTGACCTTGCCCGTGCAGGTCCGGGTGGTCGAAGCGCCGCCCAAGCGCTTTACGGCGTCGCTGGGCGTGGACGACGAAGCGGGCGTGCGCGTGGAATCGCTATACCGCCAGAACGTCGTGTTCGGCCAGCCCGTCACCATGGAAACCGGCTTCAGCGTCGACCGGCTGCGCCAGCGCGCCTATGCCGACTTCCTGCTGCCGCCCACCGAGCGCGGCTACAAGGATTCCTTCGGCGTCTTGGCCGACCATTCCGATATCCAGGGGCTGGAAGTCACGCGTTACGCCTTGGGGGCGACGCGCCTGCAAGAGCGCAAGGGCGCGGGCGACAGCCGGGTCGAATACGAAACCCGCTGGGGCCTGCTGCTGGCGCAGGATCACGTGAAGATCGATGGCGGCGACGAATACACGCTGCCCACGTTGACGGCAACGGCCGAATGGCTGCGCCGCGATGTGGATAACAAGTACGACCCGCGCGAAGGCAACCTGATCGCGGTGGGCGGCGGCGTAGGCGTGACGCTGGACACCGGCGAACCCTACACCCGCGCCCGGGTGCGTGCGCAGAAGTGGTGGCCGATTGGCAAGCTCGATGTCCTGACCGTGCGCGGCGAAGTCGGCCGCGTGTGGTCAAACAGCAAGGTGCAGGTGCCTGACGATTTCGGGTTCCGCACCGGGGGCGCGCGGTCGATTCGCGGCTACAAGTATCAAAGCATCGGCGTGCAACGCGACAACGCGGTGGTGGGTGCGCCCACGCTTGTCGTCGGCAGTATTGAGTACGACCACTATTTCAATGAGCGCTGGGGCATGGGCGTCTTCGTGGACGCGGGCGATGCCGCCGAATCGTTCGGCGATATGTCGATGGCCGTGGGCTACGGCATGGGCGCGCGCGTGCGCACGCCGGCCGGCCCGCTGTTCCTGGACCTGGCCTATGGCCAGCGCGAACGTGACCTGCGGCTGCACTTTTCGTTGGGGATCGCGTTTTGACCGTGTTGCGCAAAATCCTGCGCCAGATACTGGTGTGGTGGTTGCCCGGTTTGGCGATGCTGGCGCTGCTGGCCAGCGGATTCGTCTTCTGGCTGGTGGGCTCGCAGAACGGCACGCGGCTGCTGTTGACCACCGCCGCCCAGCAACTGAACGGGCAGGCGCTGGACGTGAAGGGGTCGTTGCTGCGCGGCGTGACCGTCGGCAAGCTGAACCTGGATGTCAGCGGCACGTATATCGACATCACCGACCTGCATCTGGACGTGCATTGGCGCGCCTTGGGCGACCGCCTGCTGCACGTGCGCGACGTGTCGGCAGGGTCGGTTCATGTGGCGTTGACCTCATCGCCCGATACCGCTCCCGCCCAGGATGATGGCGAGCCGTTCTCGCTGCCGTCGCTGCCGGTGGACATCGCAGTTGACCGCATCGCGCTGGGAGACTTCCAGCTGGATCAGGACGGGCAGCCTTTGCCCGTCACCCTGGGCGCCCTGAGCGCCACGTTCGCGGCGGGCAAGCAGGGCGCGCAATTGCGCATCGCCAACCTGCGCGTGGGACACGAAGTGGGGCAGGCGGACGTGTCGGGCCAGGCCGAGCTGCAAGGGCTGGCCGACCCCTGGCCGTTTGCGGCGCGCCTGGATGTGACGGCGCGCGGGTCGGGTCCGGATTCCCCGCTGTGCCAGGCTGACAAGCTCAGCGGCGTGTTCGATGCGCGTCCGACGGCGGGCAAGAGCGCTGACGCCAAGGCTGATCCCAAGGCCAAGGCCGATCCCAAAGTCGACCCCAAAGCCAAGTCTGAGCCCAAGGCCAAAGCCGATCCCAGGGCCGACGCCAAGGGCAAAAGCGATCCCAAGAACAAAGCCGACCCCAAGGCCGACGCCAAATCCGACCCGAAGGCCGACCCGAAGGCCGACCCGAAGGCCAAGCCGTCTTCTCAAGGCAAGCCCGCCTCGCCGTCCGAGCTGGCGGGTCCCCCCGCGCCCGCTTGCCAGGTTGTGTTGCGTGCCGACGCGGCGGGGTCGATGGATGGCATTCAGGCCAAGCTGGATGGCGCGGGCTCCGGCCTGCTGCTCGACGTGGTGGCGGATCTGGCGCCCCGCACGGCGCTGGTCCTGCGCAGCGCCAGGGCGAACGCGCAACTGCCCGACAAGTCGACCCTGACCGCGCAATTCGATCTGCAATCCGACGCCGCGCAAGGCGCTGGACGTGATCGCATCGCCGGCACCATCAGCGCCCAGCGTCTGGATCTGGCGCCCTGGCTCGGTGATGCCATCCCGCCCGCGGTCCTGACCGTGCGTGGTGATGTGCAGGCCGATATCGAAAACCTGAGCCAGCTGCGGCACGCCGCTATCGACCTGCGGTTCGAGGAAGGCACGCGCTGGAACAAGCAACCGCTGACGGGCGGACTCAAAGCCCAGGTGGATATCGCCGCGGCTGTGGCGGCCGCAACCGGGACTTCGACCGGGACCAGCACCACAACCAGCACCGCACCCAGCACCGCAACCGGCACAGCAACCAGCGCCGCACCCAGCCCCGCAACCGCACCCACCACCGACGCCGCCATCGACCCGCTCGCCGGGTTGCGCATTCATGGTCTGGATGTGGACCTGAAGCTAGGCCGCAACCGGGTTCAGGTGCAGGGCGAAATTGACGCCCGCGATGGCGCGTTGAGCGTGGACGCCCAGGCGCCGCAGCTGGATGCCTTCTGGCCCGGTATTCCCGGCGGCGCCGAATTGAAGGGCAAATTCACCGGTACCGTGGCCGCGCACCGGGGCGAACTGGCCGCCGGTTACACCCCTGCCAACCCGCGCGCTGGCGTGCTGGGGCAAGCGCCCGCCAAGGCCAATATCGCGTTCACCGGCGCGTGGGGCAAAGGCCCGGCGGGCCAGCCCGATGCCGCCTTGCTGGGCTGGCGCGGCACCTTTTCCAAGCTGACGGCAGATACCGCCGGGTTCGCCGTGTCGGTTGACCGGCCGGTGACGTTGGCCTTTCTGCCATCGGCCGTCGCGCCCCAATGGCAATGGCAGGTCGGCCAGACCACATTGAGCCTGACGCTGCCCGGCAAGGAACGGCTGACGCTCGCGCATCAGGGGTCGCGTGGCGGCGGCAAGCGCTGGGAAACCGCTGGGCAGGCCGACAACCTCGTCATCACCGCGGCCATGGCGCGGCAAGTGATCGGCGCGGTAGACCCCGAGGCCGCCGCCAAACTGGGCAAGGGCCCGAGCCGCGTGAACGCCGTCATCCCCGACGGCCAGCGCCGGATCGCGCTGGATCTGCTGTGGGACCTGAAGTTCGACGGCCGGCTGGGCGGCAAGGCCCGCATCTCGCGCCGGGAAGGCGATCTGCGGATTCCTGGCGACCCGCCGATTCCGCTGGGCTTAAAGGCGCTGGTGCTGGACGTGACCGCCACGCCCACGTCAGCCAACGCCAGCCGTCTGGACGCCAAGCTCAACGTGGCGACCGACAAGATGGGCACCATCAACGGCACGGGCACCGCCGTGCTGCGGGTGGACGCCAACGGCACCATGGCGCTGGACGAACGCCAGCCGCTGCGCGCGAATCTGGATGCCGACATCGCGGACCTGGCCTGGGTCAGCCTGTTCGTAGGCGATTCGATGGAAGTGGGCGGCGCCGTCAAGGCCAACCTGCAAGCCCAAGGCACGCTGGCCGGCAAGTGGTCGGCCACCGGCACCATCCGCGGCGACAAGCTGCGCGTGGTGCGCATTGATGACGGCGTGCGCCTGATTGACGGCACCTTGTCTGCGCGTCTGGATGGCGACCGCCTGGTGCTGGACAGCCTGCGCTTTCCGGCGTCGTTGCGGGTGATGCCGGCCGAATGGCGCACCAAGGAATGGATCACCACCAACCCCGAGGCCAAGGGCGGGTACGCCGAAGCCAAGGGCCAGTGGAACTTCATCGATGGCGGCGGCGATATCAAGCTGACGCTGTACCGCTTCCCGGCGTTGCAGCGCTCGGACCGCTACGCCATGGTGTCCGGCACGATCGACCTGAAGGCCGCCATGCCGCGCATCGAAATCGTGGGTGACCTGAAGGCCGACGCAGGCTGGTTCAGCCTGGAAATCCTGCAAGGCGTGCCGTCGCTGGACGACGACGTGAAGGTCGTGCATGCCGGCCAGGACCCCACCGCCGTCTCCACGCCCCTGCAAACCAGCATGAACCTGAAGTTCGACATGGGGCCGCGCTTCTACATCACCGGCATGGGCCTGGATGCGGGTTTGCTTGGCTCCATCCAGATCCTGCTGAACGATGGCCGCTTGACGGGCGTGGGCCAGTTGCGGACCCGTGGTGGCGGCATCGAGGCCTATGGCCAGAAGCTGCGCCTAAGCCGCGGCACGCTGACTTTCCAGGGCCGGCTGGACAATCCGATTCTGGATATCGAGGCCCTGCGCACCGGTGAGCAGGTTGAAGCCGGCGTCAAGGTGGTTGGCACGGCGCAGCGCCCGCGCATTGATCTGGTGTCCTATCCGGATGTCAGCGACGTGGAAAAGCTGTCGTGGCTGCTGCTGGGACGGGGGCCGGATGAAAGCGGCAGCGATGCCGCCCTGCTGGTGTCCGTGGGCACCGCGCTGCTGGGCGGCGGCCAGCCGTTCTACAAGCAGTTCGGGCTGGACGACGTCAGCGTGCGCACGGGCGCCTTGGGCAGTTCGGGCAGCATCCTGCCTGACCGCACCGTGGCGGGCGACGTAAACCGGGACAGTGACAGCCAGCTGGCGACGCAATTCCTGGTGGCCAGCAAGTCGTTCGCCAACGGCATCACGCTAAGCGTCGAGCAGGCGCTGGCGGGCAGCGACACCGTGGGCCGCGCCAGTTATCGGCTGGCGCGCGGGCTGTCGATCGACCTGAAGGGCGGTTCGGTCAACGGGATTGCGCTGGTCTACCGGACCTTCTGGGGGAACTGAGTAAAATGGGCCCCATTCCATCCCCTTTAGCACCATTCCCACCATGAGCATCAAAAGCGACCGCTGGATCCGCCGCCAGTCCGAAGCCGGCATGATCGAACCCTTTGAACCAGGGCAGGTCCGCACGGCCAATGGCGGGCGGATCGTCAGCTACGGCACCAGCAGCTACGGCTACGACGTGCGTTGCGCCGACGAATTCAAGATTTTCACGAACATCAATTCCACCATCGTCGACCCCAAGAATTTCGACGAAGGCTCGTTCGTGGACTTCAAGGGTGATGTTTGCATCATCCCGCCGAACTCGTTTGCGCTGGCCCGCACGGTTGAATACTTCCGCATTCCGCGCAGCGTCCTGACGATCTGCCTGGGCAAAAGCACCTACGCGCGCTGCGGCATCATCGTCAACGTGACGCCGCTGGAACCCGAATGGGAAGGCCACGTCACGCTGGAATTCTCGAACACCACGCCGCTGCCCGCCAAGATTTACGCTGGCGAAGGCTGCGCGCAGATGCTGTTCCTGGAAAGCGATGAAGTGTGCGAGACGTCTTACGCCGATCGTGGCGGCAAGTATCAGGGCCAGCGCGGCGTCACGCTGCCGCGTACCTGATTCCTTAGCGTTGTGGCGAGGGGGCGGGGCGCAGGTAGTCGATGTCCCATTCGCTTTCGCCGGTCTGGATGAATCCGTGCCGGCGGTAGAAGCGGTTCGAATCGCTGTCCCGCAACGCGCCGACGGACACCGGCAGCCCCTGGCTGTCGGCGTCTTGCAGAATCCTTTGCATGACCTGGCTGCCCAGGCCTGTGCTTTGCGCCGCGGGCGTGATGTACAGATGGTCCAGCCGCAAGCCCTCGCCGTCTGGCCGCAGGGCATAAAACCCCACCCGTTGTCCGCTGTGTTCGATCCACCAGGTGTGTTCGGGCCGGAAGGTGCTGCGTAGCCGCGAGCGGGCGCGTTCAGGATCAAAGCGGCCCAGCCGTTGCAGGCTGTCGCGCATGGCATCGATGCGCAAGTCCGCCAGCGCATCGAAATCGGCATCGGATACCGCTTGGAACCGCAAGCCGTTATCCGCCAGCTCGTCATAGCCCCGGCCCAGGAATTGCAGGATGCAGATGCCGTGGCCGTAGGGGTCGCTCAGGTGCGCGATGCGGCCCCAGGCGTGTGTGGACGCCGGGTCTTCCAAGCGGGCGCCAGCCGCCACGGCCTGGCTGACCGCAAGGTCCACGTCTTCCACCACCACGTCCAGATGCACGGGCGTCCAGTGGCGCGCGTAGTCGCGCGTCTGGCCCGTTGCGCTGGCGGCTGGCGTGCCTGCGGCTTTTTCCAGCAGGTAGATGGGAGCGCTTGCCCCAAGCATTTCCGCAGCCTTCGGACCCAGCCGCCGATGCAGCGTCAAGCCGAATGCTCGGGCGTAAAAGTCGACGGCGTGTTCAAGATCGGGCACATCGATATTGACCAGGAGCTGCATGGGGTCTTTCCTTCGGAATCATTCCTTTGGACGGGACAAAAACATATCACGGGCGCCACGCCATGGGGGGTGCGGCTTGCGGCCAAAGAAGTGGGCTAAACAAAGCGGCTAAACAAAGCGGATAAACAAGGCGGCTAAAGAAACCGCTACGCGCAACCGTAAAAAGAATATATGTGTTTGCCGATTTGGCGACGTCATCTCTGCAAGCTGAGCAAGGCCCCGACCCGTGCGTTACCCCCATATTCCCTGGCTGCCCCTGTTGTTTTATCCCGCGCTGCCAGTGGCCGCCGCGGTCGGCCTCATGCTGTGGCGTGAATGGCCGCCCGCGTTGACGCTGATCGTGCCGTTCGTGCCGTGGGTGATGGCGCTGATCGGCGCGGCGATCTGCCTGATGTACCAACGCTCGCAGACGATGGCGCTGATGCTATGCGTGCTGGCCGCCACCGCCATCTGGCCAACGCTCGCACGGGAAGCGCCGTGGGCCTTGGGGCCCGCGCTGGCGTGGTGGTCGTTGGCGTACACAATCAATGCGCTCTGGTCCGAGCGGTCCAGCATGTGGCTCGACATGGTGCTGCGCATCGCGCTGATGGCGGTGGGCGTGGCGGCGATTGCGCTTATTGGCAAGGATGGCCTGACCGATGTGTTTGGCACCATGGCGTTGCAGGGCAAGCTTGCGCGCCTGGGCGTGCCCGTCGAAGCGCTTGCGGCGCTGCTGGTGACGGGCCTCACATTGACCTTGTTGCTGTTGCGCTATGGGCGCCCGCAGCAGGCGGGCCAATGGCTGGGCTTTGTCTGCATGGCCTGGGCCTTGCCGCGTGGCGCGGAACATCCCATTGAACTGGCGTTGATGTCGGCCGCTGCGCTGACGGCGCTGTGCATCTCGCTGGCGCACGAAGGGTTCCACATGGCGTTTCGCGACGAGCTGACCGGCCTGCCGGGCCGGCGCGCGCTGAACGAACGCCTGCAACGCATGGGCCGCGTCTACACGTTGGCAATGGCCGACGTGGATCACTTCAAAGCGTTCAACGACACGCACGGACACGACGTGGGCGATCAGGTGCTGCGCATGGTGGCGTCGCAACTGCGCCGTGTGCCGGGCGGCGGGCAGGCGTACCGATATGGCGGCGAAGAGTTCACGCTGGTGTTCCCGGGCAAGACCGCCGCCGAAAGCATGCCGCATCTGGAAACGGTGCGGCGCGCCATCGAGGCCTATCAGATGCGCTTGCGCGACAAACCCGCGCGGCCCAAGGCGGACCAGGTCGGCCTGCGCCGCCGCGGCGGACGCGGCGGACGCAATTCGCGGCCGTTGCGGGTCACGGTCAGCATTGGCGTGGCCGAACGCGGCGACGCCTTGCGCGCGCCGGACGCGGTAATCAAGGCGGCCGACCAGGCGCTTTACAAAGCCAAGGACGGCGGCCGCAACCAGGTGTGCGCGTATGGCGCGCGCCGCAGCCGGGCGGCAACGGCGTGAGTCTTCGCAGCCGGTCTTCAGCGGCCTGAGTTTCCCCAGCCGCCATCGACGCGACGCCGCCTACTTGCCGGCCAGCGCCAGCGCCAGCGCCATCAACGCGCCGCCGCCTACTTGCCGGCCAGCGCCAGCGCCATCAGTGTTTCGTCGTAGAGCGCGTCGTTCACGCACAGCGCTTCGCGTTCGCGGCCATATTCGACAAAGCCCAGGCTGGCGTACAGCGCCGTCGCCGCAGTGTTGTTGGCGGTGACGCTTAGCTGCACCTGGCGGATGCCGCGCATGGTCTGAGCATGGGCGATGGCCGCATGCATCAGCAGCCGGCCCAGCCCGCGTCCGCGATGGGTGGGCGCCACATACATGCTCCAGACGTGCGCCTTGTGGCGCATCTTCAGCTTGCGCTGACGGCCCACGCCGACCATGCCAGCCAGGGCGTCATCGACGAACACGCCAAACATCGCGCCATCATCCAGCGGCGTGATCCACCCCCGGATGTCCTCCAGTGTCAGCGTGTGTTCCTCTTCGTAACTTGATCCGAACGATTCGGGTGTTTCCACCAGCGCGTCCAGGCGCAATTGACGCAGGGGCGCGGCATCCGGGGCGGTCAGACGTCTGACAAGCGGTATGGGCATGGTCTGAGAGTGTTGGGAATACGGAACGGTTGGGCGGTTTGGGCAGTATAGGCGGGGGGCGCTTGCCTATAATGGGCCTATTGCCGCTTGCGGTTTTCACAAAGGAGCCAACGATGTTCGGTTTCCTCAAGATAAACCAGGACGCCAATCTCGACGAAGTGCAGGAAGCCTTCGTCGCCAGAGTGGCAGACGCTGCGCAAGACTTTGTCGATGCCGCCGGGACAACCGGCGCCGTGCTGGACTACTCGCTGTCCAGTGTCCATGCGCTGGACGACGCGCTAGAGGCCGCCCACCTTGGGACCTTGCCTCTGACCCCCATGCAAACCGTTGGCGCCGCCGCCTACCTGTACGAGGTCGGACGCCGCGCGCATGGCGGCTTGTACGAGGTGTGCGACGACGAAGACCCGGTTGTGCTGGTATGTGGCGACCCCGGCTCCGAAGTTTGTTTTGGCGCCATCGCCAAGATCGAGCGGCGCATCCGGGACGGGGCCACCGAGTCCATCCCCGCCTACTTCGAGCAGTTCACCACTGCCTTGCAGACCGGCGAAGCCCGCACCATCCGCTAGGTTTGCTCCCCCCGGCGCCGTTGTCTCTGTGCTGAAAGCGCCCGCTTTTGGCGCGATGACAACGGCTGTGCATGCCTTCTGGGGATTTCCCGTAGGACTGTAAGAAAAACAGCCCTACAATTCCGCCATTCCCGCTTCCCGGCGGGTGCTCGCGCCGTCTGTCATCAGGCGGATTTTTACTAGAAGTACATTCGGGCTGCGAACCGCGTCCGATCCCGCCTTGCCCCCAGGAGCGCCTGCATGAAATTCCGCTTCCCCATTTTCATCATCGACGAGGACTACCGTTCGGAGAACGCGTCCGGTTTGGGTATTCGTGCCTTGTCAGCTGCAATCGAGGCCGAGGGCGTCGAGGTGATCGGGGTGACCAGCTATGGCGACCTGAGTTCGTTCGCGCAACAGCAAAGCCGCGCCAGCGCCTTCATCCTGTCGATCGACGATGAAGAGTTCGACGTGGATTCGCCCGAGGACGTGGCCAGCGCAATCAAGAACCTGCGCATGTTCATCGGCGAGCTGCGCTTTCGCAACGCCGATATCCCCATCTATCTGTACGGTGAGACGCGCACGTCGGAACACATTCCGAACGACATCCTGCGCGAACTGCACGGCTTCATCCACATGTTCGAGGACACCCCCGAATTCGTGGCGCGCCACATCATCCGCGAAGCCCGCAGCTACGTGGATTCGCTGCCGCCGCCGTTCTTCCGCGAGCTGGTCAAGTACGCGCAAGACGGTTCGTATTCCTGGCACTGCCCCGGGCACTCGGGCGGCGTGGCGTTCCTGAAGAGCCCGGTGGGCCGCATGTTCCACCAATTCTTCGGCGAGAACATGCTGCGCGCCGACGTCTGCAACGCCGTGGACGAACTGGGCCAACTGCTGGACCACACCGGCCCCATCGCCGAGTCCGAACTGAACGCCGCGCGCATCTTCCATGCCGATCACTGCTTCTTCGTGACCAACGGCACGTCGACGTCGAACAAGGTGGTGTGGCACGCCAACGTTGCGGCCGGCGACGTCGTGGTGGTGGACCGCAACTGCCACAAGTCGATCCTGCACGCCATTACGATGACGGGCGCGATCCCGGTGTTCCTGCGCCCCACGCGCAACCACCTGGGCATCATCGGCCCGATCCCGCTGGAAGAATTCCACCCGGACAACATCCGCAAGAAGATCGAAGCCAACCCCTTCGCACGCGAAGCGGTGAACAAGAATCCGCGCATCCTGACGCTGACGCAAAGCACGTACGACGGCGTCATCTACAACGTGGAAATGATCAAGGAACAGCTCGGCAGCTACATCGACACGCTGCACTTTGACGAAGCGTGGCTGCCGCACGCGTCGTTCCACGAGTTCTACACGGACATGCACGCGATTGGCCAGGACCGCCCGCGCAGCCAGGACGCGATGGTGTTCGCCACGCACTCCACGCACAAGCTGCTGGCCGGTATTTCGCAGGCCTCTCAGATCATCGTGCAGGAATCCGAGACCCGCAAACTGGACCGCAACGTCTTCAACGAGGCGTACCTGATGCACACGTCGACCTCGCCGCAGTACGCGATCATCGCGTCGTGCGACGTGGCCGCCGCCATGATGGAGCCGCCCGGAGGCACCGCGCTGGTCGAGGAAAGCATCCGCGAAGCGCTGGACTTCCGCCGCGCCATGCGCAAGGTGGAATCGGAATTCGGCAAGAACGACTGGTGGTTCAAGGTCTGGGGCCCGAACCGTCTGGTGTCCGAAGGCATCGGCAACCGCGACGAGTGGATTCTGGAAGCCAACGACCACTGGCACGGCTTCGGCGAAATGGCCGAAGGCTTCAACATGCTGGACCCGATCAAGGCCACGGTCATCACCCCGGGGCTGGACATGTCGGGCAGCTTCGGCGAAACCGGCATTCCGGCGGCGCTGGTGTCCAAGTACCTGACCGAGCACGGCGTGGTGGTGGAAAAGACCGGCCTGTATTCGTTCTTCATCCTGTTCACCATCGGCATCACCAAGGGCCGCTGGAACACGCTGTTGACCGCCTTGCAGCAGTTCAAGGACGACTACGACCGCAACCAGCCGCTGTGGCGCATCCTGCCTGACTTCTGCCGCGTGCATCGCCGCTACGAGCGCATGGGCCTGCGCGATCTGTGCCAGGAAATCCACGAAGCCTACCGTGCGCGCGACGTCGCCCGCCTGACCACCGAGATGTACCTGAGCGACATGGTGCCGGCGCTGAAGCCGTCGGACGCCTTTGCCCGCATGGCGCACCGCGAAGTCGAACGCGTGGACATCGACAAGCTGGAAGGCCGCGTGACGGGCGTGTTGTTGACGCCGTATCCCCCGGGCATCCCGCTCTTGATTCCGGGCGAACGCTTTAACCGCACCATCGTGCAGTACCTGCAATTCGCGCGCGAATTCAACGAGCGCTTCCCGGGCTTCGAAACCTACATTCACGGCCTGGCCGACGAACCGGGTCCCGATGGCGAGAAGCGCTACTACGTTGATTGCCTGATTGAAGAATAAGGCCCGGCGGGTCTGGAGTTTCGATGTTTGATGTAGCCGTACTCGGCGCCGGCGCCGCTGGCATGATGTGTGCAGCGGTCGCCGGTCAGCGCGGCTTGCGCGTGGTGCTGCTCGACCACGCCGAGCGCCTGGCGGAGAAGATCCGCATTTCCGGCGGTGGCCGCTGCAACTTCACCAACATCGGGGCCGGACCCGCCAACTTCCTGTCCGACAATCCGCATTTCTGCCGCTCGGCCCTGTCGGCCTACACGCCGCAGGACTTTCTGGCGCTGATGAAGCGCCACCATATCGCCTGGCACGAGAAGCATCGCGGCCAGCTGTTCTGCAACGATTCCAGCGAATCCATCATCGACATGCTGCGCGCCGAGTGCGACGCGGGCAATGTGCAATGGCGCATGGGCTGCTCAGTGGCCGAGATCGGCCACGGCGAGCAGGGCTTTGAACTGCGCACCGGCCAGGGCGTGATCCGCGCGGCCAAGCTGGTGGTGGCTACCGGCGGCATGGCGATTCCGCAGTTGGGCGCCACCGACTTCGGCCTGAAGATTGCGCGCCAGTTCGGCCTGAAGGTGGTCGAACCCCGGCCGGCGCTGGTGCCCCTGACGTTTGACCCCGTGCAATGGCAGCCCATGTCCGAACTATCGGGCGTGGCGCTGGAGGTGGGCCTGCACACGGGGCAGGGCAAGACGCGCGGAGAATTCCTGGAAGACCTGCTGTTCACACATCGGGGCTTGTCAGGCCCGGCGATCTTGCAGATTTCCAGCTACTGGAAACCCGGCGAACCCATCGTGATCGACCTGGCGCCCGGCCGCGATCTGGCCGAAGAGCTGCTGGCGTCAAAATCCGGTAACCGCCAGCAGGTGCATACCGTGCTGGCGGGCCTGTGGCCCAAACGGCTGGCCGACCGCTGGCTGCATCTGGCAGAGCAGGGCGGCAAGCCCGGCCTGGCGGCATTACGTCTGGCGGATGCGCCCGACAAAACGCTGCGCGCACTGGCGCAAGACATCCATCAATGGTCGCTCGTGCCCAGCGGCACCGCCGGCTACAAGAAGGCCGAAGTGATGCGCGGCGGTGTGGATACGCGCGGGCTGGACCAGAAATCCATGCAGGCCAAGACCACCCCCGGCCTGTATTTCATCGGCGAAGCGGTCGACGTGACCGGCTGGCTGGGCGGCTACAACTTCCAGTGGGCCTGGGCCTCGGGCGTGGCCTGCGGGAAAGCGGTGTAAGCAGGGGGCGAAGGGCGGGCGGGATAGACCCGGCGCCCGGGCGCATCGCGCATTCCGTTGGCTCGAATTGAAACAATCCCATTGTGATATCAAATAAAAATACATATCATTTATGTTTTCGATATCGACTAGTGCCTCTCCATCGGGAGGGCGAGTCCCACGGAGACATGCATGGCCTATACCCTTCCGACCCTGCCGTACGCTTATGACGCCCTGGAACCTCACATCGACGCGATGACGATGGAGATCCACTACAGCAAGCATCATCAAACCTATGTGACCAGCCTGAACGCCGCGCTGGATGGCGCCGGCCTCAGCACTGACGAACCCGTCGAAGCCCTGGTGGCCCGCCTGGACCAATTGCCCGAAGCCCTACGCGGCGCGGTCCGCAACCACGGCGGCGGCCATGCCAACCACAGCTTGTTCTGGTCGGTGATGTCGCCCGAAGGCGGCGGCGAGCCCGACGGCGCGCTGGCCGCGGCGATTGAATCGGAACTGGGCGGCCTGGCTGCCTTTCGCGACGCCTTCACCAAGGCGGCGCTGACCCGCTTTGGCAGCGGCTGGGCCTGGCTCTCGGTAACGCCCGCCGGCAAGCTGGTGGTGGAAAGCAGCGCCAACCAGGACAGCCCGCTGATGCACGGCAATACGCCGATTTTGGGCCTGGATGTCTGGGAACACGCCTACTATCTGAAATACCAGAACCGCCGTCCTGAATACATCGGCGCTTTCTACAATGTCGTGAACTGGCCCGAAGTGGCTCGCCGCTACGCGGCCGCGAAGGGCTAAGCCTATCTCTCTGAAGGAGGGTAGCGGCCCTATGAACACTTTCAGCCGTCATCGCGTGCGGCCTGCGGCCATGAGCATCAGCGTGTGGACGCTTGCCGTCATGGTGTCCTGCCTGGCGTTGCATCAGCTCTGGGTGTATCTGGACGAGCATGCGCCGCACGTGGCTGACGCGCTGTTAGGGGGGCTGGTCGCCGCTGGCGCGACCGCGCTGGGCACCTTGCCCATTCTCTTCGCCCGCACCATTCCGCAGAAAGTCCAGGACAGCATGTTCGGCTTCGGCGCGGGCGTGATGCTGGCGGCCAGCGCGTTTTCGCTGGTGGCCCCCGGTATTGCCGCCGCCGAAACGCAAGGCATGGGGCCGTGGGGCGCGGGGCTGACGGTGGGCGCCGCCATCTTGCTGGGCGCGGGCGTGCTGCTGATCATGGACCGCACCCTGCCGCACGAACACTTCATCAAGGGCCGGGAAGGCATCGAGGCGCACCGGCTGCGCCGCACCTGGCTGTTCGTGTTTGCGATCACGTTGCACAACCTGCCCGAAGGCCTGGCGATTGGCGTGGGGTATGCGGGTAGCGACCCCGTGCGCGGCACCGCATTGGCCACGGGTATCGCCATTCAGGACATTCCCGAAGGGCTGGTGGTGGCGGTGGCGCTGCTGGCGGCCGGCTACAAACGCGCGTTCGCCGTGGCGCTGGGCATGTTGTCGGGGCTGGTTGAACCGCTGGGCGCCGTGCTGGGGGCGGCCATCGTGGGGTTTTCGGCGACCATGCTGCCGTGGGGCCTGGGCTTTGCCGCGGGGGCCATGTTGTTTGTCATCAGCCATGAAATCATTCCCGAATCCCATCGCAAGGGGCACGAGGTCTACGCCACCTGCGGGCTGATGTTGGGCTTTGTTTTGATGATGCTGCTGGATACCGCGTTGGGGTAGCGCGCTTGATTTTTCGGTTTTCGGCGCAAGGCTTTCGTTGTATGCTTTCGCCGCTGTCATGCATGTTTGCGGGAGAGAGCGGCTGTTTCCACGAATCAGCCGCCGCCGAAGGCGCAATTCGCCCAGAATCGCTCAGGTAACCGATACCGCACATGCTTGCCCCGTCCCGGTTTTTCACCGTGTGGATGCGGCAAAACAGTACTCTGGAGAGACCTGGCGCCGACCCTCGAACAAGGGACATATCGCGCAGCCCAGGCGCCGAAGGTGCAAACCCGCCACGCGGGGCAACTCTCAGGCAAAAGGACAGAGGGGCGGAAGATTCAGCCGTAGCCGTGCGGGCGCAGTCCGCTTGTCACGACCGGCATTCCGTAACCCTGGCAAAGATTGCCGTCCCGGAGTTTCCGCGCATGTCCGCAACCCTCAAACGCACCCCGCTGGCCGAAGAACATATCGCCTCCGGCGCCCGAATGGTCGATTTCGGCGGCTGGGATATGCCCTTGGCCTACGGCTCGCAGCTCGAGGAGCACCACGCGGTGCGCCAGGACGCCGGCATGTTCGATGTGTCGCACATGCTGAACGTGGACGTCACCGGCCCCGACGCCTTCGCCTTCCTGCAACGCCTGGTCGCCAATGACGTGTCCAAGCTGACCGTGCCCGGCAAGGCCTTGTACAGCTGCATGCTGAACCCGCAAGGCGGCGTCATCGACGACCTGATCATCTATTTCTTCGCTGCCGACGAATGGCGCGTGGTGGTCAACGCCGGCACGGCCGACAAAGACATCGCCTGGATGCAGCGTGTGAAGCAGGCTGGCCAGTTCGACGTCACCATCGCCGCGCGCCGCGATCTGGCCATGGTGGCCGTGCAAGGCCCCAACGCGCGCGCCAAGGTCTGGGCCGCGCGCCCGGCGTGGCAAGCCGCCACCGAAGCGCTGACCCCGTTCGTCGCAGCCCGCGTTGACGGCGACACGCTCGTGGCCCGCACCGGCTACACCGGCGAAGACGGCTTTGAAATTGTTTTGCCCGCGACCGAAGTCGTGCAGCTGTGGCGCGACCTGGTTGCGCAAGGCGTGCGACCGGCGGGCCTGGGCGCGCGCGATACGCTGCGCCTGGAAGCCGGCATGAACCTGTACGGCCAAGACATGGACGAGCTGACCCAGCCCGATCAAGCCGGCCTGACCTGGACCGTGTCGCTGAAGAACGCCGAGCGCCGTTTCATCGGCCGCGATGCCCTTGAACAATTCGCCACCCCCGCCACCTTCATCGGCCTGAAGCTGCAAGAGCGCGGCGTGATGCGCGCCCACATGGCCGTGCGCACGCCGGCCGGCACGGGCGAACTCACCAGCGGCACCATGTCGCCCACGCTGGGCGTGTCGATCGGCTTTGCCCGCCTGCCGCAAGGCGTGCGTCCGGGCGATACCGTCGAGGTCGACATCCGTGGCAAATGGGTGCCCGCCCTGGTCTGCAAGCTGCCTTTCGTCCGTAACGGCAAAGCCGTCGAACACTCGTAAACTCGAAGCTTCGCGCGAGCCGCCTGCCCGGTCCGGGCACGCGCCGCCCGCGCGAGGCGCGCAACACCATTCATCTACCCGCATTCCCTCAGGAGTTCCCATGAGTCTGCCCACCGATCGCAAGTACACCTCGTCCCACGAATGGGTCAAAGCTGAAGGCGACGTGTTCGTCGTCGGCATCACCGACACCGCCCAGGATCAATTGGGCGATCTGGTCTTCGTTGGCGACGTGAAGGTTGGCGCCAAGTTGAACGCGGGCGAAACCGCCGGCGTCGTTGAATCGGTCAAGGCCGCATCCGACATCTACGCACCCGTCGCTGGCGAAATCGTCGCCTTCAACGAAGAGCTGGAAAACAACCCCAACCTGATCAACGAATCGGCCTTCACCGCCTGGATCTTCAAGATCAAGCCGGTCAACGCCGCGGATGCCGACAAGCTGCTGGACGCTGCCGGCTACGAAGCTGTCGCCAACGGCTAAGCCGTTTCGAGGCTGGCCCGCCGCCCGTATGGCGCGCCAGCCTCGCAACCTGCATCACCACCCCGAGATTCCCCCATGTCGCGCGCCCTAGACACCCATACCGACTTCATTCCCCGCCACATCGGCCCTTCTGACGCCGACCAGGCCGCCATGCTCAAGGTCATTGGCAGCTCCAGCCTGGACGCCCTGATCGAAGAAGTCGTGCCCCCGAAGATCCGCAGCCAGGCCCCGCTGGCGCTGCCGCCCTCGCGCAGCGAAACCGACGTGCTGGCCGAACTGAAGCAGATCGCGGGCCGCAACAAGGTCTTCCGCAATTACATCGGCCAGGGTTACTACGGCACGCAGACGCCCAACGTCGTGTTGCGCAACATTCTTGAGAATCCCGCCTGGTACACGGCCTACACGCCGTATCAGCCGGAAATCTCGCAGGGCCGTCTTGAAGCCCTGCTGAATTACCAGACCATGGTCGCCGACCTGACCGGGCTGGACATCTCCAACGCCTCGCTGCTGGACGAAAGCACCGCCGCCGCCGAAGCCATGACGCTGGCCCGCCGTGGCGCCAAGTCGCAAAGCCCGGTGTTCTTCATCTCGCGCCATGTGCATCCGCAGACCATCGAAGTCGTGCGTACGCGCGCCGAAGGCCTGGACATCGAGATCACCGTCGGCGACGAAGCCGAAGGCCTGCCCGAGTGCTTTGGCGTGCTGCTGCAATACCCGCACAGCACCGGTTCCGTGTCCGACTACCGCAAGCTGGCGGAAGCCGCCCACGCGCAAGGCGCGGTCGTCGCGTGCGCCACCGACCTGCTGGCGCTGGCCCTGTTGGCCGCCCCGGGCGAGTGGGGCGCCGACATCGCCATCGGTTCGGCCCAGCGCTTTGGCGTGCCGTTCGGTTTTGGCGGCCCGCACGCGGGCTTCATGGCCTGCAAGGACGCCTTCAAGCGCAACATGGCCGGCCGTCTGGTCGGCGTGTCGAAAGACGCGCAAGGCAACCCGGCGATGCGTCTGGCGCTGCAAACGCGCGAACAGCACATCCGCCGCGAGAAGGCCACGTCCAACATCTGCACGGCGCAAGTGCTGCTGGCCGTGATGGCGGGCATGTACGCCGTGTGGCACGGCCCGGCCGGCATCCGCCGCATTGCCGAGCGCGTGCAGCGCAGCACCGCCATCCTGCGCGCCGAACTGGTGAAGCTGGGCGTGAAGGTTGTGAACAACACGTTCTTCGACACGCTGCTGCTGGAAACCGGCCCCGCCACCCCGGCCATCCTGACCGCCGCCGAGTGCGAACACATCAACCTGCGCCGTGTTGACGGCGCGCGCCTGGCCGTGTCGCTGGACGAAACCGTGACCGTCGCCGACCTGCAAGCGCTGGTCAACGTGTTCGCCGCCGGCCTGGAGCGTGATGATGTCGAACTCGACATCGACGCCCTGGACGCCGCCGCCGCCAGCGGTATCCCCGCATCGGTTGCCCGCGAAAGCGCCATCCTGAAGCACCCGGTGTTCTCTAGCGTGCAATCCGAAACCGACATGCTGCGCTACCTGCGCAAGCTGGCCGACAAGGACCTGGCGCTGGACCGCACGATGATCCCGCTGGGTTCGTGCACGATGAAGCTGAACGCCACGGCCGAGATGATCCCGATCACGTGGCCCGAGTTCGCGTTGATCCACCCGTTTGCGCCCGCGTCGCAAAGCCAGGGCTACAACGAGCTGATCGACCGCCTGTCCGCCGCGCTGTGCGAAATCACCGGCTACGACAACATCAGCCTGCAACCCAACTCGGGCGCGCAAGGCGAATACGCCGGCCTGCTGGCGATTCGCGGCTATCACCAAGCCAACGGCCAGCATCAGCGCAACGTCTGCCTGATCCCGTCGTCGGCGCACGGCACCAACCCCGCGTCGGCGCAATTGGCCGGCATGGAAGTCGTGGTGGTGGCGTCGGATTCCAACGGCAACGTGGATCTGGCTGACCTGCGCGCCAAGATCGAACTGGTTGGCGACAAGCTGGCCGCGCTGATGATCACGTACCCGTCCACGCACGGCGTGTTCGAAGAAGCCGTCACCGAGATCTGCGATCTGGTTCACCAGGCGGGCGGCCAGGTCTACCTGGACGGCGCCAACATGAACGCGATGGTCGGCGTGGCCCAGCCCGGCAAGTTCGGCTCGGACGTGTCGCACCTGAACCTGCACAAGACCTTCTGCATCCCGCACGGCGGCGGCGGCCCCGGCGTGGGTCCCGTGGCGGTGCGCGCCCACCTGGCGCCGTACCTGCCGGGCGTGGTGAATGAGCAGGGCAAGCTGCCCGGCGACGCGAAGGTTGGCCCGGTATCGGCCGCGCCGTTCGGTTCGGCCGGCATCCTGCCGATTCCGTACGTGTACATCGCGCTGATGGGCGCCGACGGCCTGCGCCGCGCCACCGAAGTCGCCATCCTGAACGCCAACTACATCGCGACCCGCCTGCGTGACCACTACCCGGTGCTGTACGCGGGCCGTAACGGCCGTGTGGCGCACGAATGCATCCTGGACGTGCGTCCGTTGAAGGAAACCAGCGGCATCAGCGCCGAAGACATCGCCAAGCGCCTGATGGACTACGGTTTCCACGCGCCGACGATGAGCTTCCCGGTGGCGGGCACCTTGATGGTCGAGCCGACGGAATCCGAAGGCGTCGCCGAACTGGACCGCTTCATCGACGCGATGATTTCGATCCGCGAGGAAATCGCCCAGGTCGAACGTGGCGAACGCGATCGCGAAGACAACGTCCTGAAGAACGCGCCGCACACCGCCCAGATGCTGCTGGCCGAAGAGTGGCTGCACGACTACCCGCGCCAGCAGGCCGCCTACCCGGTGGCGTCGCTGCGCGAGGCCAAGTACTGGCCGCCGGTGGGCCGTGTGGACAACGCCTACGGCGACCGCAACCTGGTCTGCGCCTGCCTGCCGATCGAAGCCTACGCATAAGCGCACGCGCTTCAGCTTTAGCTTTAGCTTTCAGGCAATAAAAAACCCCCATCAGAAATGATGGGGGTTTTTCTTTGGGGCCGAGCGATGCGCCAGGTGGTGACCCTGGCGCGGCAGGCTTACTTGGCCGATGCGCCCTTGGCGACGTCGTTGAAGTCTTCAGCGATGCTGATGAAGGTGTTCAACAGGATTTGCAGGTTGTCCTTGCCGATCCCGCCTTCCGCGTTCATGTCCATCTGCAGCACGGCCTGGTTCTTGTCGTCCAGGTAGGCGCGCGTCCAGCGGTATTCCTGATTCCAGCTGTTGATGGCCTTCAGCGTCACCGGCTTCTTGGTCTTGTACGTGGCAGTCATCACCAGGTCCAGGCACTTCTCGGTGAAGTCGTTGCACAGGAATTCCAGGCGCAGATCGCTGGCGCCGGTGGTGCCAGCGTCCAGCACCAGCACGGGGCCTTGGTCACCGTCGGTCTTGTTGACCGTGTAGCCCATGTCGTCCAGCAGGCTGCTGACGGTGTCCAGGTTGAAGTCCTGCATCACGCCGGGCAGGGCAGGCGTGGCGCCGTCGGCCGGCTCGTCCTGGCCCATGCCGGGCATGGATTCGTCTTCGTCGTCGTGGTCCATCGAGCCCATGCCGGCTGCGCCCAGCAGGCCGCTGAACAACTCGTCCGCCGGAATTTCTTTGCCGTTCAGGTTGCCCATGCCGTCCGCGAACGTGAACTTGCCGACGATGTTGTCGCCGTCGTTCTTGCCCACGTTGAACATTTCGGCCATGCCCGACATCTGGCGCACGGTTTCGTCGGCGTCCTTGGCGGCCTGATCGGCGGCAATGCCTTCCTTCTTGATGGCGTACTGCGTGACCAGGTCCTGCACCATCGGCTTAGAAATGATCAGCGTGGCGTCGATGCGCTTGATGGCCTTGACCGCAATTTCCTGCGGCGTCAGGTTCTTGACGTCAGGCGGGTTGGCCAGGTCCAGCGTGAAGTTCAGCTTGCTTTCGCCCTTGGCGGTCTTCCAGCTCAAGGGGTCGATGCTGAACGACGGGTTGCCCGCCAGCAGCTTGCCGGCGCTGTCCAGCATCGCTTCAACCTGCTCGTCCTTCAGACCTTCGTCTTCGGTGTGCGCCATGTACTGGCGCATCAGCTGGTTGTACGTGTCGGACAGGGTCTTGACGGCCTGGCCGTCCAGCTTGGCCAGCTTGATCACGGCCTGGCCGTTACCCAGCGGCACGTCGTTTACCGTGATGTCACCCGTTTGGTAGGCGGCTTGCACGTTGATCGACTTGTCGTCTTCGGACAGCTTCACGCCGTAGCCGAAGTTATCCAGCGACACCTTCATGTCATCCGACTTCTTCGTGACGTCGATGCGCTTGATCTTGATGTCGGAATCGCCCATCGACACGCCGAACTTGCCCATGCGGCTGTTGACGTCCATCGTCATGCCGGTGATGGCCATGACGACCGGGTCGTTGCTCTTCGTGCCGTCGATCGCCAGCTTGTCCATCACGCCGTGCGCGGTGACGGCTTCCAGCGAGCGGTCAAACGTGCCCGTGATCACCATGCCGCTGAAGTCGATCGTGTTGTTTTGCACCGTCGTCGACACCGGCGCAATCTTGGAGGTGGACGAGGTAGTGCCGCTGTAGCTGACCATCGCGTCGCTGATCAGCGGCGAGATGTCTTTGGTCAGTGCGAACACTTCCTTCAGGTTGTCGGTCTTGGCGATTTCGGCGTGCACGTACGCCAGCTTGGGCGCAACGGCGCCGCGCGACAAGGCGGTCTTGGGGAACGGGCCGTGTTCAATGACGGCGTCGAACTCAATCATGCCGGCCGGCATGGCGTCCAGGCTCTTGTCGTTCTTCACCAGCGACAGGCCGTAGCGAGCCTGGGTCGAGAAGAGGCTGCGCTCGTACTTCAACTGGTCAATGCGCAAACCGAACAACGGCGTCAGCTTCGCCAGTTTTTCGTTCGCTTCGGCCAGATGGCGCTGCGAGCTTTCCTCGATCCGTTTGCCGGTGTACCACGTGGCGCCTATCCAGCTTCCCGCTCCCACAATGACCACGCCGAGGGTGATCGCTACGCTCTTTTTCATCGTTGTGCTTTTTTCGTTGATTATCGAGTCATATCCGGCAGACTGGCGCATTGCGCCGTCGCGTCCTGATCGCCAGGGGCGGCTGCCGGTATACACGTTATTCATCGGGCTGTAAGGGCCCGCGCCGGAGTATACCGAGGCACGCCTACCGGGAAGCGTGCGCGCAGTTACCGAAGATTTCAAAATGAAAGGCCGGCGCAGGGCGCCGGCCTTTTTGTCGACAATCCGGCTTTTCAGCCGAAGATCAGAGCGGGTCCAGCGGGTAGATGGGCCGGCGCACGTGCTTGAAATCCAGCTGGCTGTAGTCGGAGGTGGTGACGCCGACGCCCGTGCATTCGATGACTTCGGTGGCCATCGCCGAGAAGCCCGCGCGCCAATGCACCCGGCTCTTCAACACCACGTAGCGCTTTTGCAGCGGGTCGATGCCGGCCGACAGCAGGCAATTGATATCGAACGGTTCCTGGTGGCGCGACACCACCACGATTTCCACGCGGCCCGTGTCGATGACAACGGTAAGCCCCGTGTCGTTACGCACGCCCCGGTACATCGGGCCGCGGTTGAGATACACGCCGTCAAACACCAGCTTGACGCGGGCGGTCACTTCCAGCGGTTCGCTGGGTTGCTTGATGGCGGGCATGGGCAGCTTGCCGCCCAGCTTCAAGGTAATGGTCTTGCCCACGCCCGCAGCCGCAGCTTGCAATGCAGCTTCCGGGTCGCAGATGGCGTAGAACACCACGTTGTCCAGTTCCTGGCGCAGCACTTCGGCAAGCACCGCGGTGGTGTCCATGGTGCCGCCGGAACCGGTGTTGTCGAAGTGGTCCAGCAACACAACCGGGCCTTGCTCGATCTGCTTGGCGCGCGCGATGGTGGGCGCGAGCGGCTCCGGGTGAAACACCCAATCGGCGCGGCCGGCCCAGGCGCGTTCCAGCAGTTCGTCGCGGTACTTCTGCGCGTCTTCCAGCTTGCCGTCCGTACAGACGACGGCGCTCAAGCCCGCTTCGCGAATGTCCGCATGCGGAAAACCCACGAAGACGGACGCCGCCAGCACGCCATTCGCTTCCAGTTCCTTGCAGCGTTCCTGCAAAGGCTTATTGGGCGCGGCATGCGTGCCTTGGCACATGATGTGCGGCAGCATCGGCTTGTTGGCCCAGCTCATCACGGGCTTGATCTCGCCCTTGAGCGTGCGGACGATAACGTTCGCCGCACGCACGCCCGCTTCGCGGATGTCCACATGCGGATACGTGTGAAAGCCGCTGATGACGGTGGCGTTGTTGACGATGTCGTCGTAGATGTTGGCGTGCATGTCCAGCGTGACGGCGACAGGCGTTTTCGGATCGATTTCGCGCAGACGGCGCAAGAGGTCGCCTTCTGCATCTTCCACGCCTTCGGCGACCATGGCGCCGTGCAGGTCCAGCAGGATGGCGTCAAAGCCGCCCAGCTTCACCTGGTCCAGCACCAGCTTGCACAGCTGCTCGTGCGTGTCGGCGCTGGTGGGGCCGCTGGGCCAGGACTCGGCCGCCACGGGCACGACCATTTCTGCGCCCTCGCGGCGGGCCACTTCGATATAGCCGCCCAGTCCGCTGTCGGTGTTCTCGTAGGCCTTGATGGCGCGTTCGCCAGCCAGGATGTCGGGGCTGCCGCGGAAGAAGCGTTCAAGCGGGGTCGGCACGGGCGAATAGGTATTCGTCTCGTGCTTGATCATTGCCAATAGCCAACGCATGGGAATTCCTGTGGGTTGCTGTGGAAAGTCAGTTCTTGGGCGGCTGCGGCCACGGTTGCTGCTCGGGACGCATCTCTTCCCAGGCGCGCGCCACGCGCAGGACGCCCAGGTCGTCGAAGCGGGCGCCAGCGATTTGCAGGCCGATGGGCAGGCCGGCTTTCGTGTAGCCGCAGTTGACGGACGCCGCAGGCTGCTCGCTCATGTTGAAGGGCAGCGTGAAGCCGATATGGTGCATGGTGGTGGCGACTTCATTGGTGGGCGACGGCCATTCGGCGTTGTACGCCACCACGGGGGCCACGGGCGACAGCACGTAATCGAAGGGCGCGCAGGCGGCAACCGTCTTGGCTCGCACGTTCAGCGTTTCGTAGTAGCTGCGGAACACGGCCTCGCCGCTTTGGCCGCCACCGCTTTCTGCCCAGGTGCGGATGAACGGCAGGATCTTGGCGCGGCGCGCTTCGGGCAGCGCGGCCAGGTCGATGGCCGAGCGCGTGCGCCAGAAGCGGTCGACGCCTTCGAGCATGTCAGGGGTCATCCACGGCAGCATCGGCGTCACGATGGCGCCGGCAGCTTCGAAGGCGCGGGCGGCCGCCTGCACGGCGTCACGCACTTCCGGGTCCAGAGGCAGGCCGCAGCCCGCGTCCATCAACAGGCCGATGCGCAAACCGCGCACGTCCTGGTTCAGGTTCAGCCAGTCGAAGTCCTGGAAGGGCAGGCTCATGTGGTCGCGCGCGTCGGGCTGCGACAGCACGCCCATCATCAATGCGGCGTCGGTGATGGTGCGGGTCATGGGGCCGGCGCAGCGGCCCATGAAGGGCGGGTCGATGGGGATGCGGCCCAGGCTGGGCTTGAGCGTGGCGATGCCGCACCAGGCGGCCGGCAGACGGACCGAGCCGCCGATGTCGGTGCCGATGTGCAGTGGGCCGTAACCTGCGGCGGCCGCGGCGCCTGCGCCCGCGCTGGAGCCGCCCGGGTTCTTCGTCAGGTCCCAGGGGTTGCGCGTCAGCGCATGAAAGCTGGACAGGCCGGATGACAGCATGCCGAAGTCGGGCATGGTGGTCTTGCCCAGCAATACCGCGCCCGCTTCGCGCATGCGGGCAGCCGGCGGCGCATCGGCGGCGGCCGGCGTCAGGTCGGTGGCGGCCGTGCCCAGCGGCACGGGCGTGCCACGGGTAGCGATGTTTTCCTTGATGGTGGCGGGCACGCCATCCAGCGAATAGCCGCCGGCCGACTGTGGCTCGCCCTTCATCCAGCGCGCTTCCGATGCGCGCGCCATTGCCAGCGCGCCTTCAGGGTCCAGCGCGTAGGTGGCCTTCAGGTGCGGTTCCCAGCGCTCGATGTGTTCCAGCACGGAGCGCGTGGCTTCAACGGGCGAGAGGGTCTTGTCGCGATACGCTTGCAGCAGTTCCTGGGCAGACAATTCATGCGGTTGTGGCATCTCGGTTCCAGTGTTGCGAATGAGGGCAGATCGGGGAAAGCCAACGCGCGTCAGGGCGCTACGGTGCTGGCGCGGCAGCCTGCGCCAACGTCGCCGCAACGGGCTGGAAGTTGCGGAAGTCCCAGTCGCGGCCGGGGGCGGCGTCGATCAGGGCGCGGGTGTATTCGTGGCGCGGTTCGGTCAGCACCGTTTCGGCGGAGCCGGTTTCCACCACCTTGCCGCGCTGCATGACCATGATGGTGTCGCAAATCTGCGCGGCCACGCGCAAGTCGTGCGTGATGAACAGCACGCCCACGCCAGTACGCTGGCGCACTTGCTCCAGCAGTTCCAGCACCTGCGCCTGCACGGATACGTCCAGCGCGGACACGGCTTCGTCAGCCACCAGAATTTCCGGGTCCATGACAAGTGCGCGCGCAATGCAGATGCGCTGGCGCTGGCCGCCCGAAAATTGGTGGGGATACCGCCGCATGGCGTCGGGGCTCAGGCCCACGACGGTCAGCGTTTCGCCTGCGCGTTTCAACGCCTGCTCGCGCGGCATGCCGAAGTTGAGCAAACCTTCGATGATGGATTCACCCACCGTGCGGCGCGGGTTCAGTGAACGGTACGGGTCCTGGAACACAATCTGGATGCGGCGGCGCACGGGGCGCAGCGCCGAGCCGGACAGCGTGCTCAAGTCTTCGCCGCCCATCATCATGTGGCCGGCAGTGGGCTCGATCAGGCGCACGATGCAGCGCGCCACCGTGGATTTGCCCGAGCCGGACTCGCCCACGATGCCCAGGATTTCGCCTTTGCGCAGTGTCAGGTTGACGTCGGTAGCCGCAATGACGTTCTGCGCGGCCTTGCGTGAAAACAGCGAGCTCTTGCCACCATAAGTGCGGCCCAGCCCCTTCACGTGCAGCACCGGCTGGCCGTCCGGCGCGTCGCGCCGCATCGGCACGAGGCTCGGTACGGACGACACCAGACGCCGCGTGTACGACTGCTTGGGTTCAGCCAGGATTTCGTTGCGGGTGCCGCTTTCGATCAGGTCGCCCCGATTCATCACGACGATGCGATCCGAAATCTCTGCCACCACGCCGAAGTCGTGCGTGATGAACAGCACGGCTGTTTTGTGCTTGATTTGCAGTTCCTTGATCAGCGCCAGAATCTGCTTTTGCGTGGTGACGTCCAGCGCGGTGGTGGGCTCGTCGGCGATGAGCAGCTTGGGTTCAAGAATCAGCGCCATCGCGATCACGATGCGCTGGCGCTGGCCGCCCGACAACTGATGCGGATACGCATCGAAGATGCGTTCGACATCCGGCAGGTGTACCGAGCGGAACATGTCCAGCACCTTGGCGCGGCGTTCGGCGCCGCTCATGCGCTTGCGATGCAGGCGCAGCACTTCGTCAACCTGCTTGCCCACGGTATGCACGGGGTTCAGCGCGGTCATGGGTTCCTGGAACACCATGGCCATGCGGGTCGCGCGCATCTCGCGCAGGCGGCGCTGCGAGGCGGTGGCGACATCTTCGCCTTCGACGCGGATGGAACCCGCGCTGATGGAAAGTATGCCCGGCGGCAGCAAGCCCATCACGGCCAGCGACGTGACCGATTTGCCGGAGCCGGATTCGCCAACCACGCACACCGTTTCGCCGGCGTGCACGTCCAGGCTCAGGTTGCGCACCACGCGGTTGCCCGCGCCAGCAACTTCCACCGACAGGTTGCGAATGGCCAGGATGGCGGACGAGGTATCGCCCGCGGGGGGAGTAGGGGAGTAGGTCATCGGCATCAGATCCTGCGCACCATTTTCGGGTCCAGCGCATCGCGCAGGGCGTCGCCCAGGATGTTCACGCTGAGCACCGTCAGCGACAGGAACAGGCCGGGAAAGAGAATCAGGCCGGGCAGCATGCGGAAGTACATGCGGCCTTCGGACATGATGTTGCCCCAGGACGCGATCTCGGGCGGGATGCCCGCGCCCAGGAAGCTCAAGATGGCCTCGGTCAGCATGGCCGACGCGAACACGTACGTGCCTTGCACCGTCAGCGGCGCGATGGTGCTGGGCACCATGTGGCGCCACAGCAGCAGCGGCAGCGGCGTGCCCAGCGCCAGCGCGGCTTCCACATAAGGCTCACCGCGCACCGTCAGGATCTGCCCGCGCACCAGCCGCACCACCCGCGGAATTTCGGGAATGGTGATGGCGACAAGCACGGTCGTGATGCTGGCGCCGGTAACGGACACCAGGGCAATCGCCAGCAGGATGCCGGGAATGGCCATGATGGCGTCCATCGTGCGCATGATCAGCCCGTCCAGCGAACGGAACCAGCCGGCGATGACGCCGATGACCAGGCCAATGACCACGCTGACGACGGCGGCGCCCAGGCCCGCAATCAGCGAGATGCGCGCGCCATAGGCCACGCGCGACCAGACGTCGCGGCCAAAGGCGTCGGTGCCGAACAGGTAATCGGTGAAGGGTTGCTTCAGGCGTGCGCCCGGGTTGATGAAGGTGGGGTCCACCGTGCCGAGCAGCGGCGCGAACACGGCGATGGCGACGATGGTGACCAGCACCACCAGCGCCAGCATGACCGGCCAGCTTTTCAGGCCCTGGCGGATTTGCCGCCAGGCGGTAGTGTGAGGATTACCGCCTCCGGGGAGGTCGGCAGCCGCTTGCACGGCGGCATCGGTTGGCGTGTGCATGGCTCTTCCCTAGTATCGGATGCGCGGGTCGAACACCGTGTAGGCGCAATCGACAACCAGATTGATGAACACGTAGACGAACGCGAAGAACAGGGTCAGGCCCTGAATGACGGGGTAGTCACGCGCCAGCACGGCTTCCACCACCAGCCGGCCCAGGCCGGGGATGTTGAACACCGATTCGGTCACGACCACACCGCTGATCAAGAGCGCGATGCCCAGGCCCACGACGGTGGCGATGGGTACGGCCGCATTGCGCAGCGCATGGCCCAGCAGCACGCCAGTTTCACCCAGGCCCTTGGAACGGGCGGTGCGGATGAAGTCTTCGCCCATGACCTCAATGACGCTGGTGCGCGTGATGCGCGCAATCAACGCCACATAGACCGTGGACAAGGCCAGGGACGGCAGAATGAGCCGGTGCAGATAGAGCCAGAAGCCCTTGTCCAGCGGCGCATACCCTTGCACGTTGAACCAGCCCAGCTTGATGGCGAACAGCCAGATCAGCAGGTAGCCGGTGACGAACACCGGCACGGAAAAGCCCAGTACTGAAAAGCCCATCACGGCGCGGTCGAGCAGCTTGCCTTGCCGCCACGCCGCCAGGATGCCCAGCGGAATGGCCACCAGCAGCGTGAAGACCAAGGTCAGCACCGCCAGGCTCAGCGACGGTTCCAGGCGCTGCGCGATCAGTTTGGTGACCGGCACGCCAGACATGAGCGAGGTGCCCAGGTCGCCTTGCAGGAGCTTGCCGCCCCAGATGAAGAACTGTTTGATGACCGGTTGATCCAGGCCCATCGTCTGCCGTATCTGGACGATACGTTCAGGCGTGGCGCCGTCGCCCGCCATGATGATGGCCGGGTCGCCCGGGCTGAAACGCAATATCGCGAAGACCACCACCGCGACCATCACCAAAACGGGGATGGTCGCGAGGAGCCGGCGTGAGACAAATGCCAGCATGTATTTCCCCCTGAACTGCTTGCCCCTTTACGGAGCTTTCTTGACGTTCCAGAACGCAAAGACCGGTGCATGCACCAGGCCGGAGAGCTTGGTCGAGTAGACGGTGGGCACAGACATCTGGCCCAGCGGCACGTACAGGCCTTCGTCGATGCCGATGCGCTGCAATTCGTCGGCGATCTTCTTTTGCTCGGCGGGGTCGGAAGTCAGCGCGAACTTCGTGCGCAGTTCTTCCACTTGCGGCATGTCGGGCCAGCCGAACCAGGCGTTGTCGCCGTTGGCGGCGGCGGGCGCGGAACGCACCGGGTCCATCACGTCAGTGGCGTACCAGTTGGTGTTGTGGATGTTCCAGCCGCCTTCGGCCGGTGCGGCCTTGGAGGCGCGGCGCGTTGCCACGCTTTGCCAGTCCATTGCAGCCAGGTTGACGTTAAAGCCCGCCTTGCGCAGCGCTTGCGCCATCACCACAGGTTGCGCGGACAGCGTGCCCACGTCGGTGGCGTGCATGACGAGGATGGGCGTGTTGTCGTAACCCGCTTCCTTCAGCAGCGCCTTGGCCTTTTCGATGTTCGACGGAACGACGACGTCCTTGCCGATATCGCTTTCCATCGGCGTGCCGCAGCCCCACAACGAGGCGCAGGTCTTCCAGTACTTCGGATTGCCGACCAGCGCCTTCATCACGTCTTCCTGGCCGATTGCGTACATCGCGGCCTGACGGATCTTCTTGTTGTTGAACGGCGGGTGCTTGAAGTTGAAGCGGTACATCGTGAAGTAACCGACCGGGCTGAGCGATTCTTCCTTCAGGTCCGGGTTGCCTTCAATCATCGGCAGCAGGTCATACGGGAACTGTTCGACGAAATCGATCTCGCCGCCCAAGAGCGCGTTGGCGGTCGTGAGCGCATCAGGCATGACGTCCCATTCCACCTTGTCCACGTTCACGACCTTGCCGCCGGCCAGGCCGCTTGCGGGTTCCTTGCGCGGCACGTAGTCGGCGTTCTTGGCGTACACCGTCTTCACGCCCGGCTTGAACTCGATCACCTTGAACGGGCCGGAGCCCGTCATGTCGGTGATGGGCTGGCCGATGGCCTGTTCGGCGATGCGCTTGGGCATCATGAACGGCGCCGTGCCGGTGGGCTTGGACAGGGCGCGCAACGCCAGGTCCGTGGGTTCCTTCATGACGATGCGAAAGCTGTTGTCGTCGATGACTTCAATCTTGTCGGTGAACTTCAACAAGGTGCGGCCCATGCCGTCGCCCGCGGCCCAGCGCTTGATCGACGCCACGCAATCTTCGGACGTGACGGGCTTGCCATCGTGCCATTTCTGGCCGGCGCGCAACGTCATCGTGTAGGTCTTGCCATCAGGCGAGACTTCCCACTTCTCAAGCATCTGGGGCTGGATCTTGTTGTCGGCATCGGTGGCCAGCAACGTGTCGTAGATCATGTAGCCGTGCCACGTCGTGATGTACGCGGTGGTGGCGTGCGGGTCGGTCAAGCGCAACGGCGAGTGCATCACAGACTTGATGACGGTTTCGGCGTAAGCGCCGTGAGCCATCATCAGCGTTGCACCGGCCAGCGCGGCCGCTCGAACAAACTTGAGCATGAAGGTTCCCCTTGAAGCGGTGTGAGCGGCACGGTCGGCCGCTACGTCGTTAACGCGCCGCTCGATGGCGGCGTGCGAGGGTCAGGCTGTTGCGGGCAGGCCGGAAAAGACCGGCCCGCAAGGCGCCATTCTGATGCCGGGACGCAACCGTGTCCATGGTTGTTTTGCCGCATCCATCAGCATGGAGCCAGGGGCGGCGCACACCAGGATCGTGTGCGAGATGGCCGTGAAATCCGCGCGGAAATGCGCGGAACTCTTCACCACCAGAATCGCTGCGCGCGTGGGTTCGACACCCGCGAATCGGAACATTTCCTGGTCGGCCATCTGCACCTTGTTAGAGGCGACGATGATGCGTACGCCGCCGATGCGCAGGCATGCGCTGGGGCCCAGGTCCATGTGGAATCCGCGGTAGAACGCGCCGTGCGTATCGAAGCGTCCGTCTGACGTTTTCTCGACGATGAATTCGCTGTCCAGCGGTTCGTCGTCGGGAATACCCGAGTGTCCACCTAGTGCAATCCGGACCTTGTTTCCAACGCCTGCACGATGCGCGGCCAACGCCGCGGCGGGGTCAACAATCAGACCAATCGCCGTGTCGCGCGCATCGTGGCGGATCAGTGCGCGCAGCATGCCGGTGGTGTCGGAACTGCCGCCTGCGCCGGGGTTGTCTTGCGCGTCGGCGATGACGACGGGTTTCGTGGCGTCGCGTGCCAGCCGCATGGCTTCCTGCACGGCTTCGTCGGGCGTGTAGAGCTTGCCGCCAAAGTCGCGTTCCGCGTTCAACACGGCGCGCGTCATTTCATCGGCGGCGGCATCGGCGTCAGCTTGCGTGGCGCCGTAGGCCCACACGGTGGGCGCGCATTCGGGGAAGTCTGCCGCGGGAAAGCCGGTGGCGAAAGACAGGCTCGTGGCGCCGCGGGTTTCGATCTCGCCCACCAGCGCATACAGGCTGCGCGACGGTTCGATGTCGGTGGATTGCCAGCACAGCGAAATCAGGTAGGGCAGGGCGCGCAACGCCGCGTAAGGGCGCGGCACGCCGGCCAGACGCAGGGACAGCAGCGCGGCGGCGCGTTGCCCGGTCTCGGCCATGTCGATGTGGGGATACGTGCGATAACAAACCAGCGCGTCGGCGTGGCTCACCATTTTGCGCGTGACGTTCGCGTGCAAGTCCAGGCTGGCCACCACAGGCACATCGGGCCCTACCAATTCGCGCACGCGCTTGAGCAGTTCACCTTCGCCGTCATCCAGATGCTCGGTGACCATCGCGCCGTGCAGATCCAGGTACACGCCGTCTAGCGGCATCGCCGCCGACAGGCCTTGCAGGATCATTGCGCTGATACGTTCGAACGCGTCTTTGGTGACCAGGCCAGAGGGGCTGGCCGCGGCCCAGGTGGTGGGCACGAGCGTGTGCTGCGCCATGGCTTCGATGAAGCCGGCAACAGGGATGTTCGCACCCGCTACTGCCTGAAACATCGCGGGGCCGCTGACCAGCTTGGGCCAGCCTCCGCCTTTTTCTGCAAAGTCTTCCCACGTGGCGCGCGAAGGCGCGAACGTATTGGTTTCGTGCTGAAAGCCGCCTATCCCGATGCGCATCAGGCATCCCCTTGTATGTGTGTTGTTGCTGTTGTTGCTGTGTCGTATTGCCGGGCGGGCGCGGCCGTGGCCGCGCCCTGTGCTCAAGCTGGGTAATGCGTCCTTCTGTAGGGCTTGTTGAAACGTCGTGGGGCGAAGCGAAGGATTACTTCGCCACGGGCATGGTGAATTCCGCGCCCTTGGCAATGCTGTCCGGCCAGCGCTGCATCACGCTCTTGTAGCGCGAGTAGAAGCGGATGCCTTCTTCGCCGTAAGCGTGGTGGTCGCCAAACAGCGAACGCTTCCAGCCGCCAAACGAATGCCATGCCATCGGCACGGGAATCGGCACGTTGATGCCGACCATGCCCACCTTGATCTGGCGGGCAAAGGCGCGCGCCACGCCGCCGTCGGACGTGAAGCACGCCACGCCGTTACCGAATTCATGCGCGTTGATGAGTTCGACCGCGCTGGCGAAGTCCGGCACGCGCACGACGCACAGCACGGGGCCGAAGATTTCTTCGCGGTAGATGTTCATCGCGGGCTTGACGTTGTCGAACAGCGTGCCGCCCAGGAAGTAACCCTTTTCGTTGCCAGGCACCTTCAGGCCGCGGCCATCCACCACCAGATCGGCGCCGGACGCGATGCCGTCTTCGATGTAGCCCACGACCTTGTTGCGATGCTGCGCGGTGACCAGCGGGCCCATTTCGGCATCCGACTGCATGCCGTCTTTGACGATCAGCGCCTTCACGCGCGGGATCAGGCGTTCGACCACCTTGTCGGCCACATCGCCCACCGCCACGGCCACGGAAATCGCCATGCAGCGTTCGCCGGCCGAGCCGTAGGCTGCGCCCATCAATGCGTCGGTGACTTGGTCGAGGTCGGCATCGGGCATCACCACCAGGTGGTTCTTGGCGCCGCCCAGCGCCTGCACGCGCTTGCCGCGCTTGGTGCCTTCGGCGTAGATGTACTCGGCGATCGGGGTCGACCCGACGAACGACAGGGCTTCAACATCCGGATGCGCGATCAGCGCATCAACGGATTGCTTGTCGCCATGCACGACGTTGAAGACGCCCGGCGGCAGGCCGGCTTCGGTCAGCAGTTCGGCCAGACGCAAGGACGCCGAGGGGTCGCGTTCAGACGGCTTGAGCACGAAGGTGTTGCCGCAGGCGATGGCCACCGGGAACATCCAGCACGGCACCATCATCGGGAAGTTGAACGGCGTAACGCCAGCCACCACGCCCAGGGCCTGGCGCATGCTCCAGTTGTCGATGCCGCCGCCGATCTGGTCGGAGTACTGGCCCTTGAGCAGTTGCGGAATGCCGCAGGCGAATTCGACGATTTCGATGCCGCGCATCACTTCGCCCTTGGCGTCGGAGAAGACCTTGCCGTGTTCGCGGGTGATGAGTTCGGCCAGTTCGTCCTGGTGCTGATCCAACAGCGCCTTGAAGTTGAACAGGATGCGCGCGCGCTTGAGCGCCGGCGTTTCCGACCAGGCCGGGAACGCAGCCTTGGCGGCGGCGACGGCCAGCGCCACGTCTTCGTTGGACGCCAGCGGAATCGACGAGCTGATCTCGCCGGTGGCGGGGTTGAAGCCATCAGCGTAGCGGCTGCTGCGGCCTTCGTAGTGTTGGCCGTTGATGAAATGAGGAATCTTCTTCATGGTGCGGAGGCTCGAAGCGGAGTTCTTTAAAAACGCCCGAGGGCGGCCATCGGCCGCCCGCGGGATTGGGTCAGGATGCGCGGCAGGGCCGCGATGTTTGGGTCACCATCTTGGGGTCACTGTGTTGAGGTCAATATCTTGAGGCCAACATGTTGAGGTCAACATCAGGCTCAAGCGACTTCTTTCAGCACCTTGCCGATCTGTTCGAAGATTTGGCCGATCTGGGCCTCGTCGATGATCAGCGGCGGCGAGACGGCGATGATGTCGCCGGTATAACGCACCATCAGGCCGTTGTCGAAGCACTTCTGGAACACTTCGCCTGCGCGGGCGCCCGGCGCACCGGCACGCGAAGACAGTTCGATGCCGGCGACGAGACCCAGATTGCGCACGTCGATGACGTGCGGCGCGCCCTTCAGGCTGTGGGCGGCGTCCTGGAAGGCGCCAGACAGCTTGCGGGCGCGGGCAAAAAGTTCGTCGCGGCGGTAGATGTCCAGCGTGGCCAGAATGGCGGCGGCGGCCAGCGGGTGCGCCGAATAGGTATAGCCGTGGAAGAATTCGATGCCGCCTGCCGGGCCGTTGACGATGGCGTCGTGGACTTCGCGTTTGACGGCCACTGCGCCGGCCGGCACGGCGGCGTTGCTGACGCCCTTGGCCATGGCGATGATGTCCGGCGTGACGCCGAAGAATTCGGAGGCAGTGGCGGCGCCCAGGCGGCCGTAGGCGGTGATGACTTCGTCAAAAATCAGCAGGATGCCGTGCTTGGACGTGATCTCGCGCAGCTTTTCCAGATAGCCCTTGGGCGGAATCAGCACGCCGGTGGAACCCGCCATGGGTTCGACGATGACTGCCGCAATGGTGGACGCGTCGTGCAGGGCGACGATGCGTTCCAGTTCTTCGGCCAGGTGCGCGCCCCAGGCAGGCTGGCCCTGGGAGTAGGCGTTCTGCTCCAGGTTGTGCGTGTGGGGCAGGTGGTCGACGGCGGGCAGCAGCGCGCCGGAGAACGTCTTGCGGTTGGTCGAAATGCCGCCGACCGAGATGCCGCCAAAGCCCACGCCGTGGTAGCCGCGTTCACGGCCGATCAGGCGGGTGCGCTGGCCTTCGCCGCGGGCGCGGTGGTAGGCCAGGGCAATTTTCAGCGAGGTGTCGACGGATTCGGAACCCGAGTTCGTGAAGAAGACGCGGTCCAGCCCTTGCGGCATCAGGCCGGCGACGGCGGTGGCGGCTTCAAAGGCCAGCGGGTGGCCCAGCTGGAAGCCCGGCGCGTAATCCATGATGCCGGCCTGGCGGGAGATCGCGTCGACGATTTCCTGGCGGCCGTGGCCGGCGTTGACGCACCACAGGCCGGCGGTGCCGTCCAGAATCTGGCGGCCATCGGCCGACGTGTAATGCATGCCTTTGGCCGTTGCCAGCATGCGCGGGTGCGCCTTGAACTGCTTGTTGGCAGTGAAGGGCATCCAGAGATGAGACAGATCGGGCAACTCGGCGGGGGCGTTCATGGCGGCTCCAGGGTAAGGACAAGCGGCGGGTCTGCATGAATAGGGCGCAGCCGCCGCGATTCGAATGATTCTGGTACGTCCTACGGGGAATGAAAATATACGATCTGCGCAAAGGCCGCTAACTGTATAGTCACGAGTGGCCCAACTGTACAGTTATCTCCGTGATTGATTTCCAGCCTAACCGTGCCCGTGGACTCGCGCCGACACTCGTCGAGCAGCTGGTCGCGGCCATTCTGCGCGCCATCGAGGAACAGACCCTGCGTCCGGGTATGTCCCTACCCTCGGTGCGCGAGTTTGCCCGGCAGTACGGTGTCAGCACCTTCACGGTGGCCAGCGCCTACAGCCGGCTGGTGTCCCTGGGCTGGCTGGCGGCGCGGCCCGGCGCGGGCTACCGGGTGGCCACGCCCGACGCGCCCGCGCGCCGGGGCGAGCCGCTGTCATGGGAGCCGCCGCGGCTGAATGCCGGCTGGCTGCTGTCGGACATCTTTGCGGACCATTCCATCCCGATCAAGTCGGGTTGCGGCTGGCTGCCCGGTGAATGGCTGAATGAAGAAGGCATGCACGTGGCGCTGCGGCACGTGGGGCGCGTGCCGGCCATGCGTATCGCCAATTATGGGCATCCGTACGGCTACGCGCCGTTGCGCGAGACCATCGCGGCCACGTTAAGCGCGCAGGGCATGGACGTGGAGGTGTCGCAGGTGCTGCTGACCCAGGGCGTCACGCACGGTCTGGACATGGTGATCCGCACGCTGCTGCGGCCGGGCGACACGGTGGTGGTCGAACAGCCCGCCTACGCGAACCTGTTGCAGATGCTGCGGCTGGCGGGGCTGCGTGTGGTATCGGTGCCGCGCACGGTGGACGGGCTGGATTGCGACGCGCTGGAACGCGTGGCGGCCCAGCACCGGCCGCGCGCGTTGTTCATCAACACCGCTTTGCAGAACCCGTCGGGCGCCAGCATCGGCATGGCCAACGCGTTCCGGATTCTGCAAGTGGCCGAGCGGCATGGCTTGTGGGTGATTGAAGACGATATCTCTCGCGAACTCGCGCCGGGCGTGACGCCGATGCTGGCGGCGCTGGATGGCGCGCGGCGCGTGGTGTATCTGGGCGGCTATTCCAAAGTCATCAGCCCGTCGGTGCGGGTGGGGTACGTGGTGGCGCATCGTGATCTGGTGCGTGACATTGCGCGCACGAAGATGGCGGTGGGGCTGACTTCACCCGAGATCATGGAGCGCATCGTGCACCAGGTCATTCGCGAAGGGCGCTACCGCGCGCACATCGCGCGCACGCGGGAACGGCTGGCCGGGGCGCATACCGTGGTGGCCGAGCAGATGCGGCAGCACGGATTCGACGTGTATGGGCGGCCCCAAGGCGGCCTGTTCCTGTGGGCCAAGGTGGCGGGCGAATGGCGGGCGCGCGGCGCGAACGGCCTGGCCGAATTGGCGCTGAAGGACGGTATCTGGCTGGCGCCGGGGTCTTACTTTGAAGTGGATGAAGCCGATACGCCCTGGGTGCGGTTCAACGTGGCGTATTCCGAAGCGCCAGCGTTGTGGAGGTTCATGAGGAATGCGGGGGCGGTTTGATGGGTTACGCGCGATGAGCGTGTGGTCCGATGCCGCCGCTGCGCCGCCGTCCGTAGGATGGGTGTAGCGCGCAAAGCTGCAAAAAAGAACCCAGCTGCCCAACGCGCAAACCCATCAGGCGCCCGACCTCTCGTAGGTCACAAAATCGTACTCATATCCGTTTTCCGCCGGCTGTTTTTCGCGTGCGGTTTCCTTCCACTGGAAGGCGGGCAGCAACGGGAAAAACGCGTCGCCTTCCACGTCGGCATGAACTTCCGTTGCCAGCACGCGTTGGGCAAGCGGCAGCGCGTGCGTGTAGATCTGCGCACCGCCAATCACGAAGGCTTGATCCACATCGCCGCAGGTGGCGATGGCGGCTTCCAGCGTGGGCACGACGGTGGCGCCCGTGGCGGCGAAGTCCGGGTTGCGGCTGATCACGATGTTGAGTCGGCCCGGCAGCGGGCGGCCCAGCGAATCCCAGGTTTTGCGGCCCATGATGATGGGGTGGCCCAGCGTGCTGCGCTTGAAGTGCGCCAGATCGCCCGGCAGTTTCCAGGGCAGGGCGTTGTCGCGGCCGATGGCGCGATTGGTGGAGTAGGCGACGATCAGGGTAAGGCTGGCGGGCATGCGGGCTTGCTACGGTTGGGGGCGGGCCGGGGGTCGGCCAGCGCAACGGCGTAAGCGTAGCAAATTCCGCCGCCCGGTCAGGTCCGGTGCGGCCGAATTGGCCGCGTCAACCTACTGCGTCAACCTACCGCTTCAACCTACCGCGTCAACCTACCGCGTGTTCCAGGAATTCCGTCGCCGGCATCGGGCGGCCCAGCAGGAAGCCTTGCAGCGAATCGCAACCCAGGCCCGTCAGGAACTTCTGTTGTGCGGCGGTTTCCACGCCCTCGGCCACGATCCGCAGATTCAGCTGCTGCGCCAGCGCGACGATGGCGGACACAATGGCCGCGTCCTCATTGTCGTTTTCCAGCTGGTTCACAAACCCGCGGTCGATTTTCAGTTCGGTGGCGGGCAGGCGCTTCAGATACAGCAGGCTGGAATAGCCGGTGCCGAAGTCGTCGATGGAAATGGTGACGCCCAGCCCCGACAGGCGCTTGAGCACGGCCAGGCTGGCTTCGGCGTCGCGCATGGCGGTGGATTCCGTCACTTCCAGGGTCAGGCAGGCGGGCGGCACATCGTGGCGCGCCAGTGCCGAGCGCACGGTTTCCACCAGGCTGGCGTGGGCGAACTGCAAGGCCGAAATGTTGACGGCGATGGTCCAGTGGCCTTGGCCGGCGTTGATCCATTCCCGCATCTGGCGGCAGGCTTCGTTGATGACCCATTCCCCGATCGACAGGATCAGGCCCGTCTTCTCAGCCGTGGGAATGAACTGATCGGGCCCAACCAGGCCGCGCGTGGGATGGTTCCAGCGCAGCAGCGCTTCGGCGCCCATGATGGGGCCGGCGGGCGCTTCGTACTTGGGCTGATAGTGCAGCACGAACTGGCCGCGTTCCTGCGCCAGCCGCAGGTCGTGCAGCAATTCGATCTGTTCATGCGCGTCCGCGTTCATGGACGGCTCGAAGAAGCTGTAGCCGGTGCCGCCCAGGCGCTTGGCGTGATACATCGCGGCGTCGGCGTTGGTCAGCAGCGTATGGGTGTCTTCGCCATCGTTGGGGTAGATGGCGATGCCCACGCTGGAGGTCACCAGCACTTCGTGGCCATAGACCATGACGGGGCGGGCGATGGCTTCGATCAGGCGGTCGGCCACGTTGGCGGCGTCGGTGGGTTCGATGACTTCGCTTAATACGATGAATTCGTCGCCACCCAGGCGGGCAACGGTGTCCTGCGTGCGCAGCGCCTGGCGGATGCGTTGGGCCAGGTCGATCAGCAGCGCGTCTCCGGTGTGGTGGCCATAGGCATCGTTGACCGCCTTGAAGCCATCCAGGTCGAAGAACAGCACCGCGAAATAGCCCTTGCGGCGGCTCGCGCTTTCAATCGCCTGCTCCATGCGGTCTTCAAGCAGGATGCGGTTGGGCAGCTTGGTCAGCGTGTCATGCAGCGCCAGTTGCACCAGCTCTTCGTTGGCTTCGGCCAATGAAGAGGCCAGCGCCGACGTGCGCGCCTCCAGCCGGTTGTCCAGCACGGCCACGACCAGGGCGATGGCCAGCACGCTCAGCGTGACGGCGGTAACGGCAATGGCCAGCCAGCCGGCCGAGATGCCGCCGTCGGCGGCCATGCAGATGCTGCCGGCAGGAAAACTTGCAGCTTCCATACCCGAATAATGCATGCCCACGATGGCGATGCCCATGACGACGGACGCCAACGGGCGGGACAAGGCCACGCGCGGCCCGTCATGGCGCAGCCGGTACGTAATCCACAGCGCGGCGCCCGAGGCGGCCACGGCAATCCCGATCGACAGCGCGAACCATTTGGGGTCGTAGTCGATGCCGGGCGCCATCCGCATGGCGGCCATACCCAGGTAATGCATCGCGGCAATGCCCGCGCCCATCAGCAGGGCGCCCGCCACCAGTCTGGTCCAGGGCAGTTCGTCCTTGCAGACAATCCACAGAGCAAAGGCCGAGCAGCCGATGGCGATGGCCAGCGACAAGGCGGTCAGCGGCAGGTCGTAGCCCATGGGGATGGGCAGATTGAAGGCCAGCATGCCGACAAAGTGCATGGACCAGATGCCGATGCCCATGGCGAACGCACCCCCTGCCAACCAGTAGCGCGCGGCTGGCAGCCCGTTCGAGGCCCTTACGCGATTGGCCATGCCCAACGCCGTATATGACGCCAGGATGGCGACCCCTAGGGATACGAGGACGAGCGAAGGGTTATAAGTTCCAACGAGCATGTGTGGGGTCCTGTCCTGAGCGCTTGCTGCTGTCGCGCCGGCCTCAAATCAAATCAATTAGTAGTCAACCGTTGCAATTGGGTCGTAAGACACTGCTTCAGTCGACGCTGGCGATTTACGTACTCTCTTGTCGGGAAGGGGGATGCGGCGGGCATGGCCTGCGGTTGGCGCTGCCGGGTGTGCCGCGCTGCATTGCGGCAAGCGACAGGCGCGGCGCGGCATGGGCCGGTCGGAAGCCTGGGCGCGCGCGAAACTCTGGACGCGCGTCCGTGGCTAAGGGATGGGTTATACCGAAATCGCGCTTCCAGAAGCTCACCAATCTTCACTTAAGGCCGACGAGCGCGGCAAACCCGCCGCGGCGGCGCCAGCGGCGGTTGGGGGTCGCGTCCCGGATTGCCGGAGTCGGCAAGCCGGGCGCGATCTTACACGGCCATGGGCGCGGTGAGGGGGGCGTGATGTGTGTAGCCGGACAACGAGAAATCGCCCGGTTCCACCTTTTCCAGCCATTCGGGTTCGTAGCGGCCCGTGACGGCGAAATCGGGGATGCGATCAGACAGCACCAGTTTGGGCGATTCGTACGGCTCGCGGGTGAGCTGTTCGCGCAGCATCGGCAGGTGGTTTTCGTAGATGTGCGCGTCGCCAATGAAGTACGTGAACCAGCGCGGGGTGTAGCCGGTCAGGCGGCCCACCAGATGCAGCAGCGCGGCGCCTTCCGTCAGATTGAACGGCGTGCCCAGCCCGACATCGTTGGAACGGATGTACAGGCAGAGCGAGATCTCGCGCGTGGTCGCGTTGGGCAGGAATTGATAGAGCAGATGGCAGGGCGGCAGCGCCATTTCTTCGATCTGCGCCCAGTTCCAGCCGTGGAACAGGATGCGGCGGTCGCCCGGGCGTTCATGGATGGTGTCCAGGCATTGACGCAACTGGTCCACGGCCTTGTACATCAGCACCTTCGGCACGCCGCCTTCATTCAGGTCAGAGACCTTGGCGTAGCCGCGCGACAAGGCGTCTTCGATCTGGGCCGGGCGGCTGGCGTCCAATACCTTATAGGCAGGCCACTGGCGCCATTGCACGCCGTACACGGGGCCCAGGTCGTCCGGGCCTTCGCGGTACGGGTTGGCCAGCCACTGGCTGTTCTCGTTGGCGTTCTGGTCCCAGACCTTGCAGCCCAGTTCACGGAATTCCGCGGCGCTGCGCGAGGCCCGCATGAAACCCACCATTTCACCAATGGCGGACTTGAAGGCCAGCTTCTTGGTGGTGACGGCGGGGAAGCCTTTTTGCAGGTCAAAGCGCAGCGACGCGCCCGGCATGCTGATCGTGCGGATGCCCGTTCGGTTTTCCTGCCACGAGCCGGTGTCCAGGATGGATTGAACGAGGTCTAGATATTGTTTCATGGCGGTCCTCAGGCAGCGGCGGGCGCTTCCTGCGTGTCGACGATTTCAACCGAGAACGTCATGGCCGCGGTCTTTTCCAGCATGGCCGAGGCCGAGCAGTACTTCTCGTGCGACAACTGCACCGCGCGTTCGACGGCGGTTTGCGGCAGATTGCGGCCGGTGACGGTGAATGCGAAATGGATGCGGGTGAAGACCTTCGGGTCGGTATCGGCGCGATCCGCCTGGAGCTTGACGCTGCAACCCGTGACCGCATGGCGGCCACGTTTCAGGATCAGCACCACGTCATAGGCCGTGCAGCCGCCGGTGCCGGCCAGCAGCATTTCCATCGGGCGGGGGGCCAGATTGTGTCCGCCGCCGTCTACAGCGCCATCCATCACGGCCACATGGCCGCTGCCGGTGCTGGCGGTAAAGAGCATGCCATTGGGGCCGCCCCAGTCGATCGTGCATTCCATTTCGAGTGTCCTTGAGCTTTGAGCGCAGTCAATGGCTGATGATACCTGTTGCGTACAATTCCAGGCACGAGAGCCCCGCCCCGCATCAGGGGTGTGCGCGCCAGTCTTCTCGAGGAGTAGTCCATGTCCACCGCCCTGTCCCGATCCGGCCCTGTTTCCTTCCTGCGCCGGACGAGTCCCCTGGATGCCTTGCTGGCCGAAGCCGACCGCGCGTTGCGCGTGCTGTCCAACAGCGCCACCGCCGGCCGGCCCTATCCCGCCAAGGCCCCCGAGGCGCCGGATACCCTGTCCGCGCAGGAAAAGCGCCACGCCGCGGGCTTGATGCGGGTGAACCATGTGGGCGAGGTCTGCGCGCAGGCGTTGTATCGGGGGCAGGCGTCTGTGTGCCGCGAACCCGCTCCGCGCGCGTTGCTGCTGAACGCTGCGTCGGAAGAAGTGGACCATCTGGTCTGGTGCAACGAGCGATTGACCGAGCTGAACAGCCGGCCCAGCCTGCTGAATCCGGTCTGGTACGCGGGTTCATTTGCCATGGGCGTGCTGGCCAGCGTTGCCGGCGTGCCAAAAAATTTGGGCTTCATGGCCGAAACCGAGCGGCAGGTCGAGGCCCATCTGGAAGAACATTTACGCACCTTACCGGTGCAAGACGAGCGCTCGCGCGAAATCGTCCGGAAGATGAAGGATGACGAGGCCGAGCACCGCGCCAGCGCCGAGCGGGCAGGGGGCGTGCCGCTGCCGGGCCCAGTAAAGACGGCCATGCGCGCCATGTCCAAGGTCATGACGACGACGGCGTACTGGATCTGACATCGGCGGTTGCTAAAATGTTGCAGTGCGCAAATTCCGCAACGTTGTGGTGCGCGGCGCACTGACCTGGTGCAAAAAACAGGGTGGGATTACCCGGTGCCGTTCAGGGTAAATCCCCAAGGGGTTTACCCATTCGGCAAAAACCCTTTTTTTGGCTAGACCTATTGTTTGTGCGGGTCTTCAGAGGGTCGGATTGAAATTTGCAGCAAAAACGCAACGTGAAATCTGGCCTTCTAAAGAGATTAAAAAAATTCTTGCAACGCACAAAAAACCTCGGTACTATTCACTCATCGGATGTTGAAACGCAGTCGGCGCGGTGCAAAACCCCGACAGCGCAGCGAGCAGAAGGTCAGCTCCCAACATGCCACGGTTGTCTCCTCCACCCTCCTCCTTTGGTGGATTTAGCCCGAGATCTCACGATCTCGGGCTTTTTTTTGCGTCAAAATAATCCGTCCCTATTTTTAAGGGGCGCGACACCGCCAGTGCGGCCATTCGCCGTCTCCTCCCTATGGCGGCATCCGCGTTTTCCCTGGGATATTTCGCGTGTTCCGAGGCGGAAAGCTCTACAATCCTTCGCATGAAACCTGACCTTCCGCGCGTTCGCGGTGTTGTTGCATCCGCCCCTTCCCGGCCACGGCGGGTTGGCTTTCGAACAGCCCAAATTCGGGTGTTACGTTTCGTGCCTGTGAATTGCACTTCCTTATCGCTCCCATATATGGGCGTTACACCTGCCCCCGATAATGGCGGGCCTGTCTCGATAGACCAACCAGAGGTGATCTTGTGACCTGGCTGTACATATGCGTGGTCGCGTTCCTTGTTGGCGGGGCGATCGTCTGGTCGGAACGCTGGCATGGCCGTTTTACCGGCGACAGCGACCTCAATAAACCGCAAGCCAACCATTCCCGCGCCACGCCTCGCGTCGGCGGTTTGGCCGTGCTTGCTGGCACGCTGCTGGGCCTGCTTGTGCTGGGCCCCGCAAACATGACCCTGACCTGGCTTTGGCCGGCGCTGTTTGTTGCCGCCTTGCCGGTGTTCGTCGCGGGCTTGCTCGAAGACATCACCAAAGATATCGGCGCCAGCAAGCGTTTGCTGGCGGCATTTTTGTCGGCCGCAATCGCGTGGTGGCTGCTGGGCGGCGTCAGCCGTGTCGGCATGGCGCCGGTGGATTACGTGCTGTCCTATTGGCCCGTGTCGCTGCTGTTCACCATGTTTGCGGTGGGCGGCTGTACGCATGCGCTGAACATTGTTGACGGCATGAACGGCTTGGCCGGCATGGTCGCCACGTTGATGGCGGTGTCGATCAGCTTGGTGGCGCTGCAAGTGGGCGACGTGCCGATCTTCCTGATTTCCGCGGCCTTGGCCTCGGCCACCTTGGGGTTCCTGGTTTGGAACTTCCCGTTTGGCCGCGTGTTCCTGGGCGATGGCGGCGCGTACTTCCTGGGCTTCATGCTGGCCGAGCTGGCGGTGTTGCTGGTGGTGCGCAACCCCTCGGTGTCGCCGTTCTACGCCCTGGCCGTGCTGTTTTACCCGGTATTCGAAACGGGCTTTTCGATCTGGCGCCGCCGCTTCAAGCGTGGCGTGCCGGTTGATCAGCCGGATGCGTTGCACTTGCACCAGTTGGTGTTCCGCCGCCTGGTTCGTGTGACGTTCAGCCGCGGCCGCCGTCATGCGGTGCCGGCGCTGTGCAACGCGATGGCGTCGCCCTACATGTGGGTGCTGGCGTTGATCGGGTTGGTGCCGGCCACCATCTGGTGGGACAATGCCTGGGCGCTCTGCGCCAGTCTGGCGGTGTTCGCCAGCGTCTATATCTGGCTGTACGCGCGCCTGGTGTCCTGGCGCCGTCCGGGATGGCTGCTCTTGCCGTCTGTTTTGAAGACCTCGGATTAGTTTTGAGTGCCCCGGCAAATACCGCCGGGGGCTCGGTTATCAATCACCCGACCATTTTTAAATTGCCGTAGTCGATCTACGGTGAAGGGAGAGTTATGTTGCGAATTCAGGATGTGAAACTCGCTGTCGTTGGCCTTGGCTACGTCGGTCTGCCCCTGGCGGTGGAGTTCGGCAAGAAGCGCTCGGTCATCGGGTTCGATATCAATACGCGCCGTATCGACGCATTGAAAGCGGGTCACGACCACACGCTGGAAGTCAGCGACGAAGAGCTGGCCCAAGCCGCTCAGCTGAGCTTTACCGCCGACCGCGCCGAACTGGGCCAGGCCAACGTGTTCATCGTGACCGTGCCCACGCCTATCGACGAATACAAGCAGCCCGACCTGACCCCGCTGGTCAAGGCCAGCGAAACGATCGGCGCCGTGCTCAAGCGTGGCGACATCGTCATCTATGAATCGACCGTGTATCCGGGCGCAACCGAAGAAGATTGCGTGCCGGTGCTGGAACGCGTGTCGGGCCTGAAGTTCAACGTGGACTTCTACGCCGGCTACAGCCCCGAGCGCATCAACCCGGGCGACAAAGAACACCGCGTCAGCACGATCAAGAAGGTCACCTCCGGCTCCACGCCTGACGTCGCCGAACTGGTCGACCAGCTGTACAAGGAAATCATCACCGCCGGCACGCACAAGGCGTCCAGCATCCGTGTGGCCGAAGCCGCCAAGGTGATCGAGAACACGCAGCGCGACGTGAACATTGCGCTGATCAACGAACTGGCCCTGATCTTCAACAAGATGGGCATCGACACCGAAGCCGTGCTGCAAGCCGCCGGCACCAAGTGGAACTTCCTGCCGTTCCGTCCGGGCCTGGTGGGCGGCCACTGCATCGGCGTGGACCCGTACTACCTGACCCACAAGGCGCAATCCATCGGCTACCACCCCGAGATCATCCTGGCGGGCCGCCGCTTGAACGACTCGATGGGCGGCTACGTGGTGTCGCAGCTGGTCAAGGCCATGACCAAGCAGCGCATCCATGTGCAAGGCGCGCGCGTGCTGGTCATGGGCCTGGCCTTCAAGGAAAACTGCCCCGATTTACGCAACACGCGCATCGTGGACATCGTGCGTGAGCTGGGCGACTACAACGTGGACGTTGATGTCTACGACCCGTGGGTGGACGCGGAGGAAGCCGTGCATGAATACGGCCTGACGCCGATCGCCAAGCTGGAAGAAGGCAAGTACGACGCCGTGATCCTCGCGGTGGCGCACAACCAATTCAAGGCCTTGGGCGCCGAAGGCATCCGCAAGCTGGGCAAGGCGCAACACATCCTGTACGACTTGAAGTACGTGCTGTCGCCCGCCGAATCCGATCTGCGTTTGTAAGGATTTCGCAATGCCTACACGTTTTGAGACCCTCAAGCAGGAACTGTCGGCCGCGCCGCGCAAGTGGCTCGTGACCGGCTGCGCCGGCTTCATCGGCTCCAACCTGCTGGAAACGCTGCTGAAACTGAACCAGACCGTCACCGGCCTGGATAACTTCGCCACCGGCCACCAGCGCAATCTGGATGAAGTGCGCGACTCGGTGTCGCCTGAGCAATGGGCGCGCTTCACCTTCGTTGAAGGCGATATCCGTGACCTGGCCGCTTGCCAGCGCGCCACGGAAGGCGTGGACTTCGTGCTGCACCAAGCCGCGCTGGGTTCCGTGCCACGTTCGTTGAAAGACCCGATCACCACGAACGAAGTGAACATCGGCGGCTTTCTGAACATGCTGGTCGCCGCGCGCGACGCCGGCGTGAAGTCGTTCGTGTATGCCGCGTCCAGCTCCACTTACGGCGACCACCCGGCCTTGCCGAAGGTGGAAGAGAACATCGGCAAGCCTTTGTCTCCGTACGCCGTGACCAAGTACGTGAACGAGCTGTACGCCGACGTGTTCGCCCGTTCGTACGGCTTCGAAACCGTGGGCCTGCGCTATTTCAACGTGTTCGGCAAACGCCAGGACCCGGACGGCGCCTACGCCGCCGTGATCCCGAAGTGGACCGCCGCGATGATCAAGGGCGACGACGTCACCATCAACGGCGACGGCGAAACCAGCCGCGATTTCTGCTTTGTGGATAACGCGGTGCAAGCCAACCTGCTGGCCGCAATGGCCCCGCCGGAAGCCCGCAACCAGGTCTACAACGTGGCCGTCAGTGGCCGCAGCACGTTGAACGACCTGTTCGGATTCCTGGTCAAGGCGCTGGGCAACCAAAGCGTGACCTACGCCAAGAAGCCGGTGTATGCCGACTTCCGCGCAGGGGACGTGCGCCACTCGCAGGCCGACGTCAGCAAGGCCGGCCGTCTGCTGGGCTATGCGCCGTCACACACCGTGCTGCAAGGCCTGGAAGTGGCCATGCCCTGGTACACGCAATTCCTGCGTTGATTTGAAAGCACTTCTCCGCAAACTCGGAAACATCCACCCGGACCATCAGCGCATTTTCAAAGGCGCGTTCCGGGTGGCGGTGTTCCTCTTGTTGGGCAAGGCCGCCGGCGCCATCAAAGAGATGGCGGTGGCGTACCGCTACGGCGTCAGCGACGCCGTGGACGCCTACCAGTTCACGATGACCATGGCCACCTGGCTGCCGGTCACGATCGTGGGCGTGCTGTCGGTGGTACTGATTCCGGTGCTGGTGCGCCTGAACCGCGCCGAAGACGCCGAACGCAACCAATTCATCAAAGAGCTACAAGGCTGGGTCGCCGCGGCGGGTATTGCGCTGGCGATCGGCACGTGGTTCGCGTGGCCCTACGTGGTCGACGCGCTGGGCAAGGGCTTGCCTGAACGCGTGCGCGGCATGACGGGCGACCTGCTTGTGGCCTTTGCCCCGGTGTCGGCCCTGCTGCTCATCGCCGGCATCAGCGCCGCGCGCCTGCGTGCGCATGAACGCCACGTCAACACCTTGCTGGACAGCGTGCCCGCCGTGGCGACGCTGGCCTGGGTGATGCTGGCCGTAAGCGCCGATGGCGTGGGGCCGCTGCTGTGGGGCACGCTCGTCGGCTACGCGATTCAAACCGTGTGGCTGGCCTGGCTGGCTGCGCGCGCCGACAAGGGGTTCTGGGGCGCACCCAGGCTGACCTTGCGTTCGCCGCACTGGCCCGAACTGATGGGCGCGGCCGGCGTGATGCTGATCGGGCAAGTTGCAATGAGCTTTGTCGGCCCGCTGGACCAATACGCCGCGGCGAACCTGGGCGCCAACGCCAACGCCACGCTGGGTTACGCCAGCCGGCTGCTGTCGTTGTTGCTGGGCATTGGCGCCGTGTCGGTGGGCCGCGCTGCGCTGCCGGTGCTGGCCGACGTGCAAGCGCGCGGCGACACCGCGCGGGCGCGCAGCATGGCGCTGAAATGGTCGGTGCTGATGGTGGGCGCGGGCGCGGCCGCCGTGGCGATCGGCTGGGTGCTGGCGCCGTGGGGCGTGTCCGTGCTGTTTCAGCGTGGCGCATTCACCGCCGAAAATACCGAGGCCGTGGCGCACGTGTTGCGCTGGGGCCTGCTGCAATTGCCGTTTTATTTCGGCGTGCTGATCCTGGTGCAATTGCTGGCCAGCCAGAACCGTTACCGCATCATGGCCGCCATCGCGGTCGCCAATTTTGCGTTGAAGGCCGTGTTGAACACTGTGCTGGCGCCCAAGATGGGCGCGGCCGGCATCATGCTGGCGACCAGCCTCATGTATGTGCTGTCTTACGCGTGCTACCTGGTGGTGGCGATGCGCAAGGCCGAACCCAAGGAGGCCGATTGAATGTCCGACGCCGACTCCGGCCGCGCGCTGCGCGTGCTGCTGTTCATTCATTCGCTGCATGGCGGCGGCGCTGAGCGGGTTGCCGCCGACCTGAGCGCGCATTGGGCCGACATGGGCCGCGAAGTCATGGTGGTGACCCAGGCCAGCGCCGATGGCGACGTCTATACGCTGCATCCGAAAGTGCGCCGCGAAGTCCTGCACACGGCAGGCGAGGGCGGCGGCCTGCGCGGCATCTGGAGCAATGTGCAGCGCGTGCGCGCCTTGCGCCGCGTGATCAAGGCGTTCCGCCCGGACATCGTGCTGGGCATGATGACAACCGCCTCCGTGCTGTCCGTGCTGGCCGCGAGCGGCCTGTCGTGCCGCGTGATCGCAACCGAACACACGCATCCCCCGTCGCAAACCCTGTCGGGCTTGTGGCAGCGTCTGCGCCGCATGACGTATCCGCGCGCCGCGCGCGTGGTTGCGCTAACGCGCGGCACAGCAGACTGGATCGAGCAACACGTGCCGGGCTCGCGCCTGGCTGTCATTCCCAACCCGGTGCACTGGCCGTTGCCGCGCGCCGAACCCGTGTTGACGCCGGTTTCGGGCGACGGCCGCAAACGCCTGTTGGCGGTGGGCCGCTTGCATGCGGACAAGGGCTTCGATCTGCTGATCCAGGCTTTTGCCACGCTGGCGCCATCGCATCCGGACTGGGATCTGGTTATTCTGGGCGAAGGCGATGAACGCCGCGCGCTGGAAGCGCAGGTCACCAACGCCGGGCTGGCCTCGCGCATTGCGATGCCGGGGCGCGCCGGCAACGTAGGCGACTGGTACGGCAGCGCTGACCTCTATGTGCTGACGTCGCGCTTTGAAGGCTTGTCGAACACCTTGCTTGAATCGATGGCCAGCGGCTTGGCTGCGGTCTCGTTTGATTGCGATACCGGCCCGCGCGAGATCGTGCGCGAGGGCATTGATGGCGTTTTGGTACGCCCCAACGGCGACGTGCCGGCGCTGTGCAAGGCGCTGGCGGACGTCATGGATAACGACGCAGGGCGCCAGCGGATGGCGCAGGCAGCAACCGATGTGCGCGACCGTTTTTCGGCCGCGCGCGTGCTGCAACAATGGCAAGAACTTTTTGACGGCGTGCGCGCGCCGGGCCGCTAGGCCTGGCCCGCATGCCGTTGCTACGGTGACCACGAGAACCTCATCATGTGTGGAATAGTCGGAATTTGGGGCCCCATCGGGAACAAGGAACGCGTGCTGGCGGAAAGCTGCCGCCGCATCCGCCACCGCGGGCCGGACAGCAACGGTTTCTGGGAAGACCCCGAGGCCGAGCTGGCGCTTGCGCACGTGCGCCTGGCGATCCTGGACCTGACCGAAGCCGGCCACCAGCCCATGACGTCCGCGTGCGGCCGCTATGTGATGGTGTTCAACGGCGAGGTCTATAACCACCTGGACATCCGCAAGCAGCTTGAGCAATCGGCGCTGGCGCCGTCGTGGCGCGGCCATTCCGACACCGAAACCCTGCTGGCCGGCTTTACCGCGCTGGGTATCGAGGCCACGTTGCAGGCGGCGGTGGGCATGTTCGCCATCGCCTTGTGGGACCGCGCCTCGCGCAAGCTGATGCTGGCGCGCGACCGCATGGGCGAAAAGCCGCTGTACTACGGCTACTCGGGCGCTGAACTGGTGTTCGCTTCCGAGCTCAAGGGCTTGATGCCCATCCCCGGATTTGGCCGCGACCTGAACCGCAACGCGCTCGCGTCGTTCATGCGGCACAACTACATCCCCGCGCCGCAATCCATCTATCAAGGCATCGCCAAACTGCCGCCGGGCACGTGGGTGGAATTTACCGCCGACGACACCCGCAGCCGCCGCATGCCCGAGCCGCGCGTGTACTGGTCGGCGCGCGACGCCGCCGACGCCGCCGCCAAATCGCGGCTGACGTTTGAGTCCGACGCGCAAGCCACCGAAGCGCTGGAAGCCGTGTTGTCAAAGGCGGTCGGCGGGCAGATGTTGTCGGACGTGAGCTTGGGCGCCTTCCTGTCGGGCGGCATTGATTCGTCGACCATCGTCGCGCTGATGCAGGCGCAAAGCGCCAAGCCCGTGCGCACCTTCGCGATCGGTTTCCACGAAAAGGGCTACGACGAGGCGCAGCACGCCAAGGCCGTCGCCACCCATCTGGGCACGGACCACACTGAACTTTATGTGACCGCGGCGGATGCGTTGGCGGTCGTGCCGTCGCTGGCGGACATGTATGACGAACCGTTCGCCGATTCGTCGCAGATTCCGACGTCGCTCGTCACGAAGATGGCGCGCCAGCACGTCACCGTGGCCTTGTCGGGCGACGGCGGCGATGAACTCTTTGGCGGCTACTCGCGCTATTTCCGCGTGAACAAGTGGTGGCAGCAGTGCGAGCGCGTTCCGGCGCTGTTTCGCAAACCCGCTGGCGCGCTGCTCACCGCATCGACGCATCTGCCCGGGCGCGGCGCGTGGCGCGGCAAAGTCGGCAAGCTGGGCGAACTGTTGCGCACCGATTCGCGCGGCGATTTCTATCGCCACTTCGTGTCGTACTGGGCGGACCCGTCCCAGGTCGTCAAAGGTGGCGTCGAACCCGTCTCGGAATTTGCGCGCGCCATGCAAGGCACGACCTTCGAAGCCATGATGAAGCTGGACACGGTGACTTACCTGCCCGACGACATCCTGGTCAAGGTTGACCGCGCCGCCATGGCCGTCAGCTTGGAAACGCGCGTGCCGCTTATCGATCACCGCGTGTATGAATTCGCCTGGAGCCTGCCGCATCAATACAAGGTGCGCGGCAATACGGGAAAGTGGCTGCTGCGCCAGGTGCTGCATCGCCACGTGCCGCAGGCGCTGGTGGACCGCCCCAAGCGCGGCTTCGCCGTGCCGCTGGCTGCGTGGCTGCGCGGCCCCTTGCGGGAATGGGCGGACGCGCTGCTGGACCCGGCGCGCTTGCGCCAGGAAGGCTGGTTCGAGCCCGAACCCATTCTGCGCAAGTGGCGCGAACACACGTCGGGCCATCGCAACTGGGACAGCCATCTGTGGGGCGTGCTGATGATGCAGGCCTGGCTGGATCGTTATCGTGCAGGACCGGATCAAGGGGGATCTATTGGGAGTCTTTGACGAATGAGAATATTGATGCTGGTCAGTTCCATGCATGCGGGCGGCGCCGAGCGGGTGGCTGCCACACTCGTCAGCGCATGGGCCGAACGCGGGGATGCCGTCACCTTGACGCCCACCTACTCGTCCAAGGGCACGTGTTTTTATCCCTTATCGGACAAGGTCGAACTTGCCTGGCTGGCCGATATCGCCGGCACGCGGGCCTCGGGCGGGTGGGCTGCGTTCAAGCGCCTGATGGCGCTACGCAAACACATCCGCGACACCAAGCCCGATGTGGTGGTGTCTTTCCTGACCAACGTCAATGTGGCCGCCATCCTCGCCACGCGAGGGCTGGGCGTGCCGCTCATCGTTTGCGAACGGACCAATCCCGTCGCCGAAACGACCACGGGTTCGGTGTGGCGCAAGCTGCGCCGGCTGCTGTATCCGCGCGCCGACATGGTGACGGTGCAGGCGGAAGACACCGCCGGCCCGTTCTCGCGCCAAGTGCCGGGCATCAAGCGCCTGGCCGTCATTCCCAATCCTTTGCCTGCGCCCTTGCTGGATGCGCCGCGCGTGCAACAGCGCGAAGACGGCAGCCCGCGTGAACTGCTGGCCATGGGACGTCTGGTGCCAGACAAACAATTCCATCTGCTGATCGACGTGTTCGCGCAATTGGCGCCGTTGAATCCCGACTGGAACCTGCGCATCTGGGGCGAAGGCCCCGAGCGTGCCGCGCTGGAAGCGCAGATCGAGCGCCTGGGCCTGCAATCGCGGGTCAGCCTGCCCGGCCGCACCGAAACGCCGTGGGAAGAACTGGCGCGCGGCCAGGCATTCGTGCTGAGCTCGCTGGTGGAAGGCTTTCCGAATGTGTTGCTGGAAGCCATGTCGCTGGGCCTGCCGTGCGTGGCGTTTGATTGCCCGAGCGGCCCGCGCGAAATGACGCGCGACGGCCAGGACGCGTTGCTGGTGCCGGCAGGCGACAGCGATGCGCTGCGCGATGCGTTGCAGCGCGTGCTGAGCGACGTGTCGTTGCGCCGTCAATTGGGCGAGCGTGGAGCAACGGCCGTGCGCCATCGTTATGCGCTGGAAGCGGTGCTGACGGAATGGGACGAACTGTTCGAAGCGGTGCGGGAGGGGCGATGAGCACCCCCGCGCTACGCGTGCTGCATGTCATCACCGGTCTGGGGCAGGGCGGCGCGGAATCCGTGCTGCTGCGCCTGGCGACCTATCCCGATGCGGGGGTGGAACACACCGTCGTGTCGCTGACCGATGAAGGTATCTACGGCGAGCGTCTGCGCGCAGCCGGCGTTGCGGTGCATGCGCTGGGCATGAAGCGCGGGCGCGTCAGCCTGGGCGGCTTTTTGGCCCTGCGCCGGTTGATCGCCGACGCGCGCCCCGATGCCGTACAGACGTGGATGTATCACGCCGACCTGATCGGCGGGCTGGCCGCAAGGCTGGCGGGCGTGCGCGCCATTGCGTGGGGCATCCGCAATTCGGGCGCGCACCTGGAGCGCAGCAGCCGGTCGGCGCGCATCGTGTTGCGTGCGTGCGCGGCCTTGTCGGGCAGCGTGCCCCGCGCCATTGTCTGCGCCGCGCAGAACGCCGCCGAGCGCCATGCGGAAAAGGGCTATCGGCGCGACCGCATGGAGGTGATCTCCAACGGCTATGACTTATCGCGCTATGCCCCCGATGCGCAGGCGCGCTCGCGCGTGCGGGCGCAATGGGGCGTGTCGGAAGACGCGCCGGTGATCGGCTGCGTGGCCCGCTGGGACCCGCTCAAGGACCACGCCAATCTGCTGCGCGCCGTGGCCGCGCTGGTGCGCGATGGCCGTGATGGCGGCCTGCGTTGCGTGCTGGTCGGACGCGGCATGAGCGCCGACAACCCCGAACTTGCCGCCCTGATCGACAAGCTGAACCTGCGCGACCGCCTGATACTTGCCGGCCCCAGCGACGATGTTCCCGCCGTGATGAACGGCCTGGACCTGCATGTGCTGTCGAGCTGCGCCGAAGGCTTTCCCAACGTCGTGGCCGAAGCCATGGCCTGCGGCGTGTACTGCGTGGTGACCGACGTGGGCGACGCCGCCTACATCGTTGGCGACACCGGCGTGGTCGTGCCCCCTGAACAAGCCGAGGCGCTTGCGCGCGGCATCGAAACCGCCTTGTGCGACGTGGCCGCGCGCGGCCATGGCCGTGCAGGCGAAGCCGGCCGCGCCCGCGTGCTGGAAAATTTTGACCTTGCCCGCATGGTGCAACGTTACATCGCCGTATGGCGCCGCATTTCTGGAGTCCAGGCATGAGCACCGGCCGCCGCCTGATGTTTGTCGTCAATAACCCCGCGTTCTTCATGTCGCATCGCGTGCCAGTGGCGCTGGCCGCACAACGCGCGGGGTATGACGTGCATGTGGCGACGATGGACGGGCCCGCCGTGGCCGACATCCAGGCACTCGGCATGACGCACCACGCCATTCCGATGACGCGCAGCGGCAAGCATCCCTTGCAGGAGCTGGGCACCTTGCTGGCGCTGCTGCGGCTGTTCCGCCGCGTGCGTCCTGACGTGGTGCACCTGGTCACGATCAAGCCCGTGCTGTATGGCGGCATCGCCGCGCGTCTGGCGCGCGTGCCGGGCATGGTGGCCGCGATCTCCGGGCTGGGCTTCGTGTTCCTGTCCAATTCGCTGAAGATGCGGATGGTGCGCGCGGTGGTGGCGCGGCTGTATCGCGTGGCGCTGGGGCATCCCAATAGCCGGGTGATTTTCCAGAACACCAGCGACCGCGACATGCTCAAGTCGCTGGGCGCCGTGCGCGATGAGCAGGTCGTCATCATCCGCGGCGCAGGCGTGGACCTGAACGCGTACCGGGCCTTGCCCGAGCCGCCCGCGCCGCCCGTCGTGGTGACGATGGTGGCGCGCTTGCTGCGCGACAAGGGCGTACAGGAATTTGTGCAGGCGGCGTCGCTGCTGCGCGAACGCGGCGTGCCCGTGACGATGCAATTGGTGGGCGGCGTGGACGCTGGCAACCCGGCATCCGCGACGCAGGCCGAGGTCGAGGCCTGGCAACGTGATGGCGCGGTCCAGGCGCTGGGCGAACGGTCGGACATCGCCGAACTGTACGCGGCGTGCCACATCGCCGTGCTGCCCTCATACCGTGAGGGGCTGCCGAAATCACTGATCGAAGCCGCGGCCTGCGGGCGTGCGGTGGTGACGACCGACGTGCCCGGCTGCCGCGATGCCATCGAACCGAATGAGACGGGCTTGCTGGTGCCCGTGCGTGAGGCGCGAGCCTTGGCCGACGCCATCGAACGCTTGGCAGAAGACGCCGCGCTGCGTCAGTCCATGGGGGCAGCGGGCCGTGTGCTGGCGGAACGCGAATTCAATATCGAGCGCGTCGCCCGCATCCATGTGGAGCTGTACGACGCGCTCAGCGCCTGAGCCGGCTGAACGCATAGGGCGTGCTGCGTGGAGCACGCCGCGTGGCGTACTCCGCGCGGGGCAACCTAGTGGCGGCGCGCCATCGCGTCGATCCAGAAACGGGTCGACGGGTCTTGCTGGCCGGGTTGCGGCGCATCCAGTTCACGCATGATGCTCTTGGCCAGCACCTTGCCGAATTCCACGCCCCATTGATCAAACGGGTTGATGCCCCAGATCACGCCTTGCGTGAACACCTTGTGTTCGTACAAGGCCAGCAGCGCGCCCAACGTGTAGGCTTCCAGGCGCGGCAACACGATCAGTGACGACGGGCGGCCGCCCGGGTGCACGCGATGCTGCGCCAGCAGCCGCGCACGGGCCGGGTCGCGTTCGGTGGCGGAGGTTTCCGCCAACGCTTCCTCGAACGACTTTCCGCGCAACAGCGCCGAGCGCTGCGCCAGGCAATTGGCGATCAGCAGCTCGTGATGGCGCGCGTAATCGTGGTCGGGCTGTTCGCACAGGATGAAATCCACGGGCGCGCCCATGGAGTCCTGATGCAGCCATTGAAAGAAGGTGTGCTGGCAGTCGGTGCCTGACATGCCCCAGATCGCCGCGCCGGTCGGCACGCCCACGGGGCTGCCGTCGGCGGTGGCGACCTTGCCCAGCGATTCCATTTCCAGCTGCTGCGCCCACGGCACCAGGTGATACAGCCGGGAATCATAGGGCGCGATGACCAGCGAGTCATACCCCAGCACGCTGCGATTCACGACCCCGGCAAGCGCCATTTGCACCGGCGCGTTGTCGGCCAGCGGCGCGGTGCGGAAGTGTTCGTCCATGGCGGCGGCGCCGGCCAGCAGCTGGTCGAACGCATCGTTGCCCAGCGCCAAGGCGATGGGCAGACCGATGGCCGACCACAGCGAATAGCGCCCGCCCACCCAGTCCCAGATCTGAAAGATGTGGTCGGGCAGAATGCCCAGGTTCAGCGCGGCTTCCACGTTGGCGGTAATCGCCACAACCTGTTTGATCGGGTCGGCCACGCCCGCGTCGCGCAGCCAGTTCATCGCCACTTCGGCGTTGGCCAACGGTTCGGTCGTGGTGAACGATTTCGACGCGACGATGACCAGTGTGTCGTGCGGGTCCAGCCGGCTCATCGCGTCGGCCACCGAATGCGAATCGACGTTCGACGCGAAGCGGACTTCGCGGCGGGCGCCGCCATGGCGCAGCGCGCGGGTGACCAGGCGCGGCCCCCAGTCGCTGCCGCCGATACCCAGATGCAGCACATAGCCGTAGCGGTCGGCGGCATCGGCCTCGCGCACGAATTCGCGCAGACGGTCGCGTTCGGCCTGCACGGCGTTGGCGACTGCCGGCGGCGGCTCCGCCGCGCGCAAGGCGGTGTGCCAGGCGGCGCGGCCTTCCGTCCAGTTGGCGTGGCCGCCGTCGAACAGCATGGCGCGCGCGGCGTCAAAGCCTTGCTGCGCCAGCAGTTCGCCGGAAGCCGCCTGCAAGTCGGGCGAGTGGGCCTGGGTGCTCAGGTCCAGGCGCAAACCGGGCGCCGGGATCAGCCGCAATTGCTCGCCGCGCCGCGATGCGGCGTGGGCCGCTGCGGTGAAGCGTTGCCAGGCTGGGCTGTTGGACAGTGACATGGACGGCTCAGAACGGCAGTTTGGCGTCTGGCGCCAGCTTGCCCAGTTCGCGGCGGAAGTCGGCCTGGATGCGTGCGAGGGCCTCGGCGTTCTCGGCCTCGAAGCGCAACACGACCACCGGCGTGGTGTTCGACGGACGCGCCAGGCCAAAGCCGTCGGCGTATTCGGCACGTACGCCGTCGATGGTGATCACGCGGCGGGCGTCGGGGAATTGCCCCTGGTCCTGCAAGGCTTTCACCAGCGTGAAGGGCTGGCCTTCTTCCATTTCCAGCTTCAATTCGGGCGTGGACACGTCTTGCGGCAAGGCTTCCAGCGGCGCGCACGGGTCGGCAAAACGCGACACGATTTCGAGCAGGCGCGCGCCGGTGTAGAGGCCGTCATCAAAGCCGTACCAGCGTTCCTTGAAGAAGATGTGGCCGCTCATTTCGCCCGCCAGCGGCGCGCCGGTTTCAGCCAGCTTGGCCTTGACCAGCGAATGGCCCGTCTTCCACATCAGCGGCACGCCGCCCGCAGCTTCGACCGACAAGCCCACGTGGCGGCTGCACTTCACGTCATAGATGATCGTGGCGCCGGGGTTGCGGTCCAGCACGTCGCGGGCAAACAGCACCAGTTGGCGATCCGGCCAGATGATCTGGCCCGACTTCGTGACCACGCCCAGGCGGTCACCGTCACCGTCGAACGCCAGACCGAGTTCGCAATCGGTCTCGCGCACGCACTTGATCAGGTCTTGCAGGTTTTTGGGTTCGGCGGGATCGGGGTGGTGGTTGGGGAACGTGCCGTCCACTTCGCAGAAGAGTTCGGTCACTTCGCAGCCCAGCTCGCGGAACAGCTGGGGCGCGACCGCGCCCGCCACGCCGTTGCCGCAGTCGATCGCAATCTTCATCGGGCGGGCCAGCTTCACGCCGGAGGCCACGCGCGCGATGTAGGCGGCCACCAGATCCAGCTGGCGGCGCACGCCGGCGCGCTCGGCGGGCGCGGGGCTCGTGCCGTTCATGGCGGCGCCCAGCGCCTGCACGTCATCGCCGTACAGGGCGCGTCCGCCCATCATCATCTTGAAGCCGTTGTACTTGGGCGGATTGTGGCTGCCCGTGATGGCCACGCCCGAGCCGCACTGCATGATGTGCGTGGCGAAATAGACCAGCGGGGTCGGGACCATGCCGATGTCCACGGTGTCCACACCGCCTTCCAGCATGCCTTCCTGCAAAGCCATCGACAGCATGTCGCTGCTCAGGCGGCCATCCCGGCCCACCACCAGCGTCTGCACGCCGGCCTCGCGCGCGCGGCCGGCCAGCGCCACGCCCAGGGCGCGCGCGAACGACGCGTCGATCAGGTCCGGCACGGTGCCGCGGATGTCATAGGCCTTGAAGACCGAGGCGGGAAACTGCGACTTGTTATTGCCCACGACGATTCCTTGATAAGGGAGTTGCAACGGGGGATTCGGCCGGGACCAATGGAAAACCCGAATGCCAAAACCCGCCTGAAAAGAGGGTCAAGGTGTGAATTATCCTCCATCGGCGCATGCGCCTTCATCCCTCGGTCGGCGTAGGGCGTCTTAACGGTAGCGCGTGCCCTGGTTTGGTGCGTGGCGCGGCCGTATCGCCTTGATCCGGTGCATGACGCGGCGGGGCTGAAAGGCCCTGTCCCAGGGGCGCCGCCGTGGCATGGAACTTGCTCGTCATCCGAAGGTGATACGCTTGCGCTGCAAGTAGAAAGACCGGGAGGGGCCATGGGTGCCAAAGTATCTACTGTCATGTCATCGGGAGGCGCCACCAGCCGGCGAGGCCCCCCCACGGATTTCGCCGGGCCAGCCGCTGGCCGCGAACGCCGGCTTGATATCCATGTATTCCACTCCGATGCCGGCGAATTGTCGTCTGGCCGCGCCTGGGAACGTTGTGTCTGGCGCGACGCGCGCGTCCTGATCGCAGAATGCCCGGCGCCGCATCTTCCCGCTTCCATTGAGTCCGCGCTGCGCGCCGTTGCCGCCGATGTCGCGCGCGATCGCGGCTGGCAGGGCATGGGCACCGTGGCGTTCGCGCTGGATGACCGCAGCGGCGTGTTCAGGGTGATCGGCGCCGATGCGCAGCCGCACAGTGGTTCGGCCATGGTCAGCCCCGATCCCGACAACGCGCACGCGCTGGAAATGCGCATCGACGGCTGCGTGGACCGCCGCCTTCCCTGCACGCGCCTGCTGGTCTGCGGCGCGACGCGGGGCGAGGCGCTGCGCCGCGCGTACCGGGCGCTGTCCGAGATGCCCGGCCCCGCCGGCGTTGACCGGGCATTCCTGATGAACCGCATCGCGTCCCGCGCTTATTGCTCCGGCCTGACCGGCACGCGCCTGGACCAGGCCGTCGGCTAGCGCGGCGCTTCGGCCCGCGCGATTCCGCCCCTACAATAGTCCGCACATCCCTAGACCCGCGCCTGGGCGAGACCAGGCCATTCTTGTGCGGCTGCTATGACATTGCTGAGCGATCTTCAGTCCCTCCTGGGTTTCACCCATGTGTTGACCGGTGTGGATGCCGAGTCCTATGTGCAGGATTGGCGCCGCCGCTATCGGGGGTCCGCGCTGGCGGTGATACGCCCCGGGTCCACGCAGGAAGTGGCCGACGCCGTGAAACTGTGCCTGCATCACGGCGTGCCGGTGGTGCCGCAAGGTGGCAATACCGGCCTGTGCGGCGGCGCCACGCCTGACGACTCCGGCCGCGCCGTGGTGCTGTCCACCGCCCGCCTGACCGCCATACGCAACCTGGATACCGACAACGACACCATCACCGTGGAAGCGGGCTGCATCCTGCAAGCCGTGCAAGAGGCCGCCGCCGCGGCCAACCGCCTGTTCCCGCTCAGCCTGGCGGCCGAAGGCAGCTGCACCATCGGCGGTAACCTGGCCACCAACGCTGGCGGCACGCAGGTGCTGCGCTACGGCAACACGCGCGACCTGGCGCTGGGCTTGGAAGTGGTGACGGCCGATGGCGAAATCTGGAACGGGTTGCGCGGCCTGCGCAAGGACAACACCGGCTACGACCTGCGCGACCTGTATATCGGCAGCGAAGGCACGCTGGGCATCATCACCGCCGCCACGCTGAAACTGTTCCCCCGGCCGGTGGCGTCGTGCACCGCGCTGCTCACCCTCGACACGATCGACCACGCCGTGGAATTGCTGTCGCGCGCACGCACCGGTTTTGGCGCGGCGTTGACGGGCTTTGAATTGATGAGCGGCGCCTGCCTGCAAGCTGTCGTGCGGCTGTTCCCGCAGCAGCGCCTGCCCTTCGAAGGCGCGTCCGCCGAGTCTCCGTGGTTTGCGTTGCTTGAGTTGTCCGACAGCGAAAGCGAAGCGCATGCGCGTGAACGCTTTGAAGCGGTGCTGGGCGAGGCCATCGACGCCGGTCTCGTCGACGATGCCGTCATCGCCGCCAACGTGGCGCAGAGCAAGGCGCTATGGCACTTGCGCGAAAGCATTCCGCTGGCCGAAGCCGAGCTGGGCAAGTCGGTCAAGCACGACGTGTCCATTCCCATTTCGTCCATCGCCGGTTTCGTGCACAAGACCAATGCCTTGCTGCAATCCCGCTTTCCTGGCGTGCGCCATGTGATCTTCGGGCATCTGGGCGATGGCAACCTGCATTACAACGTGGCGAACGCCGCCGGCCAGACCGAGGCCGAATTGCTGGCCCTGCAAAGCGAGATTTACGGCGTGGTGCATGACAGCGTGCATGCGCATAGCGGCTCGATCAGCGCCGAGCATGGCGTGGGCCAACTCAAGCGCGACGAACTGCCGCGCTACAAGAGCCCTGTCGAACTTGCGCTGATGCACCGGATCAAGCGCGCGCTGGACCCGCAAGGGCTCATGAATCCGGGCAAGGTGCTGCAAGGCTGAGCGGCGTGGTCCGCTACCCCCTGCGTTCCTTATTTCACACGGAGCCTCAATGATGGCAGTCAGTCCCGCGGCGGGTGCGAATCATCGGGTGCTGATCGTAGAAGACGATCACATCATTGCCGGCAACCTGTTCTCTTTCCTGGAGGTGCGCGGGTTTTTGCCGGACGTGGCCTACACCGGCCACGCCGCGCTGGAACGCATGAAAGAGCAACGCTTTGACGCGCTGATCCTGGATATCGGCTTGCCGGGCATGGACGGCAACGCGGTGCTGCACGCGTTGCGCAATGAACGGCGCGTGGATGTGCCCGTGCTGATCCTGACCGCGCGCGACAGCCTGGAAGACAAGCTGGCGGGGTTTTCCCATGGCGCCGACGATTACCTGACCAAACCCTTCGCGTTGCTCGAAGTCGAAGCACGTCTGCTGGCGCTGATTCAGCGCGCCAAGGGCTCAACGGTGGATTCGGTGCGCGTGTTTGGCCCGGTGCAGTACGACACGCGCAGCCGTGCGGTATCGGTCAATGGCACGCCCGTGCACCTGACGCGCAAGGCGGGCCTGATCATGGAAGCGCTGATGCGCGACCCCGGCCGGGTCGTGGCGCGTGAAGAGCTGGAGTCCATGCTGTGGGGCAACGAGCCGCCGTCCTCCGACGCGCTGCGCAGCCAGGTCCATCTGCTGCGCCGCGCGCTGGCGGATGCCGGCTTTGATGGCATCGAGACCATGCACGGCACCGGTTGGCGCCTGACGCTGGGCGGGGCCGCGGCATGACGCGCGCTGCCACCGGCACCTTGACGCAGCGCGTGGTGTGGGCGCTGACGGGCACGGTCGCCTTGTTCGTGACGGCGCTGGCGCTCTTGGCCTACCTGACGTTCGACCAGATGGAAGACGATCTGGTCAACGACATTCTCAATACCGAAATGGACCGGCTGGTGCAGCATGCGCGCGCCAGCGACGAATTCATGCCGCGCCAGGGCGCACGCGAATTGGGCGGATCGATGCGCGCCTGGATGAGCGTGGACGGACAGCGTCCGGCCGGCATTCCCGATGAAGTGCTGGGCCTGGATAACGGGCTGCACCTGATCGAGCCCGGCGCCTACACCTGGCACGTGATGGTGGCCGAGACCGGACGCGGCAAGGTCTATTTGCTGTACGACGCGACCGACAACGAAGAGCGCGTCCACGATTTTGGCCTGATTGTGCTGGGCGTGGGCGCCATTTGCGTCGTCGGCGCCTACGCATTGTCGCGGCGCGTCGCTACGGTGGCGGTGGGGCCGCTCTTGGACTTGACCGACCGTTTATCGACCTGGGCGCCCGGGTCGCCTGATATGGCCGTCACCCGCGACGACGAGGCCGGCCGCCTGATCGAAGCCTTCAACCGGGTGCAGAACCAGGTCGACCGATCCATCGCCCGCGAACGCGAGTTTGCGGGCAACCTGAGCCACGAGGTGCGCACCCCGCTTGCCGCCATACGCTCTGATAGTGAACTGATGTTGCTGACGCAGGCGCTGACGCCCGACCAGCGCACGCGCCTGACCCGTGTCATGGACAACGTGGACGACGTGATCGTGTGCCTGGAAAGCGCGCGGGCCATGGCGCGCGACCAATTGCTGCTGCCTGCCCCGGTTGATATCGCCGACTGCATGGAAGACGCCTGGCGCGGTTACGAGGTGCAGGCGCAACACGCCAACCTGCGTTGGGACAACCAGATTGCCCCCGGCCACATCCTGACGCTGGACCGCTACGCCTTGCTGACGGTGCTGCGCAACCTGGTGCGCAACGCGGTCGAGCATGCCGCCCCGGCGACGCTGACCACCCGGTTCACCGACGATGGCGTGCTGGAATTGAGCGACGACGGCAAAGGCATCGCCGAAGCCGATCTGCCGTTCCTGTTCCGCCGCTACTACAGCGGCCGGCTGCGCGACTCCGGCGTCGGTGCGCATGACGAGACCGCGCGCGGCTTGGGCCTGGCCATCGCCAAACGCGTGTGCGACATGCAGGGCTGGTCGCTGACAGTGGCGTCGTCGCGCGAACCCGAAACGCGTGGCACGCGATTCTCGTTGCGCTTCGACGCGGGAGCCGGCGTTGATGCCGCCACGAATTCCGCCACGTCCAGCACCCCGCGCCCGGGCTCCACAGCCGGCGTTGCGCCCAAGACACAAGATCGAATTTGACGATTTTTCGACTGTCCGCGCTCTAAGCTTTCTGCTTGTCCGACGCGTCCCCAGTCCATTGATCCATGTCGTCCCCCTTGCTGTCCGCGCCGCATGCGCCGTCGCCTGCGTGGTACCTGAGCACGCAGCTCGTCGGCGTCACGCTGATGCTGGCGTGCCTGGCGTGGTGGGTCAACGCCTCGGGCATGGATTTGCGCATCGCCCGCGCGCTGTTCGATCCCGCCCTGGATGATTTCCCGCTGCACCTGAATCGTTGGTTCGATCTCTTCGGACATCGCATGGTGCTTGCGCTGCCGATTGGCGTGGCGTTGGCGGCCGTGGCGGTGGCCGTGGCAAGCTTTCGCATCCCCGCCTTGCGTCCCTGGCGCGGCGCAGCGCTTGCGCTGGCGGCGACGTGCCTGGTTGGCCAACTGGCGGTGAACCAACTCAAACACCACACGACCTTGCCGCGCCCCTATGACTTGGAAACGCTGGGTGGCTACACGCCATACCCGCTGCACTGGTGGACGTGGGCGCGTGCGCGGGCGGGCGGCGCGTTGCCCAGCGGCCACGCGGGCGCCGGCTATTCGATGCTGACGCTGTATTTCGCGGGCTGGGCGCTGAACCGTCCGGCGTGGCGCTGGTGGGGCCTGGCCCTGGGCGTGACCGCAGGCGTCGCCTTTTCCGTGGTGCGTATTCTGCAAGGCGCCCATTTCCTGAGCCAGACGCTGTGGTCGGCCACCTTGCTCTGGTTTCTGGCGGCGCTGTTCTTCTACCCGGTGATCGTGAGCCGAGCCGCTGCGCGCGGCCCGGCCCGGCAAACGCCGGTTCAGTTGAGCAGCACGCCCGGCAACCACAGCGAAAACGCGGGCACATAGGTCACTAGCGCCAGCGCAGCCAGCAGCGCGCCGTAAAAGGGCCAGATTGTGCGCATCACGGTGCCGACCGATACGCCGCCGATGGCGCACCCCACGAACTGCGTGGTCCCCACGGGCGGGGTGTTCAAGCCCAGCGCGCAGTTCAGCAGCATCACGATCCCGAACTGCACCGGCCCCATGCCGTACTGCATGCAGATCGGCAGGAAGATCGGCGTGCAGATCAGGATGGTGGCGGCCATGTCCAGAAACGTGCCCAGCACGAACAGGATGATGTTGACCATCAAGAAGATGGCCCACGGGCTGGTCGATACCGACGCCATCAATTCGCCTGTCTTTTCCGCCACGCCATAAAAGCTGATCAGATAGCCGAAGGTGGCCGAGATGCCAATCAGCAGCAGCACGACGCCGGTTGTCTTGACGGCCTTGCTGGCGGCGCGCACGAACTGGTCCCACGTCAGCGAGCGGTACACGAAGATTGTCAGCGCCAGCGCATACAACACCGCCACCGCCGCGGATTCCGTTGCGGTGAAAACGCCGCTTAGGATGCCCGTGATGATCAGCACCACAACAAACAGGCCGGGCGCCGCCGCGATCAGCGAACGCAGCACGATGTGCCATCCCGGAAACGTGCCCGCCGGATACCCGCGGCTGCGCGCCACGAAGTACGCCGCCGCCAGATTGCACAAGGTCAGGATCAGCGCGGGCACAACACCTGCCGCGATCAGCGCCGCGATCGACACCTTGCCGCCCGCCGCCAGCGTGTAGATGATGATGTTGTGGCTGGTAGGCATCAGCGCGCCGACCAGCGCCGCATGCGTGGTGACGTTCACCGCGTAGTCGGCGTGATAGCCCTCGCGCTTCATCATCGGGATCATTACCGACCCCATCGCCGACACATCGGCCACGGGCGACCCGGACACGCCGCCGAACAGCGTGCACGCCACCACGTTGGACATGCCGAGCCCGCCGCGCACGTGCCCCACCAGCGACTTCGCAAACGTCACGATGCGGTCGGCGATGCCGCCGTACAGCATCAGTTCGCCCGTGAAGATGAAGAAGGGAATGGCCAGGAACGAAAAGGCGTTCATGCCCGAGGTCATCTGCTGGAACGCAACCTGCAAGGGCAGGTCTTCGACCATGATGGCGGTGATGGACGACAAGCCAATGGCGAACGCCACCGGCACGCCGATCACCAGAAACCCCATGAACGTAAAGGAAAGCAGTGTCAGCGCCATGCCGGTACCACCTTATGGTTGCGCAGGATGGCGATGATGTGCTCAACGGAAAAGAGCGCGATCAGGGCGCCAGACAGCGTCGCGGGGATGTATTTCCAGGCGTTGGAAATGCCCAGGTTGGGGATCTTGTAGGCAGACACCGATTCCGCCAGCATCCCGCAGTTCCAGGCCATCAGCACGCCAAACAGCAGCACCAGCAGATGGATGAAGATCCGCAGGCGCCGCTGGCCAACGGGGGGCAAGGCGTCCAGCAGCGATTCAAAGCCGATATGGCCTGCATCGCGCACGCCAACCGCCGCGCCCAGCATGGTGACGTACAGCACCAGCAGCAGCGCCAGGCTTTCGGCCCAGGTGGGCGTGCTGTTGAGCACGTGGCGGCCAAAGATTTGCAGGCTGACGGCGATGATCAGGCAGACGAGCCCGAACACGCTGGTCCACATGCAGACCCGGGCAATCCCCGCGCAGGCGCGCGTGTAGGCGTCCAGCGGAGCGGCAAGGGCTTGCGCCCCGCCTACCCCGGTCACCTCAGGTTCATTCGTAGGAGTGGCCAACATGATGTCCTCACTGGACGGCCTGGATCTTTGCGACCAGGTCTTTCATCTCGGGCGTGGTGACGAAGCGGTCGTACACCGGCTTCATCGCACCCTGGAACGACGCCTTGTCCACCTCCACGATCTGCGACCCGGCCTTCTCTACCACCGCGCGGGATTTCTGCTCGCGCTCGTCCCACAGCTTGCGCATATAGGGCACCGATTCGCGCGCGGCCTCACGCAGAATCTTCTGGTCTTCGGGCGTGAGCTTGTCCCACTGCCGCTTGGAATAGATCAAAATTTCCGGCGTCATCGTGTGTTCGGTCATCGAGTAGAACTTGGCGACCTCGTAGTGATGCGCGCTTTCGTAGCTGGGGAAATTGTTTTCCGCGGCATCCACCAGCCCGGTCTTCAGCGACGTATAGACCTCGCCCATTGGCATCGGCGTGGCGTTGCCGCCCATTGCTTCCACCATGGCCACAGACAGGTCCGATTGCTGCACACGAATCTTCAAGCCCTTGGCGTCGGCCAGCGTCTTGATCGGCTTGTTGCGCGTGTACATCGACCGCGAACCGCTGTCGTACCAGGCCAGCCCGACAAAGCCCGCGGCTTCGCACGAGCGCAGGATCTGGTCGCCGATTTCGCTGTCCAGCACTTTGTGCAGATGCTCTTTCGAGCGGAACAGGAACGGCAGCGACGGCACGCGCGTGGTCTGGCAGATGTTGTGCATGGCGGCGCTGGACACGCGCGCCATGGCAAGCGCGCCCATCTTCACCTGTTCGATCGAATCGTCTTCGTTACCCAACGCGCCGCCGGCATACACCTTGACGGTGATGCGGCCATTGGTGCGTTGCTTGACCAGTTCACCGAACTGGCGCACGGCCTGCACGGTGGGATAGTCGTCGGGATGGATGTCGGCGGATCGCAGTTCGGCGGCTTGGGTGGCGGGAATCAGCGTCAGCAAGGCAGCCGCCGCCAGGATGGCGCGGGTCAGGGTGGGGCGCAGCATGTCTACCTCCGGTTGGAGTACGGCGTTTCGTTAAGGGCCGGGTCGGCCTCGAAGCTCTATGTGTACAGACCTACTTTGCGTGGGGCGCGGGACGATGCGGGCGCTCCGGTCGGGTGCTAACCGGTGCTTGCGGTTTCCTCCAGGCCCTGCGCGCCGGGGCGCAGGGCGAATACGCCACCGTCGGGCGCGCCAGGGGCGGCGTTCGCGGGGCGTATCGATGTGATGAAGAGGGTGTCCATGGCCGCGCCACCGAAGGCGCACATCGCGACTTTGGCGGCGGGCACGGTATAGGTGCGGTCAAGTTTGCCCTCGGGCGTGTAGCGGTAGACGCGGCCGGCGTCGTTGCCGCAGATCCAGTAGCCGCCATCGGTGTCCACCGCCGCGCCATCGGGCCGGCCCGCGGGCAGGGCGTCGATGAAGGGGCGGCGGCTGTGCGGCGTGCCGGTGTCGATGTCGTAGTCGAACGCCCAGACCCTGGCGCGCGACGGATGCGAGTCTGACAGGTACATCGTCTTGCCGTCCGGGCTGAACGCCAGGCCGTTGGGCACGATCAGGTCAGACAGCAGCACCGCCACGCCGTGGGCGTCGTAGCGGTAGAGCTTGCCGGCGGCTTGCGCCAAGCCCATGTCGATGACCATCGTGCCGGCCAGGAAGCGGCCTTGGCGGTCGCAACGCCCATCGTTAAAGCGCATGCCGCTGGACGCGTGGGCTACCGCAGCGATCCGTTCAGGTTGGCAGGGCGAGCCCGCTTGCAGGGGGCCGCAGCCGTACAGGCCGTCTTCCATCGCCAACAGCCAGCCCGCGCCGCGCGGCGCGATGCAGCCCGCCATCTGCGGCAGCGCCCAATGCTCAAACGTGCCATGGGAGGGCGACCACCGGTGCAGCGTTTTGCCGGGGATGTCGGTCCAGGTGTAGGCCTGCTCTGTGGCGCGCCAGACTGGGCTTTCGCCCACACCGCAAACCAGATCCCCGATACGTTCAGCCAGGGTGGACATGGTGGCGTTTACTTGGAGGCGGGGGGAAAGGGAAACGGGCCGGCCTTGACGAACGCGCCGCCTTGATAGCGGGCGGCCAGGTCATCGGCCGCGAGCGGCGGCTGCGCTTCAACTTGCGCGCGGAAGCGTTCGGAAGAATCTTTGGGGACGAACCCCAGTACTTTCGCAGCGTCGTCGTGCCACCAGCGGTCGCGGTTGGCGGATGCGCCGTAGACGATCAGATGGCCAACGCCGGGGGTGAACAGGGCTCGGGTGACGAGCTCCGTCAGGTCGTCGTAGCTGAGCCACGTGACCATCATGCGGCGGTCTTTGGGTTCGGGAAACGATGAGCCGATGCGCAGGCACACGGTTTCGATGCCATAGCGGTCGAAGTAGAAGCGCGACAGGTGTTCGCCGTAGGCTTTGCTCAAGCCGTAATAGCCGTCGGGCCGCAAGGGGACGTCGGCGTTCAGCTGCTGCCCTTGTTCGTAGAAGCCGATGACGTGGTTCGAGCTGGCGAACACCACGCGTCGAACGCCGTGCAGGCGGGCGGCTTCGTACAGGTTGTAGATGCCCTGGATGTTCGCGGGCAGGATGACGTCGAAAGGCTGCTCTACCGAGACGCCGCCCAGATGCACAATGGCGTCGACCCCTTCAACCAAGGTGGACACGGCGGCCGCGTCGGCCAGATCGCAGGGCAGGGTTTCTTCGCCGGGGGCGGCGGGGCCGACGTCCGCCACGTCCGACACGCGCAGCAGATCTGCGTGGGCTTTCAGACGGGGACGCAACACCTTGCCCAGGTTGCCGGCGGCGCCGGTCAATAGCAAACGATGGCAGCGGAACTGGGCAGGCGGGGTGTTGACGGTTTGGTTCATGTCGCAACGCTCGGTGAAAGAGACGGATATCCAGGCAGATACTCATGCGGATGAACGTCCAGAAGCCTGTGCAGAGGCGGGGCGATCTGGTACGTTGTCGTACAACCTGCGCAAAGTATAATTAGCCCCAAATTTCAGCGTCAAGCTTTGTGCAATCAATTTCGGACTACATCCCGTGAACGCTCCAGTCGATACCTCTGTTCTGCCGCAGCGTCGTCCCCGAAATCTGGCCCAAGGCCTGGTGGAAAGCATCTCGGAACGCATCCGCAGCGGCAACATCCGCCCGGGCGACAAGCTGCCCACCGAATCCGAAATCATGCGTCAGTTTGGTGTCAGCCGCACCGTCGTGCGCGAGGCGCTGTCGCGCTTGCAAGCGTCCGGTCTGGTTGAAACGCATCACGGTGTCGGCACCTATGCGCTAGAGCCCAACGGCAGTGGCGACTTCCGCGTCGACCCCGCCGACATCGCCACCGTGCGCGATGTGCTGGTGCTGCTGGAACTGCGTATCTGCCTGGAAAGCGAGGCCGCAGGCCTGGCCGCCATTCGCCGCAGCGACACGCAGCTGCAAGACATGCGCCGCGCGCTGGACTTGTTTCGCAGCGCGTTGGAAAGCGGCGGCGACACCATCACGCCCGACTTTCAATTCCATTTGCTGATCGCGCAATCCACCGACAACCGCTACTTCGCGGACCTGATGTCGCACCTGGGCTCGGCCATCATTCCGCGCACGCGCATCAATTCCGCCAAGTTCGCGCATGAAGACCGCGCCGCCTATCTGGCGCGCGTGAATCTCGAACACGAAGACATCTACAGCGCCATCATGCGGCAAGACGCCGAGAGCGCCCGCGCCGCCATGCGCACGCACTTGAGCAACAGCCGCGAACGCTTGCGCCGCGCGCAATAGGGCGACAGACGGGCCGCGTCAGATGCGGCCCTGTTTGCGAAATACGATGTCGTACAACGTTTGACATCGCGCTGGCGTGACGTCGACATCACGCTGGCCTGACGTCTACGTCGCGTTGGCGTTACGACGATGTCACGCTCACGTCACGCGATCGGCCGCTGGTTGACGCAAAACCGCGTTAATCTTTGCCCGTTTTCATTCCGGACATCGACGCAGCATGGCTTTGCTAGGCACCCCCCGCGGCATTCTTTCATCTGAAACGGCGAGCGCTCGCTATCTCGGGAGGGCCGCCGCATGCGCCGCCTGACACTTCGATTCATTCTTGCCATTCTGGCGCTGCTGACGCTGTCGCGTCTGGGGCTGTCGTTCTGGATGTGGGACCGCGTGCAAGCCGCTGGCGGCCTGTGGCCGGTGCTGTTCGGCGGATTGCGTATCGACGTCTGCCTGCTGTCGATGGTGATTGCGCTGCCGGCGGTGTTCTCGCCTTGGTTCGGGCACCGTCCTTTGGCGGCCCGCATCACCGCATGGTGGTTCCGCATCTGGTGGATGCTGTATGCGCTGCTGGAAGTGTCCACGCCGCAATTCATCGCTGAATACGACACGCGGCCGAACCGGCTGTACTTCATCTACCTGCTGAATCCGAAGGAAGTGGGTTCGATGCTGTGGCAGGGCTACAAGGGCGTGCTGCTGGCCGCGTTCGTGGTGCTGGTGGTGGCGGCCTGGTTGGCCGTGAAGCTGTTCCCCACGCGTGCGCGTGACCCGTTCATGGCATGGTGGAAGCGCCCGATTGCATCGTTCGTGATCCTGGCGCTGGTGTTCCTGGGCGCACGCGGCACGCTGGAACATCGCCCGATCAACCCGGCCAAGGTGGCCTTCAGCTCGGACGCCATGGTCAATTCCTTGGCGCTGAACTCGCTGTACAGCGTGTTTGATGCGGCCTATCGCATGCGCGATGAACGCTCATCCGCCGCCATGTATCCGAAGATGCCGGTCGATCAAATGAACGCCATCGTCCGCGAGAAAGCCGGCCTGACCGGCGCCCCGCTGGACCCGCGTTACCCCAGCCTGCACGAACAGAAAGCCACGGTACGCCGCGACAAGCCGTTGAACGTGGTCATCATCTTGCAGGAAAGCCTGGGCGCACAATACGTCGGCAGCCTGGGCGGCCGCGACCTCACGCCCAACATCGACCGCCTGTCGAAAGAAGGCTGGATGTTCCACCGCGCCTACGCCACCGGCACGCGCTCGGTACGCGGCATCGAAGCCGTCACCGCCGGCTTCCTGCCCAGCGTCGCCGACGCCGTGGTCAAACTCCCCCGCTCGCAAACCGGCTTCTTCACGCTGGCGCAGGTGCTGGGCAAACACGGCTACCACTCGCGCTTCGTGTACGGCGGCGAATCGCACTTCGACAACATGCGCGCCTTCTTCCTGGGCAACGGCTTCGACGAAGTCATCGACCGCCCCAAATTCGTGAACCCGGTGTTCGAAGGGTCATGGGGCGCCTCCGACGAAGACATGTTCAACCAGGTCGACCGCCTGCTGCGCGCCGACGGCGACAAGCCCGTCTTCACGCTGGCGTTCTCGGTCAGCAACCACTCGCCGTGGGAATACCCCGAAGGCCGCATCAAACCGGTCGGCGACCCCGCCACTGTGGACAACACGGTGCGCTACGCGGACTGGGCGCTAGGCCAGTTCTTCGAGAAAGCCAAGCAGGCGCCGTACTGGGACAACACGGTGTTCCTGGTCATCGCCGACCACGACTCCCGCGTCTACGGTTCCATCCCCGTCCCCGTCCGCCACTTCCAGATCCCGGCAATGTTCCTGGGCGCAGGCATCACGCCACGCCAAGACGAACGCCTGGTCAGCCAGATCGACATGGCGCCCACGCTGTTGTCGTTGATCGGCCTGGACAACGTGAACCCGATGCTGGGCGCCGACCTGACCCAACGCGACCCCAACCGCGCGATCATGCAATACGCAGACAACTTCGGGTATTTGCAAGGCGACAAGCTGCTGGTGCTGGAACCCGCCAAGGAACCCAGAGAGTTCAAATACGAGGCCGCCCCGGTTGGCAAGGATGAGGTGTACGCCCCGATCACGCCCGCCGACCCGACGCTGACGGAAGAAGCGTTAGCGCACGCGTTGTGGGCAAGCTGGGTGTACCGCGAAGAAAAATACCGGTTGCCGTGAGCTGATGGTTGGCGCGCAAAGGGTAGGCACGCGCAAGGCAGTGCCCACCGCGCGCCACCCTATACCCCACAAAACACGTGCGAGGGACATCAACAAACCACGCCCCGCATTCGCGAAGCGATCACCAAGCGAGCGACCCCCAGTGCGTATGCCGAGTAAGGCCGCCCGCGCGGCCGCCACTCGGCGGGCCCCGCAGCACTCGTGAATAAGGCACACCCTAGCAGCGCACCGACCCAAGACGCCGGCAGCCCGTCGGCGCGGTGGCCCTGGCGGCGTGCAACCTCGATGCGCCCGAGGGAATCTGAAGGAACCCGCCAACGGCGGGTGACGAAGATGACAACGGGGGGGGCCGCCTAGGCAAGTCCGGAGCGAAGGCTCCGGACCGCAATCGTGGGCGCACGCCGCCAGGGCCGCCGCGCCGATGGGCGACCTACATCCCCCTAAGCCGCCCGCAAATAACCCCCCTCAACCCCGCGAGCAAACACCCCCCCGCGAGCAAGCAATCATCAACCCCGCGCCGGCAACACCACCCCCGACGCTTCACCAAATCCAACCCTCGGATACCCCGCCTTCTCGCAAGCCGCCCGCATGATCACCTGATCCCCGTCCTGCAGGAACGTCCGCTTCTCCCCCCAAGGCAGATCGATCGCCGTCTTCCCGCCATTGCTCAACTCCAGCAACGACCCGGCTTCCGACGGCTGCGGACCTGACAGTGTGCCCGTTCCCAGCATGTCGCCCGGTTGCAGATTGCAGCCGTTCACCGTGTGATGCGTAATCAGCTGCGCCACGTTCCAGTAAGCATCCCGGAAATTGCTGCGCGACAGCGACACCGGCGGCAGCTTCGCTTCACGCGATTGCGCCGTCGTCATCAGCACCTCCAACTGCACGTCATACGCACCCTTCGCGCGGTTTGCATCGGACGCCAGATACGGCATCGGCTGCGGTTCGGCCGGGCCACGATTCCATTGCGTACGGAACGGCTCCAGCGCTTCCATCGTCACAATCCACGGCGAAATCGTCGACGCAAAATTCTTCGACAGGAAAGGCCCCAACGGCTGGTATTCCCACGCCTGAATATCCCGCGCCGACCAGTCGTTCAGAATGCAAAGCCCGAACACATGCGCGTCAGCATCGGCCAGACCGATGCGCTCGCCTTGCTCATTGCCCGTACCCACAAAAATGCCCAGCTCCAGTTCGTAATCCAACCGTGCGCACGGGCCGAATTGCGGCGTTTCGCCTTCAGCAGCGGGACGCGTCTGGCCAACCGGGCGCGGGAATTTCTGGTCCACGCCAATGCTCGATGCACGGCCGTGATAGCCGATCGGCACCCACTTGTAGTTCGGCAGCAAAGGATTATCGGGACGGAACTGCTTGCCGATTGCGGTGGCGTGGTGCACCGAAATATAGAAGTCGGTGTAGTCGCCAATGCGCGCGGGCGTCGTGTACTCCGCGTCAGCCTGCGCCACCAGCAGCGGCTCGACTGTGGCGCGCAACGCGGCGCCTTCACGCAAAGCACGCGACAACGCCAGACGCAGCGCGCTCCAGTGCGGCTGGCCCAACGCCATCAGCGCGTTCAGGCTGTCTCCCGCGCAGGCGGCCAAGGCTTCAGCGGCCAGACCTTCGAACGGTGCTTTCGCGGCCAGCGCGGCCAGGTCCAGAATCTGGTCACCGATCGCCACGCCCGGGCGGAACGACTCTTGTGCGCCCTTGCGGCGGAACGCGCCATACGGCAGGTTTTGCACCGGAAAATCTGACGTGCCGGTGTTGGCGCTGGCGATCCAGCTCTTCAAGGACGGATCGTGGGTTTCGTTGATCGTGGTGGTCATGGCTGCGTGTCTCTTCTGTAATGGTGGGAATGGGAATGCCGAAATACGGTATCGCTGAAATGCCAAAACGGCGATGCGCTGTCGCGCACCGCCGTGGAGGGATCAGCGCGGGGCTGCCGTCACGCCTTCGTGGGGTCGAAGTGCTTCACGATACCCTGCCAGCACCGGTAATAGTCGCCCTGCAATTCTACCGACGCCAGCGCTTGCTCCGTCGGGCGGATGACGCGGCGCGTTTCGAACATGAACGCCATCGTGTCACGAATGTAATGCGCGGCGTGCGTGTCGGCGTGCGAGGCCTTTTCGAAGGTCTCGGCGTCGGGGCCGTGGCCGCTCATGCAGTTGTGCAGGCTGGCGCCGCCGGGGGCGAATCCATCGGCCTTGGCGTCGTAGACGCCTTGGATCAGGCCCATGAATTCGCTGGCCACGTTGCGGTGGAACCAGGGCGGACGGAACGTGTTTTCCATCGCCAGGATGCGCGGCGGGAAAATCGCGAAATCCATGTTGGCCGTGCCCGGGGTGTCGGACGGCGCGGTCAGCACGGTGAAGATCGACGGGTCCGGGTGGTCGAAGCTGATCGAGCCGATGGTGTTGAAGTGGCGCAGATCATATTTGTACGGCGCGTGCGTGCCGTGCCAGGCCACCACGTCCAACGGCGAATGGTCGATGGACGCGCGCCAGAAGCCGCCCGTGAACTTGGCGATCAATTCGAAATCGCCTTCCACGTCTTCATACCAGGCAACCGGCGTCTTGAAGTCGCGCGCGTTGGCCAGACAGTTCGAACCGATGGGGCCCAGTTCCGGCAAGCGCAGCGCGGCGCCAAAGTTCTCCAGCATGTAGCCGCGCGCCGTGCTGTCCAACAGCTCGACACGGAAGCGCACACCGCGCGGAATCACGGCAATTTCCAAGGGTTCCAGGTCGATCAGGCCCAGCTCGGTGGCCAAACGCAGACGGCCTTCTTGCGGCACCAGCAGCAGCTCGCCATCGGCGTTGTAGAAGAAACGGCCCTGCATCGAACGGTTGGCCGCGTACATGTGTATGGCCACGCCGCCTTGCTCGTCGGGGCTGCCGTTGCCGCCCCACGTCTTCACGCCTTCCAGGAAGTCGGTGGGCGCATCCGGGATGGGCATCGGGCTCCAGCGCAACTGATTCGGCGTCACCGGGCCGTGGCCGAACGTGCTTTCCCAGCCCGCCGCGCCGCCAAACGCTTCAAACGGCTTGTGCTGCGCGCCCGGGCGAATGCGGTAGAGCCACGAGCGGCGGTTTTCATTGCGGGGGGCCGTGAAGGCCGTGCCGGACAGCTGTTCGGCGTACAGGCCGTAAGGGCATTGCTGCGGCGAATTGCGGCCGACGGGCAGCGCGCCGGGCAAAGCCTCGGTGGCGCAGTCGTTGCCGAAACCGGTCAGATATTGCAGTTCCATGGAATCCTCCTGGGTGGCGGCGCGGTGCTTGGCCGCGCGATCGGTATGGGGTGGCTGTGCTGGGCGTACCCAGGGCCGATTCGCCATTGTCGGAAAAAACGCCCGCTACGGCTACGGGAATGCAAAAATACAGACTATAAATTTTGTGAATAGTAGGGGGCGTGATGGCGGAATTGCGTGATGTCGATCTGAATCTGTTGATCCTGTTTCAGCACCTGCTGGAAGACCGCAACCTGTCGGCCGTGGCGCGCCGCATGGATTTGACGCAACCTGCGGTCAGCAACGGCTTGCGCCGTTTGCGTGACGCCTTTGGTGATGAACTGTTCGTGCGCACCGCCCAGGGCATGTTGCCCACCCCTCGCGCGCAGCGGCTGGCCGGCCCCGTCAGCGAAGCGCTGACCGTGCTGACGCAGGCCTTGCAAGATCAGGATGTGTTCGACGCCGCCACCAGCACGCGGCGCTTTCGCGTAGCCATGACGGACGTAGGCGAAATCCACTTCATGCCGCGCTTGATGGAAGTGTGCGTGCAGGTCGCGCCGCAGGTGCGCATCGATTCCGTGCGGGTGCAAGGGCCAGACCTGCCGCGCGAAATGGAGTCGGGCCGCGTCGATCTGGCCATCGGCGCGTTCGACGAAATGGGCGCGGGCACGCTGCAACGCATGCTGTTTCGCCAGGGGTACGCGACCTTGTTCCGGCAGGCGCATCCGACGGCGCATGCGGGCATGGGCATCAAGGCGTTCCGGGCGGAACGCCATCTGATCGTGTCGCGCGCTGCGCCTTACGGGCAGGTCAATCAGTCGATGGAGCGCGCGGGCATCGTGCTGGCCGAGCACTTCAGCGTGCCGCATTTTTCGGCCGTGCCGTACATCGTCAGCGCAACGGATTTGCTGGCGACAGTGCCCGAAAAGCTGGCCGCCAGCGCCGCGCCGCCATTCGGCCTGCGCTACATGACCCCGCCGGTGAAAGTGCCTGCGCTACAGACGAACCTGTACTGGCAGCGCAGGGTGGACCGGGACAGCGGCAACCAATGGCTGCGCGCGTTGATCGTCAACACGTTCGCGGTGGGCGCCTAGGATGGGTGTGGCGCGCGCCTCGGGCGGATGATTATTTCCGTGCCGGGCCGCGCGCCACACCCATCCTATGGCCCTTCAAACCGTCGTTGTGTTCGTCACCGATGCCCGCGCTAGCTGCAACGCCTCTCGCAGCAGCGCCACATCGCCCAGATGGTTGGCCAGCAGCAGTATCAGCGCCGCGTTCAGTTCCTGGCTTTGCTCGTTGCTCAGGTCGCGGTGCGTTTCGATCAGCGCTTCGTAGAAGTCGTCCGGCGAGCTCAGATTGGTTTCAGTAATCAGCATGATGGAATGACCTCTGGATTCACGCGTGGCCCGTTGCGCGCTTCACGGCGGCGGCAACGGCTTCTGCATTGAACGCGCGCCAGCGCGCGGCGATGTGCTGGTCGGGGCGGATCAGGTAAGCCGTGCCCGCTTCTGCGTCATAGCGTTTAGCCAGGCACCCTTGAACGTCCGTCACCACAGGCAGGTCGGCAGACAAGCCCGACACGTCGCACTGCGGGCCTGCCACCAGCACGGCCTTGACGGGCACCGCCGCCATGCGCAGCGCTTGCAAAGCGGATTGCACATCGCGGCTGGGCAGCGCGCCGTCACAGAACACGGCCAGCACAAAGCCGCCGTCCAGTTGCGACATCCACCAGCCTTCATCGCCGTGTGCGGCGACAGGCGCGTCCAGCGCCACCGCGCCCGGCACCATGCGGCCCGTGAACGCGTCGGCATCCGGCGTGTTCAAGGGCGACGCGGCGTAGGTTGCGGGCAATGACAAGCGGCCGCTGTTGACCAGCGAACGCGCGAACGGATGCGTCTTCGCCAGGTTCAGCACCGCGTTGCGGAAGCTGCGGCTGATGTCGCTCTTGGGGGTGATGAAGTCGGTCGCGCGCGACGAATTCAGGATGTTCTCGTCGGCGGCGAACTCGCGTTCGGCGCTGTAGCTGTCGATCAGCGTATCGGGCGCCAGACCCGCCAACACCAGCTTCAACTTCCACGCCAGGTTCTCCGCATCTTGCACGCCGCTGTTGGCGCCGCGTGCGCCAAACGGCGAAACGCGGTGCGCGGAGTCTCCGGCGAACACCACGCGGCCGTGGCGGAATTTGTCCATGCGTTCGCACGCAAACGTATAGACGCTGACCCATTCCAGATCGAACTGCGCATCGGGGCCGAGCAGGGCGCGGATGCGCGGCAGCACGTTCTCGGGCTTGACGGCTTCAACGGGGTCGGCGTTCCAGCCCAGCTGGAAGTCGATGCGCCAGACGTTGTCGGGCTGGCTGTGCAGCAGCACGGATTGATTGGGATGGAAGGGCGGGTCGAACCAGAACCAGCGTTCGGTCGGGAAGTCGGCCTTCATCTTCACGTCGGCAATCAGGAAGCGGTCGCGGAAGATGCGGCCGTGGCTTTCCTGGCCGATCAGCTTGCGCACCGGCGAGCGCGCGCCGTCGCAGGCGACGAGCCAGTCGGCGTGAAGCGTGTACGGGCCTTCGGGGGTTTCGATCGTCAGGTCGACGCCGTCATCGGCCTGCGTGACGCCGGCCACCTTGTTCTTCCAGCGCAGGTCGATATTCGGTTCCTGGCGCGCCTGCTCGTACAGATAGCCTTCGGCGTAGTACTGCTGCAGGTTGATGAAGGCGGGGCGGCGGTGGCCGGGTTCGGGCAGCAGGTCAAAGCGCCACACTTCCTGTTCGCGGAAGAACACCTTGCCCACATTCCACGACACGCCTTTGTCGATCATGCGCTGGCCGACGCCCAGGCGGTCCCAGATTTCCAGCGTGCGCTTGGAAAAGCAGATGGCGCGCGAGCCTGTGGACAAGCGGTAATCGTCGTCCAGCACCACCACGCGCACGCCTTGGCGGGCGAGATCCAGCGCGGTGGTCAGGCCGACCGGGCCGGCGCCCACCACCACCACTTGATGGCGCGGCGCTGCGCCGGCGCTTTGGTCGGCGTGCTTTTCATAGGCGAACTCCATCGCCTGAAAGTCGATGTCTCCCACGGTTGTCTCCTGTGTGGGTCACTTTGTTTTTATGCGCGAAGCCGCGCGCCGTCTTGCGACGCGCGTCTTCGGTTCTTGCCAAATTCCAGTTCGGGCAGGGCCGTCTTCAGCGGCCCGTGCGCCTTAACCTTCCAGCTGCGCCCACATTTCCAGATCGCGCTTGTCGGTCCAGATGCGCGGGTGGGTGTGGCCAGAGGCCTCGTCGTAGGCGCGCGACACGTCAAACGGCATGCAGTGGTCAAAGATGACCCAGTCGCTGTAGCGCGGCTTCATGAAGTCGTAGACCTCGCGGTAGATCGTCTTCAGGTCTTTGCCTTCGGCCACGCCGCGGTTGACGGCGCCGTACAGGTCGGTCAGGAAGGCGCGGGTGCCGGCCAGGCCCTGGCGGACTTCGGTGGCGCTCTTCAAGGCGGGGCCGCGTCCGGGCACCATCTTTTCCGCTTCAAAGCCCGACAGCGCGTCCAGCGTGCTGGGCCAGTCGCGGAAGTAGGCGTCGCCGCAGTACGGGGTGGACTGGTATTCGACCAGGTCGCCTGCGAACAGAATCTTCTGCTCGGGCAGCCAGGCGATGGTGTCGCCCTTGGTGTGGCCGCGGCCCACTTGCAGCAGCTTGACTTCCAGATTGCCCAGGTTGACGGTCATTTCGCCCTTGAACGTCATCGTCGGCCAGACCAGGCCCGGCGGAATCGATTCCGCGTTGCGGAACAGGCGGGGGAAGCGGCCGATTTCGCTGGCCTTGTCTTGTTCGCCGCGTTCGACGATCAGATCGTAGGTGTCGCGGCTGGCCAGGATTTCCTGGGCGTTGTAGGCGGAAGCGCCGAACACGCGCACGGCATGGTAGTGCGACAGCAGGATGTATTTGATCGGCTTGTCCGTGACTTCACGGATGCGGCGGATGACGTCTTGCGCCATGACCGGCGTGGCCTGGGTGTCGATCACCATGACGGCCTCGTCGCCGATGATCACGCCCGTGTTGGGGTCGCCTTCGGCCGTGTAGGCATAGGCGTTGTCGGACAGTTTTTCGAACGAGACGACCTTGTCGTCCATATCGGCGTGCGAGGCGAATTGCTTGCTCATGGAGGCTCCTTCCACTGTTATAGGAATAGGTGTGTGGAAGGAATATAGCGTGGCGTTAGTGTTTGTGCAATACGTTCGCTATAAACAAATGGCCTTGTTTTTACAGGGATTTCCCGAGGGTTTTCGGGGACTTATGATTCAGTTCCTTTGGCACTTCGGGCAGTAATACGTGGCGCGCTGGCCCTGGACGAAGCGCCGGATCGGGGTGGAACACACCCGGCAGGGCAGGCCTTCACGTTCGTAGACGGCGGCATGGATCTCGAAGTAGGCCCCAGGTTCGCCCGTAGCGCCAACGTAGTCGCGCAGGGTACTGCCGCCAGAGGTCAGGGCGTCGGCCAGCGTGGCGCGCACCATGTCGGCCAGCCGCTCGCAGCGCGCAAGCGACAGCTTGTTGGCCGGCGTCTTCGGGTTGATGCGCGCGCGGAACAGCGATTCCGATGCGTAGATATTGCCCACGCCCACCACCGCCATCCCCGCCAGCAGCACCTGTTTGATGGCGGCGCTGTGGTTCTTGAAGTGGCGATGCAGCCAGGCGCCGTCAAAGCGCGGGTCGAAGGGTTCGATGCCCAGCTTTGCCAACAGCGGGTGGGCGTCGATCGGGCCGTCGGCCTCGGGGTGCCACAAGACCGCGCCGAACCGGCGGGGGTCATGCAGGCGCAGCACGGCGTCATCGAAAATCCATTCGACGTGGTCGTGCTTGCGCAAGAATTCACCGGGAGCCACGCGGCGCAACGACCCGGACATGCCCAGATGCACAATCTGGGTGCCGTGTTCAAAGCGCAGCAGCAGGTATTTGCCCCGGCGGGCGCACTCCAGAACGGCGCGGCCGCCGATCAGCGCAGGCAGATCCGGGGGGATGGGCCAGCGCATGCGGGGTTCATGGACGACCAGACGATTCAGCGTCCGGCCGGTGATGACGGCGTCGATTCCGCGACGCGTAGTTTCGACTTCAGGCAGTTCCGGCATGAGCCAGTGTAAGATCATCAATTGCGTGTACGAAGATTGTGCCATCAACCGGACGGGCCGCGTGAAGTCGTCTTTCAAACAAATGAATATCGGGATCGCCGCGCTGGCGCTTGCGCTGGCAACAGGTTTTGCGCTGCCAGCCCAGGCGGCCGACAGCCGGACGCGTGATGCGACCGGGCCGCGTATGGCCCCGCAGAACCGCCAGCCAGAAACCGAGGTGATCCGCCTGCGTCCGGGCCAATTGCCCTACGTATCACTGACCGCCGACATCTTCTATCGCGTCCTCGCGTCGGAGATCGCCGCCCAGCGCGGCATGTACGGCACGGCCGCCACCACCATGGTCGGCCTCGCCCGGGACACGGGCGACCCCCGCCTGGCCCGTCGCGGCCTGGAATTCCAGCTCGCGGGCGGCAACCTGCCCGGCGCGCTGGACGCGGCCCGGGTCTGGGCGCGCCTGTCTCCCAACGACGTCGAGGCCAGCTCCACCGAGCTGGCGCTGGCCGCCGCCAACGGGCAGACCAAGGGCCTGGCTCAAGCGTTGCGCAACCGTATCGACGCTTCGCGCGACAAGCCGGCCGCCATCGGCCAGGCCTTGGCCGTGTTGAGCCGCCTGAACGACCGCCGTCTGGCGCTGCGCATCCTGGACGAATCCTTGAGCGACAGCGTGCGCAAGCTGCCTGCCGCCCATCTGGCGCTGGCCGACGTGGCCTCGGCCGCGGGCGACTACGAGCGCGCGGCGCAGGAATCCCGCGCGGCGCTGGCGGCAGACCCCAAGTCCGAACCCGCCGCCCAGCGCGTGCTGGAATACGGCTCGAAGGTCGACCCCCAACGCGCACAAACCGAAGCCCGCGCCTATATCAACCGCAACCCCAGCGCCCGCAAAGTTCGCCTGATGCTGGCCGGCCAACTGGCCGACAGCGGCGACTACAACGGCGCGCTGGCCGAATTGCAGGCCATGGCCCGCCGCTCGCCGGAAGATTTCGACCTGCTCTTCATGCAGGCCCAGCTGGCCTACAAGGCGGGCCAGTTGCCGCAGGCGAAGACGCTGCTTCAGCAATATCTGGATGTGCAGCAGCAGCGTCAACGCGCCACGGTGCCGGGCGCAACCGACGCGGGGGCCGCCGCCGCCGACGCGCATGTGCTGTTGTCGCGCATCGCTGAAGACCAAGGCCACTACGACGAAGCCATCAATGAACTTGGCCGTATCGACGACCCGACCCTGCGCTATTCCGTGCGCATGCGTCAGGCTGCGCTGCGCGCCAAGAGCGGCCGCGTCGACGACGCGCTGGCCATGATTGATTCCGCCGGCCCGCAGGATGAAGAAGAACGCACGCTGGGCGTGCTGACCAAGGCGCAGATCCTGCGTGACGCCGACCGCGTGGGGCAAGCCGTGACCACGCTGGAAGCCGCCGACCAGGCGCTGCCGGACACGGTCGAAATCAAATACGAACTGGCGATGCTGTACGAACGCCAGAACCGTCTGGCCGATCTTGAACGCATGCTGCGTCAGGTCATTGCGCTGGACCCGGACCACGCGCATGCCTATAACGCGCTGGGCTACACGCTGGCTGACCACAATCAGCGCCTGCCCGAAGCGCTGGACCTGATCACCCAGGCGCTGGAACTGTCGCCCAATGACCCGTTCATTCTGGACAGCATGGGCTGGGTCAAGTACCGCATGGGCGAATCCGAGTCTGCGGCGGAATACCTGCGCCGCGCCTACAGTGTGCGTCCGGAAGCCGATATCGCCGCCCACCTGGCCGAAGTGCTGTGGTCCCAGGGCAAGCGCGATCAGGCCACCGAGCTGCTGCGCGCCGCGCTCATGAAAGATCCCAAGAACAAGACCGTCCAGGACGTCGTCAAGCGTCTGGGAGTTCGTCTGTGAGGGCAGCAGTGCAACGCATGGCGGGCGTGGCAGCGTGGCTGCGCTGGGCGCTGATGGCGATGTTGGCCATGGCCCTGGCCGCCTGCACCACCACGCCCAAACCGATTGAAGGCGCCAGCGCCGATGCGTTTTCGCGCATCGGCCGCTTCGCCATCACGGTGAATGAAGAAAGCGGCAAGCAGAACGCCGTGCAGGGCGGTTTTTCGTGGTCGGACGATGGCCGGCGCTATGTGCTGGACCTGACCAACCCCTTGGGTTCTACCGAAGCCCGCGTCGAAGGCCAGCCCGGTTCAGCCAGTCTGACCAAGGCCGACGGCACGCGCCTGACGGCCGATAACCCCGACGCGCTGGCGGAAGACGCGCTGGGCAGCAGCATGCCGGTATCCGGCCTGCGCGACTGGCTGCGCGGCAAGCTGCCGGCTGACCCGGAAGCCACAGAGATCAAGCGTGATGACCTGGGCCGCCCCACGGCCTTCGAGCAAGGTGGCTGGCAAGCCAACCTGTCGCGCTATGACACGAAGGGCCCGCAGCTGCTGGTTCTGCAACGCCAGGAGCCTGGCCGCCGCATCATGGTGCGGCTGGTCGTGAACCAGCCCTGATCTTGAATCAGTTCTGATCGTGAATCAGCTCTGGCCGTGAACCAGCTCTGGTCGTGAATCAGCTCTGGTCGTGAACCAACCCTGATCGTGAATCAGGTCTGATCCTGCCAGCCCTGAGCGCCCGCCGTCAGCGCACGGCGGGCTGGCTGCGTGGTTCGGGGTTGTCTCGCGCGAGCGACCGGTACAGGCTCGCCATGTAGCACAGCAACACGACCGAAAACGGCAGGCCGCAGAGCACCACCGCGGTCTGCATGGCATTGAAGTTTCCCGCCAGCAGCAGGCCAATTCCCAGCATTGTTGTCAGCACCGCCCAGAAGATGCGCAGCCAGATGGGTGCGTCGCGTCCGGCGTCGGCGTCACGCGCCGACAAGTTGGCGATCATCAGCGTGCCCGAGTCCACCGGCGTCAGAAACAGCATGAACGACATCACGACGCCCACCGCGGCGACCAGGGTCGTCATGGGCAAATATTCCATCAGCTTGTAGAACGCCATCGGCGGGTTGGTCATGGCGGCGTCGCCCAGGGCCGCCGCGCCTTGGTTCATCACCAGATCAATGGCGGTATTGCCGAAGATGGACAGCCACGCCAACGTGAAGCCCAGCGGCACCAGCATCACGCCGAAGATCAATTCGCGAATGCGGCGCCCGCGTGAGATGCGCGCGATGAACATGCCCACGAACGGCGCCCAGCCGATCCACCACGCCCAGTAGAAGATCGTCCAGGAACTGGTCCAGCGCTCGGCTTTGAGGTCATACAGATACAGGTCGAAGCTTTTGCCCAGGAAAGCGTTCAGGTAGTCGCCCAGGTTTTGCACCAGCGCGTCCAGCAGCAGGCGGGTAGGGCCGGCCAGGAAGATGAACAGCAGCAGGAAGCCCATCAGATAGGTGTTGATGTTGGACAGCACGGCAATGCCGCGCTTGATGCCGAGCGCCGCCGCGCCCGTGGCCACGGCCATCATGATGATCACGATGGGCGCCTGCACTGCCGCCGTATTGGGTACGCCCAGCAGGTACGTCAACCCGGCGTGCAGCAGCAATGCGCCCAGCCCCAGGTTCGTCACCATGGACACGATGGTGGCCAGCACGCCAAAGCCATCCACGGCATGCCCTACGCTTTTGGGCAGCGGCCGGTTCAACAAGCCCTGCAACGGCGAGCGCAGCGCTAGCGGCAGGTTGCGCCGATACGCGAAGTACGCCAGCGCCGTTGCGGTCAGCGCGTACAGCGTCCAGCCGTGAATGCCCCAGTGCAGAAACGTCAACGTCAGCGAATTGCGCGCGGCTTCCGTGGTGCCGCCCGCGCCGGTGGGCGGCAACAGGAAATGGTCCAGGGGTTCGTACACGCCGTAGTACACCAGCGCGATGCCGATGCCGGAAGAAAACAGCATCGACACCCACGATAGATAGCTGAATTCCGGGGACTCGTCGTCATCGCCCAAGCGCAGCGCGCCGTGGCGGGATAACGCGAGCCAGAGCGCGAAGCCCACGCTCGCCGCCATCGCCAGCATGTAGTACCAGCCGAAGTGCGCCGCCACAAACCACTGAGCCGTCTCCAGCCAAGCCTGCGAGGCATCGGGGTAGGTGATGAGCAGGGCGCCGATCAGCAGCACGGCGCCTGAAGCGCTCAGGAAAACGACGGGGTTCGTGTGCGCGAGCCACCCGCGCCTGGCTGGCGCGGCCCCTGGTTGTTGCGTCGTGCTGTCCCCGTCTTGTTGCACCGCCGTCTCCCCGTCTGGTGGTACTGCCTGGGTGCTGCGTTGTGGTGGTTCGTTGTGTGCTGCGGCGGGCGCTGCTGGCTGTTCTGCTGAGTGCTTTGCCGCATGGGCTGGTGCATGGGCTGGTGCATGGGTTGCTGCATGGGTTGCTGCATGGCCTGCTGCATGGGCTGCCGCGTGTTCCGATGCATCTTCCGCCGTCGTTTGGCGGACCTTACCGGTTTTATATTGAATGATCAATCAATATAAACTAGACTCCATCGCAGCCCGGCGGACCGCCTTTCGGCCCGCCCATCGTCACACCAGGAACCGCGCCCACCATGCCAAAAGTCGGAATGCAGCCCATCCGCTGCAATCAACTGATTCAGGCCACCCTTGATTCCATCGATCAAGTCGGCCTGGCGGAAAGCTCCATCGCCCACATCGCCCGCGCGGCCAAGCTGTCCACCGGCATCATCAGCCATTACTTCGGCGACAAAGACGGCTTGCTGGAAGCCACCATGCGCGAACTGCTGCGCAACTTGCGCGACTCCGTATCGCGCGCCCGTGCCGCCGCGGCGCCCGATGCGCGCGCTCAGTTGCGCGCCATTGTTGATGGCAACTTCGTGCCCACGCAAGTCTCGGGCAGCGCCATGCGCGCCTGGCTGACGTTCTGGGCGGCCAGCATGCACCAGCCGCGCTTGCGCCGCTTGCAGCGCGCCAACGACCGCCGGCTGTACTCCAACCTGTGTTGCCAGTTTCTGCGTGTCATGCCGCTGGCCGATGCGCGCATTGCGGCGCGCGGGCTGGCCGCCATGATCGACGGGCTGTGGTTGCGGGGCAGCCTGATGGGCGCGGCGGTAATCGGGGATCACGCGCGCGCCATCGCTTACGACTATGTAGACCTGCTGCTTGCTCGCAGCCAATCCGGGGGCAGTCCGGCCTTGGGCCCGCCCTCACTCTGACGACAGGACGGACCCTCATGCCCTTGCCTATCCAACAGCTCTACATCCACGGCCGGCGCACCAACGCCATCAGCAGCAAGACCATCACCACGGTGAATCCCGCCAACGGCGTGGTCTTGGCGGAAGTGCAGGTGGCCGCCCGGCAAGACATCGACCGCGCCGTGGCCAGTGCGCAGGAAGGGCAGAAGGTCTGGGCGGCGCGCACGCCCGCGCAACGATCGCGCGTGCTGCTCAAGGCGGCGCAGTTGCTGCGCGAGCGCAATGATGAATTGGCCGAACTCGAAACCCTGGATACCGGCAAGCCGTTGTCGGAAACGCGCTTGGTGGACATCGCCACGGGCGTCGATGTCATCGAGTATTACGCCGGCCTGGCCGCCGCTGTCGAAGGCGTGCAGGCGCCGCTGCGCGAGACCAGTTTCTTCTACACCCGGCGCGAACCGCTGGGCGTCATCGCGGGCATCGGCGCATGGAACTACCCCGTTCAAATCGCGATGTGGAAGTCGGCCGCGGCGTTGGCGACGGGCAACGCGATGGTCTTCAAACCCGCTGAAATCACGCCGCTGACGGCGTTGCGGCTGGCCGAGATCTACACGCAAGCCGGCTTGCCCAATGGCGTGTTCAACGTGGTGCTGGGCAGTGGCCGCGAGATCGGTGACTGGCTCACCAGCCACCCCGGCATCGCCAAGGTATCGTTCACCGGCGGAGTCGATACCGGCAAACACGTCATGGCCACGGCGGCCCAGTCATCGCTTAAGAGCGTCACGCTGGAGCTCGGCGGCAAGTCTGCATTGATCGTGATGCCGGACGCCAACGTCGACCGCGCAGCAGACATCGCCGTGATGGCCAACTTCTTCAGCTCGGGCCAGGTGTGCACGAATGGCACGCGTGTGTTCGTGCATCGCTCAATGAAGGCCGAATTCGAAGCCGCGGTGCTAGTGCGCGTGGCGCGCATCCGCGTGGGCGAGCCTTGCGACCCGCGCACGAACTTCGGCCCCTTGGTCAGCTTTGCGCATATGGACCATGTGCTGAGCTGGATTGAGATCGGCAAGCGCGAAGGCGCCAATTTGCTGGCAGGCGGCGTGCGCATGATTGAAGGCGCGCTTGCCAAGGGCGCATACGTGGCGCCCACCGTATTCACGGACTGCAACGACAGCATGGAGATCGTGCAGGAAGAGATCTTTGGCCCCGTGATGAGCATTCTTTCTTTCGACGACGAAGACGAAGTCATCAAGCGCGCCAACGACAGCCGTTACGGCTTGGCGGCGGGTGTCGTCAGCAACGACCTGAATACCGCCCACCGCATCGCGCATCACTTGCAGGCCGGTATTTGCTGGATCAACACGTGGGGCGAATCGCCCGCGCAGATGCCGGTGGGCGGCTACAAGCAATCGGGCATCGGCCGCGAAAACGGCTTGGCCGCGCTGGCCGAATACACGCAGACCAAGTCCGTGCAAGTCGAGCTGGGGTCGTTCGCCTCTGTCTTCTGACCCGGCTCGGCGCTTCATTGCCGCAGGTCTCGCCGGGCGGTCACGCCTGGCGTTCCGCTTTCCGTGTGCAGGGGGGAGAAGACGATGTCCATCAAGAAGGAGTACGACTACATCATCATCGGCGCAGGCTCCGCCGGGAATGTACTGGCCGCACGTTTGACCGAAGATCCCGGAACCACCGTGCTGTTGCTGGAAGCAGGCGGCCAGGATCATCGGCTGGATTTCCGCACGCAGATGCCCGCTGCGCTAGCGATGCCCTTGCAAGGCACACGCTACAACTGGGCCTATAAAACCGATCCCGAACCGCATCTGAACGGCCGCCGCCTGGATTGCGGACGCGGCAAAGGGCTGGGCGGGTCATCCCTGATCAACGGCATGTGCTACATCCGCGGCAATGCGCTGGACTATGACCATTGGGCGCGTATCGATGGCCTGGCGCATTGGGATTACCTGTCGTGTTTGCCGTACTTCAAAAAGGCCGAAAGCCGCGATGTGGGCGGCTGCGATTATCACGGCGATAGCGGGCCGGTCAGCGTCACCACACCAAAGGCGGACAACAATCCCTTGTTCGCCGCGATGGTGCAGGCGGGCACGCAGGCAGGCTATGCGTCAACCGATGACGTGAATGGCTATCGTCAGGAAGGCTTTGGGGCGATGGATCGCACGGTCACGCCGCGGGGAAGGCGCGCCAGCACCGCGCGCGGGTATCTGGATCAGGCGCGCAGGCGCACGAACCTGACGATCGTCACCCGCGCGTTGACCGATGTGATTCTGTTCTCTGGCCAGCGCGCCGTGGGCGTGGCCTGGCAGCAGCACGGGCAGCATCATCGCAGCCATGCGCTGCGCGAGGTGCTGTTGTGCGCGGGCGCGATTGCGTCGCCGCAGATTCTGCAACGCTCAGGTGTCGGCCCCGGCGCGTTGTTGCGTGACGTGGGTGTGCCGGTGTTGCACGAGCTGCCCGGTGTGGGCGCGAACTTGCAGGATCACCTTGAGCTCTACGTGCAGTATGAATGCAAGCTGCCCGTTTCCTTGGCGCCATCCCTGAAGCTGCACAACCAAGCGAAGATCGGCGCGCAGTGGTTGTTCATGGGTACGGGTGTGGGCGCCAGCAATCAGTTCGAAGCCGGCGGCTTCATTCGCAGCCATGACGATTTTCCGTGGCCGAATCTGCAATATCACTTCCTGCCGGTCGCCATCAATTACAACGGCTCCAATCCGATCAAGGTGCACAGTTTTCAAATGCACGTGGGATCAATGCGTTCGCCCAGCCGGGGGCGTGTGCATATCCGCTCGCGTTCACCGCAGGATCATCCCAGCATCCTGTTCAACTACATGTCTGACGAGCAGGACTGGCGTGAATTCCGCGCGGCGCTGCGCATCACGCGTGAGCTCTTTGCGCAGCCCGCGCTGGCGCCCTACGCGGGCCGCGAAATCTCACCGGGGGTGAATGTGAAAAGCGATGCTGATCTTGATGCGTTCGTGCGCGCGCAGGCCGAAACCGCGTATCACCCGTCGTGCTCAAACAAGATGGGTGCGGCATCGGACCCGATGGCGGTGGTGGATGGCTACGGCAGCGTGCATGGGCTGCAAGGCTTGCGCGTGATTGATGCGTCGATCATGCCGGACATCGTCACGGGAAACCTGAACGCGCCGGTCATCATGATGGCGGAAAAAATTGCCGATCATCTGCGTGGTCGCACGCCGCTTGCGCGGGTTCACGTGCCGTACTACACGGCAGAGGGCGCGGCGCGTGGCTAGAATGGGGGCTTGTCCCGCATCGGTTGTTTTTCCGTGACGCTCTACGACGTACCTGCTCCCGCGAAGTTGAACTTGTTCCTGCATGTGGTGGGCCGCCGCGCCGACGGCTACCACCTGCTGCAGACGGTCTTCCGTTTCATTGACCTATGCGACACGCTGCACTTTGATCTGCGCGCCGATGGCGTCATCAGCCGCGCCGCAGAATTGCCGGGCGTGTCAGAAGCCGATGACCTGACCTTGCGCGCGGCCCATGCCCTGCAGCGCGCCACCGGCACGCGGCAGGGCGCGCAGATCGCGCTGGAGAAACGCATTCCGCAAGGCGGCGGGCTGGGCGGTGGGTCGAGCGACGCCGCCACCGTGCTGATCGCGTTGAACAAATTGTGGGGCACGGGCCTTACGCGGCGCGAGCTCATGGCGCTGGCTTTGCCGCTGGGCGCAGACGTGCCGGTGTTCGTGTTCGGGCAGTCGGCATTCGCAGAAGGCGTGGGCGAAGATCTCACCGCCATCACGCTGCCGGAACGGGCTTATCTGGTGGCGCAGCCGGACACGAGCGTACCGACCGTAGGGATATTTTCAGCGCCCGATTTGACAAGGGATTCTTCTTACATCACAATAGCGGACTTTCTTGCTTCGCCAACATTTTCCTTCGGGAAAAATGATCTGGAGCCGGTAGTTCACCGTCTTTATCCTGAAGTTTTCAGGGCATCGCGGTGGCTTGCAGAACAGGGTTACCCTGTACGCATGTCGGGATCAGGCGCATGTTTATTCGCCGAGTTTTCCGAACTTTCTGAAGCCGTTTTGGCAAAAGCAGAAATATCCGCTATAATGCGCGGCGCTGTTGAAACAAACAGCACAACGCATCCACGGTTTCGGTTAGTGCAGGCTTGTACTGGTTTAACTGAACATCCGTTGCGGAATTGGATTGCAAGATAGTTGGGGAGTCGCCAAGCTGGTTAAGGCACCGGATTTTGATTCCGGCATGCGAAGGTTCGAATCCTTCCTCCCCAGCCAACCGAATACATAAAAAAGCTGTTGAACACGCCTGTAAGACACTGGCCCGGGTTCAGCAGCTTTTTTATTTTCCGGGTCCGCTGGTGTTTTCACCCCGCATCACCTCGTTAGTGTCTTAAAACGACCATCGCATCATCCATCATGGCAAACGATAGCTTCATGATCTTCACGGGCACGGCCAACACTCGGCTGGCCGTGGACGTAGTCAACCACCTCGATATGTCCCTGGGCAAGATGACCGTTGGTCGCTTCTCGGACGGCGAAGTGATGGTCGAAATCAACGAGAACGTGCGTGGCAAGGACGTCTTCGTCCTGCAGCCCACCTGTGCTCCCACCAATGACAACCTGATGGAAATCATGGTGATGGTTGATGCCCTGCGCCGCGCTTCGGCTGGCCGCATCACCGCCGCGATTCCCTATTTCGGCTATGCCCGCCAAGACCGCCGCCCGCGTTCGGCGCGCGTTGCGATCTCGGCCAAGGTTGTGGCCAACATGCTGCAAGTGGCTGGCGTTGACCGCGTCCTGACGATGGACCTGCACGCTGACCAGATCCAGGGCTTCTTCGATATCCCCGTGGATAACATCTACGCCGGTCCGATCTTGCTGGGCGACATCTGGCGCCGCAATTTCTCGAACCTGGTCGTGGTGTCCCCGGACATCGGCGGCGTGGTTCGCGCCCGCGCCCTGGCCAAGCAACTGGAAGCCGATCTGGCCATCATCGACAAGCGCCGTCCGCGCGCCAACGTGTCGGAAGTGATGAACATCATCGGTGAAGTCGACGGCCGTACCTGCATCATCATGGACGACATGGTCGACACCGCCGGCACGCTGTGCAAGGCGGCCCAGGCCCTGAAAGACCGCGGCGCCGGCGCCGTTTACGCCTATTGCACGCACCCCGTGCTGTCGGGCGGCGCCATTGACCGCATTGAAGCGTCGGAACTGGACGAACTGGTCGTCACCGACACCATCCCGCTCTCCGAGCAAGGCCAGGCCAGCGGCAAGATTCGCCAGCTGTCGTGCGCCGCGCTGCTGGGCGAGACCATCCTGCGTATCTCGAACGCGGAATCGGTCAGCTCGCTGTTCGTCGACTGACGCCTGGCGCGTCAGCCGGGCCACAGCCCACCCTAGTTTTTGCACCTTGCTGGTCGCGGCAAGGCGCAACCAACACGGCGCGCATGTTGCGCGCCGTGCCGTTAACTGGTGAAGCCTCTTCACCTTATTTTGTTTTTGGAGTTTTCCATGAAATTTATCGCCACTGCGCGTAGCGTCCAGGGTTCGAGTGCGAGCCGCCGCCTGCGCCGCGCGGGCCGCGTTCCCGCCATTGTCTATGGTGGTACGGCTGCCCCCCTGAACATCGAACTCGACCACAACGAGATCTACCACGCCCTGCGTAAGGAAGAATTCCACGCATCGATCCTGCAAATGCAGCTCGAAGGCGCGAAGGAAGAGCAAGTTCTGCTGCGTTCGGTTCAATGGCACGCCTACAAGCCGCAAGTCCTGCACGTGGACTTCCAGCGCGTGGACGCCAACCAAGCCCTGCGTACCAAGGTGCCGCTGCACTTCGTGAACGCTGAAATCTCGCCGGCCGTGAAGCTGTCGGGCGCCATCATCAGCCACGTGACGACCGAACTGGAAATCACCTGCCTGCCGAAGGCTCTGCCGCAATTCATCGAAGTCGACCTGACCAACATCCTGGCTGGCGCTTCGATCCACCTGGCTGACATCAAGCTGCCGATGGGCGTGACGTACGTTCCCCACGGCGGTGAAGACAACCCGCTGCTGGCTGCCGCCATCGTCAAGGGTGGCGCTGCCGCCGCTGACGACGAAGCCGAAGCCGCTCCGGCTGCCTAAGTCTTGCCGGAAAGCCTTCGGGCTTTCTGCGGCTTATGCTCGAAACCCTGCGTGTGCATTTGCATGCGCAGGGTTTTTTGGTTTAAACACCCTCCATCATGTCTATTCCCATACGCCTCATTGTGGGATTGGGTAATCCCGGTCCCGACTACGAAACCACGCGGCACAACGCCGGCTTCTGGCTGGCCGACCACCTGGCGGACGACTTGCGCACTTCTTTTGCGCTTGAGAAATCTTTTTTCGGCATGGTGGCCAAGTCGCGCCTGGGCGCAGACAACGTGCTGCTGCTCAAACCCATTACCTATATGAACAAATCCGGCCAGGCGGTCGGCGCGCTGGCTCGCTTCTACAAGCTGGAGCCGGAGCAGGTGCTGGTGTTGCATGACGAACTGGATCTGTTGCCGGGCCAGGTAAAACTCAAGCAGGGCGGCGGGCACGCCGGCCATAACGGCTTGAAGGATATCCAGGCGGTGCTGGGCAGCCCGAATTTCTGGCGCCTGCGCATCGGTATCGGCCATCCGCGCACCTTGAACCTGGCGCAGCAAGTGGCGGACTTCGTGCTGCATCCGCCGCGCCGCGATGAACAAAAAGAAATCGAAGCCGTCATCGACCGTTGCCGCGCGGTGGTGCCGGCGATGCTGGCGGGTGATTTCGCGCTGGCGACGCGTCAATTGCACAGCGGCAACGTCGCCTGATGCTCCAACCCAAGCCGCCCGCTTCCGTTGGCAAGACGCGTTTCCGTGACGAGGCCGCGGACTTCTGGCGCTTTATCCGCCATCCGCGTCCCGCGTCGCGGTTGCCGGGGCGCACGATGGGCAGCGGCCTGTGGGCGGATTGGTGGCCGGGTATCCGGCCTGGCCGCTTGCTGGCCTGGGCGGGCTTGCTCTGGGCGTTGAATCTATTTGCGCTGGGCCCGGTCGCCGTGATGGCGGCCGGCCTGGGCGGCGCCACGCATCGGATTGATCCGGCCAACCTGCCGTGGCTGACGGCCGTGCTGTGGGCGCCGCTGGTCGAAGAAATGCTGTTTCGCTACGGCTTGCGACGCCCCTTGCAGGCGCTGTGGCTGGTGCCTGCGCTGATGCCCGTCGTGCTGTACGGCCCGAAGCTGTGGACGGGGCTGCTGTTGGCCGCATTCGTCATCCTGGCTATCTGGGGGGCGCGCGGCCGCGCCGCGCCGCTTGCGGGCTGGGACACCCCTTGGCGGCGGTATTACCTGACGCATTTTGGCTTGGTCTTTCATTTGATCGCGCTGACGTTCGCCGCCGTCCACCTGACCAACTTCGTCTACAGCAAGACGCCGTATTGGCTGATGCCGTTGCTGGTGCTGCCGCAATGGCTGACCGGGCTGGTGTTGGGCTGGATGCGCGTGCGCCGCGGCATCGGGGCGGCCATCCTGCTACACGCCACGTTCAACGCGGGCCCCATTTTGATGATCTGGGCCGTCATGCGCTGGGCGCCGTCGATCGCCAAATAGCGGGGCCGTATCCCCGTGCTGGCGAAAGAGCCGTTTGCCCCACCCGGGGTAAACTAGAACGTTAACGATCAATACCGTACTTACACAGGATTCCCATGGCTCTGCAATGCGGCATCGTCGGCCTGCCCAACGTTGGCAAATCGACTCTCTTCAACGCTCTGACCCGCGCCGGCATCGCCGCCGAGAACTATCCGTTCTGCACCATCGAACCCAACGTCGGTGTGGTCGAAGTGCCGGACCCGCGTCTGCAGAAGCTGGCTGAAATCGTCAAGCCCGAACGCATCCTGTCCGCCACCGTCGAATTCGTCGACATCGCGGGCCTGGTGGCCGGCGCGAGCAAGGGCGAAGGCCTGGGCAACCAGTTCCTGTCGCACATCCGCGAAACCGACGCCATCGTCAACGTCGTGCGCTGCTTCGAAGATCCCAACGTGATCCACGTGGCCGGCAAGGTCGACCCGATCGCCGACATCGAAGTCATCGAAACCGAACTGGCCCTGGCTGACCTGCAAACCGCTGAAAAAGCGCTGCTGCGTCATCAGAAGACCGCACGTTCGGGCGACAAGGAATCGCAGCGTATCGTGGCCGTGCTGGAAAAGTGCATTGCCCAGTTGAACGAAGCCAAGCCGATCCGCGCGCTGGACCTGACGACGGAAGAACAGGCCGACATCGCCCAGCTGTGCTTCATCACCGCCAAGCGCGCGATGTACGTTGGCAACGTCGCCGATGACGGCTTCACCAACAACCCGCTGCTTGACCGCCTGACCGAATTCGCCGCCGCGCGCAACGCGCCGGTCGTGGCCATCTGCGCCGCCATCGAATCCGAAATCGTGGACCTGGACGACGCCGATCGCCAGGCGTTCCTGTCCGACATGGGCATGGAAGAGCCGGGCCTGAACCGCCTGATCCGCGCCGCGTTCAAGCTGCTGGGCCTGCAAACCTACTTCACCGCTGGCGTGAAGGAAGTGCGCGCTTGGACGGTCGCCATCGGCGCCACCGCCCCGCAAGCCGCCGGCGTCATCCACACCGACTTTGAACGCGGCTTCATCCGCGCGCAAACCATCGCGTACGAAGACTTCATCACTTACAAGGGTGAGCAAGGCGCCAAGGAAGCGGGCAAGATGCGCGCCGAAGGCAAGGAATACATCGTGCAAGACGGCGATGTGATGAACTTCTTGTTCAACGTCTGACGATTTTTCCTACCCGGGAAATCCCACCGTACCCGGTTATCCGCCACAACCGCCACAACCGCCATGGTGAATAACCTGGGGTGGCGGTGAACAGGCTCAAGAATCGCCGCATGATAGCGGCGATTTTTTTGTCTCCAGCATTCCCGAGGGCTGGCCGGCCCACGCCGTCAGCAGCGACGTGCCTGGACCACGCGGTCGTGGATGTGCCGTTCTGATCCGGCCGCACGCACGCCAGCGTTCACGCGCGGTCTTTGTCGCCTGCGGCCTGCACGAAGTTGGTTTCCAGCACGGTCAGCACGCGGTTCAGCGTGTCGATGTCGGTGGCTGACAAGCCCTTTAACGACGCTTCAAAGAAGGCCGCGCGCTTGGGCAGGGCTTCGTTCACGACCGCCTGGCCGGCTTCGGTAAGCGTGGCGTTGGTCAGGCGGTTGTCTTGCGCGTCCACGGCGCGCGAGATCCATCCCAGCTTTTGCATGGCCTGCAATTGCCGCGTCAAGGACGCGGGGTCCAGGCGGCAGCGTTCGGCCAGATGCTTTTGCGAACAAGGTCCGCATTCATGCAGCGCCAGCAGGATGCGCCAGCGGGGCAGGGCGTGGCCCACCTTGCTGCTGAATGCGCTTTGCATGACGCGGTACGTCTGCCCCATGTGCTGGATGACTTGCAGGCCTTGTTGTTGTTTGGGCAAAAGCTATTCTCCGACGCTGGCCGGCTCCGCTTTGGGAGGCCGCGCCAATTGCACCAGGGGCACGCGGCGCACGCACCACAGCGCGAAGATGGCGACGGCAAGCGCGATGAGCTGCCCTTCATGAATGGCGCCCACCAGCGCGACCCGCGCGATCTCGATCAGCGACGTCCCGTCCTGGCCTTGATGCGCCAATTGTGCCAGGAACTGGGTCTGGGCCGCCGGGTTCACCAGCATCTGCGGGTCGTTCAATTCCGGCAGCCATTGCGCGGATGCGCCATGCAGCGTGGATTCCACGCCGCTGAAGTAGCTGTGGCTGACCATCGTGCCCACGACCGCCGTGCCCAGCATGCCGCCGATCATCCGCAGCGACTGCAACAGCGCCGTGGCAATGCCCAGATGCGTGCGGCCCGCCGTCTGCTGCGCGAACACGGTCAGGTTGGGCATGATGAAGCCCATGCCCAGGCCGGCCATCAGCATGTAGGCGGCGATCAGCCCATGTGACGTATAGCTATGGGTGGTGACAATACCCAAACAGGACAGCGCCATCAGCAAGAAGCCCGCGTACAGCATGCGGTTGGGATTGCGAATGCGCGTGATGATGCGGCCGTTGATGATGCTGCCCACCGTGATGAAAACGACCATGGGCGTGATCAGCAAGCCTGCATCCTGGGGCGACAGGCCAAAGCCGCCTTGCAGCAGCAGCGGCGCGTAGAACAGCAGCGAATACATCGTCACGCCCACCAGCAGCGCCAGCGTGAAGAGCGTGGCCAGGCCGCGGTTGCGGAACATGTCCAGCGGCAGCAGGGGGTGCGGGCAGCGCTTTTCCCACCAGATCAAGAGCGCGAACGCGGCGATGCTGCCCACGGCCAGCAGCACGAGGGCGGTGCTGAAGCCTTCCTTGGGCAGCAGTTCAACCAGCAATTGCAGGCTGCCCAGCGCCAGCGCGATCAGCACGGCGCCTTGCCAGTCCAGCCGGACCTTGCCCGATGTGTGGTTGCGCAGATGCGGCAAATAGCGCGACACGAACCACAAGCCCAGAATGCCGATCGGCAAGTTCACATAGAACACCGAGCGCCAGCCGTAGTGTTCGGTCAACGCGCCGCCCAGCGTCGGCCCCACGGCGTTGGCGATACCGAAGGCCGAGCTCAGCATGACTTGCCAGCGCAGCCGCACGTGCGGGTCCGGGAACAGATCGGGGATGGACGCGAACGCGGTGCCCACCAGCATGCCGCCGCCGATGCCTTGCAACGCGCGGGCCAGCACCAGCGTGAGCATGCTGTTGGCCGCGCCGCACAGCACCGAGGCCAGCGTGAACAAGATGATGGCGGCCACCACGAACGGCTTGCGTCCGTAGTAATCGCCTAGCCGTCCGAAGATGGGCACGGTGATGACGGAGGTAAGCAGGTAAGACGTCGCAACCCATGCATACAGTTCGAAGCCCTTGAGTTCGGCCACAATGGTCGGCAACGCGGTGCCCACCACGGTCTGGTCGATGGCGACCATCATCATGACGAAGCACATGCCCAGCATGGCAAGCAGGGTTTGCCGGAAAGGAAGCATCTGGCCGGGCGAATGCGGGGTACTGGGGGCGGGGGCGGACATTGTTGGATGCATCAATAATTGATTGATCAATTATTCTAGTCCTACAATCCGCCAGACAGAAAGCCGTCAGCTGAAAGCGCCGTTTTTTGGGCTTTAGGGCATGTGATTTGTCCGGTTTTTGGTGTCATGACCTGACAAGTCATCGCGAAGGCGGCCTGATTTGTTACGATAGCGAAATCTGCACGCTGGTCATGCCAGCGTCTTCAGCAGGCCTTCCCTGGTAGATCCTCCCTTTCTGGCGCCGCAGCTTCGGGCTTTCGGCAGTAGCGAGGACTCGCCCTAAAAGGCAGATAGCTCCAATTGGCGTGTGGTTTTCCACCGCTACAGCACCACCCCCGCGCTTGGCGCGGTGGGCGGCATTCAAGGATTTCCAGTCGAGGTACCGACGGGGCGGCAATGAAAACGTGGTTCAAGCGCATTTTGATAGGCCTGGTGGTGTTGGTTGTCGTGGCCGTCGTTGGCCTGGCCATCTTCTTGCTGACGTTCGACCCCAACGCGTACAAGTACAAGCTCGAAGAGCTTGTGCAGGAACGCTATCACCGCACACTCACGATCGATGGCGAGATCGAGCTTTCGCTCTTCCCGCGCATTGGTCTGTCGGTGCAGGGCGTGTCCCTGTCCGAGCCCAATAGCCCCGATATCTTCGCGTCCATTGAAAGCACCCGCCTGGCGGTGGCCGTGTGGCCGCTGCTGTCGAACAGCTTCGTGGTGGACCACGTGGCCATCAGCGGCTTCAAGGCGCGTGTGGTGCGCGGCAAAGACGGCCAGTTCAACTTCAGCAACCTCGTGGGCGGCGCGTCCGCCACCACGACGGCGCCGTCCAACCCCGCCGAAGCGCTGGTAGGCGCCGCCCAGACTGCGGCCCAAGCCATCACCAGCGGCACCTTGCCCGCGTCGCGCAACAACATGCAGATCGACATCGCCGGGCTGGACTTGAAAGACGGCGAAGTGCAGTTGCAGGACGAGATTTCGGGCATGGCCGTGGCGGTCACGAAGATCAACGCCAATACCGGCCGCGTCACGTTCAACCAGCCGTTCGATGTGCGCCTGACGGCGCGCGTTGAAGGCGGCAACCCGCGTGTGGACGCCAACCTGACCGGGCAGGCCCTGCTGACGCTGGACCCGTCCGCCAAGCGCTACGCCGCCCAGAAGCTGGATTTGCGCATGGACGGCAAGTTGCCTGGCGCCGAGGCCAAGAGCCTGGCGGTGCGTGGCAACCTGGCTTTCAATGGCCAGAAATCGGCGCTGGATGTGGCCGGTCTGGAAGTGGTTTTCCAGGGCGATATCACCGACCCCGCCGCGCGCGCCACCGGCGTGGAAGCCAGCGTGGCGATGCCGAAGCTGGCAATCGACCCGCACAAGAGTCAATTGCAGATTGAAAAGCTGGCCATTCGCGCCAAGGGCGGTTCGGCGGATGGCCCGTTTGAGCTGGCGGTGGATGCGCCTGCGCTGAATATTTCGCCTGCGTCGGCCACCGGTGAAGCGCTGACCGGCCGCGTGCGCGTCAGCGGCCTGGACGCCAGCTTTGGTTTGAACGGCATCAGCGGCAACGCCGCCGAGCTGGACATCAAAGAAGCCAAGGTGGACAGCACGTCCAAGAATGGCGACCGTGTGGTGAAGCTGAACTTTGCGTCGCCGCTGACCTTGAACCTGCTGCAACGTAGCGGCGGCCTGTCGGCGCTGCGCGGCGACGTCAACATCACCGACCCCGGCCTGCCCAAGGGCAGCCTGCAGATTCCGGTGATCGGCAGCTTGAACGTGGACCTGCTGAAAGATCAGGCCACCAGCAAGATCAACGCCGTGCTCGAAGGCGGCAAGTTCGACCTGAGCGCCGACATCACCAAGCTGTCTACCTCGCCCGCCGTGAACTTTGCGTTGGCCGTGGACACGCTGGATCTGGACAAGCTGGTGCCGCCCGTTGTGGCTGCGCCGCCCAAGCCGCCCGCTGATGGCAAGAAGGACGATTCCAAGCCGGCGCAACCGCCCGCGCCCGCCGCACCCGCAGACGACACGATTGATCTGTCGGCGCTGGTTGGCCCCAGCGTCAACGGCACCTTGAAGGTGGGCAAGCTCGTCATGCGCGGCCTGAAGGCCGACGACGTGGCCGCCGCCGTCAAACTGGACAAGGGCAAGCTCGATATCTCCAGCCTTACCGCCGGCCTGTACGGCGGCAAGCTGGCGGGTGCGTTATCGGTGGACGCTGCGCAAGGCAATCAGCTGGCCACGAAGATGTCGCTGGCGGGTATTTCCATTGAGCCCTTGCTGATGGACCTGGCCAAGCAAAACGTGCTGAGCGGCACCGGCAGCCTGGCGCTGGACCTGAAGACCGCGGGCGCCAACGCCTACGCCATGAAGAGCGGGCTGGGCGGCACGGTGCAAGTGCGCCTGCGCGATGGCGCGGTCAAGGGCATCAACCTGACGCAGACGCTGCGCGAGCTGAAGGCCGCTTTCACGGCAGAATCGCAGAACGAAACAGTGCCGGCCGACACCAGCAAACAGACCGAATTCTCGGAGATGGACGCGGACCTGGCCTTCACCAAGGGCGTGGCGACGGTCAAGCGCTTGAACGTCGTGTCGCCGTTGCTGCGCGTGACCCAAGGCGATCCGGCCACCATCGACTTCGTGAAGAATGAGCTGGACCTGGTGGCGCGCGCGCGCGTCGTCAATCCGGCCGCGACCGACGAAGGCAAAGAGCTGATCGACCTGAAGGACGTGACCATCCCCGTGCACCTCAAAGGCCCGTTCGACAAGCCCACCTACACGCTGCTGTGGAAAGACGCCATCGGCGGCATCCTCAAGCGCAGCCTGGAGAACAAGCTGCGCGAAGCGGTCACCGGCAAGGGCAAGAACGGCGCGGCGGTGGACAAGGCGCTGAAGGGTCTGCTGGGCCGATGAGCACCGATTCCCTCCCGCGCGACGTTCCGTCCGATTTCCAGCCCATCGCGGAATGCGGCGTCACGCCGCAACCCAATGCGGCCGCCTATCACCGTCAATGGCTGGTGGCCAACGATTCCGGCCAATGGCTGAACCGCGAACTGTGCCCCAAGCTTGCCGACGTGTCGGTGGAGCTGCGCCTGGGCTATCTGGTGCTGAAGGCGCCGGGCATGCTGCGCATGGATATTCCGCTGGACGTCATCGAAGACGACGACAGCGTGCGCTACAGCATGAAGGTGGGCGAGCAGACGATTGACGTCGTTGACGAAGGCGAACTTGCCGCCGCGTGGATTTCAAATTTTGTGCAGGTGCCTTGCCGCATCATGAAAGTGCACCCGGATACGCCCGTGGCCGCCTGGCCGGCGTGATTCCTTTGAAGCGCTCGACGCTTTCCTAGCGGCCGGCGGGGCGGTTTATGCGCCGGCGCGCGCCCGCTTGTATTCGAATGCGGTGTGCGCCAGCAGGCCCGCCGCCAGGCCCCAGAAGGCCGACCCGATTCCCCAGAAACTGAACCCCGACGCCGTCGCCAGCAAGGTGATGAGCGCGGCTTCGCGCCGTTGCGGGTTGGCCATGGCGGCGGCCATGCCGCCCATGATGGTGCCCAGCAAGGCCAGGCCCGCCAGCGCCGCCAGCAGCGCGGCAGGCAAGGCCTGGAAGAAGACGGCGACTGCGCCCGCGACGAGGCTCAAGCCCACATAGCCCAGCCCATACGTGGCGGCGGCGATATAGCGTTTGCCGGGGTCGGGATGCGCTTCGGGGCCGGTGCAGATGGCGGCGCTGATGGCGCCCATCGTCACGCTGTGCGCGCCAAACGGGGCGGCCAGCAAGCCCAAGAGGCCCGTGGCGGCCACCAAACGCGACGCAGGGGGGCGATAGCCCGCCGCTTGCAGGATGGCCAAGCCGGGCAGATTCTGCGACGCCATGGCCACCACAAACAAGGGAATCCCCAAGCTGACCGCAGCCTGCGCGCTGAAGGCGGGCGTGGTCCAGACGAATTCGGTAAGCCGCCAGTCCAGCAGGTTCAGCTGCATCAGGTCGAGCGCGAACGCCAGGGCGACGGCTACCGCCATCACCACCAGCACCGCGTAGCGCGGCGCCCAGCGCCGGCACAGCAGGTAGGCGGCGCACATCGTCAGCACCAGCACCGGTTGCTTGCTGATGTTGGTGAAGATACCCATGCCGAAATTGAGCAGCACGCCAGCCAGCATCGCGGCGGCGACTTCGCCGGGGATGCGGCGCAAGATGGGGTCGATCCAGCCGAACAGGCCACAGGCCAGCGTCAGCCCCGCCGCCAGCACAAACGCTCCGATGGCTTCATTGAAGGGTACGCCCGCCAGCGCCGTCACCAGCAAGGCCGCGCCGGGTGTGGACCACGCCATGACGATCGGCAGACCCGTGCGCAGGCTGTAGAACGCGCCGCCCAGCCCCAGCACGAGACTCAGCGAGCCAATCCAGGAGCCGATGCGCGCCGCGTCCAGCCCGGCCGCGTGGCCGGCTTGCACCATCAGCACGGCGGTGCCGCCGAAGCTGACCAGTACGGCCACGAGGCCAGCCGCGATCGCCGACGCGGAGATGTCGCGGCGGGCGTGGTGGGAAGCGGGGGGAAGGTTGATGCCTGTCTGTGTGGCGTCGCTCATGCGGCACCGGTCAGGCGGCGGTACTTGGCCATGAGCTGTTCCTGGCCTTCGTTCCATTGCGGGTGCAGTTCAATGCACTCCACCGGACACACCACCTTGCACTGAGGCTCGTCGTGATGGCCGACGCACTCCGTGCATTTGTCGGGATCAATGACGTAATAGTCATCGCCCATGGAAATTGCGTCGTTCGGGCACTGGGGCTCGCAAACGTCGCAATTGATACATTCTTCGGTGATGAGCAGGGCCATGATGGGCAGCAGGGTTAAGCCAGAGGCGGCTTGATTGTACTGCTGGGGCGCAAAACGCAAGAAGGGCGCATTGAGCGCCCTTCAAGGATGGTGCCACGCGGGCGGGTCAGCCCGGCCAGGACTGCTCGCGGCGTTCCTTGGCCTTTTCCTGCAACCAGCGTTCCACGGACGGGAACACGAACTTGCTGACGTCGCCGCCCAGCTGGGCGATTTCGCGCACGATGGTGCCCGAGATGAACTGGTATTGGTCCGACGGCGTCATGAACAGGGTTTCAACGTCGGGCAGCAGATGGCGGTTCATGCCGGCCATCTGGAATTCGTATTCAAAGTCGGACACGGCGCGCAGGCCGCGCACGATGACGCGCCCGTTCTGGTCGCGGACGAAATCCTTCAACAGACCGCCGAAGCTTTGCACTTCCACGTTGGGATAGTGGCCCAGCACTTCGCGGGCGATTTCCACGCGCTCGTCGATGCTGAAGAAAGGCTTCTTGTTGCGGCTGTGGGCGATGCCCACAACGACCTTGTCGAAAAGCGTGGCCGCACGGCGGACCAAGTCTTCGTGGCCCCGGGTCAGCGGGTCAAAAGTGCCGGGATATACAGCGATGATCATGCGAGCTCCGTACCGTTATTAGTGGTGTACACCATCCTCCGAAGCTCGGATTATTGATCTATTTGCGCAATGCAGCAAATTCCAGCAGGTGGTAGTGCACCGCGCCTGCCTTGTCCTGCCGCAAGATCTGAAATCCTTCGGGGGCTTCGATGGGGGTTTCCGCCTCGACGTAGACTAGCCCATGCTCGCTGAGAATACCCGGCAGGATCGGCCACAGGCGCGGCAGCCAGCCCTGTCCAAAGGGCGGGTCCAACAGGATGAGGTCAAATCGGGACGCATCCATCCGTTCGGCGACCTGCATCGCATCGCCCACATGGATGCGTATCATGTCGGCTTTGAGCTTGTCGCGCAGTGTCCGCAGCGCGGACGCGGCGGTCTTGTCCCGCTCGACCATCTGCACATGCGCCACGCCGCGTGACGCCGCCTCGAAACCCAGGGCGCCGCTGCCGGCGAACAGATCCAGTACCTGTTTGTCGGCGAATTCGCCGGCCCACAGATGATTCAACCAGTTGAACAGCGTCTCGCGCACCCGGTCGGGCGTGGGGCGCAGCGTCTCCACGTCGGGCACGACGATGGGGGTGCGCCTGTATTGGCCCCCGACGATACGAATATACTTGTTACCCATGTTTAGCCGCTTCTTCAAGAAAAAATCCCCTCCGCCCGCCGCGCCGGTCCAGCCCGCGCCGCCGCCAGAGGTCGTGGACGCCGTTGTCGCGCCCGTAGCACCCGACGCCGCGCCGGTTATTCCTGCGCCGGCACCGGCTCCAGTCCCTGCTGCTGCTCCGGTTTCACCGCCGGTTTCGTCGCCGGGAGCCGCGCCCATCGCGCCTGCACCGGTTGCCGCTCCCGCCGTGGCCACGCCGCCGGTGGCCCCGGCAATGTCGCCTGCGCCAGCTACCCCGGCAGCACCGGCCGCACCGGCTTTCGAGCCGGTACGCGCCGCTGCGCCAGTCGCGGCTCCGGCGCCTGTACCTGCCGCGCCCGCCCCGATTGTGACGCCGCCGCCTGTCGTTGCCGCACCTGCACCGGTACCCGCCGCAGTCGTCCCAGCCCCAGCCCCAGCTCCAACCCCTGAACCCGCTGCCGAGGCGCCCAAGAAGGCGTCGTGGCTGTCGCGCTTGAAGCAGGGCTTGTCGCGCACCGGTCAAAGCATTGGCGGCATTTTCGTCGGCGTCAAGGTCGACGAAAACCTGTTCGAGGAACTCGAATCGGCGCTCATTATGGCCGATGCGGGCCTGGAGGCCACCGAGAAGCTGCTGACCGCGCTGCGTGCGCGCGTCAAGAAAGAACGCATTGAAGACCCGGCCAAGGTCAAGACGGCGCTGCGCCAATTGCTGGCTGATCACCTGCGACCGCTGGAGCGCGGCTTCAACCTGACCAGCGCCAAACCGCTGGTGGTGATGATTGCCGGCGTGAACGGCGCGGGCAAGACGACCTCCATCGGCAAGCTTGCGCACACGTTCCAGCGCCAGGGCGCCAGCGTGCTCTTGGCCGCGGGCGATACCTTCCGCGCTGCCGCCCGCGAGCAGCTCGTGGAATGGGGCAGCCGCAACAACGTCAGCGTGATTGCGCAGGATGGCGGCGACCCCGCCGCCGTCGCGTTTGACGCGGTGAACGCGGGCCGCGCGCGCGGCATGGGCGTGGTCATGGTGGATACCGCCGGCCGCTTGCCCACGCAGCTGCACTTGATGGAAGAACTGAAGAAGATCCGCCGCGTCATCGGCAAGGCGGATGCGGCAGCGCCTCACGAAGTGCTGTTGGTGGTGGACGGCAACACGGGGCAGAACGCCTTGGCGCAGATCCGCGCGTTTGATGCGGCCATCAATCTGACGGGCCTCGTCGTGACGAAGCTGGACGGCACCGCCAAGGGCGGCACGCTGGCTGCCGTGGCGGCGGGCAGCCAGGGCGTGCGCCCGATTCCGGTGTACTGGATCGGCGTGGGTGAAAGCCTGGAAGACCTTCAGCCCTTCGTCGCGGACGAATTCGCCGCGGCGCTGCTTGCAGACTAATCGCCAACGGAAGGCCGATTGATCCTCAACGAATCGCCGGCAGATCATCCATTGATCGCCGGCGAATTCCTTACTCCACCTTCCCCATCGCCGGATCGCTGACGGCATCTTTCCCCGTCTCCATGCGTCCGGCGAAGCGGCGCTGGAAGGCGGCGTAGCCGTTGCAGGCGACGGCAAAGTCGTACCACTGCCCGCTGTCCGTGACGGGCCAGCTCAACTCGCCGACCTGGCCCGCGTCGACCGTGACCGTCCACGGCCCATCGTTGCGGTACGCCATGGCCTGCACCGTGAACGTGCAGGCCGCGCTGCCGTTGTTGTGCAGCTTGACCTGCATCTGCGGGTCGTCACAAGGCACATAGCAGACCTGGATCTCGGGCTGCGTTCCCCCCGTTTGCAGCAGATCGCCCGCGAAGGCGCGGTGATAGCCGTTGGGGCCAAGCACCCACAAGTCGTACTTGCCGCTGTCGGCGGACACGTCCCAGACGTCGTCCAGCGACTTGCCGGCCTCGACCACATAACGGCGCGGGATGCGGTCCAGATGCAGCTTGTCGTACACATGGAAAACCGCAGCCGTCTTGCCCGTGCTGGCGTTGGCGAACAGCAATTGAACGCGGTTTTCACGCGCCGCTTCGCGCGCGCTGGTGTGCAGCTCGTAGGGCAGTGCGCGCGACGGGCGTGTGCCTTCTGCTTGCTTGGCCAGCGTCTGCTGCGTCGGAATCGCGATGGCGGGCTGCGCTTCCTGCCAGGTGGTCAGGCCGTCGGCGTCCGTCTTTGTCGTGCGGCCCGGCAAGGTGGGCATGCTGGCGCTGTTGGGCGACACGAAATTCAAGGTGGACGTCAGGTCACCGCACACGGCGCGGCGAAACGCGCTGATGTTGGGTTCGACAACCCCGAAGCGTTGCTCAAGAAAGCGCAGCGCAGACGTGTGATCGAACACTTGCGAATTGACCCAGCCGCCACGGCTCCAGGGGGATATCACCCACATCGGCACACGCATGCCGGGGCCGAAGGGCTTGCCGTCGGCAGTCAGCTGCTTGGGCGTGGCGGGCGGATACGTGAAGTATTCAAACGCCATCTCGGCGTCCGTCATCGTCGACTTGCCGGCGAGCGTGCCGTCGTCGTTGCGTGACGGCGCGGACGGCGTGGGCATGTGGTCGAAGAAGCCGTCGTTCTCGTCGTAGGTGACCAGGAACACGGTCTTGCTCCAGACCTCGGGCGATTGCGTCAGCGCGTCCAGCGCCGCCTGGATGTACCACGCGCCCTTGGCCGGGCTGGAGGGGCCGGGGTGTTCGCTGTAGGCAGCGGGCGGAATGATCCACGACACTTCGGGCAGCGTGCCGTTGGCGACGTCGTCGCGCAGGCTTTGCAGGAAACCGCCGTCGGGCATCGTGTTGCCGAAGCCCTTGGCCAGCGGGCTGAATTGATCGTCGATGGCGGGGTTGTAGGCCGGGCCGCCCTGGTTCGTGACCTGGCGGTCTGCCGGCATTTTTTCGATCTCGGCGCGCCAGTGCCGAAAGCTCATCATTTCGTTGCAGCCGAAGTTGTCGGGGATGTTCTGGTAGACCTTCCAGCTGACGCCGGCGGCTTGCAGGCGGTCGGCATAGGTCGTCCACGTCCAGCCTTCGGTGGACGGGCCGACGTCGGCGCCGTCGTTCATTTCATTCATCACCACCGACACGTTGTCGCCCGATGGGCCGTTGGTGCCCGTCCAGAAGAACAAGCGGTTGGGGATCGTGCCGGCGTGCATCGAGCAGTGGTAGTTGTCGCACAGCGTGAAGGCGTCGGCCAGCGCGCGGTGGAACGGCACTTCGGCGGTTTCGTAATAGCCCATCGACAGCGGCTGCTTGGCGCTGGGCCATTTGTTCATACGGCCGTGGTCCCACGCGGCCTGACAGTTCGGCCACGAGTGCGGCGTGCTGCCCGCGCGCTGCGCGTTGCCCAGCGCTGCGTCCAGGTGATAAGGCAATTCTTCCGTGCCGTCGCTGCGTGTCTGGTGGAACACGTTCTTGCCGTTGGCCAGCGGAATGGGGAAGCGGTCACCAAACCCGCGCACGCCCGGGAATGTGCCGAAGTAGCCGTCAAAGGAACGGTTTTCCAGCATCAGCAGCACGACGTGTTTGACGTCCTGAATCGTGCCGGTGGGGCTGCTGGCTTCAATCGCCAGCGCGCGGCGGATGCTGGGCGGGAACATCGACAAAGCGCTGACGGCGGCGGTGGCCCCCAGCGTGGTCTTGAAGAACTTGCGTTTGGATGCGTCGAACGACATTGGCTGTGTCTCCTGTGGGTCTGCGATGAACGGGCTCATGGGGCGCAATGCGTGGCGCACGCCGCGGGAGGCGGGGCGGGCGTGGTCGGCGTCGTGGGGGGAGCGGGTTCGTCCGAGTCGTTGTCGTCACCGCCGCAAGCGGACAGCGTGAACACAAGCGACAGGGCGCAGAAGGCCAACAGGCCTCGTCTTGCATGGGCGAGCAAGGGGGAAGTGGTTTCCATGGTTCGGTCTATGTGGATGGGCTGACGGCGCGCAGGGCCGTTGCCGTCACAGAGGACGAATGCCAGGCGGATGCTGCGGGCCACGAAGGCGCCCGGCGCGTGTTGGCCGGACGACAGCGATCCAGTATTGGTGCCACGGATGTCGTTAACTTGACAGCAAGCTGACCCGTTGCTGTCTATGGCCCCTTTTTTGAAACGCAGTGCGAGATGCGTGTCGAGGTGCAAGCCGCACAAGCGGCTGTCGTGAAAATGGGGTAGCGCAGGCGCCCGCGCGCCCGACCCCGGTTACTTCCAGAACGGCTTGCTCTTTGCCAATTCCTCGAACGCCTTCTGGGCATCCACCGCCAGCTCTTCCAGGCGTGCGCTGATCCAGCCCAGCGCGAACCAGGCTTGCGGATGCGTGGCCGTACACGACTCGTAGTAGTCGCGCGCTACCGCCAGATCATTGATCTCGCCCAGCACGTCCTGCACCTTGGACAGCAGCTTGCGATAGCCGCGCAGCTTGGCGGCGGGCAGCAGCGATTCGGCGAACGCCAGGCTGTAGCGCAGCCGCTTGCCGCGCTTGCGCAGCTCGTGGCGCGTGGGAATGTCCAGCGTGGCGAATTGCGTGCCTTGATCCGCCACCTTGCTATGCCAGCGATGCAGGCGGCGAGCCAGCTGCTTGTGCAAGCGTTGCGGCTCGGGTTCGGGCGCCAGCATCGGGATGATGGTGGGCTTGACGCTCGGCCCAGCCACGCCGCCTTCCAGGCGGATCGCGGGTTCGGGCGCGGAGTCGCTGGGCGTGCCGTTGGCGATCGTCATGCCGTCGTTGGCCGGCATGGCGGGTGGCACCTCCAGGCTCCATTCCAGCAACTCAAGCAACCAGGCTTGAAAGCCTTTGCCGCCCGCGATGGTTTGCGCGTCTTCTTCAGGCGGCGGGGCTTCCATCGGAATCACGGGCATGCCGGCGCGCATCAGCGCGGGCGCCACGGTTTCGTTCAACACATCTTGATCGCGGTTGGCGCCGAATGCGCCGAAGTGCGTGCGCGCGCCTTCCAGCAGCGCGTCCGGCACCGGCGCAATCCAGCCGTCGAAGAGTTTCCACGCCGAACGCAGCCGGCGCACACCCACGCGCAATTGATGCACGTGTTCGGAATTGCCGGCGCGGTACACGCCTTCGGTGTCCACTTCGGCCAGCACCGAGGCGTTGCGCGCGATCTGGTCCAGGCATTCGGCGGCGATGCGGCCCATGGCTTGCGACGGCGTCATGTCGTCGCGCAGCTTGACGGAGCTTGCCGTGCGCGGCGCCCAGAATTGTGCAATGGCTTGGGCGCGGCGGGTTTCCAGATCGTCGCCCGGCGCGGCGTCTACGTCGGCCAGGCGTTCTGCCAACTGCGCCAGCGCATCGCCGCGTTCAGATTTGCTGCGCGGGTCCAGCACCAGGCTATGGCGCTGCTGCCAGCCGCGCGCGGTGGCGAAGATGGCGGCGGGGCGGCCGGACACGAGTTCGAATTCCAGTTCGGAAATGGGCAGTTCCAACGCGCCCGCGCGCAGGATGCCGGTGTCGTACGCGAGTTCCACCGTGCCGTAGCGCGTGCGGACCTTGCGCAAGAGGCGCTGCACGTCGGTTTCGTAACGCAAGCCCAGTTCGCCTTTGATGGCGGCAAGCGCGCTTTCAACTTCGGTGCCGGCATAGACCGACAAGTCCAGCACGGGGCCGGGGCGGGGATGGTTTAGTTCAATGCGCGTGATGGCGTTGATGCCGGGCATTTTCAGCGTCTGCACCCAGTCGCTGCCTTCCTGGCGCAAGCGGATCGCGATGCGCGCCCGCGCCAGTTCGCGTTCGGGCGTGTCGAAATACATGGCATGCAAACGGATGCGCGTGGCTTCGCGTTGCTTGATTTCGCGCAGCACGGCCTGGCGGGACGCCGTGGGCACGTGCAGCTTCAATTCCTGTTCCGACATGGCGATGGGTGTCCAACGGCAAAAGCCGAGATCTTAATCAACCCGGGGGCGGGATTTGATGACCGTTCATATTTTGTTCACATTGAGCATAGACGTGTTCGCAATCGCCGGACAAGCTGCACCGCAACCGCGACAAGAAAAAAGCGCCGCCCCTTTTCAAGGGCGGCGCCAAGGAGCGCTGGTCAGGGGAAACCGACAAGCGTTAAACAGGGACGCTAAGCATGCGCATAAAGGATGCGCACTACAGGATGCGCACCACAGCGTGCGTCACAAGATTCGCTTACGCGCCTGGGTAATGATGATTTCGGCCAGCACCACCACCACGAAGATCGCGGCCAGCACCAGCGCCACACGATCCCACTGGAACAGGTTCAGCGCCGTGTCCAGCGCCATGCCGATGCCGCCTGCGCCCACCAGCCCCAACACGGCGGATTCGCGCACGTTGATGTCCCAGCGCAGCAGCACAATCGACCAGAACGCCGGACGAATCTGCGGCCAGTAGGCGTACCACAGCACCGAACCCTTGCTGGCGCCCGTGGCGGTCACGGCTTCGATGGGGCCGCGCTGCGCCTCTTCGATGGCTTCGCCCACCAGCTTGCCCACGAACCCGATCGAGCGGAACGCAATGGCCAGCGTGCCGGCCAGCGCGCCGGGTCCGAAGATGGCGATGAACAGCAGCGCCCAGACCAGCGAATTGACCGAGCGGCTGGACACCAGAATCAGCCGGGCCAGCATGTTGATGGTCTTGCTGGGCGTCAGGTTGTTGGCCGCCAGCAGGCCCACCGGCACCGCCATGAAGACGGACAGAATGGTGCCCAGTGTGGCGATGTGCAGCGTTTCGATCAGAGCGTTGTGCACGCCGTCCGGGTAGTAAGCCCAGTCGATCGGCCACATGCGGCGAAACAGGTCGGCCATCTGCTCGGGGGCGTCATACAGGAACTCCGGTATGACTTCCACGCCGCGAATGGCTTGCGCAATGGCGGCCACCACCAGCAGATACAGCGCAAAGCGCAGCAGCCGCTGGCCCATGCTGTAGCGCTGCCACACGCGTGGCGAACCGGCCGGGTTCAAGGTAGAGGCATGGGTGTTCATTCTTCCACCTCCGCCTTGCGGGCCGCCGGCGGTTTGCCGGCGCTGATGCCGCGCGCGCCGGCAAAGCGGCCTTGCAGGATGCGGTCAAAGCCCAGGTTGTCCAGGAACACGGCGCGCACGAAGCCCGCAATGATTTCGCCCAGCATGATGATGGCGATCAGCGTCAGCAGGATGGCGCTGACGAAGTCGTAGTCAAAGCGCTGGAAGGCCGAGAACAGCGTGCCGCCCACCCCGCCCGCGCCCACGATACCCACCATGGTGGAGTTGCGCAGGTTGGAGTCGAATTGATAGGTGGCAAAGCCGATGAAGCGCGCGAACACCTGTGGCAGCACGCCAAAGATGATCACGTTGGCGAACGACGCGCCGCTTGCGCGCACCGCTTCCACCTGTTTGAGCGATATCTCTTCGATGGCTTCGGTGAACAGCTTGCCGATGAAGCCGATGGAGGCCACCGTCAACGCCAGAATGCCCGCCAGCGCGCCAAAGCCCACGGCCTTGACGAACAGGATGGCGACGATGACCGGGTGCAGCGCGCGGCACAAGGCTACGAGCGAACGCGCGGGCCACGACACCCAGGCCGGCATCATGTTGCGCGCGCCCAATAGGCCCACGGGCAGCGCGAACAGAATGCCCAGCACGGATGCCAGCACGGCAATTTCCAGGCTTTCCGCAATGCCCTTCCACAAGGTGGCGGGCTTTTCGAAATTGGGCGGGAACATGCGCGAAAGAAACGTCGACGCATGCCCCATGCCGGTTTCAAAGCGCGCCCAGCTGAAATCCAGCTGCGCGCCGGCATACACGGTGTAGATCAGCAGCAGCACCAGGCCCGCCTTGGCGCGCCCGGACATGGCAAAGGGGCGGTTGCCCTGAGGGTGCGTCATTCCAGCCAAGACTCGCCTCCGTAGATCGTCTTGAGCATGGTGGCGTCCAGGCCATGGCCGTCGCCGTCATAGACCACATGCCCGCCGGACATGCCGACGATGCGGGTGGCGTAGCGGCGCGCAAGCTCCACGTCGTGAATGTTCACGATGACGGGAATGCCGGTGGCGCTGCCCTGCACGGACAGCAGCTCCATGATTTCAACCGAGGTCTTCGGGTCGAGCGACGACGTCGGCTCGTCTGCCAGCAGCAGTTGCGGGCGCTGCATCAGCGCGCGGGCGATGCCCACGCGCTGGCGCTGGCCGCCCGACAAGGCATCCGCGCGCTGGTCGGCAAAGCCCGCCAGGCCGACGGTATCCAGCAGCTTGTAGGCGTGCTCGATATCTTCGGGTTCGAAGCGGCGCATCCAGGCCTTGAGCGCCGAGGTGTAGCCCAGCCGGCCCGTCAGCAGGTTTTCCATGACGGTCAGGCGTTCAACCAGGTTGTATTCCTGGAACACCATGCCGATGCGCCGGCGCGCACGGCGCAACGACGCGCCACGCACACGGGCCAGGTCCACGGTGCCTTCCTTGGACTGCAACACGATCTCGCCCTGGGTGGGTTCGATCAGCCGGTTGATGCAACGCAGAAGCGTGCTTTTGCCGGTGCCGGAAGGGCCGATGATGGCGGTCAGGCCTTGGCCGGCGACTTCAAGGTTGATGCCATTGAGAACCGGCCGGCCGGCCCGGTATTCCTTGACCAGGCCGGAAATGCGTAGCGACGTCGTCATGCTGGATTACTTCTTGCTCTTTGCGGATTCGCGGTCGTAGGCGGCGCGGTTGAAGCTTTCGCCACCCGATTCAGCCACCTGGCGGACGATGGCCCAGTCTTTCTGATAGGTCACCGGATAGAAGCGGTCGGCGCCATCAAAGGCCTTCGACATTTCCGCGGGGAAGCGGTAGTCGTAGAAGCACTTGAGCATCTGGTCGCGGAACTTCGGCTCCAGGTCATGCGCGTAGGCGAACGACGAGGTGGGGAATTTTTCGCTGCGGTAGATCACGCGGAAGTCGGCTTCCTTGACCTGGCCGCGTTCGACCATGCGCTTGAACACGTCGGAGGCCACGGCGGCGGCGTCGTAATCGCCCGAGTTCACGCCCATGACGGACTGGTCGTGCTTGCCCGAGAAGACCACCTTGTAGTCCTTGTCCGGCGTCAGGCCTTCCTTGGGGAACAGCGCCACGGGCGCCATGTGGCCGGAGTTCGACGACGGTGCGGTGTGCGCGAGCTTCTTGCCCTTCAGGTCGGTCAGCTTCTGGTAGGGGCTGTCTTTCTTGACGATGACGATCAGGTTGTAGCCCTGGAAGCCGTCGGCATAACCCTTCACGGCAAACGGCACGGCGCCCGCGATGTTTACGGCGAACGCGGTGGGGCCGGTCGAGAAACCGCCCACGTGCAAGCGGCCCGAGCGCATGGCTTCGATTTCGGCGGCGTTGCTTTGCACTTGATAGAACACGACGCGCTTGCCCGTGCATTCGGACAGGTGCTTGGTGAAGGGCTTGAAGATGTCTTCGTAGACCGCCGGGTCTTCCACCGGGGTGTAGGTGAACACCAGGGTGGACGGGGTCTTCTGCTTGGACGCGTCGGCGGGCGTGTCCGCCACCAAATCCTTGTTGGCGTCGCAGTACATCTGGTCCAGATCACCGCGGTTGGAGCAGGTGTCGGCGGCCTGGGCGGCCGTGCCGCCAAAAGCGAATGCGGCCAGGGCGGCCGCTTGCAATAGACGCATCGCGTGCATGGTTTGTCTCCTCTTATGGGATGAATTTGAATATTTCCTGAATTCAAACACACAAGAGGGGACAGGCACACTTGGGAAAGTCCCTGCCTTTGTTTTCGACTTTTGTTCGAATTGTTCGCTTTATGTTCGTTTTTTTGCGAACAACCGAACGAAAGTCTTAATTCCGATAGCCCAGCTTGCGCGAAATCTCTTGCGCGCAGGCCAGCAGTGGGCGGGCGATGGCGCCGTCCCACGCCACGTCGAACAGGCCGGTGGGACCCAGGCTGGTCAGCGCCAAAACGATGTTGCCGGTGTTGTCGAACACCGGCACCGACAGCGCATCCACGCCGGGCAGCGGGTTGCCCAACGCGCGGGCCATGCCGTGCACGCGGATGTCGGCCAGTTGCGCCTCGATGTTGGCGCGCGATGCCTTGCGCGGGGGCGGCACGCTGGCAATGACCGCCGTGTCGCCTTCTTCGCGGGCAATGTAGTGCTCGCTGACCTTGGGCGGCAGCCACGCGGCAAACACCAGGCCGGTGGCCGTGTGCAGCATCGACATCACCGTGCCTTTGCGCATGTTCACGTGCACCGGGTAGCTGGCTTCGGTCATGTGGATCATCGTGGGGCCGTGCGATCCCAGCACGGCAATGCCCAGCGTGTGGCCGATTTCGGATTGCAGCGTGGCGATCTCGGGCATGGCGATACGCACCGGGTCCAGCCGTTGCAGGCTGACCAGCCCCATCTGCAAGGCGAAGGGGCCGAGCTCGTACTGGCCGGTAATGGCGTCCTGCTGCACCAGCCCCACGCGGATGAAACTCACCAGATAGGGGTGGGCCTTGGCGGACGTCATGCCGGCGCCTGCGGCCAGGTCGCGCAGGTTCAGGGGCTTGCCGGCGTCCACCAACGCGGACAATAACGGCACGCCCACTTCGATGGACTGGATGCTGCGGCGGCCGTCATTGGCGGCGGCAGAGGAGGAAGGCTTGGTGGTGGCCACGGTGTGTCTGACCTTATGCCGGTTGGGCTTGGGTTGGCTGCGACGCCTGGCGCGCAGCCAGCAGCCGGTTGGCCATTTCGACAAAGCCCGCGCCGCCGTGAAACGCCGCCACATAAGCCGGGCGGTCCGTCAGGCGATGCAGCTGGGCCTGGATGTTGGCCACGCCGACCGAAATCGGGAAGTACGCGAACATGGGTTCGTCATTGGGCGAATCGCCGATGAACAGCGTGCTGTCCAAGGCATTTGCCACATCCTGGCCGAATTCGCGCTGGAACATCGTGCGGGTCATGGTCAGCTTGTCGTAGTCGCCAAACCAGCCGTTCACGTGGATCGAGCTGACTTTGGCTTGCGCCCCGGCGTCGTGAAAGATCTGGACGATCTTGCTGATGGCCGAATCGGGCAGGGCAGGCACGTCTTCGCAGAAATCAATGGCCAGGTCGGCCACGCGGTAGTCCTGGTCGCTGGCCACCGCGGCACCAGGCACCTCGGCCAGCACGCGGTCGCGGATGGCGTCCAATTGCTTGCGGCTGGCCTGGCGCGACGCGGCATCCGTCCAGTAATGCGTGGTCATGCGGCGGGCCTTGCGGTCATACGCGTAGTAGAACGCGCCGTTTTCCCCCACCACGGCGCGCACGGGCCACATGCGGGCGATATGGTCACACCAGCCAGCCGGGCGGCCGGTAATGGGCACGACCTGGATGCCGGCCTGTTCCAGGCGCTCCAGCGCGGCGTAGGCGTCGGCCGGCAGGCGGCCTTCGGTGGTCAGCGTGTCGTCGATATCGGTCAACACGACGCGAACCGCCGCCGCAACGGTCAAGGGCATGGCCGCAAGGGCTTGCATGAGGTTTTTCCTTCGATTTATAGGGGGATCTCCGGGCGAAAGTTTAACCGGATGCCCCCGCCGGGCGGCCTTCTGGCGGGCGAATAGGGATTCTGGCGCCGAGAGCGGTAAAATCCGGGCTTTCCCGCCTGGTTTGCGTGCCCGCCATGTCCGTCCAGTTGTCCTCTTTGCCCGGCTCCGAGCCGGAATCCTTCGGCATCGCTTCGGTTGCCGAGATCATCGCCGAGCTGCGTGCCGGCCGCATCGTCATCCTGGTTGACGAAGAAGACCGTGAAAACGAGGGCGACCTCGTCATGGCCGCCGAATTCGTCACGCCCGAAGCCATCAACTTCATGGTCACCCATGGCCGCGGCCTGGTGTGCCTGACCCTGACCGAAGAACGCTGCCGCCAGTTGGAATTGCCCATGATGGCGGCCCGCAACGGCACGCGCTACGGCACCAATTTCACGCAGTCGATCGAAGCCGCCGAAGGCGTCGAGACCGGCATTTCGGCCGCCGACCGCGCCCGCACCATTCAGGTAGCGGTGGCGCGCGACGCCAAGCCGTCCGACCTGGTCCAGCCCGGCCACATCTTCCCGGTGCGCGCCGTGCCCGGCGGCGTGCTGGTGCGCGCTGGCCACACGGAAGCCGGTTGCGACTTGACTGCCATGGCCGGCCTGACGCCCGCCGCCGTCATCTGCGAAATTCTGAAGCCAGACGGCACCATGGCCCGCTTGCCGGACCTGGTGGAATTCGCCCGCCAGCACAACCTGAAGATCGGCACCATCGCCGACCTGATCCAGTACCGCAGCGAACACGAATCCATCGTCAAGCGCGTGGGCAAGCGCCCCATGCAAACGGCGTGGGGCACCTTCGAGGCCGTGGCCTATGAAGACGCCGCCACCGGCTCCGCCCATTTGGCGCTGGTGCATGGTAACGTGACCCCCGACGTCGAAACGCTGGTGCGCGTACACGAGCCGGCCTCGGTGCTGGACGTGCTGGACACCGGCGCCAGCCCGCACAGCTGGGGCGTGGCGCAGGCCCTTGAGGCCATTGCCGCTTCGCCCGCAGGCGTCCTGGTGCTGATGAATTGCCAATCGTCCACGGAACACCTGTTTGGCCAGATTGCCGGCTGGAACGACCCGAAGGCCCAGGCTGCCGCCGCCGCCAGCACCGACCGCTTCGGCTTGCGCACTTATGGCATCGGCGCCCAGATTCTGCGCGACCTGAACGTGGGCCAAATGAGGCTGCTGGCCCGGCCGCGCAAGATGCCCAGCATGGCCGGATTCTCGCTGACCATTACGGGTTACGATTGCGACCCGCAGAATACTCCCGCAACACACTGAAGGCCGACACATGAACCCTTACATCCTTACCCCCGACCTGAACGGCGAAGGGCTGCACATCGGCATCGTACGCGCCCGCTTCAATGAAGAAATCGGCCAAGCCGAACTTGAAGCGTGCCTGAAAGAACTGGCCGAACTGGGCGTGGACGAACGTGACGTCATGGTCACCACCGTTCCCGGCGCCCTGGAACTGGGCGTGGCCCTGTCCCACATGGCCGAAACGTTTGAATTCGACGCCCTGATTGCACTGGGCGCGGTCATCCGTGGCGAGACCTATCACTTTGAAGTGGTCAGCAATGAAACGGCCACGGCAATCACCCGTATCTCCCTGGAAACCGGCATCCCCGTCGCAAACGGCGTTCTGACCGTCGACACCGACGAGCAGGCGCAAGCCCGCGCCGCCGGCAAGGGCCGCGATTGCGCTCAGGTGGCCGTTGAAATGGCCAACCTGGTGGCGGCGCTGGAACCCGAGGAAGAAGACGAAGACGAAGACGACGAAGACGAGGACGAAGATTTTGACGACGAAGAAGACGACGACAAGCGCTGATAGCGCGGCGCAAGCCCGCGCCAATGCGCGCAGCGCTCGCCGCCGTGCACGCGAATTCGCGCTGCAAGGCGTGTACGCGTGGCTGCTGCGCGGTGGCGAAGGCACGCAGGACGCCGGCGAGATCGACGCCCATTTGCGCGACACCGAGGATTTTTCCGAGGCCGACGCGCAATGGTTCAAGACCTTGCTGCATGGTGTTCTGCGCGAAGCGCCCACGCTGCGCGAGCGTTTCACGCCCTACATCGACCGCCCGCTGGCCGAGCTGTCGCCCGTTGAGCATGGCATCCTGCTGATCGGCAGCTTCGAACTGATTCATCATGTCGAAGTGCCGTACAAGGTCGCCATCAACGAAGCGGTTGAGCTGGCCAAATCGTTTGGCGGCACCGACGGCTTCAAGTTCGTCAACGGCGTGCTCGACAAACTGGCTGCCGACGTGCGTGCGAACGAGGTCCAGGCCGCGGCGCAGCAACGGCGCTGAACCGGGGCTTGACCGCCTGTCGAAGGGGTCAGGCGCATGCCGCCCTGCGCGCACCCTTATCCGGTGCGGCAGGTGCGGCCTGCGCCTGACCCCTTCGGCTTTTGATAATCGTGCCGGCGTGCCTGCCGGGTTTTCGGAGTTGCCGTGGCGTCCGAATTTGATCTGATCGCGCGCTATTTCACCCGCACCGCGCCCGCAGGGCTGCTGGGCGTGGGCGACGACTGCGCGCTGTTTCCCGTGCCGCCCGGCGAGCAGGTCGCCACCAGCACTGACTTGCTGCTGGAAGGCCGGCATTTCTTTCCCGACGTGGCCCCGCGCGCGCTGGGCCACAAGGCCCTGGCCGTGAACCTGTCGGATCTCGCCGCCATGGGCGCGCGCCCGATCGGCTGCGTGTTGGGGCTGGCCTTGCCGCGTCTGGAAGAACCCTGGCTGGCCGCGTTCGCCGAAGGCTTTCACGCGCTGGCCGATGCCCATGGCTGCCCGCTGATCGGCGGCGACACCACGCGCAGCGCGCATGACCTGGCCATCAGCGTCACCGTGTTCGGCGCAGTGCCGGCCGGACAAGCCCTGCGCCGGGATGGCGCAGAAGCGGGCGACGACATCTGGGTGTCCGGCGAACTGGGCGCGGCCGATGTGGCCTACCGCCTGCTGGATGGCCAGTACGCCGCGAACGACGCCTTGCTGGCCGCCACCCGCGGCGCGCTGGAATGGCCGCAGCCGCAAGTGGCGCTGGGTCTGGCGTTGCGCGGCATTGCGCATGCGGCGATCGACTTGTCTGACGGCCTGTTGCAGGACCTGGGCCACATCCTGGCTGCAAGCCGGCTGGGCGCAAGCCTGGACGAAGCGCGCCTGCCGGTGGCCCCCGCTGTGTCCGCCATGGACGAAGCGCTGCGCCGCCGCGCGGTGCTGGGCGGCGGTGACGTCTATCAGTTGTGCTTTACCGCTCCGGCGGCCAAACGCGATGCCGTGGAAGCCGCCGCCCGCGCAGCCCAGGCCCGCGTCACCCGCATCGGCCAAACGCTGTCTCAAGCCGGGCTGCGCGTGATGGACAGCCAGGGCTATCCGCTGGCCGACCTGCCTGCCGGCTTCGACCATTTCCCCGCGTCCTGACCCAGACCTAGACCCTGACCCCGCGCAATCCCTGTCTTCGTTCCCTCTTACTCCGCCTCGCATCCATGTCCTCTTCCGATAAGCCATCCGTCTCCATGCGCGAACGCTCGCGGGCTGTCTATCCCGCCCTGTCCTGGGTGTGCCGCGACCCTGGCCGTTTGATCGCGTTCGGCTTTGGCAGCGGCCTGATCCGCCCGGCCTCGGGCACCTGGGGCACGTTGCTTGCCTGGGGCATCTGGGTGGCGGCGGCGCCTGCGGCGTCGGATCTGGCGATTGGCGTGTTCCTGGCGCTGGCCTTTTTATACGGCTGCTGGGCCTGCCATCGTGTGGGCCGTGAACTTGGGCAGTCGGATCATGTCGGAATGGTCTGGGACGAGATGGTGGCGTTCTGGCTGGTGCTTTGGCTGACGCCCGCAGGCTGGTTGTCGCAGTTGCTGGCGTTTGCGCTGTTTCGCACTTTCGACATCGTCAAGCCGCCACCCATCAAGTTTTTTGACGCCCACATCAAGGGCGGCTTCGGCGTAATGTGGGACGATATCGTCGCCGCCGGCTACGCCTTGCTGGTCATGGCATTGATTGCACGCACAGGAGTCTTGGGATGAGCGAACCGCAAGGAACCACCCGTTCGAATTTATCGGCGGAGCAGTTGGCGGAAGCCACCATCGTGGGTCTGGCTGAACGGCTGGGCGACGCCATGCGCCGCCATGGCTGGATGTTGGGCACGGCGGAGTCTTGCACGGGCGGCCTGCTGGCCGGCGCGATGACGTCGGTGGCCGGTTCCAGCGACTGGTTCGAGCGCGGCTTTGTCACCTACAGCAACGACGCCAAGGTGACGGAACTGGACGTGTCACCCGATACTCTGCATCACTTCGGGGCGGTCAGCGAACCCGTGGCGCTGGAAATGGCCAACGGCGTGTTGCTGGTGTCACCCGCCGCGCACGTGGCCGTGTCCACCACCGGCATCGCCGGGCCGGGCGGCGCCACGCCGGGCAAGCCGGTGGGCATGGTGTGCTTTGGGTTTGCGATGCGAGTGGGCGAAGGCATCACCAGCCGCGCCGTCACGCACGTGTTCCCCGGCGATCGCACGCAGGTGCGCCACGCGGCGGTGGAATTTGCGCTGCGAGGGGTGTTGGAATTTCTGGGCGCGCCGGTGAATCGGCGCTAAGCGGCACTGAGCAACACGACATGCCGCCGAACGACGCTAAGCCGCGCTGAAAAAAAACGGGTTGCACGCATGCAACCCGTTTTTTTTGGCGACTGCGCTGGGATCAACGCACCGCGTTGATGGCGTCGCGCAGGCCCATGGCGGCGCGGCCGGCGGCCTCGCGCCAATCGTCGCCGCCGCTGGCGTAAATGATGGCGCGTGACGAATTGATCATCATGCCGCTGCGGGCGGCATTAGCGCCGGCGTTCACGGTGGCGGTGATGTCGCCGCCTTGCGCACCGATGCCCGGCACCAGCAGGGGCAGGGCGTCGCCGATGCGCTGGCGAACCGCCGCCAGCTCGTTCGGGAACGTTGCGCCCACCACCAGGCCGCACTGGCCGTTGGCGTTCCACTTGTCGGCCACCAGGCCTGCCACGTGCAGGTACAGCGGCTCGCCGTTATCCATCTTCAGGAATTGCAGATCGGAACCGCCGGGGTTCGACGTGCGGCACAGCACGATCACGCCACGGTCACGCCACGCCAGGTAGGGCTCGACCGAGTCCAGGCCCATGTAGGGGCTGACCGTCAGCGCGTGCGCCTGATAGCGTTCGTAGGCTTCGCGGGCATAGTTTTCGGCGGTGGAGCCGATGTCGCCACGCTTGGCGTCCAGCACGATCGGCAAGTCGGGGTGCTTGTCGCGGATGTGCTGGCACAGCGCTTCCAGCTGGTCTTCGGCGCGGTGCGCGGCGAAGTACGCAATCTGCGGCTTGAAGCTGCATGCGTACGGCGCGGTGGCGTCGACGATGTCGCGGCAGAACTGGAAGATGGCGTCCGGCTTGTCCTGCAATTCGCGCGGAAAGCGTTGGGGGTCGGGGTCCAGGCCCACTTGCAGAAGCGAGTTGCTGGTGGTCCAGGCGTGTTCGAGTTTTTGCAGGAAATTCATGGGGGAGTTCAGTGCAGTTTGACCCGGGGGCGCGTGCGCCGCATGAGCAGGCGAGCCAGGGCCAGGGAGGCGGTGCGTGAGATACCGAGCACCGCTTTGTGGTGCATCAGGTGCAGGCTCATGTACATCAAGCGCGCCAGTGTACCGCTTACGAACAGTCCCCGTCCGGCGAGCTTGCCCATCAGGGAACCCACGCCCGCGTCCTGGCCCAGCGACACGAGCGAGCCGTGATCCTGGTAGACGTAGGGGCCGGCAGGTTCCGCCGAGCGGCGCAGGCGGGCGGTGAGCTTCTTGGCCAGGTAATCGGCCTGCTGGTGCGCGGCTTGCGCGCGGGCAGGCACGGTGCGGCCGTCACGCCAGGGTACCGAGCAGCAATCGCCCAGCGCCAGGATGTGCGGGTCGGCCGTTTCCAGCCGTTCGTTGACTTCCAGCTGGCCCAGCTTGTTCAGCGGCAGGTCCAGGTCGGCCAGCAGGGCGGGGCCTTTGATGCCGGCCGCCCACATGCACAGCTGCGCGGGAAATTCGCGGCCGTCGGCGGTCTTCACGCTGTTGGCGGTTACTTCCGATACGCGGCACGCCGTTTCCACGCCAATGCCCAGCTCGGTCAACCGGTTGGTGGCGGCTTCCGAGATTTTCTCGGGCAGGGCCGACAGAATGCGCGGTGCGCCTTCAACCAGCGTGATCGCCAGGTCGCGTTCCGCACGGAAGTTAGGCAGGCCGTAGGCGCTGACCACATGGCTGGCTTCGGTCAGCTCAACCGCCAGTTCAACGCCCGTGGCGCCGCCACCCACAATCACCAGGTCCAGGCGGGCCGACGGGTTGCGCACCTTGGCCAAGTCCACCTGCGCCATGGCTTTCAGCATGGTCAGGCGGAATTGTTCGGCGTTTTCGGTGGTGTCCAGCGTGACGGCGTGTTCGGCCGCGCCGGGGGTATTGAAGAAGTTGGACGTGCTGCCCAGCGCCAGCACCAGCGTGTCGTAGCCGAGGTCGCGGCGCGGCAGGACTTCCTGGCCCTGCGAGTCGTTCACAGCATCCACCACGATCTGGCGGCGCGCGCGATCCACGCTCAGCAAGCGGCCCTGCGCGAACGAAAAGCCGTTCATGTGGGCCAGCATCAGATAGGACAAGCCTTCCTGGTGGATATCCAGCGTGCCGGCGGCCGCTTCGTGCAGCGACGGTTTCCAGATATGGAATGGACGGCTGTCGACCAGCGTCACGTGTTGCCGGCCGTGAATACGGCCAAGCTTTGCGGCTAGTTCCAGGCCGCCCGCGCCACCGCCAACGATGACGATGCGCTCAGAGGGTGCTGACGTCGAATTAGGCATCATGGCTCCCAGTATAAAGAGCGGCGCACCCCCCATGGGGCGCCACCCGTATCAATGCATGGCGAAACGGCTGATGGCAACGCCTATCCAGACCGCTCCGGCGAAGATCAGCAGCAGCATCACCGCTGCGCTGCCCAGATCCTTGGCGCGCCCCAGCAAGGGGTGGCGTTCCACGGACAAGGCGTCGGCCAGGGCTTCGATGGCGGAATTCAGCAGCTCCGCCGCCAGCACCATGATGACCGTGCCGACCAGGAAAAAGACCTCGACCGTGGTCCGCCCCAGGAAGAACGCCGCCGGAATCATCAGCACGGCCAGCGCCAGTTCCTGGCGGAAGGCCGCTTCGTATTTGACTGCGGCCTTCAGGCCCTGCCAGGAATAACGCAGCGCATTCAAGATGCGGCGCGCGCCGCCGCTGCTTTTAAAGGGCGAGTGTTGCGGGTCGTGGGTCATGGTTGCGAAAGAGGGCCGGGTGTGGCGGCTTTTTAACAGATAAGGGTTGCCCGCGTGATGCGAAGCAGGGCTATGGGCAAACCCTAATTGTGACCCAACGACAGCAGGCGCAGGATTCTGGTCAATTGGTAAGGCCACTTTACCTTTTCGTCCTGTCAGCCAGCTGTATCCCCAAGGCTTCCCGCCCCATGCCGATTCAGACCATCGAGCCGCGACGTTTGTACCGCCAGATTGCCGACCAGTTGCGTCTGCTGATCGAGGCGGGCGAATTTCCCGTGGGCGCGCGGCTTCCCCCGGAGCGCGATCTGGCGTTGAAGCTGGGCGTGTCGCGCCCGTCGGTGCGCGAAGCGCTGATCGCACTCGAAGTCGAAGGCTGGGTGGAAGTGCGCATGGGTTCCGGCGTGTACGTGCAGAGCCTCGCCGGCGCGCCGCGCGCGAGCCTGACCGCCGAAAGCCCGCTTGAAACCATCCGCGCACGCTGGACCATCGAAGGCGAACTCGCCGCCCAAGCCGCCCGCCACACGGCGCCGGCGCTGGTGGATGGCCTGCTGGAAGCCGTGGGCGCCATGGAAGAGGAAGCCCGCGCAGGCTACGTGCCCATCCGCGGCGACCGCCTGTTTCACTTGCGCGTGGCCGAAATGGCCAACAACGCCGTGCTGGTGCGCGTGGTGGGCGAACTCTTCGACGAACGCCACAACCCCCTGTCCGTGAAGCTGGGCGACTACTTCGAAAACCCGGACAGCTGGGCCGTCGCCATTACCGAGCATCGCCGCGTCATCACCGCCATCGCGGCGGGCGACGAAACCGCCGCGCGCGCCGCGATGCATCACCATCTTTCCTGCTCGTTCGACCGCTTGACCGCCAGCTGGCCAGGCGGGGCCGAGACGATGCGCGTGGATAGCAAAGAGCCGGCGGCGTCCTGACGCCACCGGGGAACCGTAGTCGCAGTACGAAGGTGCAACCTGTAGGTGATATCCCGATGTGAAACATAAAGCGGGCCGGCTCACAACAACATTCGCCGCGTCCGTTACCTCAGAGAGAGGAGACAACATGAATCGAGGCAACGCTATCAAAGTGCTGTTTGCCGCCGTCGCGCTCGCCGTCAGTGGCAGCGCGCTGGCGCAAACCAAGCTGAAATGGGCGCATGTGTACGAGACTTCCGAACCCTTCCACACCTCGTCGGTGTGGGCGGCGCAGGAAATCGAGAAACGCACGAACGGCCGCTATCACATCGATGTCTACCCCGCCTCTCAGCTGGGCAAGGAGAACGACATCAACCAGGGGCTGACGCTGGGCACCGTGGACATGATCATCTCGGGTTCCAGCTTCGCCGCCAAGAGCTTTCCCCGCATCGGCGTCACCTATTACCCCTACACCTTCCGCAGCCCCGAGCACCTGATCGCCTACACCAAGAGCGATATCTACAAGGAGCTCACGGGCGGCTACGACGAAAAAAGCGGCAACCACATCGTCGCCACCACCTACTACGGCACGCGCCAGACGACATCGAATCGCGCCTTCACCAAGTGCTCGGAAATGAAGGGCATGAAGATTCGCGTGCCGGACGTGGCGGCCTACCTGGCCATGCCGCGCGCCTGTGGCGCCAATACCGCGCCCATCGCGTTCGCCGAGGTGTACCTGGCCTTGCAGAACGGCACGGTGGAAGCGCAGGAAAACCCGCTGACCACCATCGAAGCGAAGAAGTTCTATGAAGTGCAGAAGAACATCATCCTGACGGGCCACATCGTTGACCACCTGAACACGGTGATCTCGGGCAAGTTGTGGAAGAGCTTGTCTGATGAAGACAAGAAGATCTTCGCGGAGGTTGCGCAGCAGGCAGCGGAAAAGGCGTCATCCGAAGTTGCCGACAGCGAAAAGAAAATGGTCGAAGTGTTCAAGAAGCGCGGCTTGAACGTGGCCGAAGTCAACGTCGACGACTTCCGCAAGACCGTGCTGGAGAAGGTGCCGTTCGAGCAGTACGGCTATCAGAAATCGGATTGGGAAAAGATCCAGGCGGTGAAGTAAGCCGCGGCGGCGGGCCGCGTTGGCCCGCCGTTGCCGGCCACCGTTTGATACCCGGTGCTCGATACCCGATTCCGACCAGGGGAACTTCATGCACGTGAACGCAAAAGCGGCGCCCATGGCGGCCGTCAACCATGGCCCGACCCCGGCGCCCGGCCACGCCGCGTCGCCACCCGGCCCGCATCAGTCATCCGTCGACGAGATCGTCCATAGCTTCGAAGAGGCCGACCATCACGAAGTCAGCCTGGCCGGCTACGCGCCCGAAGACTGGATCTGCCTGGCGATATTCTGGACGATGGCGGGGCTCGTCTTCCTGCAATTCTTCTCGCGCTACGTGCTGAACGATTCGTACGCGTGGACCGAAGAGTTGGCGGTGTATTGCCTGATTGGCGTGGTGTTCCTGGGCGCTGCGATGTGCGTGCGCGCCTGCCGCCATATTCAGGTGGACTTCCTGTACCGCTACCTGCCCAAACCTGTCAGCCGCGTGCTGTCTACGTTGATCGACGTGTTGCGTTCGGCCTTCTTCGGCTATGCCGTGTGGCTGACGTATCGCTACATCGTGCTGGTGGGCGACGAGCCCATGACCACCTTGTTCTGGAACAAGTCCTACGTGTACTGGGTTGCGCTGGCGGGCTTCGTCATGATGTTCCTGCGGTCCCTTCAAGTGTCCGTGCAGAACTGGCGGCAGGGCTATTCGATTCTGGAAAACCCGGCGGCCTACGAGTCGCTCGACTGAACGGCGCGCCGCGCCACACCCTTATGTATCCGCAGTGCCATTCCAGGAGCGACTCATGGGCACACTGATTGGAACCTTTCTGCTGTTGATGATTCTGGGCTTGCCGGTGGCGGTGTCCATGGCAGGCGCATCGCTGTTGTTCGTATTGATCTCGGGCAGCGTGCCGGATGTGGTGGTCGCGCAGCGCATGATTGCGGGCGTCGAATCGTTTCCCTTGCTGGCCGTGCCGTTCTTCATTCTGGCCGGCAACTTGATGAACATCGCCGGCATCACCGGCCGCATCTATAACTTTGCGGTGGCGTTGGTGGGCTGGATGCGCGGCGGGCTGGGGCAGGTGAACATCATCGGCTCGGTGGTGTTTGCCGGCATGTCCGGCACGGCCATTGCCGACGCCGCGGGGCTTGGCACCATCGAAATCAAAGCCATGAAAGATCATGGCTACGAAACGGAATTCGCCGTCGGGGTAACGGCGGCCTCGGCCACGTTGGGCCCCATCATTCCGCCGTCCTTGCCCTTCGTTATCTACGGCATGATGGCCAACGTGTCGATCGGCTCGCTGTTCCTGGCCGGCTTGTTGCCGGGCGCGGTGCTGACCATCCTGATGATGCTGACCGTGGCCTATTACGCTCGCCGCAATAACTGGGGCGGTGACGTGGCCTTCAACTGGAAGCGGCTGGGCGGCGCGGGGTTGGAAGTGCTGATCGTGCTGTCGTTCCCCTTGTCGATCTGGCTGATGACGCTGGCTGGCGTGTCGCCCAACGTGGCCACTGGCATTGCATTCGTGGCGCTGCTGGCGCTGGATTGGCGCTTCAACTTTTCTGCGGTGATGGCGTTGATGGCGCCGGTGATCTTGATTGGCGGCATGACGCTGGGCTGGTTCACGCCCACCGAAGCCGCCGTGGCCGCGGTGATCTGGGCGTTGTTCCTGGGCTTGGTGCGCTACCGCTCAATGACATTCAAGACCTTGGCCAAAGCCACCTTCGACACGATCGAAACGACCGCCTCTGTGTTGTTCATCGTGACGGCGGCATCTGTGTTCGCGTGGCTGCTGACCACCACGCAGGCCGCGCAAACGCTGACCGACGCCATTCTGAGCGTGACGCAGAACAAGTGGGTGTTCCTGCTGATGGCGAACGTGCTGATCCTGATCGTCGGCTGCTTCATCGACACCATCGCCGCCATCACCATTCTTGTGCCGATCTTGCTGCCCATCGTGTTGAAGCTGGGCATCGACCCGATTCACTTCGGTCTCATCATGACCTTGAACCTGATGATCGGCCTGCTGCATCCACCAATGGGCATGGTGCTGTTCGTGCTGGCGCGGGTGGCGCGGCTATCGGTTGAACGCACCACGATGGCCATTCTGCCGTGGCTGGTGCCGCTGTTCGTGGCGCTGATCGCCATTACCTACATCCCGCAGATCACGCTGTGGCTGCCCACCGCCATGGGCATGGCCGGCAAATAAGGAGCGCGTACTCATGTCGCAAAGACTGCAAGGCAAGACCGCCATCGTTACCGCCGCCGGCCAAGGCATCGGCCGCGCGGTAGCGGAAGCGTTTGCGCGCGAAGGCGCGGATGTGCTGGCCGTGGACATCAATGCCGACGCGTTAGGCACGTTGTCGGGCTGCCGCACCCAAGTGGTGGACGTGACCGACGGCCGCGCCATTCAAGCGCTGGTTGAAGGCGCGGGGCCGGTCAACGTGCTGTTCAACGGCGCGGGCTTCGTACACGCTGGCACCATCCTGGACTGCGATGAAGACGCGTGGGATTTTTCGTTCAATTTGAATGTGCGGTCCATGTACCGGCTGATGCGCGCCTGCCTGCCCGGCATGCTGGCGCGCGGCGGCGGCTCGATTGTGAACATGGCGTCGGTGGCGGGCAGCATCAAAGGCGCGCCGAACCGCTGCGCGTATGGCGCGACCAAGGCCGCCGTCATCGGCTTGACCAAGGCCGTGGCCGCGGACTTCGTGGCCCAGGGCATCCGGTGCAACGCCATCTGCCCCGGCACGGTGGAATCCCCCTCGTTACGGCAACGTATCGACGCGCAGGCGCAGGCCAGCGGGCAGCCCGTCGCCGCCGTCGAAGCCGCGTTCACCGCCCGCCAACCGATGGGCCGCATCGGCCGCACCGAAGAAATTGCCGCGCTGGCGGTGTATCTTGCCAGTGACGAATCCGCCTTCACCACCGGCACCACGCAGGTGATCGACGGCGGCTGGTCCAACTGACCGCACCCATTTTTCGCAACAAGGAACCGATATGAAATTGATGCGTTATGGCGCCAAGGGCGCCGAGAAGCCCGGCCTGATCGACAAGCAAGGCAATGTGCGCGACCTGTCTGGCGTACTGCCCGACATCACCGCCGACACGCTGGCCGGCGCGCGGCTTGCCGAACTGCGCGCGCTGGACCCGGCATCGCTGCCGCTGGTGGCCAACCCCGGCCGCGTCGCGCCGCCGTGGCGTGGCATGGGCAAGTTCATCTGCATCGGCTTGAACTACGCCGATCACGCCGCGGAATCCGGCCTGGCCGTGCCGGCCGAGCCCGTCATCTTCATGAAGCCCACGTCCGCAGTCGTGGGCCCGAACGACCCGGTCGTGCTGCCGCAGGATTCCGTCAAGACGGATTGGGAAGTGGAACTGGGGGTGGTCATCGGCGAACGCGCGCGCTACGTCAGCGAGGCCGACGCCATGAAGCACGTGGCCGGCTACTGCATCGTGAACGACGTGTCTGAACGGGAATATCAAATTGAACGCGGCGGCACGTGGGACAAGGGCAAGGGTTGCGATACCTTCGGCCCCATCGGCCCGTGGCTGGCCACGGCGGACGAAATCCCCAACCCGCAAGACCTGGAGATGTGGCTGGAAGTGAACGGCAAGCGTTTTCAGAACGGCAGCACGCGCACGATGGTGTTCGGCGTGGCGCAACTGGTGGCGTACGTCAGCCGCTTCATGACGCTGTATCCGGGCGATCTCATCAGCACGGGCACGCCGCCCGGCGTGGGCATGGGGCAAAAGCCCGCGCCCGTGTACTTGAAAGCGGGCGATGAGATGAAGCTGGGCATCGCAGGGCTGGGTGAACAGCGCCAGCGCGTGCATGCCTGGGACCCGGCGTTGATCGATGGGTAGCCTCGTCAAGCCCTCCCATGAAGCCCCCGTCTGCAATTTGCGTTGACCCTTCCCCGTCGATTTCGGTGAAGGTCATCGCCCCGCGCACCCCTTAACTTTCCGGAGGTCTCATGTCCCACGCAGACATGGCAGTGATACGCATCCACCCGGCGGACAACGTCGTGATCGCGCGGCGGCAACTCGTCAGCGGCACGCGGCTGGAAGGCGAAGGGGTGACGGTGCAGGGGCTGGTGCCGCCCGGTCACAAAGTGGCCGTGCGCGCCATCGCGGCGGGCCAGCCGGTGCGCCGCTACAACCAGATCATTGGCGTGGCGCGGCAAGACATCGCGCCGGGCCAGCACGTGCATACGCAGAACCTGGAGTTCTCGGACTTCGAACGGGACTACGCAGTGGGGCAGGGCGCGCATCCCACCGACTACGTGGCGCAACCCGCCACCTTCGACGGCATCGTGCGCGCCGATGGCCGCATCGCCACGCGCAACTACATCGGCATCCTGACCAGCGTGAACTGTTCGGCCACGGTCGCGCGCGCCATCGCCGACCATTTCCGCCGCGACATCCATCCTGAAGCGCTGGCGTCCTGTCCGAACGTGGACGGCGTGGTGGCGCTGACGCACGGCGCGGGCTGCGCCACCGGCAGCGAAGGCGAACCGCTGCGCGTGTTGCGCCGGACCTTGGGCGGCTACGCGCGGCACGCCAATTTTGGCGGGCTGATGGTGGTGGGGCTGGGCTGCGAAACGAATCAGATCGGCGGCCTGATGGAACAAGAGGGCTTGCGCGAAAGTGGCTTGCTGCACACCTTCAACATTCAGGACACGGGCGGCACACGCAAGACGGTGGCGCGCGGCATCGAACTGGTGGAGCAAATGCTGGAGCAAGCGAACCAGGTGCGCCGCCAGCCGGTGCCCGCCAGCCACCTGACCGTGGGCCTGCAATGCGGCGGGTCTGACGGCTATTCGGGCATCAGCGCCAACCCGGCGTTGGGGGCAGCGGTGGACTTGCTGGTGCGCCATGGCGGCACCGCCATCCTGTCCGAAACGCCCGAAATCTATGGCGGCGAACACCTGCTGACGCGCCGCGCCGAAACCCCAGCCATTGCCGACAAGCTGCTGGCGCGCGTGCGCTGGTGGGAAGACTACTGCGCCCGCAACGACGCCGAGATGGACAACAACCCGTCGGCCGGCAACAAGGCAGGCGGGCTGACGACCATTTTGGAAAAGTCGCTGGGCGCCATCGCCAAAAGCGGCACCACGAACCTGACCGACGTGTTCGAGTACGCCGAGCCCGTGCGCACGCGCGGGCTGGTGTTCATGGACACGCCGGGCTACGACCCCGTATCCGCCACGGGCCAGGTCGCGGGCGGCGCCAACCTGATCTGCTTCACCACCGGACGCGGTTCGGCCTACGGCTGTGCGCCCGCGCCGTCGTTGAAGCTGTCGACCAATACGGCGTTGTGGCAGCGCCAGTCGGACGACATCGACATCAATTGCGGTGAAGTCGTCGACGGCGCGCAAAGCGTGGCGCAGATGGGCGAGCGCATCTTCCAGCTGATGCTGAAAACCGCGTCGGGGCACCGCACGCGCAGCGAAGAACACGGCTATGGCCAAAACGAATTCGTGCCTTGGGCGTTGGGCGCGGTGATGTAGCGGCGGCATCGTGGGCGCCGCCGTTGCATTTGGTCACTGTCGCGGTGTCGAAGAAAACGGCGTCTACGGATATCCTCATCGCGCGCCGACTGGCCGGTCATCCGACAGGTGCATGGCGCCTTACGCCATTGGTCAACCATGCTTGAACGTTTGAATACGGAGTCGTTGCCGCGCCTGCCCGCAGACGTGGAAAAACCCCTTTATGACCGCAGCCGCCTGACGCCCGGCATCGTGCATCTGGGGCTGGGCGCCTTTCACCGCGCGCATCAGGCGGTGTTGACGGATCTGGCGATGCAGGCCAGTGGCGATTTGAGCTGGGGCATTCTGGGCGTGTCGCTGCGCAGCGCCGCCACGCGTGACGCGTTGACGCCGCAAGACGGCCTGTACACGCTGGCGCTACGCGACGGCGGCCCCGACGGCAACACGCGCGAACAACTGCGTGTGGTGGGCTCGGTGCTGCGCGTGATGGTGGCCGAAGAAGACCCCAACGCCGTTTTAGAGCGCATTGCGTATCCGCAAACGCGCATCGTGAGCCTGACCGTGACGGAGAAGGGCTACAGCCACGAACCCGCCACCGGCTACCTGCGCTGGGACGATCCGGACATTCTTCACGACCTGGAAAACCCGCATCGCCCGCGCAGCACGATCGGCATCCTGGTCTACGGGCTGGCACTGCGCCGCGAGCGCGGCCTGCCGCCAGTCACCTTGATGTCGTGCGACAACCTGCGTGGCAACGGCGACATGCTGCGCAGCCTGGTGCTGGCCTTTGCGCTGCGCGTAGACGTGGCGCTGACGGCGTGGATCGACACGCACTGCACGTTTCCGAATTCCATGGTCGACCGCATCGTGCCCGGCACGGATGACGAAGACCGCCAGCGCATCACCGGGCGTCTGGGCGTGGAAGACGCCTGGCCCGTGGTGGGCGAGCCCTATCTGAACTGGGTGATCGAAGACAAATTCGCCGCCGGCCGGCCCGCCTGGGAGACCCAAGGCGGCGCGACCTTCGTGCGCAACGCCGCGCCATACGAACGCCTGAAGCTGCGCATGGTGAACGGCCCGCACTCCACCTTCGCCTATCTGGGCGCGCTGCTGGGGCACGAGACGATCAGCCAGTCGGTCCAGACCCCGGCGCTGCGCGACTTTGTCGACGCGATGATGCGGCTGGAAATTGCGCCCACGTTGAAGGGCATTCCGGACAGCGGGCTGGAGGAATATCGCCGCCGCTTTTTGGCGCGCATCGCCAACGCGGCGCTGCGGCATCCGACGCCGCAGGTCGCCATGGACGGATCGCAGAAATTGCCGCAACGGCTGCTGGACACGATCCGCGACCGGCTGCGCACGGGCGACGACATCCAGCGCCTGACGCTTGCGGTGGCGGCGTGGCTGCACTATCTGCGCGGTGTCGATGAGCTGGGCGGGCGCTACGTCATTCAAGACCCGCTGGCGGCGCGTCTGGCCAAGCTGGTGTCGCGCGCCGATGTGGCGGCGCGGGCATCGGCGCCGTCGGCGGCCGCGCACCGCCGGGCGATGGTGCTGGCGAGCTTCAAACCGGTCTTCGGTGAGTTGGGCAAATCGCCCGAATTCGTCGAGGCGCTGGCGACCCATCTGGAAACCCTGCGCGAGCATGGCGTGATGCACGCCGTGGAGGCCGCAACTTAAGGAGCGCTGCATGCATGCGGAAAGCCGAGTGGACGCCGTTGAGTGGGAACGCTGGGGCAACGATTGCCTGCGCGTGCAGGGCTTTACCGACGATGATGCGCGCTGCCTGACGGCCAGCCTGGCGCAGACCAGTCTGTGGGGCATTGATTCCCACGGCATCGCGCGGCTGCCGCATTACCTGAACCGCGTCGCGCAGGGCTCCATCCTGGCGCAGCCGGACATACGTATTGAACGTACCGGCCCCGGCACCGCGCAGCTGCATGGCGGCCAGGGGCAGGGCATTGTGGTGGCGCACCGCGCCAATGCGCTTGCCATCGAACTTGCGCGCGAGGCGGGCATCGCGGCCGTCGGCGTCAGCGATTCGTCGCACTGCGGCGCCGTGGGTCTGTATAGCCGCGCGGCGGCGCGCCAGGGCTTGATCGGCATCGCCTTCACGCATTCGGATTCCATCGCCGCGCCTTTCGGCGGCCATCAGGCGTTCTTTGGCACCAACCCCATTTCGCTGGCGGTCCCGCGCGCGGGCGCCGAGCCGCTGTGCCTGGACATGGCCACCACCGCCATTCCGTGGAACCGCGTCATGAACGCGCGGCGTGACGGCGTGGCCTTGCCGCCCGGCGTGGCGCTGGATGCGCAGGGCCAGGATTGCACCGATGCGGAACAGGTGCGCGCATTGCGGCCCTTGGGCGGCGAGGAATACGGCTACAAGGGCTACGGGCTGGCGATGATGATCGAACTGCTGTGCGGGCCGCTGAACGGCAATCCGTTCGGCCCGCATATTTCGCCGATGTACGCCGAGTTGGAGCGGCCGCGCGAGCTTGGCGCGTTCTTCATCGTGATCGACCCGACGCGCTTTGCAGGCGGTGCGGCGTTGGCGGGGGTGGTCGCGGCGATGGCGATGGAGTTGTCGCAAGCTCCGGGCGCGCCATGCCTGCCGGGCGACCCGGAAGCCGTGGCGCAGCGTGAACGCCAACGCGACGGCATCCCCGTGCCGCCTGCGCTATGGGACGAGATACAGGCGTGGAGCCAGCGGCTGGGCGTGGCGCCGCCGGTGCGGCGGCCCTAAAACTACACACCCAGGTATTGCAGCAGCCGGGGCTCGTCATCCAAAAACGCCTGCGACGATCCGGTCCATGCCACGCGGCCCTTTTCCACGATGGCGTGATGGTCGGCCGTGGCCAGCAGCGGTTCCAGGTTTTTGTCGATGCACAGCACCGCCAGCCCGGTCTGCTTCAAGGTGTCCAGCGCATTCCAGATTTCTTCGCGCACGACAGGGGCCAGGCCTTCGGTGGCTTCGTCCAGAATCAGCAGACGCGGGTTGGTCAACAGCGCCCGCCCGATGGCCAGCATCTGCTGTTCGCCGCCCGACAGGTGGCTGCCCAAGTGCCGCGCACGTTCCGACAAGCGCGGAAACAACGCGTAGACGCGTTCCAGCGTCCACGGTTGCGCGGCGCCTTGGCGGTTGTGGGCGGTGGCGATCAGGTTTTCGCGCACCGACAAGTTGGGAAAAATATGCCGGCCTTCGGGCACCAGGCCAATGCCGCATTGCGCGACCTTATAGGCGGGCAGCCGGCTGATGTCGCGCCCGTCGAAGGTGATGGTGCCTTGGGTGGCGCGGGTCAGCCCCATCACCGCTTTCACGGTGGTGGACTTGCCCATGCCGTTGCGGCCCAGCAAAGTCACGAATTCGCCGGGGCCGATATCCAGGTCGATGCCGAACAGCGCCTGGCTGGCGCCATAGTGCGCAGTCACGCCGCGTAGCGATAGCAGGGCGCTCATGCGGCGGTCTCCTGCGGGTGTGTTGCTTTGGCATTGGCGTTGACTCTAGCTCTGGCGCTGGCTCTGGCTCCGCCGCTTCCCCGTTCACTGCCCAGATAGCATTCGCGCACCTGTGCGTTGTTGCGAATCTCGTCCGCCGTGCCGCACGCCAGCGCGCTGCCGTAGACCAGCACGGTGATGCGATCAGACAGCGCGAAGACGGCTTGCATATCGTGTTCCACCAGCAGAATCGTGTAGTGCCCGCGCAGTTGCAGCAGCAGGCGGGTCATGGCTTCGGATTCGTGCTGGCTCATGCCCGCCATCGGTTCGTCCAGCAACAGCAGCGACGGTTGGCAGGCCAGCACCATGGCCAGCTCCAGTTGCCGCAACTCACCATGTGCAAGCTCGCCCGCAGGGGTGTGGGCGCGGGCGGATAAGCCAGCAAGCGCCAGCGCATCGTGGGCGGGTTCGGTCAGCGCCGCGGTGGACAGTACGGGCGTCCAGAACCGAAAGCTGTGGCCGCGCCGCGCCTGCACCGCCATCACCACGTTTTCCAGCGCGGTGAAGGGCTTGAACACCGAGGTGATCTGATACGAACGCGCCAGGCCGTGGCGCACACGCTTTTCCACCGGCATGCGTGTGATGTCGCGGCCGTTGAGCAGCACGCGTCCAGCGTCGGGCCGTAGTTCCCCGCTGAGCTGGCCGATCAGCGTGGTCTTGCCCGCGCCGTTTGGCCCGATCACGGCATGCAGTTCGCCCGGCAGTACATTCAAAGACAGCTTGTCGGTGACGGTCAGGCCGCCATAGCGCTTGACCAGATTGTCGACTTGCAGCGCGGCGCTCATCGCGTTTCTCCTGACGGCGTGCGCAGTGGCGCGGCGCGCTTGCGCCATGGCCTGTCGCGCAAGTTTCCGTACACGCCCCGGCGCGATACCAGCACCACGCCCACGATCAGCAGGCCCATGATCAGCATCCAGTGGCGGGTCAAGAGCTTCAAGCCTTCTTCCAGCAGCAGGAACGTCAGCGCGCCGACGACCGGCCCGAACAGCGTGCCGATGCCGCCCAAGACCACCATCACGATCAACTCGCCGGACGTCGTCCACGCCAGATAGGATGGCGACACGTACATGGTCAGGTTCGCCAGCAGCACGCCGGCCACGCCGCAGATCATGGCTGATATCACGTAGGCCGCCAGCCGGTAGCGCAAGGTGGGAAAGCCCAGCGCGCGCATGCGCCGTTCATTGGCCTGGCAGCCGCGTAACGCCATGCCGAATGGCGCGTGGATCAGGCGGTGCATCAGCCACAGCACGGCCAGCATGACGCCAAATGCCGCGTAGTACAGCGCAAGCGGCGTATCCAGGCGGAAGAGGCCGAAGTCGCTGCCGGCGAACAGTGACATGCCGTCGTCGCCGCCAAAGCCATCCAGCCCCGTCGCCAGAAAATAAAACATCTGCGCAAACGCCAGCGTGATCATGATGAAGGCGATGCCAGAGGTGCGCATCACCACGTAGCCGCTGACAAGCCCAACGACGGCGCACGCGCCCAGCGCGCCCGCCAGATGCAGCCAGCCGCTTTCAATGCCGTAGTGCGACATCACGCCGACGGAATACGCGCCCAGCCCCAGGTACAACGCGTGGCCAAAGCTGACCATGCCGCCAAACCCCAGCAGCAGATTCAATGCCAGCGCCGCCACGCCGTAGACCAGCACGCGGCCGAATAGCGCCAGCAGAAAAGGTTCGCCCTGCCATTGCGCATAGGCGGGCACCAGCGCCAGCAATAGCAGCAGGGCGGTGGCGACGAGGGTGCGCGGAGAGAACTGAAGCATGGTGTTCTCCTTATCCGTGCTTGACGGGAAACAGGCCTTGCGGCCGCATGGCCAGCACCAGCGCCATCACCACGTAGATCAGCATCGACGCAATGGCCGGGCCTGCCGCGTTGGCGGCGGCGGGCGGCAAGGCGGCGCGCAGCAAGGTCGGCAGCAATGCGCGGCCCAGCGTGTCGATCAGCCCCACCATCAGCGCGGCCAGAAACGCGCCGCGCACCGAGCCGATGCCGCCGATGACGATCACCACCAAGGTCAGGATCAAAATGGGTTCGCCCATGCCCGTCTGGGCCGACAGGATGGGTCCTGCCATCAGCCCCGCCAAACCCGCCAGCACCGCGCCCAGCACGAACAGCAAGGTGTTCAGCCGCGCGATGTTCACGCCCAGCGCGCCCACCATCATGCGGTCGGTGGACCCGGCGCGAATCAGCATGCCCAGCCGTGTGCGGTGGATCAGCACATAGCAGCCGGCCGCCACCAGCAAGCCCACCACGATGATCAGGAAGCGGTACAGCGGATACGTGACGCCCAGGATGTCGATGGTGCCCGACAGCCAAGACGGCAGGCCCATGCTGATGGGCGCCGGCCCCCAGATGATGCGCGTGAGCTCATTGAAGAACAGGATCAAGCCGAAGGTGGCCAGCACCTGGTCCAGGTGTTCGCGCGGATACAGGCGCGCCAGCGCGATGCGGTCCAGCAGCAGCCCCAGCGCCGCCATGCCCGCGATGACGGCGGCGGCAGCCAGCAGGAATGAGCCGGTGTGACGGAACACGGTGGCCGCGATGAACGCGCCCATCATGTAGAGCGAACCGTGCGCCAGGTTGATGAAGTTCATGATGCCGAACACCAGCGTCAGGCCGGCCGCCAGCAGGAAAAGCAGAATGCCAAGTTGCAGGCCGTTCAAGGTCTGCACCAGCAGCAGCGTCATCGACATGGCAATTACTTCATGACGCACTGGGCGGCGTACTGGTCCGAGACCTTGGCCAGGTCCGGAAAGATCGGGCCTTTGTTCACGAACGCCACCTTGCCATCCGCGCCCGCTTCGACGTCGGCGCGGAAGAAGCCGGCCACCGGGAAGTGATTGGGCTGATAGCGGAATTCGCCGCGCACCGAGGGGAAGTCAGCGGCTTCCATCGCTTTGCGCAAGGCGTCTTTGTCGTCGGTCTTGCCGCCGGTTTTCTTCAGCGCCGAGCCGATCAGCTGCGCGGCATCGAACGATTGCGCGGCGTAGCTGGACGGCTCGCGGCCGTATTTCTGGCGGAACGCTGCGGCAAACGCCTTGTTGGCGGCGTTGTCCAGGTCAGGCGAGTAGGGCACGTTGGTGACGGCGCCCAGCGCATCTTTTTGCAGGGCGGGCAGCGTGGCGCCGTCGATGGTGTCCACCGACAGCAGCGGAATCTTGCCAAAGAGCCCGGCCTGGCGATACTGCTTGATGAAGTTCACGCCCATGCCGCCGGGAAAGAAAACGTAGGCGGCGTCGGGTTTGGCGTCGGCCAGCGCGGCCAGTTCCACCGAGTAGTCGGGCTGGTTGACCTGCGTGAACACTTCGTTGGCGATGTCGCCTTTGTAGAAGCGCTTGAAGCCGGCCATGGCGTCTTTGCCGGCCTGGTAGTTGGGCGCCAGCAGATAGACTTTCTTGAAGCCCATCTGGTTGGCCATTTCACCGCTGCCTTCGTGGCGCTGCGTGTTGTTCCACGACGTTGAAAAGAAATACGGCGAACAGTCTTTGCCGGCCAGATTGGTGGGGCCGGCGTTCGAGCCCACCAGGAACACCCCGGCGCTGGTGACCGGGCGCACCACGGCAAGCATTACGTTGGAATACACCACGCCGGTGATGATCGGCACTTTGTCGCTTTGCACCAGCTTGCGCGCGGCCTGCACGCCCACTTCGGGTTTGAACTGATCGTCTTCCTTGATGACCTGCACCGGCACGCCGCCCAGCTTGCCGCCGCCTTGGTCCACGGCCAGCATGAAGCCATCCAGCTGGTCCTGGCCGAGCACGGAGCCGGGGCCGGTCAAGGTCGTCAACAGGCCGATCTTCACATCGGCCAAGGCAGTGGTCGATAGCGTCAAGCCCACAACCGCGGCGGCGGTCAGCATGGAGGTGCGTGTCATGATGGTTTCCCTTGAGTTGCCGTGTGTCACGGTCGTGGTGTGGTGCTGCGTTGCGTTGCGTTGTGCTGTGCTGCGCCGTCGTGCGTGACGTATTACGCGTTCAGGCCGAAGAACGTCATCGTGTTGCGGAACAGAATCTTCTGCTGCACGCCCGGCACCAGCTCGGCATGCGTGACCAGGCGGCCGACTTCCTGCTCGCCTAGCGGGTAGGGGTAGTCGGAGCCGAGCAGCACGCGGTCTTCGCCCATGACGTCGATCAAGAGGCGTAGCGCGTGCGGGTCGAAGACGGCGCTGTCGGTGTAGAAGCGGTCGGTGTAGGACGAGGGCAGTTGCGGGCAATCTTCACGGACGATGTCGCGATGCCGCCAGGCGTTGTCGACGCGGCCCAGCAGGAACGCGAAGCTGCCGCCGCCATGCGCGAAGCACAGCTTCAGGCTGCGGGGAATGCGTTCAAACGCGCCCGACAGAATCAACGACAGAATGCCCAGCTGCGTTTCGGCGGGCATGGCGACCAGCCACGGCAGCATCCATTTCTTCATGCGGCCGTCGGTCATCATGTCCCACGGATGGACGAGCACGGGGATGTTGTCTTGGGCGCAGTGGATCAGAAACTGCACGAGCGTGTCATCGTCGAGATCGCGCGGGCCGACGTGGTTGCCGATCTGCACGCCCAGGTGGCCTGCTGCGCGCGCACGCGTGGCTTCCTTGCATGCCAGGTCCAGGTCTTGCAGCGGCACTTGCGCCAGCGCTTTCAAGCGCGTCGGCGCATGCGCGCAGTGTTCCAGCGCCAGGTCATTCATGCGCGCCGCCCAGTCAGCCGCGGCCTGCGCGGGGTAGGTGTAGCCGAACATGATGGGCGTGGCGCACAGGATCTGTAGGTCGACGCCGTGGCGGTCCATCTGTTCGATGCGCAGCGCCGGGTCCCACAAGGTGGCGTCAACGGGGCGGAATGGCCGGTCGCCCGCCATGATCTGGCCGGTGGCACCGTCGCCATCGGGGCGCAGCCAGGGCGCGTTGACGGGATCAAGCGCCGCCGCTTCCTGCCGCGTGATGGGCGGAAAGAAGTGGGCATGCATGTCGATTTTCTGAATCATGGGAACGGCTTCGCTGGGTGGTGGCGTTAGGCGGGTGTGGCGTGTTGGGTGGGGAGGGGCTGCTGTGTGTGGCCTTTGCCGGGGTGGACTTCACCGCAGCCGGGGCAGGTGCGTTGTTCGGTGCTGGCGTAGAAGGCCTGGAACAGCGGCGGCAGGTCGGTGACGATGCTCTTTAGCTGCACTTCGACGCGATGGACGAGGTGGCCGCAATGTGGGCAATACCATTCGAAGCCGTCAAGCATTCCCAAGGGGCGCTGACGTTCGATGACGAGACAGGCGCTGTCGGCTTCAGGGCGTTGCGGGGAATGGCGGACGTGTGGCGGCAAGAGGAAGATGTCGCCTTCTTTGAGGTCGACACGTTCGGGTTTGCCGTCGACCCAGAGCGATAGCCAGGCGTTGCCTTTGATCTGATAGAAGAATTCTTCCAGCGGGTCGTCGTGATAGTCGGTGCGATGGTTCGGGCCGCCCACGACGGTGACGATGAAGTCGGCGTCTTGCCAGATCTGCTGGTTGCCAACCGGCGGCTTGAGAAGATGAGCGTGGTCTTGAATCCAGCGCTGGAAATTCAATGGCGGGCCGTAGGCGGGCATGTTGCTCTCCGGGTGGGGGATATGGGGAGTCTAGGGGGCGGGGCGAGTTGGGGGTAATAGAAATTGTCGGGGTGGGTATTCTGGTTTTCTATTGCGGGTTTTCCTTGATGGGAGTGGGTTGGGGTCTTGAGGTGGGATGGGGTTGGATTTGGGTTCTTTAGGCGTTGTGTGCCGTGGGGTTGGATTTGGTTCTTTAGGCGCACTGTGCGTTGGGGGCCTGGGGTGCGCGGGTCAACGATTGCGGTCCGGAGCCTTCGCTCCGGACTGCCCCGTCGTCATCTTCGTTGCGGCCTGCGGCCGCTGCCTTCAGATTCCCTCGGGCGCATCGACTCCCCGCGCACCCCAGGCCCCCAACGCACGGTGCTCCGCCAGCGGAAATTTCACGGTCGCGGGGCAGAGTCGTGTGCTTAGGGTTCTTGCCGCCAGTGGGGTGTGGGGGAAGATCTTGCGGGGCTTGCCCCAGGCCGGCTGTGGTGGTCAAGTTTTAGTGGACACGTCGATAGGTGTTTTTTGGACGCTGGCTGGCTTCATAGGCAGCCGGCGTCAGATAGCCCAGCGTAGAGTGCAGCCGCCGGGTGTTGTAGA